>Ga0265297_10009811_pt1 | contig 12228 bp, 17 predicted proteins | sample Munlanlwell13791_FD_192502 | JGI IMG/M metagenome (GOLD analysis project Ga0265297, IMG submission 192502) | Leachate microbial communities from a municipal landfill in Southern Ontario, Canada - Leachate well 137-91 | ecosystem: Engineered > Solid waste > Landfill > Unclassified | place...
CTATGAGAGATTCGCACAGAAACCCGGACCCTTGCCCTGGACGCTGGGACCTCGCGTAATCGGTTCTCTAGCGCAAGAATCCTGGCCCTGGTGAACGAGTGCCAGGAACAGGCCAACCTAGAAGCCAAGCCGATAAACAAGTCTTTCGAGTTCCCGCTTGTCTCTGGTACGACTTGGTACAGCCTCCCCTCGGACTTCCTGCAAATCTACAGGGTGACGTATGAGCAGGACATCCTAAAAGAGAACACACCCGAAGCACTTGATAGGGCGTCCGGCTGGAGCGAGACAACCGCAGAGCCAACGGATTACTTCATCGACTTTGCCTCTAGGACTCTAATTGGATTCTACCCGTATCCCGATTCAAAGAGTACCGGTACGGCAAGGGTAGAGTATATCGCCCAGGCAACGGACCTGACGACTGACGCATCAATCCCGTTCAACTCGATCACCGAGCTTTATCCGTATCACTACGGACTCGCCTACTGTGCCGCCGCACACATGACGACGATTGACGGACGTTCTGACCTGGCCCAACTCTACTTTGCTCAGTACGCAGCCATGCTCAAGCGTTTAGCTACCGAGGCCAAATCTAGGCCGTCCTACAGACCTTCTGCAATCGGGAGGCGCGAGTAATGCGGTATTCGCTCACCCTTGCCCTGGCGCTGCTTATCTCCCCGGCCCTTGGTCAAGTGGTCCCCGCTTCCGCGCCTCCCGAACAGTCTTTCGACTTGCCCCGGTTCACGGAGGGGCTTTACACTCGTTACTCAGCAAACGTCATCCCCGACAACTCCCTGGCCGAAGCCCTGAACGTCCTACTCGATGAGGACGTTGACGGAGTGGCCGTAAGAAGGAACGGCTATTCCAAGTGTAACGCAACCGCCGCAGAGGGTGCAAAGTCCTTTAGGGGCCTCTGGAAGTTCGACTCCGCCGACGGGACTCATTACATGGTCGGTGTCTCGTCTGAAACCATGTTCTGGCATGACGGTGACTGTGTTTGGGCTCAGATGAGTCCTGCCATAAGTGGTCTATCTTCCACCAGGGAACTTGAGTGCGTCCAGGCATTGGGTAGGTTCTACTGTGCCAACGGAGCCATAGTCTTTTGGCATGACGGATCATCCAGTGGGACAGTTTCTGGCGCTCCCCTTGGCGACAAGATAGACACATTCCGTAACAGAATCCTCCTTGGAAATATCAGCGGGGCTCAGTCGCAACTCAAGATGTCGGGAGAGCTTGACGGGACGGACTGGACCCTAGCGGCCCTTTCTACATCGCCCGTAACGTTCTCTATCGGCGGCGTGAACGACGGGAACATAGTCAAGTGCCTCATGGGTGCCTACCAGGACGCCTATATCATCGGCAAAGAGGACTCCATTTGGGCTCTCTACGGGTTTGACTACACTGATTTCGCCATTCGTGAGATTTCCCGCGAGGTTGGATGTATCGAGCAGCGGACGGTTAAGGAAAAGAACGGTTGTCTCTACTGGCTCTCCAAGAGGGGCTTAGAGAGGATGTGCGGAAACCGGATTGACCGAGTGTCCGACCCGATTAGGGACATGCTGGATACCATCGTAGCCACGGCTGGGAATGAGAGAACCATCACGGACACTTCTCAGACTGATTTCGAGGCCGGGAATCTGACGGTTTCTGGGCCTGGGGCTCCGATGAGTGCGACGATTAGCGCGGGCAATCTACTTCCGTCGTCTTGGACACATACAGATACTTCTGCATCTGATTGGTCTGGTGGTACATTTGTAAATGTATCAACTGGTGATGAAATCGGATCGGTAATGCTTTCGTCAACTGTTTTTCAGGACAATTTTTCTGATGGTAACTATACATCCAACAAAACATGGACAATAGTTACTGGAGCTTTTACTGCATCTGCAAATTCATTAAGAACTGTTCCAACGTCCGTAACGTGTGAAGCAACTACTCCATCTGAGATATCAACTGGATCTTGGTCATGGACCCATAGTTATTATGACCAGAATACAAACCGTTGCGCTTTTGCTTCAAATTGTTTTGATATGCGATTTTTGAGAGATTCATCTGGCAACTACTACTCCGTAAGGGTATTTGATGATAGTGGAAAAGTACTCAGGTTAATTAAAAATTATTCATCTTCTGAATCTAAACTTTCAGAAACAGCACTTGGAACATACTCAGAAATGACTCAACACAATTGGGAGGTTGTCAGGGATAGCATCGGAGTCATATCGGTATATCTCGATGATGTTTTTAAGGCATCCGCAACCGACACAAGCATAACAACTCAAAACAATATATATTTTGCCGCAAGCCCAATATATTCTGATGGTAGTTCATATAACGAAATGGATAATTTGTTCGTTTACAGGTATGAATCTAGCGGTTCTTTTACATCTGGAATATTTGATACATCCCTTTCAACTCCGATATGGGGCCCATTCGCCGCATCAATTTCAAGCTCATCCATCGGGGCCCAAAATTCCATTACGTTTGAGGTACAGTCGTCATCTGACCCAGATGATACGTTTGAGACTTTGGTTACTCAGACTCCGGATTATAAAATTGGCGCGAAGAATGGGCGCTACATAAGATACAAGTCGATTTTTCAGACCGAATTAACAACGGTCACGCCAAGGCTAGACAGCATAACTCTCGGAGCGGCAACAACCGGATACTTCATTTCCCAATGCCGAAGCATCGGTACGGCAGTAACATCCTGGGGCAACTTCACCTGCAACACCGTCCCCAACAACGGATCACTCACGTTCTACATTTCCACGGGAACGACTTGCGGTAACGTGATTTCTCCATCAACCGCCAACTGGAACGCTCAGACCAATAACAGCGTAATAGCTGTTGCGACTTCGGCATATGTCGCCTACAGGGTCCTATTCGACCTGGACACGGCAACAGAAACTCCGACTCTACAGGATTGCACGATAGCATGGAATGACGGCGAGACAAGACCCCCAGCGGCTTCCGCAATCTACCAGGACCGCTACTATCTGTCCCATTCGTCCTCTACTTCGAGTGGTGCGGTGAATGACCATATCCTAGTCTTGGACAAAAACGACAAGTGGACCCTGTTTGATGACCATAACTGCTACTCGCTTGCTAACTACGAGCGAAAGCTGTATTGCGGTTCAGCCAATGCAAACGGGTACGTCTATCAGATGGACTCTGGCAAGGATGACGACGGGTCCTCTTTCACCTCAAGCATAAGGACCAAGGCATACTCTTTCGGCCAGCCCGACGCCAGGAAGCAATTCAACAGGCTTGGCCTGGAACTTGACCCCGAACCAAACGACTCAGACTCAATCAATCTGAGCCTGTCCTACTACGTTGACCGTGGGACCGTGGCCCACAGCATGGGAACGGTGGACTTGGGCGAGGACCCGTACCATGTGCTTTGGGCTGATGCCCCGTTCTCGGATGAGGACATTGTTACTGGCCGATACCTACAGCTTGGAATTACTGCTAGTGGAGTAAATCAGCCGTTCAGGATTTTCGGGGGGAAATTGAAGTTCCGGTATATCAGGCCGGACTAGGAGACTATATGGCTAATGAAGATTTCCTTGCAGGGCTTTCACTTCCGAATGTCTCAAGTGACCCGAGCTACGCGAACATAATCAAGATGCTCCAGTCTCAGGGATCACTACCGACGATGACGGGTTCTTTCGTCCCACAGGCCCAGCAACTCCTACTTGGCAGGGACAGCGATGCCATGAAGGGCCTACAGCAGACAACCGCTCAGAACGTGGCGGCGGCTCAGTCTAATGCAATGAAGCGCGGCCTTACCGGATCGTCCGTAGAGGCTTTCGGCATGAACCAGGCCCAACAGTCGGGCCAACTTGCCGAAGCTCAGTACAGGGCCCAGACGGCATCTGACTTCATGAGCATACTCCAAAGTGCGATGCAGGGAGACCTACAGTCTGCTCAACAGCTTCGGCAGATGATTGCACAGGCGATGGGGCAGAAGATGACTTCTGACCAGGAATACTCAATGTTCCAGCAGCAACTAAACTCAGCGAATGAACAAGCAAAACGGAATAGTCAGAACGCCCTTTGGGGTGCTGGGATTGGTGCAGTCGGGAGTCTGGGCGGTGGAGCAATCGGACTTTTGAAGTAATTCGGAGGACAAAGATATGCCTGAATACATACCAAGGGCTCAACTACCTACCCAACTTGCAGCCCTAGTGGCCCAACTTGCCGCCCAGCAGAATGACCCGATTGCTAGGGCCATCCAGTCCGTCGGCCAGTCCTTCGGAGGGGCCATGTCCGACATCGGTGAGCGCAAGAGACAGGAACAGTTGCTTGCCGCGCAACAGGCACAGAGGACCAAGGAACAGGAGGCGGCTAGGATTGGCGGCAAGGAGCAATCCTGGGACAATGCCCTTCTTGACGCCGCTACTGGCGGGGCTCAGTTCGTCAATATGCAACCCGGACAGGAAACTCCAGTCGGCGGAATTGACCTTACCCAACTCAGGTCGCAAATTGGCCTTCCGGCTGGGAACTTCGCTGGGCAGTACCTAGTTCCCGCACCAAAGAAAACCGACAACCTGATAGATATAACCCCAAAACTGATAGCCGAGCTAAAGAAGGAGGGAATTACCGGGCTAGTTCCTGGAAGTAGGTTATCTCCGGAGTCACTTCTTAGGACAATTACGCAGAAGGAGATTTCTGGCGAAAAGGTTGCGGCTGCGGAGAAGAAAGAAGAGAAGAAATTGAGCAAGGAACAGTCCGAAAGGGAGGCCGCGTTTAGGTTGTACGAGACGGCCAGGGATGGCCTGCTCTCCGGGCTAGAAAAGTCTGCAACTGGACCGATTGTCGGTAGGCTTCCAGCAGTTACGGCAAAACAGCAGACCGCAGAGGGAGCGGTTTCGGCTATGGCACCAGTTCTTAAACAACTATTCCGCGTTTCTGGTGAGGGAGTATTCACTGATAGGGACCAGGAATTACTTATTAATATGGTTCCAAAACGTTCCGATAAGCCAGCGGCAAGGGTAGATAAAACAAGGAACATAGACAACATCGTTAGGGCGAAGCTCAAGATGGCTCCAAATCCAGAAACCAACTCTCCGACCTCGACAAATTTTGTCCGAATGGAGATTGGCGGCAAGTCGTGGGATGTCCCAGCCGATAAGGTTGCGGATGCAGAGAAGCGCGGAGCAAAGAGGCTCTAATGGCTATCAAACACGATGAATCCGACCTGTCTGACCTTGGGGCAACTCCGTCGGACCTTTCAGACCTTGGCGCGGTTGAGGTTGTTGAACCAGTAAGGGACACCAGAAACACGATATCCGAATTTGCAAGGCCTGTTCTAGAGGCTGGCGGTAGTGCGGTGGGAATGGCCATTGCGGGTGGTGCCGCAGCGCCCACGGTTGCTGGAGTAATCCCCGGAGCAATCGCCGGTGGTGGGCTTGGCTTCGCTGCCGGAAAGAGCGCGGCAGACATTCTTGATCGGTCAATGGGCATAAAGAAACCCATCGAATCGATACGGCAGGCGGGTATTGAAACAGCGCAAAACCTAGAGGCCGGTGCTGGGGCAGAAGCCATTGGGCTTGGAATGGGTGGAGTTGTTAGGGGCGTTGCCGGTGCCTTGAGGCCGGTTGCAGAAAGGACTACCGGAGTTGCGAAGGCGGTAAGGGCGGCAATGGCCGCTAAAATAACTCCAACGATGACGCAGATATTGCAGTCCAAGCCAATGGCACAGGCCGAGGAGGTTCTTTCCAGGCTTCCGTTTATTGGCCGCAGAATTATTGCCATGAGAGATGCCCAGGAATCCGCATATCAGGCCGTTCGCTCACAAGTATTGGAATCAGCGGGTCCAAATGTTGCCCCATCCAAACTTGGTATCACAATTAGGGATAGACTTGAGGATGTAGTTAGTAAAAGGGAAATAAACAGGATGGCCGCGATTTCCAAAGAGCGAGAAAAACTGCTTGGCAAGGCGGGATCGGAAACCACAGCAGAGAGGTTGGCCGCTGAATATAACGAAATAATGGCGAGGCGCATAGAGGCATCACGGAAGGCCAAGAACAAGTTCTTTGATAAGGTCGGAGAGGAAATCCCGGATGAGGCCGACCAAGTTTTAACTACAAATCTCGAGGCCGCGACTAGGAAGCATCTTGAAATCACGGACAGAATACCAAGGGCATTTTCATCTGAAACCAAAGGGCTTTTGAGTGACCTGGCATCAGGACCAGCCGGTAAAATGGTGGATGACTCTGGCAAACTATTGAAGGGAGATGCGGCGGCAGAAGCCCAGGCACTTATTAGTGGTCGCAAATCATGGACATTCAAAGAGGTCACAACTCTTAGGGAAATTATCAATGGACGGCTCAACGAGGCAATGCGTACTGGAAACACAAAGGAATCCGCTGTCTGGAGAAATGCGAAGGACGCACTAGACAAGGACATAGAGGCTTTCTCAGAAACCCTAACCGGAGACATTAAGAAGAAATACGACCTTGCCATTGCCTACTATCGAGACATCTACAAGGGAAAGTTTGCGACCAAGCAGAATATAGATTTGATGAAGGTAGCAAAAGCAAACCCGCAGATGTTCTATGAAAATGTAGTTAAGCCTGGGAACTACGTTGACATAGCAAAGACAAGGGAAGTCGCTGGCCCAGGCGTAATGGATAAAATGCGCCGGTTATTTCTCGAGGACATGACAACCGGACAGGATGGCAGAGCTTTGTCCGGTCCTGAAATTCTAAACAAAATCGGCGGGTACAGCAAAGAGGCTATTCTGGAGCTTCTGACACCATCACAGTACGATGAACTGTTGAAGTATCAGGCCAACAGGGAAAGCCCCAGGTTTATTGAGAGCCAGATTGAGATGAACCTAAGAAAGATCATCCGCAAATCTGGAGATATGTACGTCCATCCAGAGGATGTGGTTACGCGAATAGCCGACGGCGACGTTATGACTTATCGTGCGGTAAAGAGAATCGTTGGCGAAAAAGGAACCGCCCCAATCAAGAGAAGAATACTTGAGGGGATAATTGGAGAGATTCACGATCCAACAGTTCTCGCCGGTCAACAGAACAAAACGGCATTCGGTATGCGAAAGGCCCTGAAAGCATATGACGAGAACTTCCTGAAAGAAGTGTTTGGGAAGAATATGCTTGACGACATATCAAAAATAGACGACATGAAGGCACTTCTGGAAAGCCAACAGCGTCTATTGGCGAATCCGTCAGGTACTGGAGGAATGGTTGTATCGAATAACGCATTATTCGGGATGGGCGCGGTATTTGGTTTTGTTGGACCTGGAGCCGCAACCGCTGTTGCGGTAGGAGCCGGAGTGGCTTCCGCTCTAATGACATCTGAAACCGCCAGAAAACTTCTTATCCGTGGACTTGACCCTGCGAACGCAAAGAACGCTGAACTATACAGCAAACTCATAAGCCAGGTGGTTGCCGCTAAAATTGACCTCGCAAAAGAAAAGAGGGCTACCTCTGGCGTGGGCAATAAATGATTCTGTCACTCATACTCACTCTGAGCATATCGTCCTTCGCCGCCGAGCCACAATTCCACCTGAAGAAGATGGATGACTCCCGCGATGTTGACGCTATCAATGTGAACTTCAGGGGTCAGGCGTCGGACCTCAAGAAGATCAAAGAGGACTTGGACGCCTATCCCGCCGTATCGAATGTTCCCACTCTCGACGGGGCCAACGCATTTACCGGGGCGAACTCGTTTGCTGGAGCGAATACGCACACGGGGACAGTCTCAGTCTCTACGCTCACATTCTCCAAAAGTATCTCGGGCGACTTCGCCACAAATACCCTAGTCCGAAATCTTCTCCCGTCGGGGCTTCTCGTTTACAACCATGTGACGGCGACCATTCTCGCATCTTTCAATGTAACCTCAGTCACGGACTCTGGTACTGGTAAGTTCGTGGTGAATTGGGCCACGGATATGGCTTCGACGAACTACGCGGTCCTCTGTACTCCTGGGACTACTGCCGCCGTCGGAAACTACATGAGTTGCAACGTCTATACCAACGACTGCGCTGCGGCTGTAGGTTCAACGTGTTTCAGGACGGCAGACTTTGTTGGGAACCTCATCGACTGTAGCCGCGTCACGGTAATGGCCTTCGGGGGGGCAGAGTAATGGCCGACTTCATCCACAAACACGGCGAATGGATGCGCTGGCTTCTCCCCATCGGTGTGGCCTCGGTAATGGCCTACTCCTACGCCATGAAGGTCCCGGAGTTGGAGGAGAGGACGCAGAATCTTGAGAAGGGACAGGCCGTCCTAGAGACAAAGGTGGATTACATCGTTGATGGCGTCAAGGAGATTAAGAGTGCTTTAAGACGGAGGTAGCCATGGTGGTGATTCCCGGTCTTTTGGTCCGCGACGAGACAAGCGATTTCGGAACCTTCGGAAAGTTGATGATAGGCTCTTTTGTCTGTGACACGATAGAGCTTCCCTGGCGAGGTAACAGACGCGGAAAGAGTTGCGCCCCCGCATGTAAGGCACTTTTCAAGCCCAAGATTTCACCTACCCACGGACCTTGCCTTGAGGAGTGGGACGATCCCAAAACCCCCGAGCGCGAGGACATCAAGGACCGTGACAACATCCAGTTTCACGCTGCCAACCTGGCAGGGGACGTTGATAGGGGCTATGTCTCGCAACTCCTTGGGTGCATTGCCCCAGGAATTGACCGCGCCAACTTTGCTCCAAACGTGAGGCCTTGCGGGCCCAAGGCACAGAAGGGAGTAACCGGCTCTAAGGCAGCAATGAAGAAACTTCTTTCTGTGGTGGGAGAAAACGTACTTTCCCTGACGATTTGCTGGAAAGAAGGCGTTTTGGATGGTTCGTTTGGAAGCCCCGGAGGCTACTGATGAAAGGGAACCAGATGCGGGCGTGTTTCATCGAAGCCATGCTCCTGGCTTCTGGGGCTATCTACTCCGTGTCTCACAGGCGAAAGGTTTGTCGTCGGGACGGCTGGCCGCTTGTCGTTATGCGCGACCTGGGAATATTCCTAATGGAATATAAAAAGGAAAAAGGATAACAAAATGAAGAGATACCTGTTGCTGGCTACGTTGGGAACGGTTCTGGCCGCGAGCGGTTGCGCCGGAGCGAAGCCGAACTTCGCAAAGGCCGTCAACGATGTAATCGGAGCGGCCACTGGGCCTTGCGCCCAAGACCTCATCAAGGCGTCGGCAACGTGCAAGATGCAGTACCCCGGCCTGCCCTGGTAGAATCATGATACTGGTGGTGTGGCTTGTTCTCTCGGCCCAAATTGGACAACCACCCTCGATGCGGGTGTATGAGTCGGTACAGCCCGCGTGTGAGGACTTTGAGGGAGCATTGGCTAACCATCATCGGGCTATATGGCAACTCAGCCTAGAAACCAGCACTAGCCCGGTCAGGGTGGTCCAAGGTTCCTGCGAGGCCAACCGTCCACCCACGGCCTACACGTTCCAGGCGGTGCCATGACCCCAGCAGGATTCGACCTACCCATCCGGGTCCTGTACGGTGGGAAGGGCTACGAGGTCCTGGCGACCATGCGCTACTGGTCGCCCAGGTACAAGAAGTGGATAACAGCACCATGGAAGATGATTTACGACGGGTCCACGGGAGTGCCGGACTTGCTCACGGCTGGGCCGGTCTACCATGATGTGGTATGCCATTGGAAGTCTTTCGATGACGGAACGCCTTGCTCCAATCTCCAGGCGTCTTTCATCATCCACGATGTTATGAAGGATGAGGGGCGGTGGGGAAGGTGTAAGGGCTACTTCGTCGGTACACTAATTGGTCGCCCAATCTCCAACTTCTTCGGCTCCCTCGCCTTCTGGAGTAAGAAGAAATCCGGCGTGACCTGGCCCAAGACCCCGGAAGGGGATGCGCTTATCGCATCGCGCAAGTGCTACGGACTATGAATCGTGAGACGGTGGAAAACGTAGCGTTCCTAATCGTAGTGTTCATCATCCTGGGATTCGGACTCCTATGGGCCATCGGGGGTCCTGTCTGAAATGCGGTAGGACCATGAGGATTCCATGTTACCACAAGACCAAGGCGGGGGCGAGAAAAACGGTCCAGCGAAAGTCGGTGGCGAGTTCGTCCAATGCCTCGGTCCATGCAAAAGACTCTTCTATATCCCCGAAGGTGAGGAGTCTGAGAACTTCTGCCCGCTCTGCCAGAAAACCACATTCGTCGAAGGCCCATCCCAATTCAAAGGACCTCCAACCGAAAGCGGGGATTGACGCCATGGGATCCTTAATATCGGCCATAACCGGACAGAGGGTGATTGCGTTTGTCCTAGACGGGCACTCCATGAGGAGAGTCTATGATAATTCACAAGATGGACATAAAGATAGGTTCAAGTAATAGGATAGCCATATACCAGGACTCGGACACCCACCTAAAATCGGAAGGCCACGACAAGCACCTACATTCTAGATTCCGACGTAAAATAGAGCAAGACCCGGACGCTTACTGGATTCATACGGGAGACATGACCGACGATGACCGTCCTAGCACCAGGGAAAGGCGCAATCTCATGTACCACGACAGGGCAGAGGCTTTGACGCAAGAGGATAAAGAGCACCAGGAGTACCTAGACCGCCACGTTATCCCGCTGTACCAACCGATAGCGTCAAAATGCCTTGGTCTGATTGCTGGGGATCACTTCCGAATCTACAAAACTGGAATGAACTCCACAGAGTACATAGCCCGAGCACTGAAGGTCCCATACCTAGGTGAACGAATGGGGTATGTCTCAATCATATTTAGGAAGGGCGAGAAATCCATGCGCTACGACTTGCTTGCTAGGCATGGAAAGGCCGCTTCCTCTACTCCTGGCGGGGACATGAACGCCCTAATGCGCCAAAATGCTAGATGGGAGGCAGACCTACTATTAGGAGGGCATACCCATCAGGAGAACGCCCATCCTGAGCCCATCTGCGGGGTGAATCAGCACAGGGACAACCTGTATCAGAAGATTCGATGGTACATCCGTGGTGGCTCCTTCTTGCGCGGTTTCGTCGTCGGGCGCAACAAAGAGCATTATGCAGAGAAGGAGGAGTACAGCCCGCTTTGCATCGGGTGGGGCAGGGTGGACCTTTTCTTCGGACAGCCTCACTCAAACGGCGACAACCTCTGCATAACCAACTCCGAAGGCGTCCTAAGCGTTTCGTGAGGAACCGATCGGAGCCCTACCGAGCCCTCCGCGAAGCCTTCGTATGGTTTAGGCATGAACCAACCATGTGCGCCCGCGCAAGTAAGTTGAAGATGATGCGGTATCTTGGGGATGTGCTTTGGAGGAATAGGCACCAACAGAGGGATGACGACTGATGCTATCAGAACTGAGTCCAAGAAAAGCGCAATCCGTAGCCGGAAGCCTTGTACTACTAGCCCTTCTAAAACGCATGGGTACGGAGGACTTTTCTGAGTCCGACAGGATAGACGTTCTGCATGAGTTCCGACGGAGAATGACGGTGAAAAGGGACGCATCCTGTCACAAATAGGTATACGTTTCCGTGACAAACAGCTCTTGATGTTTGTCAATTTTTGACTTGACGGATATCTTTGCTGAGCCCTTGACTTCTCCTATTCCTAATGCAATAATCGGATGCATGATGTCCCCCAGCCAAGGGCGATTCACTTTGACGGTCCCGCTTATTTCGCGGCCTACCTCTGGCTGGGGGACTCCGCATGGCGGGGCCGTCTCATTTTGGGGGAGATAAATGACACCATCAGCAATCAACACCGACCTGGACCAGTACACAAACGAGGCCCAGCATGGCAGTATCGAATGGGAGAGAAGGGCCCGAGAGTTCGAGCTTGACCGAAAGCCTACCCACTTCGTATGGGCAAAGGTCATAGCCTACGGGATGCGCCAGTTCTACGAGGCATCATGACATGGATTACCAAATGGCCAGGCGACTTGATTCTCGTCGTGATACCGGCACTTGTGCTTGCGTGGCTCATCTACAAGGAAGATGGGCGCGGTTCACCCGTTGGCTCAGGACGGAAGAAAACATGATGGGGCTCTACTTACTCGCCCTGTTGGTTGGCGGGTATCTGGCGGCTGTACGGTTGGGGTTCTGATTTGGAGGGACGATGAGTTACTACGCCAGACTTAGGAAGTCTTTCTGGAACGCCGGTGGTGGGGAGAGTGGACTCATGCGGATTCTCCCAGTTCCAACCGAGCCCCAAAACGGTGCGAGGGTTCCGTCAACGCTTCCAATCTCTGAGAAAAGGATGAAGCGGTGGCGCAATA
>Ga0265297_10009812_pt1 | contig 12228 bp, 11 predicted proteins | sample Munlanlwell13791_FD_192502 | JGI IMG/M metagenome (GOLD analysis project Ga0265297, IMG submission 192502) | Leachate microbial communities from a municipal landfill in Southern Ontario, Canada - Leachate well 137-91 | ecosystem: Engineered > Solid waste > Landfill > Unclassified | place...
TAGATTATTTGTCAGCAATCGGTTTAGCAGAAATTAGAGCGCACGAAATTAAATTAAGTGAATATTTATTAAATGGTTTAGCAAAGATGAAACAAGTGAAATTGTTAGGTACTGCCGCAGCCGCGGAACGCACTGGTTTAGTTTCTTTTTATGTTGATGACATTCATGCTCATGACTTAAGTGATTTTCTAGCTAAAAAAGGTTTGGCTCTTAGAGCTGGTTTTCATTGTGCCATGCCACTTCATCAAAGTCGTCATTGCACAGCGACGCTGCGAGCCTCTTATTATTTGTATAATAGCGAGCAGGATTTAAAATCTTTGCTTCACAATTTAGAAAAGGCGATTGCTTACTATGGATGATTTTTATAGCAGTGAACTAATGGAAATTTATAAAGACCCAATTCACAAGGGTCATCTTGACCATTCGTCTATAGATTTAGAAAAACAAAATACTTTCTGTGGAGATCGTCTGCATTTGTTTCTAAAAATAAAGAACAATATTATTGAAGATGCTAAGTTTGATGGTGCAATGTGTTTTGTCAGTATTATTGGAGCAGACTTTTTGCTAGAAGAAATTATTGGTAAAACGATTGAGAAGGCTAAAAAAATCGATCAAAAAAAATTGCTAGAACTAATTGATTTGAATTTAAGTACTAGTCGCATTGCTTGTGCAACTTTGACTTTAAAAGCTTTGCATGAGGCCATTAATGAATATGAAAAAAAATAAAATTGATAAAGACACTAACATCGCTGAACTCATTGAGCAAAATCCAGAAAGCAATGACGTACTTTATGAATATGGACTTTATTGTGGTGGTTGTGCAGTCGCCGGTTTTGATACGCTAGAAGCTGGTGCTATGGCTCATGGTTTAGAAGATGATGAAATTGAAGAATTAATTCAAGAACTTAACAAAAGGAGTGGAGCAAAAAAATGAAACAAAAAATTGCGGTAGCAATGAGTGGTGGCGTAGATAGCTCTGTAGTTGTGGCTTTACTGCAAAAACAGGGCTACGATGTCTTTGGTGTAACCATGCAAGTGTGGCAAGATACGCAGGATCTTGCTATTAAAGATGCCAAACTTGTCGCTAAAAACCTAGGCATTGCTCATCATGTCATTGATTTAAGAAAAATTTTTGAGCAAGAAGTAATCGCTTATTTTACCAAGGAATATTTACTAGGCAGAACTCCTAATCCTTGTGTGACCTGCAATCATCATATTAAATTTGGTGCTTTACTTAATTGGGCCAAATCAATGGGAGCTGATTATCTTGCCACTGGCCATTACGCCAAAATAGTTCAAGAAAAAGATCGCTATCTACTCAAAAAGAGCCAAAGTAGTAGTAAAGATCAGACCTATCCTCTTTATCATCTAACTCAAAAACAACTGGCAAACATCATGTTTCCCTTAGCTGATTATGATAAGAATGAAGTTAGAAAGATGGCTAAAGATTTCAATTTGGAAGTGGCAAATAAAGCAGATAGTCAAGATATTTGTTTTATTGTTAATCACAATTACGCTCAATTCATCGAAGAACAAACTGGTATCAAAATGCGCTATGGAAACTTTGTTGATAAATATGGCAATGTCATAGGTCAACACAAAGGTATTCACAGATATACTATTGGTCAACGTAAAGGTTTGAATATAGCAACTGGTAAGCCGAACTTTGTTTCCCATATCAATGTGGTCAAAAATGAGGTTGTTTTGGGAGAAGAAGACATTTTACTTAAAAGTTTAGTGGCAACGAATTTAAATTTTATTTCAGTAGATAAAATAACTAAGCCAATTAAAGTAAATGTAAAAATCAGATATGGAGCTAAAGAGGCAGAGGCAAAATTAATACCACAGGGCGACGATGTACTTAAGGTAGAATTTATTACCCCACAGCGTGCAATTACTCCTGGACAATCTGCAGTTTTTTATCAAGGTGATTATGTGCTTGGTGGCGGGATTATTCAGTAGTATTATTGAGAGTGTGCTAGCTTTTTTGTGTGCCAAAAAACCCAAATCTTATTTAATTGTAGTTTTGCTTTTATTTTTAGCTTTATTAACAAGAATAATTTTTTTAGATAGAATTCCGTTTGCTTTTTCGCATGATGAAATGGGCTATGTAATTAATGCTCAAAGTGTCTCTGTTACAGGAAAAGGCAAAACTGGTGAATGGCAACCTTTAAGTCTATCTCCAGTAGAAACATATTTATCCGAATTACCAACTATTTTTATTACGCCTTTTTTACACTTACCATTTAATAATGTGGTTAATATTAGATTATTGTTTGTTCTGCTTAGTTTAAGTTTACCGTTTTTACTTGCTGAAATATCTTGGATTTTAACCAAATCTAAAAAAGTTGCTTTTTTTACCTTAATGATAGGTTTATTTAATCCTTGGATTTGGCAAAATGGTCGTCTCACTTTTGATGCGATTTTTAGTTTATGGTTTTATACTTTGGGCATAGTATTTTTTTTACAAACTCGAAATTCCTTTAAACTTGCGTCTTTGCTGGCATTTTTTTTAGGATTTTATTGCTATCAAGGTTTCAAATTATTGTTGCCACTTATTGTTCTTTCATTATTTATTTTTACTATTTTCCAAAAAAAAATTGCAGTTAAAACAATAAAAAAAACACCACAAACGTGGTTCTATCATTTGTTGTTTTTTGTTGCTTTGTTATCTATGTTTGCCTTTTATTTTTTTCATCAATTGCCTAGCCAAGCGGCTAGTCTAAAAAGAATAGACAACCAGCTTCTTTTACCAAATAGTACGCAAATTGTGTCAACAGTGGATCATGATCGTCGTTTGACGATTACATCTTTTTTAAGTCCATTCTTTATTAATAAATATATTCAATTTGCTCAAGAACTTTTAGGGAGAGTCATGTTGATCTTTGGTTGGAGAGAATTATTTTTTGAAATAAATGCTTCCAGTACTTCTTTTGCTGTTTGGAATCATGGTAGATTTTACTTGTTGGACAGTTTGTTAATTGTTTTAGGTTTATTGACGCTATGGAAAAACAAAAAGCACGCGATTCTGTTATTTCTACTATCAATGCTAGCAATTGGCGCCATTCCAGCTTTATTTACTAATGATTTGTGGTTGTTTTTTCGTTCAGCTTTTATAATTCCGTTTTTAATTATTTTTGCAGGTATTGGTTTGAATCAAATTTCAGAGAAAAACAAAAAGCTATTTATTATTTTTATTATTAGTTATTTTATTTTAATTATTAACTTTACCTTTAATTATTTTTTTCGCTATCCGTTATTTGCAGCAGAAGGAATATTTGCTAGTCCAAGAATTTTAGTTAGCTATTTATATAGAGCGCCTAGTGATAGACAAATAGTTGTGTTTGAAAATGAGCCAGAATTTTTATTTACCAATTATATTTTTTACAATAACCTGTTTACAGGTGCTGCTGCTTCAGAAATTCAACAGAGTTATAAAAACGAAAAATATGTCATTAATAATTTGATTATTCAAAAATGTATCCCAGAGAATTTAGTGATGAATGAAAATACTACTTATATTTTTGATGTCGACATTGATTATTGTCAAACAAATATTAATGCCAAAAACACTTCTTTAGATTTTAAACCATTTGTCCAATTGTCATCTCTACAAATCAAACAAATCAAGGATAGTGGAGATAACTACATAATTTATTATGATAAATTATGTAGTGGCTTTCCCGAGTTGCAATCATTTTTACATCCTCAAACCTTTAATGATTTGCATCTTGATTCACTGAATAACCGAAATTTTTGTCAAACTTGGATAACTAGAAATTAATCATCTCAAAAAGTCTTTTTTTCTTTCTTTTTGAGATTAATAAACTTGTCGAATAAATGGTCTTTGATTTTTAATAAAGCGTAGAGCAAGATTAGACAACTAATAATCAGTAAAGCAATAAAAACAGGATTATTCTTGTTGGTGAGCCAAAGATTTTCCACTTGGTGCCAACCTACATAACCAACCCAAAGGTAAAAAGCGTTTCTAATAATGATTCCTAAAAAAGTAGTTATAACAAACGATTTTTTATTATATTTAATTACCCCTGCTCCAGCTGAGACGAGAATAGTTGGGACGAAAGGTAGGGCTCTAGCTAAAATCATCAGAAAATCGTCAACCCATGTGCCGGTTAGAAATGAACCAATTTGTTCAATCAACTTATGACTCAAACCAACATACTTGCCTAGCTTACCGATGACGACATCTTCTAATTTATCTGAGGCTACATAAATAAGACAGCTGGATACAGTTTTGGCGAAAGATGCAACGATCACTAAAATTGCTAATTGTGAAAAAACATAATCTTGCGATTGTGCCAAAGCAGCGGCAGTAGTCATGACGAAAGGCGAAGGGATTGGGGCGATGATTTCTTCCAAAAATGAACCAATCACAACAAACAATTGTAAATTAATCGTTTGTGATAAGTGTTCTAACCAGGCGATAATTTGATCAATAATAGACATAGGATTTGATCTTAACATAAAAAAGGATTGAGGGGAATAAAGCTTTAGCATTGCCAAGAGTTTGCTTGGTGGTATAAAATTTAGTTGTGTTTAAATTTTTTCACAAATTGTCCCTGATGCAATATTTTTTAATTTTGGTGTTTGTTGCCTTAGCTGTTGGGATGTCTTCTCATCTCTGGCATGGTGACATTTTGATTCACACTGATGTTGCCAGAGATTTGCTTGTGTTGCGAGAGATGGTTGAAAACAAACAGATTACTCTGATTGGTCCCAGGTCCAGTATTCCTGGGGTTTTTCACGGTCCACTTTGGTATTATGTTTGCGTAATTCCGTTTGCTTTGAGTCATGGTGATCCAGTACTAATGGGTTGGTTTTGGTGGTTGGTTGCTTTATTGGCTTCATTATTATTTTTGTATTTCAGTTATTTATTAACTAAACGTTTAACGATTAGTTTGTTACTAACGATTTGTTTTGTCTTATTAGAGTTTCCTAGCGCTGCTGGTCCAACCAATACTTTTTTTGCTAACTTATTTGCTTTTGTGCCATTCACTTTATTTTGGTGGTGGTACCAAAAACCTAGTTTCAAATTGGCCGCAGGTGGATGGTTAATCATGGGCTTGCTAGCTCAATTTCAAATGGCTTTTGTAGTGCCCGTAGCCCTGAGTTGGGGAGTACTTTTCTTATGGAGGGTCATTAAAGAAAAAAAATGGCAACACTTATTTACTCCACTTTTTTTTCTTTTGCCATTTTCTACTTTTCTTCTTTTTGATTTAAGACATGACTTTTTGCAAGTAAACTCACTTTTTGATTACTTGCTGACAAATAAAGCAGATAATGTTTTATATCTCAAAGTCATAGAGAGATTTAAACAAGCTTTTTTTATGGGAGCTAACTTATTTAGTGTGAGCAATCGTTGGCTCAACTTATTTGTTTGGTTTATCTTTTTATTTTTAATTTGGCGTAGTCATTATTCGCAAATAAAGAATTTTTGTTTAATGGTATTTTTTTGGTATTTCTCTTGGTGGATTGTGACGCTTAGTTTTTCTGGAGTCATTTGGAGTTTTTATTTTGATCCATTTTTGAGCATTCTTTTATTAGCTGTGGGGATGATTGCTAGTAAATTATTGCTTGCAAGGTGCTTGCTATTTTTGTTAACTTTTTTTACAGTAATTCAAAATCGTGGGATTTTTGCTTATAATTCCGATCGTTTCGACAGTTCTTCTTGGAAACTATTATCTAGTATCACTGCTGATAGTTTGAGCGAATCAAAAGTAGGCTATTTCCTTTATTCTCAAGATCAGTTTGCCTATCCACTGAAATATGCTTTTGCTTTTTATCAGCAAGAGCATCCAAATTTAGAAGCAATGCACTTTGTTAAACAATCAACCACAGTTTTAGTTAAAGCTGCGGATGACCCTAATAATCCTTGGTCAACTTCTAGCCATTGGCAAACTAATAAATTGAATATTAATATTGCACCAGTTTATATTAAATCTTATCCTCACGGATATGTTTTGGAAAAATATTTATTAGATGAGCAAACTCTCAACGCTCCCGTCGATCCTAATTTAGTGAAAGGCTTAGAATTTAGATGAAAGAATTTTTTGGTAAAGAACGTAAAACAATTTTGTTATTACTCGCCGCAGTATTTTTTGCTTTTTTGATTAGTTATTTGTCGATGAAAGATAATAGCATCGCTTTTTGGTTTGACCAAAGTAGAGATGCTCACCTTGCAAGTAAAATTATTGAAGATCATGACTTGAAAATTTTAGGTCCTTCAGCTAGTGGTACCAATGACGCTGTTTATCATGGGGTACTTTATTATTATTTTTTGGCACCACTTTATTATTTTGGGCATGGTAATCCCATGGTGCCAGCAATGGTTTTATCATTTTTAGGTTGTTTGGGAATTATTCCGCTTTATTATTTTTCTAAGAGATTTTTCTCATCGACAAAAATTGCTTGGATTACTGTTTTTGGCTATGTTTTTTCAGTGGAAATTATTCAACTTTCTTCTTGGCTCTCCAATCCTTCTTTGGCTGTGGTACCGTTGATCATTTTTTATTGGAGTCTTTGGGAAGTTGGTTTTAAAAATAATAAAGCTTTTATAATTCCACTAGCTATTTCTATGGGTATTTCTTTACAAGCTGCTTTATGGTTAATTTATTTATTTGGTCCGCTGCTCGTAGCCTTGCTATATAATTACGAACATTTTTCAAAAAAGAGTGTCCTAAGAGACTGGAAAAGTAATATTATATTTATTTCAATAGTTTTTTTACTTGTTTCTTCAATTTTAATTGGACAATTGATGTTATGGAAAAATGGAATTTTTTCACTTGAAGGATTGGGTTTGTCAGAAAAAATTACTAATACATCAATTTTAATTCCTTTATTCAAAGTTTATTTTTCAAAAATCATTCAGACTATTGGTCCATATACGCCAGTAGTTGCATTTTTAATTTTGATGGCTTCGATTAGTGGTTTTACTCAATTGCCGAAAAACAATCGAATATTTTTAATTTCTTGGATTTTAGGACCATTTTGGTTATTTTTAATTGAACCAAGAAATAGCATCCATATTCTCATTTCTTTGGAATTGGCAATCATCCTAATTTTGTCCTTTCAAGTTACACAAATCTGGCAGAAAAAAAGTTTTGTGTCAAAACTGATCGCAGCGACGTTAATTGGTGTTTATGTCTTCAGTAATTTAATGATGTTTAAGAATCACAAGGATACATCCAGCAACATTTTTTCACCTCAGCAGGGTACTAATTTAGCGGATCAACTTTCATTGATTGATTACACTTATGCTAAAGCTAGTGGTGGTGATTTTACTTTTTCTGCTTTTACCAATCCTCATGGATATTACATTACATGGGCTTATTTATATGATTGGTATGGTCAAAAGAAATATGGTTACAAGCCAACTTTTGTGGGACCCAATCAAAGTGGTTTATTTGGAGAAGAACTTTTATTGCGAGATGACGTCAGTCGTGCCAAAATTCACTTCACCATCGTAGAACCAGACCTTGAAGTTCTGCCACAAATTACTAGAGATTTATTTATTGAAGAACAAAATAGACTCGCGCCAATCGTAGAGACCAAAATGTTTGGTAGTACAAAAATAGAGTTTAGACCTATTTAATTTTTGCTCACTCTGAAAATGGTCCATTCGTTGTCACTCCAAACCGCAGTGGCACTGGCTTCGCGAAAAGTTTCTAGCTCCCAAGCGGGATTCTGAATAGTTTCTTGCCACGAATGAGGAGTAATGGCGTATAGAATTTCAGTTTTCGGATAATCATCAAAGCCAAGCAAATTTTGACCAGCCTGAGTGATGAAGTAGCGAAAGCGAATACCACGAGTTTCTGGATCTACTAAAGAAGCGATATTGATCTTTGAAGTAGTCTGCTTTTTGGCATCATCAGCGATTATTAAGCCCGCTTGACGTAATCGAGGCATATTTTCTTGCCAGCTAGGCTGACGCCACAAATGGTTGGCATAAATTAACCAAATTAACAGAGAAACGACAATTATCTGCCAGTGTTTTTGGAAAATCTTTTGTAAAGCCAAAACTACAACAATCGCTAGGCTTGGCCAAAGCACTGCACTGTGATAATCATTGAGCAAACTTGGGAAAAAGCTAGTAAATAAAAGAAAAAATATCCAAGCTAGAATTAATTGTGCTTTTTCATTTATTTTTTTACCATTTTTATAATTAATTTTTTCTGCCTTTAATATTTGCCAAGCAGAAATCAACCAAGCTATCATTAGACCCAAACCTAGTATCTTAGAACCTAGAAATTTGCTTGAAATATCAAACAAATATTGAAATGGACCGGAAATAAAATTCTTTAAGGAAAAGATAAAAAACTTTTGATTACCATCGCCAATAAAAGATTCCAAAACAATTTGGCGATAAAAACCAGCGTGAGTGAGATCAAAAATTAAAAAAGTGAGATTGGGTAGAATAAAGCTTCCAAAAAAAATAAAAATTGCCAACCAATTTTTCTTATATCGTTGTAACAGTATTAGAAGCGCTGGGGCTATTAAAGCAATCGTGAAATAATGTAATTGAAAGAGCAAGCCTAAAAATAATCCAGCCAGACCAATCCAAAGATATTGCCAAGATTTGGTTTTTTGTTTTTGGAATTTTTGCAAGGCAATTAAATAAATAATCGCAAAGAAGCCCACGCTATTTGGATTCCAAGGCCATTGATTGAAGCGTGCAACTAAAGGACTAAAAGCTAATAGAGCGCAAATTGCTAAAGCAGATTTCTTATCTAAAAAATTTATCAACCAGTAATAAGCTAAACCAATGGCAAATACTCCGAGTAAAGCAGTGAAGATAGCTGGACCCACTGGGTCAAAATGAGCAAGCCATAAGGAAGGCAACATCAAATAATAATGGAAAACTCCAAAAAAATCCTTATGTCCAGCAATTTCATTGAAAGGACCAAAAAGGGTTAAGTCACGATTAACAATAATGTTGCGAATGGCCAACATGTCTCTGCCCTCATCCCAAATAAAACGCATAAGTACATCGATGCGATAAAGGCGAAGAAAAGCAGCAATGAGGAGAATGATACCTAAATAAAACCAAGATTGATGGAAAATTTTAAGCTTGGTTTTCATTGTTTTATTTTAGCACTTTCCATATTGCCTAATTATTCTATTGTTTGATATTGACAGATTCGACCTACGAAAGGACTAAAGCCACAAATGTTACCCTGATGATCATCCTCTGTTTTCTGCAATAAAATTTTTTTTGGGTAGTCATCTTTAATAAAGGTTGCAATACTTTCATCAGTTAGTTTGTTTAAACTTTTCTCGTCTAGGAAACTGATATTAGCCCATTTTTCCATATTAGGATAAAAGGCTAATGGTGGATAAGTATGCCATTCCGTAAAGTAACCAGAAATTTCTAAATTTGTTTCAAAATTATTGGAACCTACGTGACCCAAATAGACATGATAATTAGTCCAATTATTATTTAGGATAAAGGAAACTAGCGCTGCCTCAGCAAGATGTCTTTCATAGTGTTCTATTAGGATGTCTTTGCTATTGAAAAACCAAACTTTGCAAGTCAAAAACAAAGCAATTGAAATGATGACGGTTAGAAAATGTTTTTTCTTACTTTTCTTTATTTTATTTTGTTTATTAATCCAAGTAAAGAAAAGTATTAACGTAAATATTTGCAATGGATATTGATAATAAGCAAGTTGCATGTCCCAAATGAAAGCCGGAAGAAGAGAACAAAAAGCACTTATTAAGATCATAAACTCAGTTTTTGGGATTGTTTTTTTCTTTACAAAATTTAATGCGAAATAAATTGTAGCCAAAACCAAAATAATGAGATTCGGTCCAGAATATGGTATTAACTGAGTAATATTTGCGATATTGAGTTTTGCTTGATTAACATATAAATCGTCAGCAATAACCATTTTATAATAATAGAAACCAGCAATCATTGTTAAAGTGAATAAGTTAGTTGCAATCATCCAATGTTTATTTTTTTGATAAACAACAGCATTGATGAGTGGAATCAAGAAGAAAAAAAGTGATGTTTCTTTTATAAAACAATTGATTAGAGCTAAACAAAAAGCTAGCCACCAGTTATACCTAATAGCGATAAGTGTTAATAAAAGTACTAAAACCTGTAAATGTTCAGTTGTACCTAAACGATAGAAGTTGCCTACTGTTGCAGGCAACAAAAAAACTAATAATCCACCAAGAATTGCTAAATTTTTTTTGCGTGTGATTTCTTTTATTAATTTAAAAACTAAAGAAACAATCAGCCAGAGCACGGAACTTTGAACTAGAAAATGGTAAGCCAAATCAATATCAAAAAGATCAAACAAGACTTTTCTATATATTAACCTAAGCGGTCGAGTCCTAGAACCACCAACGAGTTCATTAATAAACAAATCTAAGTACGATTTAGCTTGTTTGGTTAGAGTAATATCGATGCCGTCATCCATCAAAGATGGGTAATGTACATAAAATAAAGGAAAAACAAAAATAAAAGTTAAAATTAGAAAAGCTATATAAATTTTGTATTTTTTACAACTAGCTACAAGCAACTCGAAAAAAGGCATAAACAAATTATAACTTAAAGCAAAACGCGGAGGTGACAGGATTCGAACCCGTGGAGCCTTGCGGCTCACGCTTTCCAAGCGTGTGCAATTGACCACTATGCGACACCTCCTTTTTTGGAATTATCAAAGAACTGTCAAATTATATCAGATGTAGAAACAGTTCTTTTCATTGATTTTTTATTTTTATACATTAAGCGGTCTGCTCTTTTTAACATATTATCAAGGCTTGAGTCTATTTTTTTATTAAAAACAGCCACTCCGGCTGCGAAGCCACTCGAAGGCATACCCTTATTTTCCAAGTGTTCTCTAAATTTTTTTTGTGCTTCATCAACTTTTTTTTGTAGATTAATTTCAAATTGATCATCATTTTTATGGTTATGGCAAATAATTAGAAATTCATCCCCGCCTAGTCTAATGATTTCGTCTCCTTTTCTAAAATTAGCTTTTAGAAAACGAACTAACATTTTAATTACCTTGTCTCCTTGGTCATGTCCTAAAGTGTCATTAATAGTTTTCAATCCATTTAAGTCAACAAAAACGAGAGCAATTTCAGCTTCTTTCGTTCTTGTAGCGTCAAAAAGTAACTTAAAGTTTTCATAATATGATCGATTGAAACAATTAGTTGACGGTTCAACAATAATTTTTTGATTTAATTTTTCAGCAGCATCTAAGAGAGGAATACCAGTTAAACCACTTTTGATTTCAGAGTATGCTTTCATCGCTTTTTCGCGACTTTCTTTATTCCAGTTTTCACCTTCCCACAAATCTGGATTTTGATTTTCATATTTAGGATTTAACATTTCCATTTTTTATTTTACCACTAGATTTTTTATTGAGGGAAACAAAAACGCCAGGTCTTACCCTGGCGTTTCTAAATTTTGATCTAAAGATTAATATCTACGATCTCTATTTTGTGGTCTTCCACCACCAAAACCACGATTGTCTCTTCTTTGGAAACCATCGTTTCTTGGCTCACGAGGTCGAGCGATATTAACTACCAACTCTCTCTCTTCTACTCTAAAACCAGACATCTTAGCGATGGCAGCTTCAGCAGCAGATTCTTCGGCAAATTCTACAAAAGCGAAACCCTTAGAACGGCCGGTCATTCTATCAGTGATTAAACTGACTTGGGTAATTTCGCCAAATTCGGAAAACAAACTTTGTAAACCATCTTGGGTCATGCTGAAAGGCAAGTTACCCACGAAGATTTTTTTCTTGTTTTCCATGTTGTCATTTTGATCTGACATAAATATGGACTCTTCTTTCTTGGACTAAAAAGTCCAAGACAATTAATACTGTCAACTATTATATCCTGAATTGGCTAATTAGATAGTCCTAGATGCTTTTTTTACTGCTTGGCGCTTTGAGTGGCTTCGAATTGATAAACTTTGAAAATCGCGTCACCCTGACTGGATTCAATTATGTCTGTTTCTTTGAGTGTTGGATAAAGCGTTAGAATTTCTGGTCTTTCATCATAACAAGAACTACTAACGATGAATAAACTTGTTTTTTGACTCAAATCATTTTCTATTAAGCCGGGATAGACACACTCGTGTTCAGTAAAATGGACATTATTGACTTGAGGAATTTGTAGTTTTGTTTGAAATTGGGTACTAAGTTTAGAATCATAAATTTGATTGTAAAATAAATAATAAATTGCGCTTTC
>Ga0265297_10009813_pt1 | contig 12228 bp, 12 predicted proteins | sample Munlanlwell13791_FD_192502 | JGI IMG/M metagenome (GOLD analysis project Ga0265297, IMG submission 192502) | Leachate microbial communities from a municipal landfill in Southern Ontario, Canada - Leachate well 137-91 | ecosystem: Engineered > Solid waste > Landfill > Unclassified | place...
GGGAACAAAACCAATGGTTTTTTTTACTTTTTTAAGCTGGTCATATAATTTTTTAGGATCACGGATAATTTTCATAAAACTTGGACTAAAGGTTTAATTACAAAATCTCGCGTAAACATCCGCGGATGCGGAATAGTCAACGCTTTGGTTATGGTTAACTGATCACCGTAAAGTAAGATATCTAAATCAATCAAACGTGGGCCAAAACGAACGGTTTTAACCCGACCCATTTCATTTTCAATCTTTTTAAGCTTTTTTAGTAAATTTAACGCTGAAATCTTGGTTTGAATTTTTAAAGCAGAGTTGAGATAGTTAGGCTGACCGACTGGCCCACCAACCGGAGAAGATTTAAAAACTTTTGATTCTTTAATTACACGGGTATCTTTCAAGGTGCTTATCTTTTTAATCGCTTCTTTTATATTCTTCCTGCGATTACCCAAATTTGTGCCAACTCCTAAATAACAAATTACCATTAAGAAATTTTCTTCAAACGTTCTAGGGCTTGCGTCATTCTTTCTTTAGGAACAGTTAAAGCCATACGAATATAGCCTTCTCCATATTTACCAAAACCTACACCCGGAGTAGCCACAATATCGGCTTCTTTTAAAATTCGGGCAGCAAAATTTATAGAGCTCACTTTAGGTGGAATCTTAATCCAAACATAAAAAGTAGCCTTAGGTTTAATTGCTTTCCACCCCATACTATTGAGTCCATTGACTAAAATATCTCTTCTTTGCTGATAAAGATCGCACATTGACTTTACATAATCTTGCGGCCCTTCTAAAGCAGCCACACCGGCTAATTGTAAAGCTGAAAAAATTCCCGAATCAAGGTTAGATTTCACTTTGGCCAGGGCACTAACTAATTGTGGATTTCCACAAGCCCAACCAATGCGCCAGCCAGTCATATTATAAGTTTTGGAGAGTGAATGGAATTCAATCGTCACTTCTTTAGCCCCTGGGAACTCTAATAAGCTGCGTGGTTTATACCCGTCGAAAGCCATCTCTGAATAAGCGACATCAGAGATAATAATTATTTTATTTTTAGTGGCAAACTCGATCAGTTTTTTATAAAAATCATCACTGGCACAGGCATTAGTCGGATTATTCGGATAATTAACAAAAATAATCTTGGCTTTCTTGCGAGCAATAAAAGAGATCTTACCCAAATCCGGCATAAAAGAATTGGATTCTAAAAGTGGCATTAAATGCACTTTGCCTCCGGCCAAAATTGTTCCACCTTTATAAGGTGGATAACACGGATCAGGTACTAATGAAAGATCCCCAGGATTTAAAAATGCTAAAGGAAAATGCGCAATCCCTTCCTTTGAACCAATTAGAGGAAGAACCTCAGAATCAGAGTTTAAATTAACATTAAAACGACGCTTATACCAATTTACAATAGCACTACGCAGTACCGGCATCCCTTGATCTAGCGCATAACGATGATTAGCCGGATCTTGAGCGGCCCTGGATAAAACATCAATAATAAATTGCGGCGTCGGTTGATCTGGATCACCAATCCCTAAATCAATAATATCTCTGCCTTCAGCACGCGCTTTACGTTTGGCTTTATCAATCTCTAAAAACAAATATGGAGGTAATGACTGAATTTTTTTTGACAATTTAAACATTTTAACCTTTCAAAACATCTTGCATTGAATACAAACCTACTGGTTTACCAGCAATCCATTTAGCCGCTTTTAAGGCCCCCACCACAAACAAATCACGTGAATGCGCCTGATGCTTAATTTCAATGCGTTCAGAGTTCCCACAGAAAACTATCGTATGATCACCGACAATATCACCCAAGCGAATTGAATGCATCGGCACATCTTTTTTTGTGGCGGAAGTTATAACTTCCGCTAGTTTTTTAGCTGTTCCGCTGGGTGCATCTTTTTTAGCTTTGTGGTGTGCTTCCACAATCTCTACACTATAATCAGGCCCTAGTTTTTTAGCGATCTCCGGTAAAATCGAAAACAAAACATTTACCCCAATCGACATATTGGGCGTAAAAACTACCGGAACCACTTTAGCAATCTCGGCAACCTTATTCTTCTGTGCATCAGATAAGCCAGTTGTACCCAAAACTAAAGCTTTGCGATATTTGGCGACATAATCTAAATGCTCATCGGTAGCTTCCGGCAAAGTAAAATCAATTAAAACATCCACTAAAAACAACCCATCCATATTAGAAGAGACTTTTAATTTGCCTATCTCTCTACCAATTAAGGGTGTGCCTTTTTTTTCTAATAACAAACCTACTTCTAAATCTTTCTCATTTGCGGCAAGTTCATAAATTCTCTTGCCCATTTTTCCACACGCTCCTGCAATGCCTATCTTTATCATGTATTAATTCTCCTAGCTCAGAAGACCGTAATCTTTTAACGCAATTTTTAATTTATCTAAATTAGCATCTGACATGCTACACATCGGTAAACGCAAATCTGGTGCACACATTCCTAATAATCCCATCGCTGTTTTTACCGGTATGGGATTAGTCTCTAAAAATACTGCTTTGATCAAAGGCAGTAATTTATAATGCAGCGCTCTGGCTTTTTGCAGATCACCCTTCTCAAATGCGACGACTAAATCGGCAACATCTTTAGGGACCAGATTAGCCACAACCGAAATTATCCCAATGCCGCCGATACTTAAAACCGGCAGCGTTAAACCATCATCACCAGAGATTAAATTAAAATCTTTCGGACAAAGCTGCTTTATGCGCGACATCTGATCTAAGCTACCCGAAGCTTCTTTGACGGCCACAATATTTTTACAATCTTGGGCTAACTTGGCAATAGTCTCTGGCTCAATATTTACTCCGGTGCGTCCGGCAATGTTATAAAGAATAATTGGTATCTTTACCGATTGGGCAATGGCTTTAAAATGTTCGTACAGACCTTTTTGTGTCGGTCGATTATAATAAGGAGAAACTTGCAACGAGGCATCTGCTCCGGCATGCGCCGCCTCTTTAGTCAACATAATCGCTTCTTCAGTGGAATTAGAACCTGTACCAGCAATTACCGGTACTCTTTTTTTGACCTGATCAATCGTCACTTTAATTACCAATTCGTGTTCGGCAAAATTTAAGGTTGCTGACTCTCCGGTAGTTCCGCAAGGCACAATTCCACTGGTGCCGTTTTTAATCTGAAAATCAATTAACTCACGCAATTTGTTTTCATCAACTTTACCGTTCTTAAACGGAGTGACAATAGCGACAATTGAGCCCTTAAACATAATACTCTCCTTTGTAAACAATCCGGGCGCTACCTTCTAACCAAACTTGTTTAAAATTAGAATTATCTTTTTTAAAATAAATCTTTAAAACTTCGCCACTTTGCGTTTTTACTTTAATTAAATTATTTAGATTATTTTTTAACGCAAAGATTAAAGCGCTAGCGGTACTTCCAGTGCCACAGGCTAAAGTTTCCCCCTCCACCCCTCTTTCGTAAGTACGAATTTGGATTAAATTAGGTCCGAGCACTTGAACAAAATTTACATTAGTCCCTTCTGGGGAGAACTTTACATGATTTCTAATACTTCTGCCAATGGTCTCAACATTAATCTTCTCAATTCCATTAACAAAAACAACTGTATGGGGAACTCCAGTATCGATAAAATTGACTTTAATTAATCTTCCACTAACTTTTAAAGGCAGATCCAATTTAATATTTTTTGGTTGGGTAATTTGAATCTTGGCGCAATTACCCGATACTTTAGCATTAACGGTTCCAGCTTGCGTAGATAAACTAACGCTTTTTTTACCGCTAAATAAAGCCGCGCAACGCGCCCCATTGCCGCACATCTTAGCCTCTGAGCCATCGGCATTAAAAATGCGCATCCCTAAATCTGCTTTTTTAGATTTTTCTATAACTAGCATTCCATCGGCACCGATTCCTAATCTGCGATCACAAACTATTCTCGCTAATTTTGACAAGTTAGCACAAGGCCTACCCTGAATAACTACAAAATCGTTGCCCGACCCCACCATTTTAGTAAAATTAATTTTTTTCATTGCGCACTAAATCCTCAAAGACTTCTCTTTTTCGAATTACCATAACTTTATTACCCTTAACCATCACCTCGGCACAACGCAGACGGGAATTATAATTACTAGACATACTAAATCCATAAGCACCGGCACTCATCACCGCCAAATAATCTCCTACTTTAAATTTAGGCAGTTGGCGATCTTTCGCCAAAAAATCCCCACTTTCACAAATTGGCCCAACTATATCGGCTTTTTCTGTTTTTAAATTTTTTACTAAAGGTAGAATATTATGGTAAGCAGAGTATAATGCCGGACGGATCAAGTCATTCATTCCTGTATCCACAATAATAAACTTCTTCTTTGGTGTATTTTTAATATAAAGTACTTTGGCTACTAAAATGCCAGCATTACCCACAATAAATCTACCCGGCTCCATAATAATCTTTAATCCGGTTTTCTTTAACAGCGGAATAATTTGATTAGCATAAATTTGCGCAGTTTGCGGAGTCTCTTTATCATAGATAATTCCTAGACCTCCTCCAATGTTTAAATACTCTAACTTTATCCCTTTAGACTTTAGGCGTAAAATAAAATTCGACACCTTTTTAATTGCCGCCACAAAAGGTGCACTTTGCGTAATCTGACTACCAATGTGAATGTGCAAACCGCAAATATTTAAATTTTTAAATTTATAGCCTAAGAGCAAGATCTTTTGGGCACTGTTTAAATCAATGCCAAATTTATTAGTCAACTTTCCGGTAGTAATATACTTATGTGTTTTGGCTTCCACATCCGGATTAATGCGAATAGCTACACGCGTAACTTTATTTAACTTCTTTGATATGCGATTAATGTTTTCTAGTTCTGCCAAAGACTCAACGTTAAAGAATAAAATGCCTTTTTTTATCGCTGTGGCAATTTCAACGTCAGTCTTACCTACCGAAGCATACACAATTTTTTGCGCTAAACAACCTACTTTTTGCGCCCGATACAATTCTCCTCCAGAAACAATATCTAGACCCGCGCCTTGATTCACTAATGTTTTTAATATCGTAAGATTAGAATTAGCTTTTACGGAGTAACAAATCAGCGGATTGATTTCTTTAAATGCAGATTTTAATTTTAAAAAGTGATCGACTAGAGTTTTAGAGCTATAAACATAAAGCGGAGTGCTAAAACGCCCGGCCAAAGTAAGAATTTTTACTTTCTCACAATACAAATTATTATTTATATATCTAAAATCGTGCATAAATTATTTTATAATACCTCAAACAATATGCCTAAGGAATATCCTGCATCTTAATACAATTTAAATGGAATTTAATCCTTCTGTTAGATGTACCACCTCTACAATTGCCCCTCCAAGCAGTGCTAACGCTAGTGGAGGTGTTGCTCCAAGGCCTGCTCTCCGAAATAGAAGCATAAACACCATCAGTATTACAATCAATTCCGCCATTCAATACTATATATCCAGCCGGACAGGGATAATCTTTATAGTTAGTATCATATCCTATCGGAGCATGGAACTCTTGTTCAAGATATATAATATCTAAATATACTGTTTTATTTATATTGAAATATGTATCTCCATCCAGATATGTTGCTCCATTTAAATGAATTTTGCTTTCTCGATTACTAAGAATATTATCTTTATTGCCAATAGCTATTTCATCATTAATCGTGGTATAAGCACCATGACCAATAGCGGTAGAATAATTTACGTTAACTTGATTAGCGTTGTCACCAGCTCCATACCCAATAAATGTATTATTGCTCCCAGAAGTTAATCCATTACCAGCTCCATATCCTAAAGCTACATTATTATTTCCTGAAGTAACATTTTTAATCGAGTTACTTCCAACTGACGTATTTCCAGTTCCTGTAGAATTATATAATGCAAAAGTACCCAAAGCCGTATTAAAACTAGTGTCGGTAATTCTGCTGAGAGTATTATCTCCAATAGCAACGTTATCAACACCAGATGTATGGCTAATAAGAGTACTATGGCCAACAGCCACATTGTTACTTCCTGATGAATTGGTTGAAAGAGCATTATGTCCTAAGGCAACATTCCATGAGCCAGTAGTATTACTTTTAAGAGCAAAACTACCAAGAGCAGTATTATAGTTTCCCGAATTAATATTACCATCAACATAACCTGCTTTATAACCTACTAATGTATTATTTCTTAATGAGGTGGCAATATTTTTCCCAGCCTGATACCCAATATAAGTATTGGTAGCTGAAGTAGCAATATCTCTATCGCCAAAATTAATTAAATCTTGTACTTGTAGCAAATTATTCGGCGTAGAGGTACCAATACCCACTTTATCCTCCACAATTAAATCAACATCTTGCTTTACCTCTCCACCATCACCAGCAGTCTCTTCCCAGGTATAATTAGCTCCATCTAGATAATTATCACCAATAGCCACCCGCTGACTTCTTAATTCTTTATAGCTGCCAAATGGCGAGGGATAATAAGTAGTAATCGTAATCTCTTCTACAGCAAAAGCAGCTAAAATAAAAAAACTGGAAAAAATAAAAACTAAGGCCAATATCTTTTTCATATTTATCTCTCCTTAATTTAGCCGCTTACCCCATTGATTAATCTGCTTTAAAACTAATTTAGGATTTGTACTCCCTAATGACGTCTTTAAACTTACGGATGCCCAAGCATTTAAAATACTTCTCATATCAGGATTTAATTTATCTGAATATTTTTTTAAATCACTATTAGCCAAGCTAGATATTTTTTTACCTTTATCTAAACAATCGCGCACCATCTTACCTACAATATCATGAGCAGCTCGATAAGACACCCCTTTTTTAATCAGATATTCCACAATATCCACTGAAAATAGTGCTTCATCATTAATTTTTGCCGCAATCGCCTCTTTTTCAATGACAATATTTTGAAAAAGCGCCATAAATATCTCTAGAATATCCTTCATTGTATCCACCGCATCAAATAGCGGAGGTTTATCCATCTGCAGATCTCGATTATAAGACGAAGGTAACCCTTTCATTAAAATCATCACACTAGAAAGATCGCCGTGAATCTTACCTACTGAACCTCTGATTAATTCCAAGATATCTGGATTCTTTTTATGTGGCATAATACTTGAACCGGTACAAAAAGAAAAATCAATATCAATAAAATTAAATTCTTTAGTACTCCAAAGAATTAGGTCTTCGGCGATTCTAGACAAATGCACCGAAAGTATCGTTAACTGCGCCAACACCTCAAGAATAAAATCCCGGTCGCTTACGCTATCGATACTATTAGCGGTAACTGATTTAAAAACTAATTCTTTAGCCACAAACTCCCGGTCAATTGGTAACCCCGTGCCAGAAAAGGCACAAGCCCCTAAAGGCATACTATCAATTCTCTTTCTAGCATCCAAAATTCTTTCTTTATCTCTTTCTAAACCCTCGATATAACTTAACAAGTGGTGACTCAATAACACGGGTTGGGCCACTTGCAAATGCGTATATCCAGGAATCACCACTTTAAAGTTTGCTTTAGCAAGCTTAAGAATAGACTTCTGCAGCTGTGCAATATATTCAACAATGTCATCAACTTCACTTTTCAAATACATCTTAATATCCAAAGCAATTTGATCATTTCTAGACCTGGCAGTATGCAATTTATGCGCAGCATCTCCGGCCTTTTTATTCAACAGCTCTTGAATATTAGAATGAATATCTTCGGCGGTGGGATCAAATTTAAATTTACCACTAATCACATCTTTAAGAATAGCATTCAATCCTTTAATAATCTTTTGACTGTCTTTTAAAGGAATAATCTTTTGTTTGCCCAGCATTTTAGCATGAGCGATACTGCCTAAAATATCATATTTAGCTAATCGCTGATCAAAGGCAATGGACGAAGTAAATCTATCCGTCAATGCACTAGTCTGCTTACCAAATCTTGTACCCCAAAGTTTTTTACTCATGATTAGTCCTTATCGTTTATAGGGCATGCCCCATAACTTAATAAAACCTTCAGCTAATTTCTGATCAAATTTATCTTCTTTACCATACGTACTTAATTCTTTTTTATAAAGTGAATTGGCGGATTTTCTGCCCACCACTACACAATTACCTTTTGATAGTCTTAATTTAATCGTTCCACTAACATATTTTTGCGTCTTCTCTACAAAACCATCTAAAGCATCTTTAAGTGCAGAAAACCACAGTCCATAATAAACCAAATCCGCATATTTTAAACTAATCATCTCTTTAAAATGCGACAGCTCTCGATCTAAAACCAAAGCTTCTAATTCCTTATGCGCTATATAAAGGATGGTAGCGGCCGGAGCCTCATAAATCTCTCGAGATTTAATTCCCACTAATCTATTCTCGACCATATCGTATCTACCTACTCCAAACTGCCCACCGACTTCATTAAGATAGGTAATTAAATTTTTGGTTTTAAAAACCTTACCGTCAATTTTAACCGGTACACCTTTAGCAAAAGTTATCTCAAGATATCTTGGATAGCTAGAAGTATGCGTAGGACTCTTAGTAATCATATAGGCATCTTCTGGTGGCTCTTGTTCTAAGTTTTCTAAAATTCCCGCTTCAATACTAATCCCCCAAATATTTCTGTCAATACTGTAAGGTTTTTTCTTAGTGACATCAATGGGAATATTATATTTTAATGCATATTCGATCTCTTCATCTCGCGATTTAAATTCCCAATCTCTAACTGGTGCAATAATTTCTAATTTTGGATCAAGAATACCCACCGCCACTTCCAACCTAACCTGATCGTTTCCTTTACCAGTACAACCGTGGGCAACGGCTTGGGCTTTTTCTTTATGAGCAATCTGCACTAAATATTTAGCAATTAATGGTCGGCCTAAAGCAGTGGCCAAAAGATATTTACCTTCGTAAACTGCATTGGCTTTTAAAGCGGGAATAATAAAATCACTAATAAATTCTTCCTGCAGATCCCGAATGTAAACTTTAGAGGCGCCAGCAGCCAAGGCTCTTTCTTCGATCGCTTCAAAGCTCTCGCCTTGACCTAACCCCTGACCAAGGTCAGCGACAAAACAAATAACATCATAACCTCTCTCCTTTAACCATCTAACAATACAAGAGGTATCTAATCCGCCTGAATATGCTAACACTACCTTCTTCATTATCTCTCCTAATTATTTAAATAAAATTTTTTAATTAACGGGTGGCTTAGGGTGGTTTCGCAGCGCGTGATAGCGCAAGAAACTACCCTAAGGCAGGACCCGTTAATTCTTACTTAACAATTTTATTAAAATTGCTTTTTGCACATGCATCCGATTCTCTGCTTGATCAAAAACAATGGAATTTTTACTTTCCATTACATCATCGGTAATCTCTTCACCACGGTGTGCCGGCAAGCAATGCATCACTAAAACTCCCGGCGCTGCATTAGCTAAGAGATTAGCATTAATTTGGAAATCTTTAAAGATAATTTTTCTTTTTTGCACTTCTTCTTCCTGACCCATACTCGCCCAGACATCAGTATAAACTACATCTGCACCTTTAACCGCACTCAACGGATCATTAGTAATTACTATTTTACTACCACTAAGTTGCGCGCTCTCCTTAGCTTGACTAACAACTTTATCGTCGGGAGAATAACCCGCCGGAGTAGCCACCGTAATATTTATCCCAGTTTTAGCCGCCGCAAATAAAAGCGAATTACAAACATTATTTCCGTCACCAACATAAGTTAAAGTGATATTTTTTAAATGCTTTAATTTTTCTTTAATCGTAAAAATATCTGCTAGTCCCTGGCAAGGATGCGAAAAATCAGACAAACCATTAATTACCGGCACCATGGCACTGGCGGCCATCTCCAGACAATTTTTATGGGCAAAAGTTCTTAAAACAATTCCGTCAACATAGCGAGAGATGGTTTTGGAGACATCCTTTATGCTTTCTCTAACTCCAATATTAATTTCATTGGGTGATAAGTATAAGGAGTTTCCACCTAATTGATACATCCCTACCTCAAAAGAAACTCTAGTCCGGTTCGATGGCTTCTGAAAGATCAAAACTAAAGTTTTTCCCGCCAGCGCTTTGCTAAATCTCTTTTTATTCTTTTTTAATAAAGTAGATAATTTAAAAATTGCATTGATATCCGCTAAAGTTAAATCATTTACTGAAAGCAGGTCTTTCTTCATCAGGCACTCTCCTTTAAAACATTACTTAAAATTTTAATCGCTTTATTAATCTCGTTTTTAGTAATGTTCAACGCCGGCATTAACCTTAAAACTTTATCGTGAGTACAATTAATTAATAATCCCTGACTCATGCACTTTTCGACAATTGGTTTTCCTTCAATATTTAACTCTACACCAAACATTAATCCTAAGCTTCTGATCTCTTTAATCACGGAAAAATTATTTTTTAAAATATTTAACTCTTGGGCCAAGTATTCACCCATATTTAAGCAATTTTTTAAAAGTTTTTCTTTCTGCATTGCTCTAAAAACTCCTAAGGCCGCCCGACAAATTACTGGACCACCGCCAAAAGTAGAGGCGTGCATCCCTGGAGTTAAACAGTCACTTAACTCTTTTTTAGCAATCATTGCTCCAATCGGTAGTCCTCCGCCTAAAGCTTTAGCCAAAGTCATAATATCCGGAGTGATCCCATAATTTTGATAAGCAAACATCTTGCCAGTTCGACCAATACCCGTCTGTACCTCGTCAATAATTAAAAGTAGGTTCTTTTCATCACATAATTTTCTTAAAGCCACAACAAAATCTTTATTAGCAATATTAACTCCGCCCTCGCCCTGGACCAGCTCAAGCATAATCGCCACAGTTTTATCAGTCACTGCTTGCTTAACTGCAGCCAGATCATTAAACTTAACTTGTTTAAATCCTTCGGGCATCGGTTCAAAACCGTTTTGATATTTCTTCTGCCCAGTAGCGGCCAAAGTGGCTAAAGTTCTACCGTGAAAGGCATTTTCAAAAGTAATAATTTCAAATCTTCCCTTACCGAATTTTCTGGCTAACTTAATTGCTCCTTCGTTAGCTTCGGCTCCAGAGTTGGCAAAAAATACTTTACCCGGAAAACTTAAATAAATTAATTCTTTGGCTAACTTGGCCTGGAAAGGATGATAATAATTATTGGGCACAAAGATAAGTTTACCAATTTGATCCCGCACCCCTTGCATTACTTTAGGATGACAGTGGCCCAGACTACCTACGCCCCAACCCGGGAAAAAATCAAGATAAAGCTTACCGTTAATATCCCAAAGTTTAGAGCCTTTACCTTTAACAAAGACTAAAGGCACCTTATTATAGGTAGGCATGATATTTTCTTTATAAACTTCGAATAACTCTTCTAATTTCATCTTACAATCTCTGTTCCAATCCCTTGGTCAGTAAAAATTTCTAATAGTAAACCGTGTGGCGTGCGCGCATCCACCACGTGAGTTTTTTTAACTCCCCCGTTTAATGCTTCCACGCAAGCCATCACCTTAGGAATCATTCCGGTTTGTACAATTTTATTTTCAATTAACCCGCTTACCTCATCCACAGTTAAAGTTGAGATAAACGAATTTGGATCTTCGGCGTTACGCATAATGCCTTTAACATTAGTTAATAAAACAAACTTTTCAGCCTGCATATTGGCGGCGATACTGGCGGCCACCTCATCAGCATTCACATTATAAGTTTTTTTATCTTTGCCAATTCCCATCGGCAAGACCACCACAATTTTATCTTTTTTTAATTCATCATTTAACAATTCAGTATTAATACTTTTGATCTGGCCAACTAAGCCCAGATCAACTTTAGTTTTTTTCTTTTCTACCTGAATCAAATCATCTTCCTTACCATTAAGGCCAATTGCTTTAGCCCCTAATTCATCCAGCTCTTTTACGATCAGTTTATTTAAAACTAAAAGCTCTTCTTCTACTAATTTTAAAGTCTCTTCATCAGTGACCCGCATCCCTTCGACAAATTCTGTTTTTTTACCAGTTGCCCGCATACGATCGCTAATATTTGGTCCGCCGCCGTGCACTAAAATCGGACGCAGTCCCATAAAATTTAAGAAAACAATATCTTCTAAAACACCGGTGCGAATCTTTTCATCCCCTAAAATGCTACCACCGTATTTAATCACAATTACTTTTTTATGAAATCGTTTTATATAAGGTAGCGCTTCAATTAAAACATCTGCTTTTCTAATTGCTTCTTCCATTAGTTACCTTTCAGTTGTATTCAGCGTTAATTC
>Ga0265297_10009814_pt1 | contig 12227 bp, 24 predicted proteins | sample Munlanlwell13791_FD_192502 | JGI IMG/M metagenome (GOLD analysis project Ga0265297, IMG submission 192502) | Leachate microbial communities from a municipal landfill in Southern Ontario, Canada - Leachate well 137-91 | ecosystem: Engineered > Solid waste > Landfill > Unclassified | place...
ATTCTATGTTTTATTTCTATTGTCATAATGTTACAGAGTGTAACAGGGTATTTAAATCTTTTTAATCACTGAAGAATTACTTAAATTTATCGAGGGAATTAGCACCAGTAACCGATTAATTGAATATAGACATTATCGACGTCGGCGTTAGAAACATTCCAGTAAATATTTTGATTGGGGATTCCTGTTTCAGAATTAACGGAGAAAGGATGAATATATTGTCTCCACTCTGCATTTCCAGAATAATTTAAAACTCTATTTAATAAAATTGTTCCTGCTGCGTCCATATAAAGATTTAATTGCCTTGTGACCCCTCCGTCTTCGTCGATATTAACTAAAAGTAAAACTGCTTTTGCTGAGGCAGGAAGATAACCAGAAACATTTACCGTTTGAATTGTTGTATTTGCAGGGTTTCCTTGATATAAAATAACTGGGAAAGTTGCTGTGTCTATAATGTGAAATGTTCCTGCAGAAATATGAGTATTTACCCCAACAGCAGGATTGTAAAATTCTGAATTAGGATTGTTTAAAGTAATTGTATCGGCTGTAATATCTCCGCCCAGTTTAGAATCGACGTAGGCTTTATTTGCAATGTCATTATCAGAAACTGGGACTTTTTCTATTGTCCCCTCTCTTGTTGCTACATTCTTACGAACTGCGTAGTCGTCAAGAATACCAGCTGAATGAGGCAAATCTACAAATTTATTGCTATTGTCTTTCTTGGGAATTAAGGGGTTAGCCATATTACCACCCAGCAACAGAAGTCTTAATAACCTGCACTTGCCCGAATTCCGCAGGGATTATAAAAAGTTGTGAACCGCTTGCATCTTTAGAACCAAGATTAATCGTTTCTACAATAGTCTTAAGAGAAGCACCGCTAATATTATGAGTCCCGTAATTTGTTAATGTGATGTCTCCTAATGCCATTTTAATTTAATGCTGTCCAAGTTCCCGCGTCATCTGTTACGATATACAGGGTAGAACCTGAAAGATTTAACATTCCACGAATAGAAGCGCCGCTTACAGTAGGGTTAGGTTGTTCAAAAGGAACTATCAGAACTTTAGGCTTTAATATTTCGCCGTCCATTTTACTTCCTTGTATTTGTTATTTTACAAATACCATTTGGAGCGTGCAACTGACAAACGCCATATTCCCACTGCCTTATGGTTGTAGACTTTCCGGGGTCTTCAATAGTCTTAACCTGCAATGCCTTTTGCTGTTTCCATACTAAAGACTCTCCTTTAACTACAATATAAGCTTGGTCTGCTGTTACTTCTTCAGCAAGCATAATTGTTAATCCAACTAATCTTGCTACTTTTCCGTTTTCTACTGCTGAAACACTTTGATATGTCGGATGATTAAGAACCTTTGAGTTTGAAATTATATTTGTGTAGTCTGTTCCATTGACAACTAAATAACCATTTCCGCCCAAAGCATCAATTCCGTCTGCTCTAAGCATGTTAATACCGTAGAGGATGTCATAAACTGGGTCTCTGTTAGCAATGGTGTCTGAGTCCCACTCTTTACCAGCATCTATCGCAAAAGTGTTACCTGCTCCTGAACTCATCAATGCCTCAATATGAACATTAATTTGGTATCTTACTTTTCTTGCCATTCTTAGAATATGTCTCTGCATCATTGGAACCGTTGAACGCATGCCCATTTCTTCAGAAATTACTGACTCATCTCCGAACTTTAATATAACCGAGCTATATTTTGTTTCTGTAACCTGCACGAATGGGAAAGGTGCCATTTGAGGAATACCTTTAATAGAACTTCCTGTTCCGCCGTCTGTTGTGTCGTCGTTTGTTTCTCTATAATAACTTTCAGTCCAAGAGTCAGAACTGTCAATTATACAAAGAGTTTTAAGATTTTCAGCTTCTTTATTAACTGCTTTTACTGCTGAGTCAATATATTCTTTTCTTAAATCTGCTTCTCTCCATGTGTCTGCCATTATATCATACTCCCGACTCTAACTCTTACAACTTCAGAAGCACTTGCACCCTCTAAGACTTTACCAACGAAAGCCCCTGTTACCATTTCAGCTTCTAAAGCCTGTTTAATTAAGTTTGCTCCAGATAAAGAACATATCCCGCCTTGTGTGATTGTTTGTAATCCTGCTGTCAAATCCCATACTCCGTCTATTGCTGCGGTTATTTCAGTTAATCCGTCTGATGCTGTCTTTTCTTCCCAAGCGATACCTGCAAATAAATCCTGTGCAGATGAAGCCTCGGCGAATAAATCAGCTCCGGATAATTTAAGAAGTGTGCCCATAGGAATATTTAAGCCGTCTGTTACTTTGTATCTTGCGAACTTAGTCGGTGTCTCAATACATACTGCCTCATTTGCCATAGCCTAATATAGAAAAAGGTTATTTAAATATCTTTCCCTTTTAAGCCTTAAAAGGCTTAATTTTAAGCTCTTTACGAACTTCTTTACAGAAAGGGTTAAACATGTTTCCTATTTCGTTTTCAGTCTCTACAATATTAAATTTATACCAGCAAAAGCCAACTCCTAAACAGATTAGAACAAATAAAAAACTGAAAAGAAGTATTAGGTCTAAAGAGAATGTTTTCGTCGCTGCTCCGCCTATTCCTATCACGGTTAAAACTTTTAAAACATAGTTTAAGATAGATGCTCCCTTGTCAAAATAAGCTTTAACTAAAAGAGTTTTATAAAGCCTCATGGTCTTCTGCATCTGCATCCTCCTTAATTCCCAATCCTAATATTTGCATGTTGTTTATATGAAAAGGAATTAAATGTTTTTCTTCCTGAAAGTTTGGAATTTTTTTAAGTCCTAAAGAATTCCTTAATAGTGAAAGAGCACCAGTTCTATAAGGAGCATGCAGAGGAGCATCTTTTTGTCCCATTGTAGAGGACATATTTAATGACTTTGCGACTATACTTAGATGTTCTCTCGGAAAAATATAACTCCATAATTCTATCGGTTGCAAATTCCCCTGAACAACATATTTTTTATTCCCGCTTATTGACTTCATCGGGAAATGGGTATTAACCAGAGAGTCCACTAATCTATCTCTATCATACTTAAAACCCCTTGTAATAAAGAATAAGTGCATTTTATTTAGCAAAAAGGCAGCCGTTTATAGTATGATGATATTGCATTAAACCAGTTGTAATCATGTTCTCGTCTATTGAAACGTTTATCTTCTGAATTTCAATCAATTTAATTCCAATTTTTACAACTTCTTTAACACAAAACTCTATGCCTACAAAAAACCCAAGTGTAAATGAAATTAAGAACACGATTATAAAAATAATAATTAATCTACTTAGTGAACTCTTTAATTCGTTTTTCATAACAACTGATAGTAAATTTTAATTCTTCAATATCTCTGTTAATGTTTTTTAATGTAGTGTTTAAAATGTCTTCTTTTCTTGCTAAGACTTTTTTTAAAGATTTAAGAGAGACTACCCATTCTTCTTTATCCATATTTCTTTATCGCTTCTTCGAATCCTGTGCCTTTCCAGAATTCCAAAGCACCTTCTTTTTTTATTACTTCTGGGGATTTCTGAGGTGTCTGAATGTTACCATTAGTTCCTCCGCCGAGAATCATTCTTGATACTGCTTCTTCATTTCTCTGAACTAAATCCTGCATAACTTTTATTTTCTCGTCGATGTTAGCAACAAGATTTTTAGCTTCGTCTATCTTAGAGATTGGCTGTTCTGCTGGTTTATTTTCTTGTTCCATCTGCTATTTTTTTACCGCCTGAAAATGCAATAATTCCTATCAAAATAAGTGCTAACCAAAATTCTAAATCTGTCATTTTTATAGGATTACTAGGGATTACATAATTTATATATTTTGTGGTTGCATTGCTGAAAGAAGCATCTGTCTTTTTATTTGAAGTTGCAGCTTTGCGTTTGCTATATCCACCAAATTATCTTTTCCCCCGGAGAGCCAATTAACAGGATTAAAATAAGATGTGCTTTGTATTTTTCCCTCTAATTCTAATAACTGGCTATTCAGGTCATCATAAGAGAGAATAGCCTCTGTTGGAGACATTTGTCCAAGCTGAACAGCGTCGTTAATTAAACCTGCTGTCTGAATCGTTCCATTAACAGCCCCTTTTGCATCTGCGATTATCTTGCTCGATATAACCCCTGCTCCTGCCAATCCTGCAAGAGTTCCTTTTACAGAAAGACCTGATTTAATAATATTAGCACCCATCAGACCTTTAACACCCCCAGCCCCAAGAAGTGAAGAGCCAAAACTTAAAACGCCTGCTGCTTCTGCTCCTGTAATTGCAACACCTAAAAATTTACCTATATCCGTACTGACAAATTGTTCGGGAGTTATTGCTTCTGCTTCTTTAACTCCGGCTAATCTTAAACCTCTCCCAATTAAATTAGCAACTGCTGTTGGAATAGCAACCCCAAACTCCGCAACTTTATCCAAAGCACCTTTTGGCTGTAAAGGTGTTGCTTCTCCCTCATAAACATTTTTTCCTTCGGCTTTTAATCTTGCAGTTAATTCTTGCTCACTGAACTTTCCATACTCCCCCTTTGCATATTCTTTCTCTCTATCTTCGGCATACCTTTGTTCAGGAGTCATCGCCATTCGTCGCGATGCTTCCTCTAAAGTTAAAGATTTTATATTATCTGCCTGCAAATCTTTTTGTGTCATTCTGGGATTAGGGTTAAATTGTCTTTCTAATTCTCCTTTTTCATTTGTTACAAAAAAAGGTGTTGTTGAATTTATACCCCATTCTTCATTTGTTCTAGTAGCTGAAAAAAGTTCATTTTTCTTTTCAGGGTTCTCTTTAATGAATGTGTTTATACTTTCTAATAATTCTTCATCTTTTCTTTTCTTCTTTTTATCTGCCCCCTCTGAATCTCCGCCTATTGTTTTCATTTTATTTGTATAAGTTATCTGCAAGTTTATTTAATGCTTCGGTGTTTTTATCAATTTGTTTTCCCAGTTTGAAATGGAGCAAAAAATACGCTGCTATCGGAAAACCTACCGTGCTTACCATGGATATTATTTCTTCCATGCTCACTGACTCCCCTGATATTCTAGTTTAGTCTGTCCTGTGTTTGCTGCTTCGTCGGTTTGCATGTTATCCATAAGAGAAGGCTGGCGATTGATTTTAATTTCTATTCCAATCTGGTTTTTGATGTCTGTTTCAAGTTCTGTAATTTCTTTAATCCAAACTGGCTCTGTGATAACCATATTAACCTTTGCGCTGGCTTCTGTGTTGTTTTCTGTTGTCCCTCCGATAGAAACCTTAGAAATTCCTAATTGGCTGTAAAACTTTCCTTCAAGCCAATTCTGGTACCGAATAAATGCGTCTATTGGTGGTACCACCAAATCTTCAAACTTTGCTTCTTCTGGTTTGCAGGTTAAGATTACAACATTTCCATTTTTTATTCCTGAGGCTAATTCTGTCTTTAATTTTGCTAATCTTGTTGTGTCTGTCTCATCAACATAAAGAACTCTTACTGAATCGAAATGCATCATCCTTCGCTGGTCTATTCCTGATTCAATCATAGCCTCAATTACCCATTTAACAGCCTCAGTTTCAGCAACTCCCAAAGGCTCATCTATTTCAGGGTCGTTGGAAGAGTAAAGGACTTCTTCCGGCTTTAATTTCTTGACTGTTCCGTCTGCCTGTGTGTATTCAAAGCGAAGAATAATGCTGTTTTCATCAGTGATTATTGCAGTCCTGTTCGGGTCAAGATTTTTAAGGTTGAGCAAATCTCCGTCGTCATCTTTTATTATCTGAGTAAATGCATCGCCGTTCCATTTCTTGCAGCGCAGATGCTTATACATTATTTTCCAAAATGTTTCTTTGCCGTTTCCTGAGATATGGTCGAGAAGAACCTTATTTCTTACTGACTGGCATTCATAACCCCAGCCAAGAACATGAATCACATAAGATTTAATAGCATTTCTGAACTCTCCTGAATCCCTGAAAAGTCCATAGTAAATGCTGGTATTTGGATTATTAATTCTGTTCTCTTTGCTTCCGCCTGCCTGTGAAACCTGAGAAGGAACGCTGTAATTGGGAACTCCGTTTGCAAAGTCTGTCGTTGTTGAATAGTAGATGTTTGAGTTTGCCATTTTAATTAGACATTTTTATAGGAACTAAAAATTGAGTTGATGTAGAGTCCCCATATAAACGATGGTCTTGGTAGATATTTGCATAATCAGAACTTTCCCTTATCCATATTTCAATTTTTAATCTTAATTTGTCTCCTACTTTAAAATTGTGTTCTGCTAAATTCATTTTCCAGCAGAAATTTCTTATAATTTCTGGGCTATCATCAAAACCTACTTCTGATTCTGTCTGCTGGGCTGCAAGCGCTGTTTCAGTAGCACCATCATAATGATAAGGTCTGAATTTAAACTGAACATATTGAGTATTTAAAGAAGAGGTTGAAATAAAACCCCATTCCATATTTGTAAAAAAATCTCCTTTGATAGTAATAGGAACTTTGAATTCTATATCAAAATTTTGCGTACTTGATAATGCCTGTATTTCTGTTGCATTTACATGGTCTGAAATTAAATTATAAGTTTCACTCCATTGTATACCTGTAACAATTTTTGAAGGTATTATATTTGAATTTATTGTAAAAAAATCTCCTGATGTTGCAAATTTATAGTAGTAAGTTATATATCCTGTTTTTAAAAGAGAATCAGTAAAACTATAACTTATAACATTTTCAGGACTCTTCCTAAAAATAATCGGTGCTAATTCTTCTGCCATTATGGTGATGTAGGCGCCTTCATGAAAGTCTTGACGCTAACTTCTTTTAATTGCTGAATAGCTTTATTAAATCCCATTGTCAGAACATCTAATCTTGTCTCGTATTCCCTTGCTGACATTCCTGTCGGGTCTGCATTTAAAACTAAAATTGCAGCCCAGTTAGAAGCTGCTAATTTTAAAATGCCCTGAACATCGACGTTAAGAGTTGTGTAGGCGTCAGACCAGTTGTAGCAGGTTACACAGTTGATTAAAGATTCTGCTTCTGTCATAAATTGATTAATGTAAGACTCAGCGTTATAAGTTGTTGAAGCGTTAGCCCCTGCTTTTGCCTGAACCTGCGCTGTTGTTGCAAATATTCCTGTGTCTGCCATGCTTAAATGTAAGAAACACTAATATTTGAATGTTTCTGATTTGCTAACCACGCTGCCCTGATTAATCCTTCTGCTATATGCGTGTAATTTCCGAATATTCTGAGCTTTGTAGCTTCCCCCTCTTTGATAACATATTCATACTGAACAGAACGGAGAGACTCTATAACTTCGTCGTCGTCGAGAAGTTTAATAATTCCCTGCTCCATAAGTGCAAGAAGATTTTCGTAGAGGTCAATTTTTAAAAGTTTTACAGATGTTCCGTCTCTGTCAATAACTCTCTTAGCATTGTTTATTGGAACTATCTTTTTTCTAACACTTGGAATTTTTAAAAGATGTTCACAGACATAAACTCCCATCGCACCACTTCCAGCGTCGATTGCTATCTGTTTACAATTATATCTTTTATCTGCATTCACAATATTTGCTTCTGTTTCCGTCGTTAATTGTTTCTTCGTGATTATATTTTCTACGTGTTCGATTCTTCCGTCTCTTACTTTTTCTAAAATTTCAATCGTGCCTTCGTCTTCTCCCATGTGTGCAATATCACAACCCATAAAGTAGTCTCTATCAGGTAGTATCGTTTCTCGTGCTTTTAGTATACAGGCGGATTCAATAACTTTCTGTGAAAACCATCGATGTAATCCTTCCATAAACTTTCCTAGATATTCTTGAGCGTATTGTCTTTCTGACATTCTCTTCTTTGCTTGTTCTAGTTTTCTAATTGCTTTCTCTCTTCTTTCTTCTGTCCAGCTTTCACTTATTGGGCGTTCTTTAATGCAGGTTTCAGAATCTATGCTAAATCTTGTGAAGCTGTCATAAGCTCCATCTTCATTAATAAAAGTTCTGTAGAACTCTCCCTCTGCTCCAAATGGTGTGCTTAGAAGAATTGTATCTCCGCCAGTTGTTAAAAGGGCAGGAGTTATTGCTTCCCAGACATCCTCGGGAACTCTGCTGGCTTCGTCGACGTAAAGTCTTCCGATTGTTATAAATCTAATTCCGAGACCTGACTGACCGACTGGAAGGCAGTATATTTCTACTCCTGTCGTGAGTGTTATTTTTTCTTTTGTTGGCTTGTTTGCCCCGCTTGCTATTTTGTCTGGGAAGTTTTCAACTAAGTAATTAAGAGTTTTGTTAAAGAGAGCTTGGGACTGTCTCTCTGTAGGTGCTATCATTACTATCGGTTCTGTCTCAGGATTCTCTACTGCATAGTCTCCTGCATCTTTTCCGCAAATAACACTTTTGCCCACCTGCCTCCCAGTGCAAAGAATCTTATCGCCCTTTTTTATTGCTAAAAATTTTAACTGCCATAGGTCGTAGGTTATTTTCTTTCCAGTTCTTAAAATCTTTTTTCTTAGAATGTTTTTCTTTGGCATATATGGTCTTGTGAAACCATACTTTTAAATTTTTTTAAAAAATTTGTTTGTGGGGATAGCCCAAAAAAATAAACAAGCCCTCAACTATCGGGCTTGTTTAAATAATGCAGTGTTGGGCTTCCTATGCGTTATATTGCTTCGCTACGCTCAGCATTTGTTATAAGGACATTGCCCCTACAAGCGATGTACAAGCGTTCTCAGTGTGCACTAAGGTAACCTAAGTTATTGGCGGGGTTATCCTTTCCACTGGAAATAGAGGTATTGAGACCAGCGTTTCCTATGGAGATTAAGGGCGGTTGATTTGCGAGTTTGCCGGTGAGCCGATTAACTTTAATAAGGGAAAGCGAACTAATGGGGGTGAATTGACTCTGAGCGTAGGGGGGAATTACGAAGGAATGAGTAAGGGGGGGAGCGAAGAGGCAAGAGGGGGGAATTAGGAGCGAAAAACACACTCTTTCAAACTTATACGAGATACCAATAGCGCCTACGGCGCATTAAATGTTATTACTTGTGAGGTGCAGATTTGTAAAAATCTGAAGTAAAGCAAATTAATAAACTTAATGTAACGAGCGAAGGATTGAGGCGAGTATAAGTTTGAAAGGACTAAAAGAACTAAAAAGAAATTAAGAAAGGAAAGAGAACAAAGTTCCCCTTCCCTCTCGGTGATAGTAATTATTAGAGGAAATAGTTTTTAAGTTGTTGTAGTCTTTAATGAATGAAGTAGTTTTTGTTACTTTTCTTTAGTAGGAAGAATTGTTTAAATAAGAATTGAAATTAATTAAAATGAATAAATCAGAAATTATCTCAGGATGAAGGTGTTGAGGAAGAGTAAGATTAGAGCATTATTATTAGTTGTAGGAGGGGGGTTATAGGGTATATAGTATGTATGTATGCATTCCCCTTCTTTCTTTTGGTTCTTTTCTTTCTTAAAAAGATACATTTATATACAAGTATGCATAAAGATATGTATGAAAGCAAGAACAACGATAAGCATTGATACAGACTTACTAAAACACGCACAAGAGAACAACTACAACGTTTCTCATTTAACTGAAAAAGCAATAATAAATCAAAAGAACTCTCCTAATATGGAAGAAGTTAAAGAACTTAGATGTCAGTTCTGCGGGGAATATGGAGAACGTGAGAACAGAGAAGATGTTAAAAAACAGAATCAGGAAGCAAACAGAAACGATGATGCAGACCATCCTCTAAGATATTCTGAACCTTGCAAACTAACTTGGCTTTATCCTGATGAGAAATGGATATGCAATAAATGCTTACGTAAAAAATGTGATGAAATAAGTGCCTGTCAATGAAAAACTATGAACTTGCTATTCTTGTTAAGAACCTGCAGGATATAATTAAACTGCAGGAAGAAAGAATATATAACTTAGAAGAAGAAATAAAAAAAATAAAAAAAGAAACTGCTTCCTTACAGCCTTATTAGAATTCTAATTGAAGAAAGGATTTAACGCTTTCAAATAAAATCTTTAAATCTTCTGCATTCTCAAAATAAAGTTTCATTCTATTTGACGCTTTCCCAAATTCCCAACTATTAGGCTTTTCTTTCTTTTCTATAACTACTGATGGCTCTGTCATTGTGTTATAGGAATTATCTGAACAACAACCTTAGGCTTTCCCATCACAATCTGGTCATAATGCTTAACAGTGAAAGTTTTGCCTATCCATGTCTTAGAATCTTTGCCCCAAACTTTTACAAGTTCTTTTCCTTCCATTGTTTTTGGGTTATGAGTCATCTTCTTTCCATTGACTTCTATATCCATAACAAACTGGTCATAAAATTCTCCTTTAAAGTTTTTCTTTTCTTCATATCTTCCCTCTGTCAAGACTACGCCTAAATCATTGTTCTGGCTGTTCTCTGCATTAAGGAAATTACCGCTAAAATCTGCTATTACCATTTGTATAACCTCCTGTTTTATTTAAAATCATTTCCCCATCTCCTTTTTATTTTCTTCTGCCTTTTTCGGCACTAACATATTATTTAGTTTAATGACTGCTAATTTCAACTTTTCAGTAACATTAATATTCTTAGTAATCCAAACATTCAAAAGATTAATACTATTTTCAATACCAATTAAATCTACAAGTATATTAATATGGACATCATCTCCATATAATCTTATTTGACTATGTAAGTGATTAATGTATCTATAAACAGAATATAACTCAAAATCTTTTACATCTAATAATTTTCCATTTTTATCACAATATTGTTCTACTCCTAATTTTCTTACTCTATTACAAGGGCATTTAATATATGAATATCTGAATAATTGTCCTAAATTATTTATTATCTTATCGTCTAATTCAATAAAATATTTAATCTTCTCAAACATATCTTTCTTTCTTATTACTTTAGATTTATTATTTAAAACTTCTAATTTAACAACTTCCATCATTTCCCCACTCCTGTTTAAGAAACTTGTTTAATCTTTCAAAATATTCGGCGGTTGTTTCTCCTCTTATTCCTTTGTAGATTTTTCTTATCCCTTTCCAGTCTCTTAACCTAATTCTGAAAATTATTGTTTTATTGCTCATTGTAAATCATCCTCGGTGAGATTGAAGAAATGTTCAATCCAACTAATCATCAATTCATCCCATTCTTTAATTGTTACTCCTTTTTTATCGAAAATATTTGTTACAGACAATCCATTTCTTCTAATCTCTTTAACCCATTTTATCGCTTCGGCTTTTAAATCTAAAATGCTTATTGCCTCTTCATCTTCTCCAGATCGACAAATATCATTCAAAGTTTTAAGGTCTGTCTTGTTTTCATTAATATTCTTTAAGATACACATATTACAGAATTTCCAATTACCTTCTTCGTCTTCATACTCCTTTCCGCATCTTTCACAAGTTTTAATTTCTGTCATTTTATAACCTTCAATTTAACTCCAAAATTAAAAATAAATTCTCCATCAGCCCCACTCAAATCAGCATTACTCAAATCAGCCCCTCTCAAATCAGCCCCACTCAAATCAGCATTACTCAAATCAGCCCCTCTCAAATCAGCCTCACTCAAATCAGCCCCTCTCAAATCAGCCCCTCTCAAATCAGCCCAACTCAAATCAGCCTCACTCAAATCAGCCCAACTCAAACTTCCGGCTTCAACTTTTAATAATACTTTTCCAGTTATTCTATGTTTTATTTCTATTGTCATAATGTTACAGAGTGTAACAGGGTATTTAAATCTTTTTAATCACTGAAGAATTACTTAAATTTATCGAGGGAATTAACACCAGTAACCGATTAATTGAATATAGACATTATCGACATTTGTATTAGAAACATTCCAGTAGATATTTTGAACGGGCACTCCTGCATTAATCCAGAAAGGAATAATGCCTTGATTCCACCCAGCGTTGGATGTATAATTAGAGACTCTATGAGTCATTATTGTTCCTGCTAAATCTAAATAAAAATTAAGGTGTTGATTTGTCCCCCCGTTTTCATCTACATTTACTAAAAGTAAAACTGCTTTTGCTGAGGCAGGAAGATAACCAGAAACGTCTATCGTTTGAACTGCTATTGTAGTCGGATCTCCTTGATATAAAATAACTGGAAAAGTTGCAGGGTCTATAATATGTAATGTTCCTGCAGAAATATGAGTATTTACACCAACAGCAGGATTGTAAAATTCAGAGTTCGGATTGTTTAAAGTAATTGTATCGGCTGTAATATCTCCGCCCAGTTTAGAATCGACGTAGGCTTTATTTGCAATGTCAT
>Ga0265297_10009815_pt1 | contig 12226 bp, 14 predicted proteins | sample Munlanlwell13791_FD_192502 | JGI IMG/M metagenome (GOLD analysis project Ga0265297, IMG submission 192502) | Leachate microbial communities from a municipal landfill in Southern Ontario, Canada - Leachate well 137-91 | ecosystem: Engineered > Solid waste > Landfill > Unclassified | place...
AAAATATTTTTTTTGATCATAGTTTTTTATTCAACAATATCATTGCGTGCATTATTTCTGACATCTTGGACACCAGTAGGTGCCGCGGCCGCCAAGCATAAATTTTTCTACTTTTCCGCCGCAACCTTTGGGGCAAGGCTCGCCTTCGCGACCATAAACCCAAAGCTTGGAAAAATATTCACCCTGTTTGCCTTCAAGTGTCACATAAGCATCGGCAGAAGTGCCCTTGTATTTAATGGCAAGCGGCAAAACTTCTTTTATAGCATCGAATATATTTTTAAAATCTTTATCGCTTAGTGTCTCGATTTTTCGGTCCGGGCGAATTCCCGCTCGAAAGCAAACTTCCGCGGCATAGATATTTCCTAACCCTGCCACCACGCTCTGATCCATCAATGTTGGTTTGATTTTTAAACGATTATGCGAGCGTAAATTTTCTTTCAGTGTTTCGAGCGTAAAATTTTTGTCAAAAGGCTCAGGGCCAAACTTTTCCAGTTCTTTGTTTAATTCTACATCATTCATAATTTTTATCCAGCCGAACTGGCGTAAATCGTTATAATATAATGTTGAGCCGTCGGATAAATCGAAAGTGATATGTGTGTACTGATTAGGAACCGGCGTTTCAAATGGCGGAATCGGATGTCCTCCGCCAAACTGTCCGCGCTTATCAGCATAAATCAACTGCCCAGTCATTTTCAAATGAATTAATAAATATTTTTTCTCGGGGACACCTCCGAGGTGTCTTGAAGAAAGATCAATAATTATCATCTTGGCCCTGCGGCTGACATCGGTAATTTTTGCGCCGATAATGTCTTTGGGATTGCCGACAAATAATCTCGGTTTTGTAATTTTGATATTCTTAATGCTTAAACCCTTTACTCTGACTTCTAGTTGTCGCTTGATCGTTTCAACCTCTGGCAATTCCGGCATATTTTCTCCTTATTATTTTGTTATATTGCTATCTTGTTATATTATTAGAGATTCTTAATTATAATCGTTTCCAACACGTTGGCCACATCTTCCGAGCGGTCAGTGACATTTTCCAAAGTCTCGTAGATTTCTTTGAGTTTAATGAGCTTAATTGCATCTTTTTCTTCGTTCATTAGTTTTGTCAAAGTATGTCTGTTTAAATCATCGGCTTGATTTTCTAAGAGATTAACAATCTCGCAATGTTTTAGAACGTCCTCTTTATTTTTATTGTTTTTTAGCTCTTTGATGGCTTTAATTATTTCGGCCATTATTTTTGCGATTAAATTAAAATATTGGAACACCTCCGTCTCGTTAGGGTTAATTTTGTAAATATAAATTCGGTTAATTGCCTTTTCCAGTTCGTCCAAAACATCATCGATTCTACAGGCAAGAAGCGCTATGTCTTCCCTATCGATCGGGGTAATAAAAGTTTTGTTTAAATTGATGATGATTTTTTGCACAACAAGGTCGGCCTCGTGTTCAATTTCTTTAATGTTTCGAGCGCGTTTTTTTATATCGTTATCGTCTTCTAAATCGCGTAAAAGTTTGATTGATTTGGATAAAAATTCGGACTGCTCGATAAATAAATCAAAAAATTCTATGTTTTTTGGAAAAAATCTCATATTATCTCCTTCTTGCATTTTGCTATCATGCTATCTTGTTATATTGCTATATTGTTATCTTGTTGTTTTGTTATCTTACTATCTTGATTATTTCATAAACCAAAAATGCAGTTGCGCCGGCACAGGGAATCGTAAGAATCCACGCCCAAACAATGCGGAATGTGACTCCCCATTTTACAGCCGAAAGCCGCTTGGCGGCACCAACACCCGAAATAGCGCCGGTGATAACGTGCGTTGTGCTGACAGGGGCACCTAAATATGTTGCGGTAAAAATGCTGATTGCACTTGCCGTTTCTGCGGCAAACCCTTCTATTGGACGCAGTTTGGTAATCTTTGACCCCATTGTTTTTATTATCCGCCAGCCGCCAAAAATTGTTCCAAATGCAATTGCCCCGTGAGCCGAAAGCACCACCCAAAGAGGAATACTAAAACTTTTAGTCCATCCAACACTAAAAAGCAAACTGGCAATAATACCCATGGTTTTTTGCGCATCGTTTCCACCATGACCCAAAGAATAAAGAGCGGCAGAGCACATTTGCAAAATTCGCGACCATTTGTTTACAACATTAGGGCTTTTATTGTATGCAATCCAGCTGACAACCGTGATAATGATGAGCCCCAAAACCAAACCCATAAGCGGTGCAACCACAATAAAAATCAAAGTTTTAGTCCATCCGCTGGCGATTATTACATGCGTTCCAGCTTTGGCAATCGCCGCGCCGGCATATCCTCCAATAAGTGCGTGGGACGAACTTGTCGGAAGCCCCAAATACCAGGTGATTATATTCCAGCATATTGTGCCGGTAAGGGCTGCAAAAATTACATTTGTATCCACCACACTTATATTAATCATGCCATTACCGATTGTTTTCGCCACCGCCGTACCAAAAATAAGAAAAGCTATAAAATTAAAAAAGGCCGCCCAAACTACAGCTTGGCGCGGGCTAAGTACCCTTGTTGAAACAATGGTGGCCACAGAATTGGCGGCATCGTGAAACCCGTTGGTAAAATCAAACAAAAGTGCAAGAAATATCAGAAAAATTATGGAAATTAAATTCATATCAATCATTTTCGACCCTTACTAATTAATTATTGTTTCATCTAATATATAAACTAGAGAGCTATAATTTGTCAATTTATTTTTCGATCTCAATATCTTTGCCTTCCAACATTTTATCAATTCCTTGACCAGGAGTAGGGGTGCCGGAACCGCCGCTACCGGTAATATCTTGCGCAGTTGCCGCGCCCAAATCTGGTAATTCCCCAGATTGAATATTTCCTTGCGATGTTTGTGTATCACTGCCTTCTAATTTAACTTCGATTTGAAGATCATTATTTTCCAACAAATATTCTTTTGATTTTTCTTTTGAGCTTGAATTTGAGACTAAAATTAAACCGATTGCGATCAATATTATTGGTATAAGAATAATAATTAATTTTGATTTTTGCTTTTTTTCTTGATGCATAAATTTAAAATATTATTTTTTATAAATATATCAATGATTGCCATTGATTACAAACTGTGATTAAACAAAAAATTCCGTAAGATTACGGAATTTTTTGCATGTTAGATCTAACATAAAATTACATAGGAGGATTTGCATCATCTGCATTGTCAGCAGGTGTTTCTGAGGCTGGTTCGTCTGTTGCAGGCTTTTCTGTGGTTGGTTCGGTTGCTGCTGGTTCTTCTGGAGTAGCTGCAGGTGTTTCATCAACTGGCTGATCATCTGCTGGTGTTGCTGCTGCGTCATCAGCAGGAGGAGGTGTTGTTCCAGCATTTACGTCATCCATAGGATTAGGATTTTGATCATCAAAAGTCATAGTGGTCTCCTTTCTTTTAGGTACCATTTATACACTAATTAATATTAATTATATTATATTTGAAAATAATCTTCCGTGTCAAATAAATATTTATTTCTTATTAATTTGTACTCTGATGGTTTTTGATTTTGGCGCTAAAGCTTTTGGAATAGTAATCTTTAATACTCCGTTGTCAAAATCAGCATTTGCCTTATCAGATTTAACTTTGACGGGAAAACTAATACCTCGAGAAAATTTACCAAAAGAACTTTCTTTAAAATAATAATTTTTCTTTTTTTCTTCTTGTTCTATTTTTTTCTCTCCGGTTATATAGATTCCTTTTTCATCAACCTCCACATTAATATCTTTTTCTGAATAACCTGGCACATGAGCTTCGGCAATTATATCTTTGTCGGTTTCGTACATATCTACTATAGGAACATTAGCAGAAATTTTAGACGAAGGAAGCGCTTCGCCGGAAATAAAACTATCCTCAAATAATTTGTCCATTGCTTCACGCAAACTCACCATGTCGCGAAATGGTCTCCAAGGTGTTAATTCACTCATGTTTTGTTCCTTTCTAATTTCTCCTCCCGGAGAAAAATTAGTTAATATTTGATCATGAATTTTGTCTATTTGACGATTAAATTCCAACATTTCGTCCAAACTTTTATTAAAAAAATTAGCAAAATCAAAAACAAGATCAATGCTTGGCAAAGATCTTCCTTTTTCAATAGCATTAATAGATTGACGGCTAATTCCAATATTTTCCGCAAGTTCTGCTTGTGTTAGTTCATGTTCTTCGCGAAGATGTCTGATACATCTAGAAAAAATCTCTTCGGGATTTTGTTTTTTACTTCCGTTATTTTTGCTCATCCTACTTATATTGTAAAGCAAACTTGACATTTAGTCAAGATGGATAGATAAAAAAAATCGGAACATCAAATTTCCGTTCCGATCCTTGAATTCGTCTTGTTCAAAAATCCATTTGCTTAAAATCAAAATGTCCGCAGTTACATGGATTTTTCATGCATTTCCAGCATCCTTCCCCATATCGATCGAGAACAGCTTTTTCCAAATCAATATTTAAATAATTCGCTATTGCAATAATCCATGCAATCACATCGGCAATTTCGTATGAAAATTGCTCTTCGATTTCATCTGTGTTATTAATCTCTGGAATTAATGCTTGCAAACTCATTAATTCACTAACTTCTGTATACAACCTTAACACTAAACTATCGATGCTTTTCTTTTTATTTTTCTCGCCGTATATTTCTTCAAGATGAAAGCACCAATGATTAATTTTCCAGCTGTAAATTTCCGAAGGAACAAATCCAATACGAGAAAGATATTTTGACTCAGAATGTCTCTCATTTGGACATTTACAATTATTACTTCCGCAATAACTGCAATAACTGATACTAATACCATCCGAATAATTTATTGGATATTTCTTAAACATTCCGCGTGTGATATCCAATTCTTTAAAATTATCAGCGACTGCAATTACTCTCGCAAATACGCGTGCAAGTGCGATAGCAATTATGTCCTTACCCACATTTCTTCTGACTACAGTTTGTACATCACGAGCGGCAATATTGAGAAATGTTATTCGAATCATTAAGCTAGAAAGAAAAATACTATTTCTCCGACCATAAAGTCCTCGGAGATGTCTAACAATTCCGTTTAAACTCGAATCCATATTGATTACCTCCAAATGTAAACGTACAAAAAATAAATTAAATCTTCTCCATTTTCCCTTATTTAATTATAAATAAGATATATAAAATATCAATAATCGTCAACAGAAAATATACATGATGCAAAATACGTGATACTTGATACAAATCTCAAATATTGATTTGACAATATATATATATGCCATAATTTTAATAAATAGAAAATAAATTATTTAGGAGGTTAATATGCCAGAAGAATTAGGATATGTTCCATCCGAAGCACAGGATGAAATGAAAAAAATGGATGAGAGTAAAGAAGATGTTAAAAAAATTGAGAATATTGATGAATACGAAAGGGAAAAAATTGAAAGAACAATAGCTGATCTCAAACAGACAACTGCGATTATAGATAATTATTTAAAAATGATGGATTTTGCTGATACGCATCATATTAAAATCGATAAGAGAACTTTAATGGATAAAATTCGATATCAAGATGGACCCGCAGGACCTGATAATGATATGATCAAATTACAGGGTCTTTTTGCAAAAGGTCAAGCAGAAATCGCTCACAGTATACCTCGTGAACATGTAGAAGAACTTAAAAAATTAGGGTTAGTAAAATAATTCTCATATTGCAAAATTCAATCAAAAAACCCCGCCATGGCGGGGTTTTTTGATTCTGAGAAAACTATTTTACAGTCAAGGTGTTGGCGCTGGCCTACTTTCCCGGGCCACAAGGACCAAGTATCATCGGCGCTGAGGTGCTTAACTTCTCTGTTCGGAATGGGAAGAGGTGTGACCACCTCGCTAGAAGCACCAACACTCTGACTGTAAAAAAGAAATTCAAATAACAAAATTCAAAAACATCAATTTAGTTTCTTAAATTCCAATTCATAAATTTATGTTTTGAATATGGATAAAATTAATAATGTTCAGTAACTATGGTAGTTATAATATCGCTAAAATCATCTTTCGATCTATTAGTACTTCTCGGCTGAAATCATTGCTGATCTTACACCTGAAGCCTATCGACGTCGTAGTCTACGACGGATCTAAGAATACTAATCTTGAGGCAGGCTTCGCGCTTAGATGCTTTCAGCGCTTATCCTCTTAAACATAGCTACCCAGCATTGCACGAGAATCGTACAACTGGTACACCAGAGGTTTACTCCTTCCGGTCCTCTCGTACTAGGAAGAAACCCTCTCAGTATTCTAACGCCCACGGCAGATTAAGACCGAACTGTCTCACGACGTTCTGAACCCAGCTCGCGTACCCTTTTAATTGGCGAACAGCCAAACCCTTGGAACCTGCTCCAGCTCCAGGATAGGATGAGCCGACATCGAGGTGCCGAGCCTCCCCGTCTATGTGAACTGTTGGGGGAGACAAGCCTGTTATCCCCGGAGTAGCTTTTATCCGTTGAGCGGTCCGACCATCATGCGTGCGGACCGGATCACTAGCACCGACTTTCGTCCCTGCTCGACATGTACGTCTTGCAGTCAAGCATCCTTATGCGCTTGCACGACAATTCCGATTTCCAAACGGAATTAGGATACCTTTGTACGACTCCGTTACAATTTTAGAGTCAACCGCCCCAGTTAAACTAACCGTCTGACACTTTCCCCCGATTTTATCGGGGTTAGAATTCACATCACAAAAGAGTGGTATTACACTGTCGCCTAAGCTCCCACCTATTCTATGCAATTGAAACGTAAATCCAATATCAAAGTATAGTAAAGCTTCACGGGGTCTTTTCGTCTAGCCGCGGGTAACCGGCATCTTTACCGGTAGTGCATTTTCACCGAGGTCCTCGTTGAGACAGTTTTCAGACCGTTACGCCATTCATGCGGGTCGGAACTTACCCGACAAGGAATTTCGCTACCTTAGAACGATTATAGTTATCGCTGCCGTTCACTAGGGCTTAAGATCAAGCCTATTCTAATAAATTAGAGTCAGCTCTCCCTGTGACCTTCTAGCACTGGGCAGGCATCAGCCCCTATATATCCCAATAATTGGTTTGCAGAGGCCTGTGTTTTTGGTAAACAGTCGCCTGAAAAACTTTTGTTGCAACCCCACTAAAAGCGGGGTAGCCCTTATCCCGAAGTTACGGACGCTTTTTTGCCGAGTTCCTTAACGAGGATTCGCTCGATCACCTGAGGATACTCTCCTCATCCACCTGAGTCGGTTTGCGGTACGGTTTCTTACAACAATTGATTTTATTCTTTTCTTGTCTTCACCTTCCTCAATAACACATAACCATATGAATTATTAAGCTTGGCAAAGCGTCAAATAAAAGTAAATTGCAAGAAGCGCAGGAATATCAACCTGCTGGCCATCCCCAGCTTTTTGTCCATAAATAGACAAAAAACAACTTTTTGCTTTATAGCTTTTTGGTTTTACGTCCAAAAAGCTGGGTTAGGACCGACTAACCCCGGGACGATTATCGTTGCCCGGGAAACCTTGGACATTCGGTGAGCCGATTTCTCATCGGCTTAATTCGTGTACTTGTGCCAACATTCTCACTTCCGGCGGACTCCACGGTCGTTTACACTCCCGCTTTACAGTCGCCGGAACGCTCCTCTACCGAATCGCGCAAAGCGCGATAGTTCTTAGTTAATTAGTTCTTATAATTAGTAATCAATAAAAATATCGATTAAACTAATCAATCAACCAATTAAATACTAATTACCATCGTGCCATGCACGATTCCCGCATCTTCGGTATACAGCTTGAGCCCCGAAAATTTTCGGCGCACTCAACCTTGACTAGTGAGCTGTTACGCTTTCTTTAAAGGATGGCTGCTTCTAAGCCAACCTCCTAGTTGTTTATGCTTGAATACTTCCTTATCCACTTAGCTGTAATTTGGGGACCTTAGATTGCGATCTGGGTTCTTTCCCTTTTGTCTAGCGAAGCTTAGCCCTCGCGGACTGACTCCCAATACATAACACCTGGCATTCGGAGTTTGATTAGAAGCTCGAGATCGCTCCCGAACGTTCCATTCAGTGCTCTACCTCCAGGTTTTCGTATGAGGCTATACCTAAATATATTTCGAGGAGAACCAGCTATCTCCGGGTTCGATTGGAATTTCTCTTCTATCCACAGTTCATCCCCGTCGTTTGCAATCGACGTGAGTACGGACCTCCCCCCGATGTTACTCGAGGTTCATCCTGACCATGGATAGCTCACCCGGTTTCGGGTCTAATTCATGCAATAAAGGCGCCGATTTACGACTCGCTTTCGCTATGCTTCCATATTGATAATATTTAAGCTACTGCATAAATTAACTCGTTGGCTCATTCTTCAATAGGCACGCAGTCACTGCGCGAAACACAGAAGTTCCAAACTTTAAATACAAGAAACAATATCTAAGAATATCAAAACTCAAATATTAAAATAAAAAATTGAAATTTGAATATTAATTATTAGAATTTTTTGTATCTTGTAGTTTGTATCTTGGATATTCTGTGTCTCGCACAGCTCCTACTCCTTGTAAGTATATGGTTTCAGGTACTATTTCACTCCCCGCTCCGGGGTACTTTTCACCTTTCCCTCACGGTACTTGTTCACTATCGGTCATAAGAAGTATTTAGTCTTGGATGATGATCCACCCATTCCGCGCACAGCGCGATAGTTCTTAATTAATTAGTTCTTAGTTAATTAGCAATTGATAAAAAATTCAATTAAACTAATTAACCAATTAACTAAATACTAATTACCATCGTGCCATGCACGGTTCTTCCCTCTGGATTTCACGTGTCCAGAAGTACTTTCTACCCAGCCGTAATGGCAGGGCGAACTATCCACATATATTAATAATTTTCGCTTACAGGACTCTCACCTTCTTTGGTTGTTCTTTCCAGATTCATTCAGCTGATTATTATCACTGCCTGATAGTTTAGACTACTCCGTTTTCGCTCGCCGCTACTTGCGGAATCTCAAATTGATTTCTTTTCCTCCGCTTACTTAGATGTTTCAGTTCAGCGGGTTTCCTATCCCGAAACTTCCATCTGGCCACTAATTTTTTGGATATTTATTTCAACGACGATCTTTAAATTTTATAAAATCGCGTCCTAAAAAATTAATAGCCAAGGGGAAATTTCGGGATTTTTCGATTCTTCATCGAAAGAGTTGCCTCATTCGGAAATTCTCGGATCAAAAGTTGTTTGCCACTTCCCCGAGACTTATCGCAGGCTACTACGTCCTTCATCGGCTTCTTATGCCAAGGCATCCACCATATACCCTTAATAGATGATTAAGTGATCTTATAACTAACAAAACTACCGAACAAAACTAAATTGGTTACCCTGATTTGTTAAGGTTCTAAATAGTTAATTTTGAATTGGAGGTGATTTAAAAAATAATCGAATCAATCGATCCTCGGGGTTTATAACTATTTGTATAATCAATATTATTAGAAAGTTAAAATTTTGTCAATAGCCGTAAAAATTTTATGTAATCCCTACTGTGTATTTTCGATATTTGGCGGATTAAAATTTTTGTCGACATTCAGGTTTGACCAACTGCCGAGATTTATGGTTCCGATAAGATATAAAAAACCAATAATCATTACACTAATAGCGATAATTTTCCACATGTTGTATGTTCCGCCTGAACCCAGGTACCGTTCAGCAAAAGAACTTTTGCCTACAGTCCGCACGATCGGTTCGGTATATCTCAAGATTAATATTCCGATACCAAAAGTAATTACAAAAAATATTATTTTATCAAACATATAATACTTCCTCCTGTCACAATTATCTGCGTCAAAACTCCCCAATACCAATATTTAGGATTTAAATTGTAATTTGCCTTTTCGTGAAATTTATTCATAGCAGAAATAACTGGAATTTTACGATCATTGGCAAATGCAATTTTTTTATTTTTTATTTCAATCTGAAAAACTTTGTCGATCAAATCTACTCCAAAGGAAACTGCGGCGCCCAAAAAAACATTAAAACTAAAATCCGAACCTCGGTAAAAAAACCAAAATATAACGCCTGCTAATATTATATCAAATGTGATAAGCAACCAATCCCGCCAATCAAGAACTAATTTTTTTTCATTATAATGGATTGTGCCGGAATCATAATGAGGAATCATATCTAAAACAAAGTGCGAAATGATTGCCAATATTACCACTAAATATGGATTATTGATTTCCAAACCAATTGCGGCACCAACCGCTACGTGCGGAGCAATTAACATAAGAAATTATTATTTTGTTTTTTTCTTAAAAACGCGGCTAATGTCTTTGCCGAATTTGCTTGCTGCCGCGCCAACATTTCTAAAACGTTCTTTTACTTCTTCGTCTTTGAATCTCGAACCAAATGTTTTTGCTGATTTAACTGCACTTGCTCCAAACTTATTCACTTCTTGTTTTAGTTTTGGATCATCAAATATCTTTCCTACTGCTCCGCCAAACTCTTCAAACATCTTGGAAAAACTCTTGAGAGCTTGATTTGTATTGTCATTCTTTCTATTTTCCTTCTGAGTTTTTTTATTCTTCACAGTTTTCCTAACCATTTTGATCCTTTCTAATAATTTAATTATATAAATCCTCTTCTTTAATTATAACAGATTTATAGTATCAAAAAAGAACTTGCTTATGAAAGTTCTTTTTTGATACTAAAATTTCTTAATTATTTAGCTTGAAAAAAATTGCATGTTCCGTTTGCCACTACTTCGTGACCATCGCAATTACCATTTTGTGCATCTTCGGCATGCGATTGAAACATTTTACAATCCTTGCAACATTTTCCCGACTCACCAGGAACTTTGTAACCAACATCTTTTTCATCTGGCATAAATTCTCCTTTGCTACTTAATTAATAATATTTATAGTTTACACATATTAATACTTACTCAGTAGTTTTGCCGTCAAATTCCGGCGAGTCGGCTTGAGCCTCTTCTTTTGTAGCACGCACAACTCCATCTTGATGATGCGCAGGCGAATAAATAGTATAAAGCTTTAAATCGTCAGATTCAGAAGTATTTGTTACATTATGCTCAGCTCCGGCAGGAACTACTATTGCCGAACCATCAGTCACTTCATATTCATTTGCGTCAATTACAACTTTTCCCATTCCTTTTTCGAAGCGAAAAAATTGATCATTATCCGAATGGACTTCCATGCCGATTTCTTCTTTGGGTTTCAGATTCATAAGAACTAACTGACTGTGCTTGGCAGTATATAAAACCTTGCGAAAATTGGTATTTGCCAAGGTTTCTTTTTCGATGTTGGCATTAAATCCTTTCATGAAATTCCTTTCTAAAAAAATTACTTGTTATTTTAATTATAACATACTCTTAAGATATTTTATAATTATTATGAATCTGATATATTAAAATCAATAAAAATAATTTGGAGGGTTTATGAAAACATGCTGGTGTAAATTGATTTTGGCGATTTTAATCATTGTTTTTGTCTGGATGGATATTAGCTGGGCAAAAATCGCCATTACCGCATTAGCTGCAATAATTGCCATTATGTCTCTTTGGGGTGGTTGCTGCTGCGGCAAAGACAAAAATTGTGAAGAAAAAAAATAACCTCAATCTTTAAATTAAAATCGAATTTATCCTGTTTGCGGATGAATTCGATTTTTTTTACTAAAAAAATTAGATCTAACTAATATTTCGATAGAACAAAAGCCACTAAAAATCCAAAAACCGTAACTAACCCGATAGAATATCCTCCATCTTCATAAGCATCAGGCATCATGGTACTGGCGAGCATCGCCAAGATTGCACCTGCTGCAAATGATTCCAAAATTCCAATCGTATTTAAATCTAAATTATGAAAAAATGTGTAGCTTAAGATTACTGTCACAAAAGCAACTGCGGCCACAACTAACCAAAGCAATATCATCTGCCATTTTTTGTAACCAAGCTTAGATAATCCAGAAATTGATCCTAAACCTTCGGGAAAATTAGAAAGCGCTATTGCCGCAAGCATCAAAATTCCCAATGTATTACCCCAATAAATAGCAATTCCCAAAGCAATTGATTCGGGAATTCCATCTAAGATTGCGCCAAGCGTGATTGCCGGCCCACTGACGCTAGAATCAAGATGAGAATGTTGATGAATTTTATGTTTTCTTCCACCAAGATAATGAATTATATAGTCGCCGACAATATAAATAATTCCTCCCATTAAA
>Ga0265297_10009816_pt1 | contig 12226 bp, 11 predicted proteins | sample Munlanlwell13791_FD_192502 | JGI IMG/M metagenome (GOLD analysis project Ga0265297, IMG submission 192502) | Leachate microbial communities from a municipal landfill in Southern Ontario, Canada - Leachate well 137-91 | ecosystem: Engineered > Solid waste > Landfill > Unclassified | place...
TCTCCTTCACGCGAACCTGGGGCGCTGCCCCAGGCTATTATAAAATCGGGCCGTTGGCCCTGCCTGAACACCGGTCAATGCACCCTTAAAAAACCTTAACCTGATGGCTATGGGCGACACGCCCGTGCCTACAGGAAACCCGGTCCGTCTTCGGTAGCGGCGCCGGTGCCAGGCGCCCCCCAAATGACCACTCCCCGCGCGGCTGGCACAGCCGCGGCTACAGCGGCTCCCCCCCTCTTCGCGGAGTGACCCCCGCGGCTGGAGTTTGGCAGAACTCAATAGGCGCGGTTTTCCCGTCCCGGCGGGACGGGGCGGAAATAGGCAGGGGCTTCAGCCCCTGTTTTGCCCGCCCCCCCCCATGTCGCGTGCCGTCAGGTACGCGGCGAATCGCGGCGTACCTACGGCACGCCATCGTTTCATTTTTCGGAACAGGGGCTGAAGCCCCTGCCTATTGTCATTCAGTCCCTCCGGGACGAAAATGCCCGCCCGTCATCACGCGTGGGGGCGGGACGCGGCCGGGACAGGGGCGAGGCGGACCAGGGCTTCGGCGACCCGGGCGCCGCGCAGTTTGCGCACCCCCACCTCCAAACCGTCGGCGGTGAAGGTGCCGCCGGCCGGAATCGGCTTGTCCCCGGCGTGACGGGCGCACCACTCGGCCAGGGTCAGGGGGCGGGCGTCAGGACCGGCGACCGGTGCCCCGGACGGCTTCAAGGCCGCCATCAGCGCCGCCATGGCCACTCCGCCGCCCGCCAGCCAGCCGGCCCCGAGCGGATGGAGATGTCCCGGCATGTGGTCGTATTCGTCATGGATGTCGCCGACCAGTTCCTCCACGATGTCCTCCAGGGTCATCAGACCGGCCACCGCGCCGTCGGGAGCGGCAACCAGGGCGATATGGGTCCGCTCCCGGATCATCCGTTCCATGGCCGCGGCCAGCGGCAGGGTGGCCGGCAGCTGCGGAATGGGGCGGGTAATGGCGGCCACGGAAGGCTGGTCCGGAGCGGTTTTGAGCGCGGTGACAATGTCCTTGAAGGTGACATAGCCGCGGATGGTTTGGGGGTTGCCGTCCTCGGTGCAGACGGGAATCCGGGTGTGCATGTACAGATGGGCGCGGACCAGCGCCTCCGCCAGTGACAACCCTTCCGGGATCATGCAGATCTCCGCCGCCGGCAGCATGACCTCGCGCACCGGCCGGTGGGAGAATTGGGCGGCGGCGACCACGATCTTCTCCTCCAGCGCCCCGATCACCCGGGAGGCGCGCGCCAGGGTGGCCGCCGCCCGCAGTTCCAGCAGGCCGTCCGCCGGTTCGGCAACGGCCGGCCGGCCGCCAACCAACCTCATGGCCCGCTTGACCACCGCCTCGAAGAGCCAGACCACCGGCCCGAACAGGACGGCCAGAAAACGCATCACCGGTGACAGCAGCAGCAACACGCGCTCGGCATGGCGGATGGCGAACATCTTGGGTACCAGCTCGGCAAAGGTGATGGTCAGGCCGCTCAGCGGCAGCACAAACACGGTGAGCGCCAGAGCTTGGGCCGGGCCCGGAGCGAGGCCGAACCGGTCCATCAGCCAGGGGGCCAGCCGCTGGTCCACGCCGGCGCCGCCCACCGCCGCGGCAATGGCCCCGGCCAGGGTGATGCCCACCTGGACCACGGCCAGACTGCGCTCCAGCCGGTCCTTCATGGCCATGGCCGCCCGGGCACCAGAACGGCCAAGCTGGACCAGCACCGCCAGCCGCGACCGGGAGGTTGAAGCCAACGCCATCTCATACGCCGCAAACACGGCGTTCGTCGCCAGCATCGCCAGCACGATAAAAAATTCAAATAAAAAGGTCATTTTAGGCGGGGTAAAGCAGATTCCCTTCCCCGTGATCGGAGGGGGGCCGGGGAAGGATCATCAGGGTTGGGCAACCAACTATACCCGGCGTGCCGCGGGTTGGCAAAAAAGCAGACGCCAGCGTCAAGCCGGAGCCCCCCGGCGATGGCGGCGGAAGTCGCGCGGGGAAACCCCGACCACCTTGCGGAAACTCTTGGAGAGCGCAAAGGCGGAACGGTAGCCGGTCAGTTCCGCGATGCGTTCCAGCGTGTGCTCGGTCGTCAGCAGCAGGTTCTGGGCCCGGTCGAGGCGCAACTGGCGAACCCGCTGCATGGGGCTGACCCGGCACAACCGGACCACGGTGGCGTGAAAATGCGACGGCGACATGGCGACGGCCCGCGCCAGTTGCGCCACATCCCAGGGGCGGCCCAGGTCCCGGCGCACCTCCAGCCACAGTTTCTCCAGACGGTCGCCCAGGCGGCTGGCGGTGGGTGAGGCGTGATACTCCAACTCCCGTTCCAGATAGGTCAGCAGCAGGCGGCACCCTTGGGCGGCGACCGGGTCGCCGGTGCCGGCGGCGGACTGGGTCTCGGCATACATCCATTCGGCCAGGGTGGCGACTTCCCGGCCGCAGCGCCAGTCCCGGTGAACGGCAGCGGTTTGGGCCGCCAAAAACGCCCAGCGCGGATGTGGCGGCTCGATCAGCTGCCAAACCATGTGGAACTCCCGGTCGCTGTCGAGGTGCTGCAGCTGCCCGGCGGGGAGGAACAGGAACTGCCCGGCGGTGACGCTGCCCGACTGCCGGCCGCCGGCATAGTGCAGCTGGCCGCCGGTGCAGTAGCCGGCAAAATGGTAGCGGGCCAGGGCGTGGTGAACCCGGTAGCCGGGCCGCAGCGCGCTGATGCCGGCCAGGGCGATGCCGTTGTCAAACCAACCGCACCCGCCGGGATGATGGGGAAAGGCGATGAAGCGCTCAACCGAGCCCGGCGCAATGATCAGAGTCTTGGACATGTTTTGCGTGGCTCCCGCCATGTTGCACCGCCGCCTCCATGCTACAATATGGACATGAACACGACACCCGCAAGGTCGCACCGGGTGAATGACCTGGTTGTCGAACGGTGTTGGGGCCACCCTTTTGGAAAAGGGTGCTCCCCAAACCCCTTCCTAAAACTTTTGTTGCTTAAACCGGCGGGCGCTTTTACCACAAGCCAACACGCGCAAGGTCTAACGGATTGCCAGAGTCGCTTGTGGTAAAATCGCCCGCCGCGTTAAGGGAACAAAAAGGTTTGGCGGAGGGCTTGGGAACCGCCTTTCCTCAAAAGGGGGTTCCCAACACCGTCCCACAACAAGACCATTCACCCACTGCCTGCCATTGGAAGGAATCCGTCATGAAAGCTCAAGTAATTGTCAACAAGAATTTTGTGATTGACGCCATTGATCCGCGCCTTTACGGCGGCTTCATTGAGCACGTCGGGCGGGCGGTGTATGACGGGATTTATGAGCCGGGGCATCCGGCTGCCGATGCCGACGGTTTTCGCCAGGATGTGATCGACCTGGTCCGGGAGCTGGACATGCCGGTGACCCGTTATCCCGGCGGCAATTTCGTCTCCGGCTACAATTGGGAGGACGGGGTCGGCCCGCGGGAGCAGCGGCCGGCCCGGCTGGACCTGGCCTGGAAGGCGCTGGAGCCCAACCAGGTGGGGACGAACGAGTTCATGCACTGGTGCGCCGCCGCCAATACCCGGCCGATCATGGCGGTGAACCTGGGCACGCGCGGTCCGACGGAGGCCCAGGCGCTGCTGGAGTATTGCAATCATCCCGGCGGCTCGCACTGGAGCGACCTGCGCCGGCGGCACGGCGTGGAGCAGCCCCACGGGATCAAGCTGTGGTGCCTGGGCAATGAGATGGACGGGCACTGGCAGACCGGGCACAAAACGGCCGAGGAATACGGCCGGGTGGCGCTGGAGGCCGCCAAGATGATGAAGTGGACCGACCCCACCATTGAGCTGGTGGTCTGCGGTTCCAGCTCCGACGGCATGGCGACTTTCGGCCAGTGGGAGACCACGGTGCTTGAGCATACCTATGATCATGTCGACTACCTGTCGATCCACCGGTATTTCGGCATTCCCTGCCTGGACGGCAAGCGCCAGACGCTCGGCTTCCTTTATGCCACGGAGGAGCTGGACCGCTTCATCAAGGGGGCGGCGGCGATCTGCGACGCGGTCGGCGCCCAAAAGCACACCCGGCGCAAGATTCAGATCGCGCTGGACGAATGGAACGTCTGGCATCACTCCTTCGGCCGGGAAAACGATTTTCCCCAGTGGACGGTGCCGCGGCCGATGTGGGAGGAGAACTACAACATGGAGGACGCGCTGCTGGTGGGCAGCGTGCTGACCACCCTGCTCAATAACGCGGACCGGGTCAAAATCGCCTGCCTGGCGCAGACCGTCAATGTCATCGCCCCGGTCATGACCCGCAAGGGCGGGGGCGCTTGGCGGCAGACCATTTTCTTCCCGTTCCAGCTCACCTCGCGCTATGGCCGGGGCGTGGCGTTGCGGCAGGTGGTCGAGACGCCGCGGTATGAGGTGGTTTTCGACGCCAAGCGGACTGAAAAGGAGATTCCGTATCTGGCCAGCGCGGTGGTTTACGACGCGCCGTCCGGCGAGGTGCGGATTTTTGCGGTCAACCGCAGCCCGGACCAGGCGCTGGAACTGGAGGTGCGGTTGCAGGGATTTGCGCCGTCCGAGGTGCTCGAATGGCAGACCATGCACCATGCCGACCTCAAGGCGGGGAACCGGGAAGATGACGAGAGCGTCCGTCCCGTGGCGGCGACCGGCGCCGACCTGGCCGGCGAACAGTTGCGCGCCACCCTGCCCCCCGCCTCCTGGAACCTGCTGCGGGTCAAGGTGGCGTGAGGAGAGTGGCCGGAGCTTCCAGCTCCGGACTGGAGTTTGGCAGAACTCCACGGGGGCGGTTTTCCCGTCCCAGCGGGACGGGGCGGGAATAGGCAGGGGCTTCAGCCCCTGTGTTTTGCCCCCCCCGTTTCGCGTGCCGTCAGGTACGCGGCGAATCGCGGCGTACCTACGGCACGCCATCGTTTCATTTCCCGGAACAGGGGCTGAAGCCCCTGCCTATTGTCGTTCAGTCCCTACGGGACGAAGCGGCCCCCAACCCCCGTCCTTGTGCCAAACTCCCGGCCGGAGCTTCCAGCTCCGGAGCAAGACGCTCCGGCCACCAGCGCTGCGTCCTGCCCCTCGTGCACCGCGTGGCGTCGTGTGAAACCCGTGGTTTCCCAGCGCCGGTTCAGGCCGGATCTGTCGGGCCGGCGGCATCCGCCAAGCTGAACAGCCACCAGCGTTTTTTGGCCTGGGCCTTGCCCCGGGGCTGGCGCTCAAAGTACAGGGTCAGGGTCTCGCCGGTGGCGGTCCGGACCTCGTACCAATGTTTGCGCACGTACTGTTCGGAGCTGCCCATGCGGCAGGGACCGGCTTCCTTCCAGCAGCGGAGCAGTTCCGCGACCTCGAACCGGCGTCCCCGCCACGCAAAAGCGCCCGGCAGCCCCGGCTCGCCCGCCGCCATCCGTCCGGTGTCGAACGTGCCCGGCTCGGGAACCACGGCTTCGCTGATGAACTGCCGGCTCATGGCGCAGGCTCGGCTTGCTTGACCGGCGCAACCGCCGCGGACACCGCTTTCAACGACGGCTTGGGCGGGGCTCCGAGAACCGCCTGCCGCACCGCCGGAACATCCATCTCCTGGAGGATCTTGACGATTTTCGGGAAATAGGATTCGTGATATCCGAAGCCCCCCAGGCGCAGCTCTTCGACGGCTTTCGGTGCCGCCCACCCCATGATCACCATCCGATAGCCGGCAACCACAAACCCCGTGCGGTCGCTGCCGTGCCAGCAATGCACCAAAACCGGCTTGGGCGCCGCCTGAATCAGCTTCAGCACCGCGACCAGGTCCGCCTCGGACACCGATCCGGCGTCCATGTGGAACGGAATCATCACCAGGCCGGCCCGCTCAAACTCCCGGGTGTCATCATGGTAATGCCGCAGCGACAGCACGGATTTTATTCCCATTGCCTTGAGCGCCGGGAGGTCGGAGGCGTCCGGCTGCTCCGAGCGGTACAGCTCGTTGCTGACCCGGCAGAAATTGTCCAGGGATGAGCCGACCACCGGCTGCGCCCAGTCGCCCGGACGCACTTGGGGCGTCTCCGCCGCCCCACACACCAGGCTCAGGCATAGGATTGAAAAGAGAACTGCCGTTGGGGCCATTGCAGAAATCCTCCAGTCAAATTTCGCGGACGGTTGGCGGTTTCGGCAGCATCCACAAGTCGACCGGTCCCTCGTCAGGGTCAACCCCGGAACCGCAGATCACAAACCCTGATTTTTCCAGGACTCTTCGGGAGGCGGCGTTGGCCGGTGCCGACGAGGCCACTACGGCATCCACCAGGGACGAGGCAAACGCCTCTTTGACGAGCAAAGCGACACCGGCGGTCGCGAATCCCCGGCCTTGGCGGTGACGCGACACGCCATAGCCGATCACCACCTTCCGGTCGCCGGGTTCCGCAATGAAACAGGCTGATCCGACCACTTCCCGGCGGGTGTCGTCGAGAAAGAGGCGGGGCATCAACCAGTGGCTGCATTGCGGGCCCAGGGCGCGCTCAAGCAAGAATGCCGGCGGCAACGCCTCTTCAACCACCTGGCACCCCAAAAAACAGGCCGGGCCGGCCAGCAGGGCCGCCGCTTCTTCCTGGGTGGGGGTGTGGAGTTTCATGGGGTCAGCGTGTCCTCTGGATCAGCACAACGGAATGAACGTCGCATTGGGGACAGGTAAAATTGGTTTTTGCGTTGCATAACGCCCTACGATTACCTCCCGCCACCGGCAACCATGTCCGTGATGCACCATGCGGCCAGGCAAGCGCCGCCAATCACCAGTGCGGCCAAAAAACACCTTCGCCAAACCGTTAGGAATCGATGTGTGACACAGAACCCGCCTTCCTTGTCCCAGGAGGTGATCCCGTGCTTTCTCAGCTTGTAGTTGGCACGAATAAGAGCCCAAATATCTATCAGAGGCAACCCGATTGCCAACCCGAAAATCCATACCTTGAGCGTACGGAACAATGCCTCTCCATACCCCAGTCGGCCGCCGTCTTGCCGCATTACTTTGATGTTAAACAAAAACTTTCCCGGGGTTGTCCCCCACGTTGACAACAGCAACGGTTCAAAAAACACTTTTGCCATCAAAAAAAGAACAAAAGCCAGCCGGTCAATCTTTATCCCATACGCGTCCATCACCGCTGCGGCCGTAGCCACCAGCGCAAGGGCCACGCCGCCGTCAATCTCCCTTGCCCAAAACCGGAACCACGGCCGTATTTGCGGCCCCGAAGGCACGGTACCGATCGCCGCCACTCCCTCTGCCAATGGGAAACGGCCATCCACCACATCGCATGCCGGCACCCAATCCATGCCCCCATCCGCCCGGACAAGGGTCTCTGGCGACAGCTTCCCCTCCCAGAGCATTGCCCGTAGGGTATCTTCCCTTACCGGCCCGAAAACGTGCCCGGCCGCCACCATGTAATACCAATCGGCCATATTGTTCTCCCAAAGTGCAGTAGCCAGAGAAAAACCACATCACCCAGCGCCATGGCACGTCACCAGGCGACTTTGATGCCGGGGTATTGGGGGATGAGGCGGTCGGCGGTGACGAGGGTCAGCCGGTGGGCGGCGGCCGTGGCGATGAGCAGGCGGTCACAGGGATCGCGGTGGATCGGCGGCAGGGCGACGGCACGGCAGAAGATGGCGGCATCGGGGCGGATCTCAAGGAGGCCGCAGTCGGCCACGGCTTGGTTGAACCAGGTTTCCGCCGTCATGCCCGCCGGGAGGTCAAGCTTGCCGGCGGCCACCTTGATGGCGATTTCCCAGGCGGACACGGACGAGACATGAAGGGCGCCGCCGTGGGCCAGCACGGCTTTCGTCGCCGTCTTGGACAGTTTGGCCGGGTCATGAACCAGCCACAGGAGGGCGCAGGTGTCGAGCAGGATCACCGGTAGTCCTCCGGGATCTCCTCCTCGGACAGCGGTTCCACCGGATCGTAGTGGATCTTGATCTTGCCCAGCACGGGATGCGCCGTCAGCGGCCCGCGGCTTTTCCGCCGGGACACCGGCGTCAGCTCCACCAACGGTGTTTTCCCGCGGCAAATGACCACCTTTTCGCCCGCCAATGCCCGATCGAGCAGGTGGGAAAGATGGGTTTTTGCCTCATAGGTGGACGCCGTCAGCATACCCAAACCCCGCGCTCCAACAAGACTTGATCAACTTGGTCAACTCGAACATACCCCAAACGGGAGAATGTTCAAGATAGTGCGGACTTGGGTTCTGTTTTTCGTGCTGCCGCCCAAAAACCGAAGGACACGCTCCCGGCGATCCACAGCACAATGGCAATCCGGCGTCTTATTTCAATTTCAGCGAGGGCCCAGTCGGAATACGAACCAGTTCCATTCTTTATCACTGGCACCGGATCCACCAGGATGATGGTGTTGTGATATTTGACAAATTCAATTTCTTCATCTGGCGTCCGTTGCAGCCCGAGCAACGGGCCAAGCCCTGGCCCAATGGTCCAAATAGTGCATCCGAGAGCAAGAACCATGCTCCCAAGGATCGCCACCCTAATCTTGTACGTTCTTTTCATGCGATGGTGTTACCGTACCTTTTGGGGAGACGGGTTGCCAATCGGCTGAAAACTGGTTGTTATCCGCGCCAATCCGCGTCATCCGCGGCCAAAGCGGCTTTTTTCGATGCCCATGCATTTTTACCGCTGATTACGCGGATAGTACGGATAAGCCAACGCATACTTTTGGGGGAATTGCCCGTGGGAACAGCGGACTCGATGGACTCCATGGACTGGAGAGACCGGAGTGCTTTTCACCGTCCCCAACTCCGGTCGCTCCAGTCCCTCAAGTCACTCGCGTCCAGTTGACCTTCTCCGTGTTTCTGTAATGGTGCGGTCATCGCCAAACCTGATGCCGGAGGATTGTGAACGCCCAAAGCGGGGCGTAGCTGATGAGGTTTGCCACCAGAATCGTCCAGTGGATCCGGTTGCGGTCAACTCCCGCCAGGAGGGGAGAATAGCGGGCGAGGCGTTCCTCAAGAGCACGACAGGAAAGCCCACCAGTGTGGTGATGATATTCCACTCGGTTGAGCAGGCCAGCGCCTGTTTCCAGGTCAGTGGGAGGGTCAGGCGGAGCACCAGGAACTCGATCAGGATCAACCCCGGCAGGTAAAGCCCAAGCTCAAGGCCGACCCCGGGCGCGATGGGCGCTCCGACGTTGGCGGATGCCGTGGCCGGCAGTGCCAGCAGCCCGACGATTAGGATTGCACGTTTCATGCTCATATCTTCCGTGCCCTGTGAGCTATTCCTGTGTTTGCGCCGATTTGTTTGGTCGTGCCAGCAAGTCGGGATTTAAGGTCATCACATGGTACATGCCGTTTAAGTTGGCAATCATGTCCCGGAAAAACTCACGCATCGCGGGTTCCGAGTAATGGTCGTCGCGGAGATCCTGCATTTCCCGCTTGAGCGCTAGGTCGAGCGCCTCCTGCGGGGACTTATACAGGCAAATGCCGCCAAACACATTCCAGTGCCGGCTTTTGTCCGCGCCATCTTCCTTGTTTCCTGGCAGAAGAAAGTTGTCGAGGGCGAGCGCGCCAGGCAAGGCTTCCCGCGGGATTGACTTGACCCAGGCATAGGGGATGCGGATGGCCTCGTCGAGCAGGCCGACCGCTTGCTTTTTGTTGCCGTGCTTAATGCGAAGCGCTTCGCGCAGGAGCAGCACCATGGGCAGGTTGTGGTTTTCCACGTTGGGGTCCTGGAATTGCTTGCTGGTTCGGGAAACCGCCCGCAGATAACGCGGATCGTGCTGGGCGTAGGTGATGAGAAGACGGAAGTCGTCTTCTTTCGCCGTACTCTTGTAATACTGCCATTCGGCGCGCTGCAGGTAGTTGCCAAGATGGGTGAAGCTTCTCGGCGGCCCGAGCGTTTCAAAATTGTAGGCGAGGCCGAGATCGGCCTGAAGGTCGCCGGAAACCCTTTTTAGTACGGCGCGCCAGTCCTGCTTCCCTGCCTTGAACTCGGCGTAGAGCGGCGAGCCGAGCAGCTCGCGCAGGTGATCGCGAAAGGCCAGGAGCTTGAGTGAAACGTCCGGCTGGCCCTGCGCCGTGAGAGTCTCCGCGTCCTCGACCAGTTCCATGAGCGCGAGCAGCAGTTCGTAGTGCGCACCCGACTGGAATAATTGCCTGGCCCGCGCCAGTTTCTTGGCCGCATACTCACGCTCGACCGGCAGGAGTTGAGGCTGACGCCGGCGCCAAGCCTGGTCGAACCTGACCGCCTCGGAGTAAACGGCGGCGGCCAGCGCGTCTGAATAGGAACTCGTGGTCACTGGCGGAGAAAGGTTTGGGAGCCAGTCCAAAACGGAGTCGGCCGCCAGCGGATAAGGCAGCGCCCAAAGCGGCCGCGGCCGGTATTCCTCGACCAAAACGTAGCGATAAAGTTCCCGTGGGCGCGGAAAGGACTGATGTTCGGCTTTCGCCGTTTTTTCAGCGAGGTACGGATCCCCGGCCGCCGCAACCAGTGTGCGGAGGATGCGGATATCCTCCTGGTCGATCATGCCGTTCTGGTTCATGTCGGCCCGCCAGGCGATGCCGGCCGGCACGTCGAATGGATGCGCCAGCATGACATCCAGTTCCGCCAGGTCCGCGGCTGTCCAGCGGCGATCATGATCAAGATCGCCCAGCATGACGAGTTCCGAGCGGATGTCGATACGATGGGTGGGAATGGCAAACTTCCAGTACGCCGCGCCAAGCACACCGATCAGACACGGGATCAGTAACAACCGCTTCCAGGTTTTCATTTATCCGCCAGTTCCCGTTTGCACGACGGCAATCCTGCGATTGCCAGCATGGTCGTGTGGTTCCCGTCATCTGGTGTCGCTACCGTAATCTCGGGCGGGGGTGGTTGCAATCGGGATGAAAGCCGAGATCCATTGCGGTTCATTCGGCCAGCCTGGCGGTGGGGCCATAGAACTTGCCCGTGGGGGTGGTGGACTCGATGGATCCGAGGGACTGGAGAGACCGGAGTGCTTTCACCGCCCCCAGCTCCGGTCGCTCCGGTCCCTCAAGTCACTCGCGTCCAAATCGCATTCCTCCGCGCCTCTGTGTCTCCGTGAGAGAACCTTCGGGGCGCGGCCCCCGCCAAGGTCAGTCGCGGCGGCGGAAGGTGACGAGGGTGATGCCGCCGCCGCCGAGGTCGGTGCCGCCCTTGCCGAGGCGGAACTTGCCGACCAGGGGATGGCCACGCAGGAAGTCGTGGACGGCGGCCTGCAGGCGGCCAGAACCGAAACCATGGACGATGCGGGCCTCGGGCCGGCCGGAAAAGGCGGCCTGGTCGAGGTAATGGTCGAGCACGGGCAGCGCCTCCTCGACGCGCTTGCCGACCAGGTTCAGCTCGCCGGGGACGGCCTCCGGGGGGCGCGGGCGGATGAGTTTGGCGGCGGCGGGGCGGGCGGACGGCTGGGCATTGTTGCGCCGGCCAAGGGCGGCGGCGTCGACGGTGACGTGCAGGCCGCCGGTTTCCACGGTGACCTGGTGGCGGTCGTCGCTGACCCGTTCGATGACGGCGTTGGTGTCCAGGGAGGCGACCCAGACGGTCCGGCCGGGCACGAGGTCGGCGGACGGCAGCGGCTGGCTGGGCTTGGGGGCGCTGGTCTTGACGGTTTCCTGAAGTTTTTCGCCGCGTTCCCGAAGCCGGTCGCGGAGCTGCTGTTCGGCGCGGCCGTCGGCGGGCGGGTGCTGGCGGGTTTCGCGCAGCAGCTGACTGACGTCGCGCTGGGCGTTGGCAACGATGCCGGCGGCCTGCTGGGACGCCTCGTGGAGCAGGCGGCGGCGTTCGGCGCGCAGCTCCGCCAGTTCGGCGGTGAGACTGGCCCGGTCGCGGGTGACGGCGGCGAGGGATTCGGCGAGCTGCTGTTCGCGCTCGGCCAGGCGGCGCCGGTCGTCCTCGACGGTGGCGATCAACGTTTCCAGGCGCAGATGGTCGGCCGAGAGCAGGCTGCGGGCGCGTTCCAGGAGGGCGGCGGGGAAGCCGGTGCGGGCGGCAATGGCCAGGGCCTGGCTGGCGCCGGGCTGGCCGGCGTCCAGGCGGTACTCGGGGGCCAGGGTGGCGGCATTGAAGCGCACGGCGGCATTGAGCATGCCGGCCTGCTCCTGGGCAAAGGTCTTGACGGTGCCCAGGTGGGTGGTGGCCAGGGTCAGGGAGCCGGGGATGGCGGCCAGGGCCTCCAGCACGGCGCAGGCCAGGGCGCCGCCTTCGAGGGGGTCGGTGGCGGCGCCGAGCTCGTCCAGCAGCACGAGGGCGCCAGCGGC
>Ga0265297_10009817_pt1 | contig 12226 bp, 12 predicted proteins | sample Munlanlwell13791_FD_192502 | JGI IMG/M metagenome (GOLD analysis project Ga0265297, IMG submission 192502) | Leachate microbial communities from a municipal landfill in Southern Ontario, Canada - Leachate well 137-91 | ecosystem: Engineered > Solid waste > Landfill > Unclassified | place...
GATATTACCACAATGCCGCCATGGTGGTAATATCCCCGGGGAACGGGGAAATCCTGGCCATGGTGGGTTCTGCCGACTGGTTCGCCGATCCTTATCCCCAAGACTGCACTGCCGGCAAGGATTGCCTATTCGACCCCCAGTTTAATGCGGCTATCGGGACCAAAGAAAGCCCGGGCAGGCAGCCAGGTTCGGCTTTCAAGCCTTTTGTCTATGCTACCGCTTTCAAAAACGGCTATAACAGCCTGACGGAAGTAACTGACATGCCTACCAATTTCGGTTTGTGGGGGGGCAAAGAATATGCTCCCCAGAACTACGACGGCTTGTTCCGCGGATGGGTGAGCTTAAGGCAAAGCCTGGCTCAGTCCCTGAATGTCCCTTCAATAAAAGCATTATTCCTGGCAGGCTCGGAAGAAAAAGTGGAAAGATTAAATATTAATAATTTTTTAGGGATGGAAAACGTTTTGCTCAAAGGCCTGGCTAATAGCATTGAGACGGCAAAAAGCATGGGGATTACCACTCTGGACAAACCCCTCTCTTCATATGGCCCGGCAATAGTTTTGGGAGGAGGGGAAGTAAAACTTTTGGACATAACTTCTGCCTACGGAGTTTTCGCCACCGGAGGGCTGGCAACTCCGCCCTCTCCGATTTTAAGGATCGAGGACTACAACGGAAACATTATTGAAGAGAACAAAAAACCCCAAAAACGGGTTTTGTCCAGCGAAGTGGCACAGACTATCAATAACATCCTGTCGGACAATGCAGCGCGCACTCCCATGTTCGGAGCAAGGTCCCATCTGTATTTTGAAGGTTACCAGGTTGCGGCAAAAACCGGCACAACGGATAATTTCAGAGATGCCTGGACAATAGGGTATACTCCGTCTATCGCTGTCGGGGTTTGGGCTGGCAACAGCAACAACCAGTCAATGATAAGGAATCAGCCTGCTGCCACTGTCGCAGGCCCAATTTTCAACAGTTTCCTCAGGGAGGTATTGCCCGACCTCCCGAAACAGCAGTTTTAATTTCTGGATCAGCTGTTTTTAATAGGCATTACCAGATAAAGGTAGTTTTCCTCTCCTTTCATTTTCAGAACGGCCGGCTTTTCGGGACCGCTTAATTCCAAGATAACTTCTGATTTTTTTTGCTGCTGCAGGTTGATGTTCAAAAGTCCTTCCAGCAAGAAACGGTGGTTGAAAGAAATTTCGCAAGGTTTCCCCTCTACCTTACCCGATAAAAAGCTCTGATATTCTCCGACCTCCGCATTCTGGCTGAGAAAATTAATTTGATCCTTGGACGCGTCTATTTCCAGCCTGACCTCGTTAATCTTCCCGCTGAAGAGAGAAGCCAGTTTAATCTGGTTTATAAAGTCTTCCAAGGAGAAAATGACCCTGGTTTCATATTTTTTGGGAATGATCTCCTGATAATTTGGGTAGTCCCCTTCGACCAGCCTTGAAGTAAGCTGGATATTGGGATGGCGAGTTTCCGGCAAGGCTGTCTCAAACAAAATCTGATTGGGAGAAAAACAAATTACCAGGGGCTCTTCCTTTTCTCCGAAAATATTGATAATTTCCCTGGCTGCTTTTTGCGGAAGGATCAAAGAATATTCCTTGTCAGGACCGGAAGATGAATCCAGATAAATTTTCTTTTCCCCCAGCCTGAAGCTGTCGGTAGCAGCCATTATTATCATGTTTTTCTGGAAAAGGAAATAAACGCCAGAAATCTCCGGCTTGGTAGACGAAAAGCTGGCGATGTCCACCACGCTGGCCAACCCCCTGCAAAACGATTTGGCAGGTACCTCGATTTTTTCTTCGTCAGCAACCTTGGGAATAATGGGAAAGTCCTCCGGGTTAACTCCTTTTATCACTGTCTTGCGGTTATCGCATTCGACCTCCAGATCAAACTCTTTTGACTGAAGATTCACTGATTTGTTCGGCAGGAAACCCACCAAGCTCGATAATATTTTTGAAGGGACAGCCACTTGCCCTTCTTTTTCCGTCTTGACGAGAGTCCACCATTTTATCCCAATTTCCAAATCGGTAGCTGACAAATTAAGAAAGTTTTTTTCCACCGAAAGCAAGACGTTGTTCAGAATCGGTAAGCTTATAGACTTGGCTGAAATCTTTTCTATTATGCCGATTCCCTCTTTTAATTTATCTTTTAGAATGGTAATTTTCATCGTTTATAATTATTTATTTAAATATTTATTATTGTTGGTTATTGGTGCTGTTAATTAAAATTTATTTGAGTTGGTTCCCCGTTCATCCGAAGAAGGGAAAAACGATAAGGAGAATCGCTTAACTTCCTGTGGACAGCCAGGTTTCCATTTTTTCCCCCATTTTATCCAGCTCGGAATCCTATTTTTATCCCCAACTTATTAACCTGGCTTTTCTTTCCCGACTAATGTTATGCACTGAAAATGCGCTGTTTTATCAGGTCAATTTCGTTGTTAACATCTTCGCTGTTTTGCAATTCTTTAGCTATTTTCCCGCACGCGTGGATGGCTGTGGTATGGTCTTTTCCTCCGAATTTTCTGCCGATGAAAGGATAGGAGCTTTTCAATAATTCCCTCAGCAAAAACATGGCTATCTGGCGTGGCTTGACCACTTCCTTTTTCCTAGAAGAAGAAGATAAATCTTTTTCTTTCAAGTCGTAAAATTCAGCTACCGACTGGATTATTTTTTTGCAATTGGCCACTTTGTTCGGGGAAAGAAAAAGCGTTTTTAGCAGCGTTTTGCTTATCTCCAGGTCAGGTGCCTGGTTATTGATCTTCTGATAAGCGATCAGCCTGTTCAAGGCTCCCTCGAGCTCTCTTATGTTTCTCTGGATGTTTACGGCGATATAGTCCAAGACCGGGTCCGAGAAATTTACTCCCCTTTCCTGGCTTTTCGTTTTGAGGATGGCGATTCTTGTTTCATAATCAGGATAGCTGATGTCTCCGATCATGCCTCCTTCAAAGCGTGATCTCAGTCTTTCTGCTAAAGCAGGGATGGCCTTGGGAGGCCTGTCGGAAGAAAGGATTATTTGTCTGTTTTCTTCGTATAGGGCATTGAAAATATGGAAAAATTCTTCCTGGGTTTTTTCTTTTCCTGCTAAAAATTGGACATCGTCCAGTATCAGAACGTCTATGGACTTGTATTTTGTTTTAAAACCTTCGATATCGTGATTTTTGATTGAAGAGACCACTCCGGTAGTGAATTTTTCAGCCGGGATGTATCTTACTTTTTTTTGGGGAAAGTTCTTTATTACCGCGTTGCCAACTGATTGCAAAAGATGGGTTTTCCCGAGCCCCACGCCTCCGTAGATGAAAAGAGGATTGTAGACGAGTCCTGGTTTTTGGGAGGCTGCCCAGGCGGCCGCATGAGCCAGTTCATTGAAGGGACCGATGACGAAATTTTCAAAAGTGTAGCGGGGGTTGAGATTGGTTTCTTTGTCAATCTTGAATTCCTCCAGCATGTCAAGCTGCCCCGCAGAAGGAACGGAGACAGAGGGATGCTTCAAAGTTTTCAGCTCTGATTTCCCCACCGTGTATTTGACTTCTTTGACTTCTTTGTCTAAATTATAAAGGATTTTGAAAATGGTCTTTCCATATTTGTTTTCCAGCCATTCCCTGGCAAAGGAATTCGGGGTGGAAACGATTATCTGCCCTTCCTTGCAAGCAGTAATATTGGTGTCTTTGAACCACGTAGCAAAATTAGCCTGCGAGATGTTCAATTGAATTTGGGCAAGAACAGCTTGCCATAGTTCATCCTTGTTCATAATAGGAGTAGCGATGCTCATCGGCCATTATATCACAACGTCAAATAAACTTAAAATAAGAGGGAAACTCCCCTGGCTGTTGAAAAATTGAGGAAAATTTGTTAATATGTAAACAATATGTCGGTTACTTACCAGAAAAAAACAAAAAAAAGAAAGAGGACGCACGGCTTCAGAAAAAGGATGAGGAGTGTTGGGGGAAAGCGGACCCTGTCTCGCCGGAGAAATAAAAAAAGACGGAGCTTGACCGTTTAGTTTATTATGCTGGCTGCCAAACATCGGCTCCGGAAAAAGAAAGACATCGGTCAGGTTTTGGAAGAAGGAAAAAGTTCCAAGGAGGGCCCTCTGGTTTTAAAAACGATAAAAAACGATTTGGATTTCTGCCGCTTTGCTTTCATTGTCTCCCGCAAAGTTTCGAAAAAAGCGAGTACCAGAAATAAAATCAGGAGAAAGATGAGAGAGGCGGTCAGGGTGAGGATGAAAAATTATAAACCGGGGTTTGACAGTATTTTTATCGCCCTTCCCGGGAAAATAAGAAAAGAAAATTTGCACGAGATTGAAGGATGCGTTGAGCAACTTCTCAGGAAAAATAAAATTTTAGGACAATGAATCTATAATTCACCTTGACCTTCAATAAATTTTCAATTTATTTCGGCGGACAAAGATGTTTAAAAAAATAGCCTTGGCAATGATAAAATTTTATCAATCTTTCATCTCCCCCAGCTTCGGTTATAACTGCCGCTTCTACCCGAGTTGCTCGAGCTACACCGCAGAAGCGATTAAAAAATACGGGGCGCTGAAAGGATTAGGAAAGGGCGTCTCCCGCATATTAAGATGTAATCCTCTCAATAAGGGAGGAGTGGATCTTCCTTAGAAATGGAAATTTTTATTACAGCCTTCAATACGGTTTTGTATCAGCCTTTGCTCAATGCTTTGGTTTTCCTTTACCAGTTTCTGCCCGGCAGAGATTTCGGGGTAGCAGTGATTGTTCTGACGATAATAATCAGGATTATTCTCTATCCTTTAATGCTGAAATCCATAAGGTCCCAGAAGGCGCTTTCCGAATTGCAGCCGAAAATCCAGGAGATACAGCAGAGAAATAAAGACGACAAGGAAAAGCAGGCCAAGGAGATGATGCAGCTTTACCAGAAAGAAAAAATCAATCCTCTCGGGGGCTGCCTGCCTCTCCTCATACAACTGCCGATTCTTATCGCTCTTTACCGGGTTTTCTGGCACGGCATGGAGCCTGGAGCCATGAGCCTTCTTTACAATTTTGTGCCGAACCCCGGGGAGATAAACCCTGTTTTTTTAGGGCTGATAAACTTAGCCGAGCCAAGCTTGATTCTAGCTTTCTTGGCCGGTATTTTCCAATTTTTCCAGACGAAAATGTTGATGCCCAAAAACAAGCCGGCTCCCAAGGGAGACCAGATGGCGCAATTCTCTGGTATGATGCAAAAGCAGATGCTCTATTTTTTCCCCGTTTTTACTGTCCTCATCCTTTGGAGGCTGCCGGCTGCCATCGGGATTTACTGGATAATTACCGCTCTGTTTTCCATAGGTCAGCAATACTTAATCCTTAAGCCGAGAGGGCAAAAGAATGCTTAGTTCAGCAGACTTAGAGACAATTAAAAAAACGGCTGAGGAATTCTTCCAGAGATTCGCTTTTGACGTGGAGATAGAGGTTCTGGCGGAAAAAGAAGGGAATGTTCCCATTAACATCAAGACAGAAGAACCGCAGGTTCTGATCGGCGAGGGAGGCCAGACCTTAGCTGAAATCCAGCATTTGCTCAAATCCATATTAAGGAGAAAAATCTCAGAGCCGTTCTACGTTAACCTTGACATAAACAATTATAAGCAGAAGAAATACGAATATCTCAAAGAATTGGCCCGTTCCACGGCAGACGAGGTTTCTCTTTCTAAAAAAGAAAAAACCCTCGTGCCTATGCCAGCTCACGAAAGAAGGATTATCCATTTGGAATTGTCCGAGCGCCAGGACGTTGCCACTGACAGCCAGGGTCAGGAACCGGAAAGAAGAGTGGTTATCCGCCCCAAGTTATAGTTCTTCTTTAGCTTTCCTTATCTTCAAGAGTTCCTCAGGAGAAGTGGTGATAATTTGGTCTTCAACGTAAGAGGCAATGGTCCTCATTGACGCGTGCTTTTGCCCGGCAAAGAGTATCCCTTCCCCCACTTCGCACTCCAGCAGTAAGTATTTTTCCTCGTCGGTCAGGTTGAACGTCTTTTTAACGGTTTCAATGGTAGCGGGACTCTGCTTCATTAAAAACTGCAAAGAAGAGTTGGTGATGATGGGTTTGCCGTATTCCGACTTCATAAAGTCGTTAACGTCCTGAGTTATGGTCGTCACCCCCAGCCAGTATTTTCTTGATCTTTTGCACATGCCGAAAAGGAAGGAAGCGCCATCATCAGTCTTCATTATCCACCAGGCCTCGTCTATGACGAGGATTCTTTTTTTCATTTCCGACCTGACTTTGTTCCAGATATATCTCATGATAATGAACATGGCCATGGGCCTTAGCTCGTCTTCCATGTCTCTTATGCCGAAGACCGTAAGCTGCTTTTCCATGGAAATGTTGGTCGGCTGATTGAAGAACTGGGCAAAGGTTCCTTTGGTGAATTTTCTTATCCTCCTGACCAAAGATTCCGCTCCTTCCATGCCCTCCATGACCTGTTCAAAGTCAGACATCAAAGGAATCTTTTCCTGCCAGGTTGCAGGGTCGGTTTCAGGCGTTATATCCTTGGCGGCATAAGTTTCGGTCAGGGCTCTGTCGATGATGGCGTCTTCTTCTGCTGATAACCCTCCCATCATAATGCGCAGAAGCCCTACCAGGTTAATGACGTTGGACCTTAGAACGTCTTCCGGTTTCTCGTCCTTGCGGGGAGTCGGCAAATCAAAGGGGTTAATATGGCTGGGCGAGGCCAGGGACATATTAAAGAAAGAACCGTCAACCGCGTCAGCCAAAGTATTGTACTCATTTTCAGGGTCAAGGATTATGCATTCCACGCCGAGCATCAAAGACCTCAAGATTTCCAATTTTACTGCGTAGGATTTTCCCGAACCGGACTTGGCGAAGATAACACTATTCGCATTCTCCAAGGAAAATCTGTCAAAAAGCACCAGGGAATTGTTGTGCGAGTTTATGCCGTACAAAATTCCGTCGTTAGAGCTCAAATCAAAGGAGGTAAAAGGAAAAGTGGAGGACAAGGGTTCTGTGTTCATCGGCGTATGAACCAGAATCTCGTCTAATCCATAAGGCGAGGTTGAGTTAAACCCTTCTTTCTGCTGGTAAAGGGCAGGTTTGATATAAATTAACCTTGATTCCAAAATAGACCTTAAATTCGTTTCCACTTTTTTTATTTCTTCCAGGCTTTTTCCGTAAACAGTCAGATAAAGCCCGAATTTGAACATTTTTTCCTGGGCCGTCTGCAGTCTTTCTCTCAAGGTTTCCATATCCTGATAAGCCGTTTCTAAGGCAGGGTCGCTTATCAGCCCTTTTCCTTCTCTGTCCATGAGTTCGGCCTGGACTTCCGTTACTTTTCTTCTTAGTTTTTTCAAGATATCGCCCGTGTCTATCGGATGGATATGAAAGCTAATGTCCATGGGCTGATCAAGGTTGATTATGGGAGAGAGCCAGGCAGTGCTTAAATACCTGGGGTAGGAAAAAATGAAAAAAGACTTGGCGAATCTCTCGCCCAACTTTATGTAATCCGGTTTTACTTCAATGGAAGAAGGAGCGATGATATCTTTTGCCTCCACCGAAGGGCTGGCGGATATCCCTTCCCGCTCTTCAGCTGTTTTTTTATTTTTAGAAAAAGAAAAAGCCATAAGTTATTGCGTTATCTCAGGAGGTATTTCCGGATAGTAGCCGACTTCAGCCTCTTCGGGATGATATAAGGCCCAAAAAAGCTCAATTGTTTCCAGAGAATTTAAGGGGGTGCATTGCAGTCCGCATCTCCTTAGGCCGGAAGCTATAAAGTCGGTTCTTTGCTGCAATTGGGAATTAGCCCTCTGGAATTGTTCTTCGTCAAAACCTACTCCTTTTTTCCCTCCTATTTTTGGGATTTCCACCAAAGTAAAGGGAACTATGACGAAAAATGTTTTAGCTAAAATTTGACGGCCGGCAATTAGCTTATTGATAAATTTCCTATATTCTGCCGTTTGGATTTTTAATAGTTCGTTCTGCTGCTTATCTTCCATGCCCTTGAGCTTGTCCAGATAACCGGCAATATTTAAAATGCGTGATTGGACAAGAATTTCGATGGGAAAGTCCAAAGAATTTAAAAAATTCTGGAATTGGTAAATTATTGCCTGCTGTTCCTCCTCTGATTTTAAAGCAAAATTCAGAGAAGAAACCATTAAGATCGCCCTAAGAGATTTGTTTTTTAAAACTAAAACCCCCTCTCTTATTTGATCAATCTCTAAAAATTGTTGCGTGGGCGCTTTAGCCATGTGTTATCTGGTTTTGGTTTCTATTTCGGTATGCATCCTTTTGAGCCGGCTTTTTCCGGCTATTTTCAGAGGAAGCTCTTCCTCCTCTTCCTCAGTTTTCTTTTTTTCAGGCGCGCTTTTATAAATCTTTATTCCTGGTTGTTCTTTTCTTTCCCAGATGTATATCTTGGGCTCAGCTCCGAATTTCAAAAAATTACCTATAAGGGCGGGTAAAGATATCCCGCCGATTTTCAAAAAGGCCATAGCTACCGCTATCCCCCCCACGACGATACTGACCACCAGGAAAATGGGAAATGGCACTGAGGTATAGAGAATAAGACCGATGACTCCGGCGGTCCCGATGAAGGCAAACTGCCTGAAGGTCAGGGGTCCTACGATTTTTGTTTCCTGCTCAATAAACTGAGGGACGTTGAATCTCATGTTTTTGCTTTTTTAATTTTATCATAAACCTCGTAAAGCAACAAATAAGAAGTGGGAATAGTGCCCACTGTCTTTAGGAGTTGACAAAATTATATCCTGACGTTATGGTAAAAATACCGAAGAATAAAGTTTTCGATAAAAAGATATTTAAAAACTAAATAATAGGAGGTAAAGCAATGAGCTGGGGAGATTCGTTTCGTAGGATAGAAGAGGAAACCCGAGAAAAGGCAGAAAAAACAGCAGGGGAGAAGAAGAAAAAAGAAGAAGCTTCCCAAAAGATTGAAGTCCTTAGATCCTCTATTAATGCTCGCATTGACATTGGGGAAATGGCGGATGCTTTCATGAAGGTCCTTCCTTCTTCGTGGGAAAGAAAAGTAGAAAACGATTACTGCTTTTATGCATGCTGTAAGAGTTCCGATTGGAAGATTTACGTTTATCCATGTCTAAAAAATATTTCTGGGAAATATCAGGATCACTACCAGAACATTAACGGCCGTTTTTTCTCTCCATCGCCAGACGATGTTACCGAGAAAAATACCTATATCAAAGTAGAAAAAGACCACCATAACACAGCGGACAGGTGGGGAGGATGGCCAGTCTACTCTAAAACTATTTCTCTCAAAGTCGTCACTAAAGAAAAGCTAGCCAAGACGCTTGTTGCTGCCTACATGGCACGAATTTAAAAGTCATGGGCGGAGATCAAAAAAAAGGAGACTATAACTATGCAGATATAGTCTCCTTTTTCTAATTTTAATTTTTGATGGCCAAAATAAAAATATTTCTATTCGATTGTCTCTCGATATCTATCCTCTCCGGCAGTTCTTTTTGGTTTCTGTCCGATCTCCCCCGCGGGCATTTCTTCGCCACTGGTTCTTTCCGCGCCGTAAAGCTGTTCTAGTGCAGGTTTTACAGGATAAAAGATAAACCGGTTTATCTCGCGCATTATTCTTTCTATTGTTCCTTTCTCTAACTTCAAATCTAGCTCTAAAATTTTTTGGAAATCATCTGGCGGCAAAAGGCCAAGAAGTACATTCCCTACCTGATCTGCCACCTCTGGAATATCTTTTTTGTCAATATTATATCTTGCACAGATGTCTTTGACATGATTCGCCGTTTCTCCAGAAAAAACCGCTTCCTTTAATTCTTGCGGCAATTTATCGTAAAGTTTCCAAAATTCTTCTTTTGTGTATCGCCCCAGCATATTGTTTTAGTATACCATAATTAATCGAGCGCAAAAATAGAGAAGTATTTTTAGAGGTCTGGCAGTTAAGCTTGACATTTTATGAAAATGTTCTATACTAATTATAGTATATATTGTTATTAAAATATTATCTTAGAAAAGGAGAGAAAAAGATGAAATGGAAATGGTGCCCATTATTCCTTTTTCGCGTGAGCCCAGAAGCGCAGCTAGAGAGGCGCGCTCAGAGAGAAATCAGGGAAATTGGAGTTCGATTGAGCGAAAGAGCAGGGAAAAAACAGAAAGTTGACGTAGAAATAAAGAAAGCGGTTATCAAAGAAATGCTTTAGCGATAAAACGCGAAGCACCTAGATCCTTCATCCAAAAGACGAATCAGTAAATTTGCCGATTCGTCTTTTTTCATTTTTAAGAGACCTAAAGAAGGCCCTGAGCTGCGCTAGATTGTAAATAGCTAGCTCCAGCAGGATTGTTGCCTTTACCGGGATCGCCAAGCCATTTTGCGTTTTTGATCTTTCTCTGAGCTTCGGTCTCTGTCAGCCCCCGCTTTATAAGTTCTTGGACAGCAGGATCATCGACGGGAGGATCAGGTTCTCCCGAGGTCAGAACCTTAAGTCTATCGGAGATAGCCTTTACCCCTCTTTGACCATGTTGTGACAAGAAATTTCCCATTTGGCGGCCGTCCCATCCTCTGATCATCGCGTCTACGGTTTTCTCATTTTCGGGGACGTCTAGATCAAGAACCGATCCAGAAATTTGCTTAGCACGATCTGGCCTTATGTTTTTTAATCGGCCTATTCGTTCTTTTTGTAATTGTTCTTCTTGCTGTACGGGACTCAGGGCGGCGAAATTTGTTGCCGCTTGGCTTGCGGCCAGTGTGGGTGTCAATGTCGGGTCTGCCGCTTGGAGACTTTTTACCTCTTTTTCCATCCAGGAAGATTTTAGATCTGTGTCTGGTATAAGGTTGGGAAACGCAGATTCAATATCTTTGTGCTGATCAGTCATCCTTGCTTTCGCATATATCTGTGCGACATCTTTGTCAAAATCAGCTCCGTAGGCTTTTCTTACGTCATCAATATCATTGCTTTTAATCTTTGCGTTAAGATAGCCAATCTTTTCACGTGTAGGAATGTTTCCCTTGAGATGAGATGCAACGGTTTTCTCATCCATTTTCTGCGCTTTACTTTCCGTTTGGGCGGTTGCAGCTTTAGTCTCTTCAGTCGATCTGGACCCTAACGTTCGTCCTAACCCTCTACCAACTGCCCAAAGGGGAGATGCTATCCTGCCTAATCCCTTGGGTGTTTTAGCCGCAGCTAATCTCCCTGCCGCTTTTTGTATTCCTTCGCTCCTAGCTAGTCCTTCTCTCATTTCTTGCCCTACTAAGGGAAGAGTCCTGTCCTTCAGTTGTTTGCCGACTGGCTTCAGCCCCCTGGTCACAACTGTTCCAGCTATCCCTTTGCCAAAATCCATCAGCGCTTGAGCTCCGCTGGGTATGAATTTTTTGCCGACAAAAAGTATTACCGCCATATAGATGAACACGACAAAGTAGTATGCAAGGAACCCTCCCAGTTTAAATAGCGATGCTCCTGGTAAGGGAAGGGCATCTACACTTGGTCTCATTAAGCTCAGCGACCCGAACCCCAAGACTAAGAAAAAGAGGAAAAAGATTCCCAAAAGCAGCCATTCCGTTAAAATCTTAAGCCATTGCTGCCAGAACTTCTCGGTCTTAGGAAGAATTAAACAAACAAAAGCCAGGGGAGCTACAATTATTAACATTTGAAAAACGAATACCCTTGCTCCGAACAAAAAAATAAAGAAAAAGAACATCGCAGCCAATAACCAGAAGAAAAAAGCCTGGATAATCCAAATGATGATATTGGGAAGCAAAAGGACAGTGAACAAGGTAGAGATAAGAATTTGAATGAAAGCATTAACCATAGGAATGGCCAAAGATATTCCCATGGCCGCTACCCAAGCGACAACAGTGGCTATCACCGATTCCCCTGGGGAGATGAGAACGTCCATTATCGTAGAGAAAATTGGCTCTTTGGGCAGAACTGTGTTGTAAATAATTTGAGAAAGGTCAATCAGCATCTGGACAAAAAGAAAGCTGAAGTTAATCAGAAGCGCTACTCCGAGAAGTTTTGGTAAAGATTTTTTAGCCTGGAAAGTTTCTATCTTTAGAATGAAAGCGAAAGCAATAATCAAGAAAATTAAAACAAGGAGCATATTAGCCAATCCTGCGCTGAAATCCCAGCCAGCCCTAGTCATTGGCTCTAAGGCTGTCATCATGCTGTCTTGCTGATAAATAAATCTTTCCAAATACTCGCCGGTTAGGCTCAACGCAGTAAGCCCGGCCATATAAGCGATTAAAAGAGTAGTTACAGCGGTAAAGA
>Ga0265297_10009818_pt1 | contig 12226 bp, 11 predicted proteins | sample Munlanlwell13791_FD_192502 | JGI IMG/M metagenome (GOLD analysis project Ga0265297, IMG submission 192502) | Leachate microbial communities from a municipal landfill in Southern Ontario, Canada - Leachate well 137-91 | ecosystem: Engineered > Solid waste > Landfill > Unclassified | place...
CGGAGGTGACCGGGGAAGACGGGATGGCGGACGTCCACCTTTCCGCTCAAACATTCCCAGACGAAAATATTAGACTAACAACGCATGCGCACCTACCATCAGGTGCGCGTGTGGTTTATACTGATACTATGATCATCTCAATTAATGGAAAACCAGGATCAGGAAAAAGTTCAGTTGCGCGCCTCCTCGCTGAACGCTTACATTTAGAATATATCGACATTGGAGAAATCAGACGGCGCACGGCGCGCGAAAAAGGGATGACACTCGAGGAATACAACAAGTGGGGCGAGACAACAACGGAATCCGATAAGCCTGTGGACGATTTATTGATACATACCGGCAAAGAAAAAGATGCGATGGTGATCTCAAGCCGAACCGCATTCCATTTTATCCCCCATTCCATCAAAATTCTTCTTGATGTTGATATACATGTCGCGGCCCAGCGTATCTTCAATGACAAAAAAATCAACGAGCGCAACGAAACGCACGACGTTGCGTCGGTTGCATCGATCGAACAGTCACTTCATGAACGCATGCGGTCCGATATGACCCGCTACAAAAAATATTACAACCTTAATGTGTACGATAAGGTCCACTACGATCTCGTAATCAACACCTCTAACATCTCCATAGAACAAACGTACGAAAAAATTGCTGTCTATCTATCACAGCAAGGATTGATCAGTTAGACTTAACCCCGTTAGAAACACACTGAAGTATTTTTTGAAACTCAGTCTAAAAACACTATGCTGGTAAGTTTTCAGAAACAAAGCATTACAATGTTTCTAACGGGGTTGACAAGCGATTAAACGATTTTCTTGACACCCTGTCAAAACTGTGCTATAATGCCCTTGTGAACGTTGAAAATTCAATATTTCCACACCAAACGCACTTCAAATTGAGCAAGTGAAAAGCTTTCTCGCTTTTTTCCTCAAGAATCTTTTCCCCTGCTCGTCAAAGGCCACCGTAAGGCCTGTTTGCAAAACAAAACAAAAATGGAAAATAGAAAATAAAACAGGTGAGAGAGAAACGCAAGTTTGTCTCATAACCAGAAGAGCGGTGGAAAATTTTTTTTTCCAACTTTACGGGAGGAAAAAATCTCATATCTCTAGGCCGAGTCATTATGGTCGCCGTCGTGCTCATCTAAACGCAAGGTGATCGCAACGGCGACACATAATGCAGCCTTAAGATATTAAGGCGCAAGTCGTCATTAAACAAAAAATTAAGGACGTAACATTGCGCCTTTTTCGTTTGTTCAAAAAAATGTATGCTTCATGCATGACATCCGCTTTTGCATCAACTCACAATGAAAATATTCGAGCAAGGTCAGCGAATGCACAAACAATTGCTGGACTTGATGAAGTCGGGCGCGGAGCAATTTCCGGTCCACTTGTTGTCGGATGTTTTGTTCGGGATATTAATTCCAAAATGCCCAAAGTAAAAGATTCAAAACTTGTAAGCCCAAAGCAGCGCCGGAAATTGCTTCCGGAAATATTTTCTTGCGCGCGTATGTGGAGCATCGGTGTCGTCGAGGCAGATGATATCACTCTCTATGGGATGACGTGGGCGCTTCGCGAAGCGTTCAATCAAGCGCTCTCCAAATTACCCTCTGCCCCGGATATTGTTTTATATGACGGCCGCCCACAAATATTGAATCATCCGAATAGTTACCCAATCATCAACGGAGATACCACCCACGCAACGATCGCTGCAGCCTCAATCATCGCGAAAGTTATTCGCGATCTTTTTATGGACGCGTTAGCGGAAGACTATCCGGAATATTTTTTTAATGCCCACAAAGGATATGGAACGCTGCTACACAAAAAAGCACTCCTCGCCCACGGCAGCATAGATGGCATCCACCGACAGAAATTCGTAAAAACATTTTTAACGTAGCTTGCCCACCTTTTTAAAACGCAGTACACTTGAGGGAGTATGATTAAATCCGCGTCAGGAAACGCTTTACTCAATCCGGCAAAAATTTTGGCCCAAGCCAACATCGGTTTTGGTGAAACAGTTGCTGATCTTGGTACTGGAGCACAAGCGCACTTTGCAATACAGGCTGCTCATATCGTCGGAGAACGAGGGCGAGTCTATGGCGTCGATATTTTAAAATCAACAGTAAAAAATCTTGCATCTCAAGCAAAGGTTGCGGGACTGCATAATATTATTCCTGTCTGGTCAAACTTAGAAGTTATTGGTGGTGCAAAAAAAATTGCGACCGACTCTGTTGATGTCGCACTGCTCATAAACATACTATTCCAATCACCAACAAAAAAAGAAAATATCCTCAAAGAAGCGTATCGCGTACTGAAACCTAGCGGGCGTCTTATGGTTATCGATTGGAAAAAACGACCATCACCCATGGGGCCCCAACTTGCTCTGCGCATTTCAGCAGAAGAAATAACCCCGTCGATTGAAAAAGTTGGATTTCGGGTTGACCACGCATTTGAGCCAGGAGAACACCACTGGGGACTTATTGTACGTAAACCCTAATGACACACATTCATACGGGAAATACGGGTGAACGAATCGCGCGTGAATTTTGTATTCGTCATGGGTGGAATATTCTACACACCAATTGGCGAGCTGGCCGTGGCGAACTAGATATTATCGCCCAAGATGGATCCACGACTGTTTTTATCGAAGTCAAATCACGAACCTCAAGCACATTTGGATTGCCCGAAGAGGCTATAACTCCCGCGAAGCAACAGATTTTACGAACGACGATTTCTGCTTACTGCGCAAAATTCCATATAAAAAGCTTTCGGGTTGATATAGTTGGTGTTGAAATTCAAGGTAAAAAGGCTCGGATACGACACCTTAAAGACGTTGAGCTCTTGCCAAAAGAAAGATTATACGTTAGAATGCCGTCAGGCAGGCTACATCGTTAGGCTGCTTTATTTTAACTTACTATTATCACCCTATACCTATGGCAGAAGCACCTATAGTGATCGCAATCCGCCAGATTAGTGAAGAAAAAAACATTCCTCTTGAGTCTGTTATTTCAACGATTGAAGCGGCTCTTGCAGTAGCCTACCGAAAAGATTTCGGTGAAAAAAACCAAAATATCAAAGTAAAGTTTGATATGCAGACCGGCACATCGAAAGTGTTTGACGTCAAAACCGTTATTACTGATGATTTAAAAGCAGAATGGGAAGCATTGAAAGCGGAGGAAGAAAAAGCTCGCGCCGAAGCTGAAGCCAATGGTTTAGATTACGCGAAGATAAAACAAGAAGAAGCCGAAAAGAAACGAAAAGAAGAAGAGACGCACAAGATAGAAACACCCAAGGAAGCAACTGAAGAAGAAAAAGAGCTCCGGTATGATCCAAAACTCCATTTGACGCTTACTGAAGCACACGAAATAAATAAAGAGGCAAACCTTGGAGAAGAAATTGTGACGGAATTGTTTCCGCCAGCTGCGTACGGCCGCATGGCTGCACAAACCGCAAAACAGGTTATCATTCAGCGCTTACGTGAAGCAGAGCGTGAAATGGTGTTCCGCGAATACAAAGGAAAAGAGGGAGAGCTTATCAATGCCACTGTCCAGCGCGTTGAAGGACGCCTCATCTTTGTTGATCTTGGACACGCAACCGCAATTATGCCTCCACAAGAACAAATCCGCGATGAACGCTACAATCCTGGCAACCGCATTAAGGTATACATCTTATCCGTCAATACAACTCCAAAAGGTCCAGAAATTATTGTCTCACGGTCGCACCAAGAAATTGTCAGAAAGCTTTTCACTCTTGAGGTTCCAGAAATTGCAAACGGAGCTGTAGAAATTAAAGCTATCGCCCGCGAAGCAGGACATCGAACGAAGATTGCGGTCTTTTCTTCACAAAAAAATATCGACCCCATAGGTTCTTGCGTTGGTCAACGTGGGAGCCGCGTACAAACGGTTATCACTGAACTCGGCGGAGAAAAAATTGACATCATCGAATGGTCTGAAGATCCTGTGCAGTTTATCGTCAATGCCCTATCGCCTGCAAAAATCATCAGCGTTAAGCTCAATGAGCAAGAAAAAATCGCAACGGCTGAAGTGAAAGCAGATCAACTTTCGTTAGCCATCGGTAAGCAGGGACAAAACGTTCGCTTGTCTTCAAAATTGACTGGATGGAAAATCGACATCGTCGGCGAAGAAGGCTCACCTGTCCAAGAAAAAAAGAGTGAGGATGTAACAGAAGGAACTGAAGGAACGAACGCAGCCCTAGCAGAAGAAACAGCATCCATAACAGAAGAGAAACAGGAGCCTACTGAAGCCCCAGAAAAAACAGAGGTACAAAAAGAACAGCCGACAGTCGAGGAAACAAAATAATTAATTCATAAGATTAGTAACCCCATACTGTTATGTCGATCACGACATTCGCCATTATCGCGGGAGCGCTTGCTATCGCGTATGGCATCGGACTTAGCTACTGGATCCTGAAACGGCCAGCAGGAGACCAGAAAATGCAGGAGATTGCACGCGCGATCCAGGAAGGCGCAAGCGCATATCTCAACCGCCAATATCGCACTATTGCGATTATTGCGCTCATTTTATTTGTCGTCATTTGGCTCGGCCTTGATAGCCTTGTGACAGGAGTAGGATTCCTTGTCGGTGCAATCCTTTCGGCGCTTGCCGGATACATCGGCATGAATATTTCCGTACGCGCAAACGTTCGGACTGCTGAAGCCGCAAAAGGCGGTTTGGCAAAAGCATTTCTTGTCGCCACTCGCGGCGGAAATGTTACCGGACTTCTTGTCGTCGGACTTGGTCTTTTAGGTGTTGCTGGTTTCTATGCAGCAACCGGAGATATTAAAGCACTCATCGGCCTTGGATTCGGTGGAAGCCTCATATCAGTCTTCGCACGTCTCGGCGGCGGTATTTATACCAAAGCAGCCGATGTCGGCGCAGATTTAGTCGGCAAAGTAGAAGCAGGAATTCCAGAAGATGATCCACGAAACCCGGCTGTGATCGCTGACAATGTCGGTGACAACGTTGGAGACGATGCTGGAATGGCTGCAGACTTGTTTGAAACCTATGCAGTTACAGCAATCGCTGCCATGCTTCTTGGCCACCTTCTCTTCCCTCATTTTGAACATGCAGTCCTCTACGCATTACTGTTGGGCGGCATTTCAATCATTGCGACAATCATCGGAACATTCTTTGTACGGCTTTCAAGCAATTCCTCAAACATCATGGGTGGGTTGTATAAAGGCCTTATCGCATCAGGTGTCCTCGCATTAATCGGATTCTATTTCGCCACAACAAAATTCATGATAGACAATGGAAAATACGAAGTAATGAATCTATTTTGGGCGTCGGCCATCGGACTTGTCGTCACGTTCTTAATCGTTGTTATCACAAATTACTACACATCAACAAAATACAAACCCGTAAAATCAATTGCGGAAAGCTCAACAACCGGGCATGGCACAAACATTATTTCAGGACTTGCGTGGGGCATGAAAGCAACCGCGCTTCCTGTCCTCGTAATTGCAGCTGCTATTTGGGGCGCATATCAATTAGCTGATCTCTACGGTATTGCTGTTGCCGCCATGAGCATGCTTTCGCTTACCGGTATCATTGTGGCAATCGATGCATACGGACCAGTCACCGATAATGCGGGTGGAATTGCCGAGATGGCAAATCTTCCTGAAAGTGTCCGAGATGTTACCGACCCGTTAGACGCAGTTGGCAATACCACAAAAGCAATTACAAAAGGATATGCCATCGGATCTGCTGGACTCGCCGCAATTGTTTTATTCGCGTCATACACGCAAGAAATCATCGACCTTGGACATAATATTGTCTTCAAACTCGAAGATCCTCGCGTTATCATCGGACTCTTTATTGGCGGACTCTTGCCATATTTCTTTGGCGCGCAAGCCATGCAAGCAGTCGGACGCGTCGCAGGAAAAATCGTTGAAGAAGTCAGGCGACAATTTCGTGAGATTAAGGGAATTATGGAGGGCACAGCCAAGCCTGATTACGCCCGATGTGTCGACATCGTCACCAAGGGCGCAATTCGCGAAATGATTGTCCCAGCGCTTATTCCAGTCGTCGCTCCAGTTCTTGTTGGATTCATCTTGGGACCCGAAGCCTTAGGCGGACTGCTTATCGGTTGTATCGTTACGGGTATTTTCGTCGCACTCTCCATGACGACCGGCGGTGCTGCCTGGGACAACGCAAAAAAATATATTGAGCAGGGCAATTACGGCGGCAAAGGATCTGACGCACACAAAGCCGCAGTGACCGGTGATACGGTTGGAGACCCATATAAAGACACTGCTGGCCCAGCGATTAATCCGATGATTAAAATCATCAATATCGTCGCATTGCTGATTGTTTCATTCATCTTGTAACAACACGTTAATGAAGGAGACGATCAAGGATTATCCGGCATTCTATCGAAAATTTGTTATGCCGAAATTCCGGAAACGAGTTTCTTGTGTTACCGGTCTTGATCGTCTTCCGACCACAGGTCCCTACATTATCGCAGCAAATCACATCGGATCATTTGATCCACCCATGATTGTTTCAACAATAAACCAACACGTAAAACAACTGATTTATTTTGTAACAGAACAATATGTCGTGAATATCATGGGTTTACGACGTGCGGTCGAAACGATGGGCATGATTCCAAAACGTGAACACAGACGCAACGAATGTCTTGAATACGCCCGTGAGCATATTGAAAAAGGACGAATCGTCGGTATTTTTGTTGAGGGAATGCGAAACGATGGACCAGTACTGTTACGCGGAAAATCCGGAGCTGCCAGGCTCGCACTCTGGACAAAAGCGCCAATCTATCCGGTCGGATTTAAGGGCCCCGGCACATGGTCGGTCAAGCAAACAATTCGACACTGGACTCGTGGCATGAACCCGCCGGCGGAAATTCATATTGGTGAGCCGTTGAAATTCCCAAAATATTACGACAAAGAAATTACGTACGATATGCTTCGTGAAATCACCACAAGCATCTTGAAAGCACTCGAGCCGCTTTCAGGAAAAATTTATCCATACTAACCCCCTTCTCGTATGGAATGGAAAACACTTTCCCATCTGCCACTTGCCGAGCAACGCGGACTCCAAAATGAAAAAATTAAAAAGTTTTTTGCGCACAAGCTTCCTTTTTCGCCATACTATCGCGAGGTATTCAAAAAACATCACCTTGAATTTGAAAAAATCGAAAACATAGATGATTTGCAACGCATCCCATTTACCACGAAACAGGACATCGCGCCGACACCGGATGACCCTGGTAAAACTCGTCAGCTGATTTTACAACCAGACGAAAGTCTAATAAAAAAACATTCAAGCAAGACTGATTTAGTAAAAATCATCAGTCGAAAAATCGCAGGCCAAGACGTCAAGGCAAAATTCGAATGGGAATACAAGCCCATCCATATCCATTTCACGACAGGACGCACATCGCTCCCGACAGCTTTTGGATATTCAGCGTACGATCTTATGGCGTTAAAAGAAACGGGACAACGACTCTTAAACGTATCGGGAGCTGATAAAAACCAATTCGCCATTAACGCTTTTCCATACGCCCCGCATCTTGCTTTTTGGCTCTGCGCATTTGCCATGCAAGAGGTCGGCATGACAAGCATTCAAACGGGTGGAGGAAAAATTTTAGGTACAAGAAAAATAATTGACGCCCTAGAAAGCACTAAAGCGGGAATAGCGACATTTATCCCAGGATACGCTTACCATCTCTTTCGACAATCCGTGCACGAAAAACGAAATTTCTCCCAACTGAAGACTATAGTCTTTGGTGGAGAACGCGTCTCTCCGGGGCTTCGTGAAAAAGTGAAAGAATTGCTTCACGAACTCGGAAGTTACGAACCAAACATCGTTGCAACATACGCGTTCACCGAAGGCAAAACCGCGTGGATCCAATGCCATGAAAGTTCTGGCTATCATCTGTACCCTGACATGGAATTTTTTGAAGTAATTGATAAAGACGGCAATCGTGTCCCAGAAGGAAACCCCGGCGAACTTGTGTTTACATCAATCGGATGGAGAGGAACTGTTGTTGCTCGATATCGCACCGGCGATATGACCAAAGGAATCGAATATCGACCATGCCCTCACTGTGGGAGAACCGTTCCGCGCATTCATCCGGACATCCAACGAACTTCAGAAATTAAAGAATTTCATTTAACAAAAGTAAAGGGCGAGCTTGTAAACCTCAATGAATTCTATCCATTGCTTTCAAGCCGTCCAGATATCGAAGAATGGCAAGTTGAGATCGTAAAAGAAAATAACGATCCATATGGACTCGACCAGTTGGTCATCCATATCGCACCAAAAGCCAACGCCTCATTTGCTGATGTTGCGCAGCGCATAGAAAAAATCATTTTGGATGAAACTGGAGTCCGAGCGCTTATACATGAAATGCCGCTGGATGACCTTCTTGCCAAACTTGGGATGGAAACCGAGCTAAAAGAAAAACGCATCGTTGACAATCGATCAAAAGTATAATTTCATTCACTTTAACGAACCAGTTATGCAGAGTACGTACTCCCAAAATCAAGAAAAAGGAACATGGCAATTTATGATTGATCATGCAGATCTCGCGTTATATCGTAACGAAGTTATTGCAGATTACCAAACATCACTCAATATAAAAGGATTCAGGCCGGGCAAAATTCCTCTGGATATTATTGAGCAGCGAATAGGAAGCTTGAAACTAACGGAAAAAGCTCTTGAAAAAGCACTTCCGGATTTCCTTGAGAAAGCGACTCAAGAGCATCACGTTGATGTGTATGGCCGACCGGATGTGAAGGTAACCAAAATAACGTTGGACGCGCCCATCGAAATGACGGTACAGTTTATTAAACTCCCAACCGTTACACTAAAAACATACACGGGGCTTACTATTGAAAAAAGAAAAGTTGCGGCGGATGAAAAAGATGTTACCGCATCGCTCGAAGAATTCCGAAACTTGAACGCAAAAGAAACCGAAGTGACGCGTCCCTCAAAGCTCGGCGATAAAGTTAAAGTAAATTTTGATGCATTCTTAGATAATATCCCGCTGGAAGGCGGAAGCGCGAAGGACCACACAATTCATTTGGGTGAGAGCAAACAAATGTACATCCAGGGGTTTGAAGAACAATTTGTAGGAATGAAACCTGGAGACATTAAAGACTTTACGTTGATGTTCCCAAAGGATTATGGTCGAAAGGACCTCGCAAACCGCAAAGTGGATTTTAAGGCAAAGGTCCATAAAGTGCTGCATGTCGAAAAACCCGAACTGACGGATGACCTCGCAAAAAAATTTGGGGACTTTAAGACTGTAGACGACTTGCGTAGCCGTATTAGACAAAATCTGCAAGAAGATGCGCAGAAAAAAGAAGATCAGCGATTCGAGCAGGCGCTCATCGCCAAACTTCTTGAAAAAAATGAATTTGAATCTATCCCGCAAGAGATGATCACTGATGAGACGGAGCGCATGATTTCAGAATTGGAATCTTCGGTGACTCGACAAGGCGGAAAATTTGACAGCTATCTTGCGTCAATCAAAAAAACGAAAGACGATCTCAAAAAAGAATTGGTCACACGTGCCGTTGAACGCATTAAAACAGCTTTGCTTTTGCGCGAAATCGCGGAAAAGCATACCTTGGAAGCCAAGCCAGAAGATATTGAACACGTCATCACGCATGAAAAAGAGCACCACGCGGACAACAAAGAGATGGCCGAACAAATAGATTCAATCCATTATCGCCGTCATGTCGCAAATGTCCTGACGTCTCAAAACGTGATACACTATTTGAAGGAACATAATTCGCCTTCAAATAAAACATAATGCTCATCGGTCTTCACGTATCCGCAGCAGGCGGAGCCGACAAAACAATTGAACGTGCGAAAGAACTTGAATGTGAAACGTTTCAATTCTTTTCGCGTTCGCCACAGGGCGGGCCAGCGCCAATACTTACCAAAAAAATTGTTCAAAATTTTCAAGAGGGATTACGCACATACAATCTAAAAAATCCAATCATTCATACGCCATATTTCATAAATTTGTGTTCGATAAACAAAAAAATTCGACAGAGCTCCATTCACATTATTCAAGAGGAGTTGAAGCGTGCATCTTTACTTGGTGTCCCCTACGTCGTCACTCATTTGGGAGCACGTAAAGATATGAATCCTGTTATGGCACTCAAAGAAGTGGCGCGCGCTGTGAAAAAAATATTAACGGACTACAGAGGTAGTGCCGTGCTGCTTCTTGAAAATGCGGCCGGATCCGGAACGGTTATCGGATCAACATTCCAGGAGCTTGCTGCGTTGATCCATGCTGCACCAAACAAAAAAAAGGTTGGTGTGTGTTTAGATACCTGTCACCTTTTTGCGTCTGGATACGACATACGCAACCCACGCGCCGTCAATGCAACACTCAAGCAATTTGATACCTATGTGGGTAAAAAATTCCTCTACTATATACATGTCAACGACTCAAAAGCCCGTTTAGGAGAGAAAAAGGATCGACATGATCATATTGGAGACGGACACATTGGCATAAAAGGTTTCCGTGCCTTTTTGAATCATCCATACATACAACATACGCCTATCGTTCTAGAAACAAACCACGACGGCAAACACATTACGGATCTAAAAAAACTTAAATCATATCGACCATGACATCACTCATGACACGTACGAAACGCGCAATATATCGATCAGGCAATATCGCCATGGCACACTTTGCGAAACTCCAGCGGGTAGATATTCGTGAAAAATCTAGATACGAACGCGTCACGACAGTTGATCGGACCATTCATCGATTTTTAAAACACGAGCTTCCAAAAATTTTTCCTGCACCGGTGTTATCCGAAGAGAATAGCACGCACTGGAAACCGTGCTCCTCATATTGGGTCGTTGATCCAATTGATGGGACGACAAACTACATTACCCGGATTCCCTTTTTTTGCATCGGCGTCGGATTAGTAATTGATAATTCCATCGTTTTGAACGCGGTATACAATCCGATCCTACGCGAATTATTTTCCGCAGAAAAAAACAAAGGCGCATATCTGAATGGAAAAAAATTGCGAGCCGATCATAGACTCCCACTTTCAAAAAGTATTATTGGCATTTCCTATTCGCACTCTCAAAAATCCATTCAACGATCGGGACGAATCGGCTTGCGATTACGCAAAACTGTTCACAATACACGCCATTCTGGATCTACGTTATTAACATTTGCGTATGTTGCTGCAGGACGACTCGAAGGATCCGTTGTGATGGGTCCAACGACACCATGGGATTCAATTCCTGCACTCTTATTAATCGAAGAGGTTCACGGACACATTACTGATTTTTCAGGCAAACCCTACAAACTTGGACGCACACAAAATATCATTGCAACGAATGGCACAAACTACGTGCGCCTTCAAAAAATTATTTCTTCAACACGATAATGTCTGCTACCACATCACGATCAGATCTTCGTTCGCTGATACGCCCTCGCGCTCAATCGCATAAATGGCAAAATGGGTCGGTTTTAATCATCGGAGGTTCGCATCGATATCATGGTGCTCCACTTTTGGCAGTGTCGGCTGCAGCACGTTTTGTTGACATTGTGCATTTTGCGTGTGAAAAAAATTATAAAAATATTTTACCGCGAATGCGTGGAAAATTATTTGAATTTATTCCTGTTTTTTCTCGAGAACTGTCAACATATATTCGTCATGTCGATGTTGTACTTATGGGACCAGGACTCGAGCTGAATGCTCGAAATAAAAAACTTGTGCGCTCAATTCAAAAACGGTTTCCTCGCAAACGCATGGTAATCGACGCCGGAGCTTTTCGACTTGCAGACCTCACATTGATAAATAAAAACTCAATTCTCACGCCAAACAAAAATGAATATGCAGACGTGTTCCATTCAGCCCAAACACCAAGTGATGTCGCTCGTCTTTCGCACTCACTCCACTGCACGATTGTCGCAAAAGGACCAAAAACATATATCGCGCACAATGGAGAATGCGCGACCAATAACACAGGAAACGCCGGACTCACGAAAGGTGGCACCGGAGATGTTCTCGCTGGACTCATTGCCGCATTTTTCTGCAAGAACGACGCTTTCAAATCAGCAAAAGCTGCGAGTTTTCTCCTTGGAAAAACCGCTGAAACGCTTTGGAAAAAACGTTCGTTTGCCTTTAGCGCATCAGATGTATTGGCGAGTATTCCAGAAACATTTGGCAAAATGCTAAGGCCTTGAATGAACTA
>Ga0265297_10009819_pt1 | contig 12226 bp, 11 predicted proteins | sample Munlanlwell13791_FD_192502 | JGI IMG/M metagenome (GOLD analysis project Ga0265297, IMG submission 192502) | Leachate microbial communities from a municipal landfill in Southern Ontario, Canada - Leachate well 137-91 | ecosystem: Engineered > Solid waste > Landfill > Unclassified | place...
TTGACCTTGGCGAAGATTCTGATTTTTCTGTTTCGGTACAACATCCGGGTGAATATCACGCGACACATGTGATTCACGGGCCTGCGGTGGTCTTGGATACCGCTACCGATGAAACATTTCAGCCGGGTGAAGGGCTGAATTACGTCAAGTTGTATGATGATGAGGAGCCGGCTTTTTCCTTTGTACCGGGAGATCAAGGTATCGATTTTATTTTAAATCCACGCCAGCCGGGAACTCTGGCACGACTCCAAAGGATAGATCCCCCGCATCCCAAAATCCTTGAGGGTTTGTCATTGATAGAACTGGCCTTGACAGGAAATGCCCAAGATGTTGTGACTTTCAAAAATGGAATTTATCAACATTTTAATATGCCATTAGATCCCTCCTTATCATCGGAAAGTCATCAACTCGGCGGCATTGATATGAATGAGATCAATGTTAAGCGGCAAGGTCAGGGTATTAATACTCAATTTGACCCAGCCATCATGCAAAAAATGATTCATCAGGGAGTTGACGGTTTTGCTCCGGTTATTATTAATTTGACTCCGATCAACAGCTTTTTCCCAATTTTGGGATTGAAGGACCCGATGGATAAAGAGGACGCGTATTACGCGATGTCGAGTTTAAATTAGGCCGATTGCGACAGGCGTCTTCCTTTAAAATAGGGGGAGCCCGATAATACCTGCCCGGTTAATACCCTAGAATAATTTAATAAAATAAGGAAGGGTGAGAAAGAACCAGACGTGTCCCCTGGGAGGGACCTGGTCCGTTCTCGTTCTCAGACGTGTCCCTTGGGAGGGACCTGGTCCGTTCTCTGTTCTCGTTCTCTTCTCTTGTTCCGTCCCTAATCATTAAGAACCGCCTTAAACTCTGCGATCACCATAAATTTCCCATCATTAGAATTTGGGATAACAATCGGGCTATACGCCGGGTTCAAAGGTAACAATGAAATTTCTTCATGCTCCCAGGAACCATCTGGTGAGAACGATTTCTTACTCGTATATTTCTTCACAGTATACTGCCCACCTGTATCAATATCCGAAATGTTATTATGCTGGACTAAAACGATCTTGTTCATTCGGGAGCCAACAACATTGGCCTGAAAGATGCAGTAACTCCCTTCAGGGATTCTCGGCTCCATGGACTTCCCGACAACTTTGGCAACAAACATATTTTTATTAAGGGGCATGCCTTTAATCTTAACCCATCCATAGGAGGAAGCATCCGTCCCGCGCCCAAAGAGGCCACAGGCTGCCTCCAGCGCATATACGGGTAGATATTCGGTAAACTGCAGTTTCTTCGCCACAGAGTCTTCAATCCTTATCCGCGACTCTTTTTCCGGAGAAACCACATCAGAAAAATATAAAAGTTCTTTTGTAATGAACGGATCACCTTGTATCTGTGATTTAAAGAAAACTTCTGTTTCTTTATCAACGAAGTACACGTAACAGCCTTTGAGGCCACGCGTCATAAGCGTGCGGTAGGTATTCTTAATGATCGACTCTGCCCTTCGATATGCATTATCGGGATTATCCTGATATGCCTTCTTATACCCATGCAGAGATTTATCTGTCTGCGCTCTCTTACCTGGGTCAGTCTTGAGTACGCCATCACGAGCCACAAGGTCTGGGCCAATAATGACGCCAATATAGTCAACCTCCAACCCTTGACATGTGTGTATACATCCAACCTCGCTCACCGACTTTGGGGAAATGATCCAAACTTTCCCATCCGTGGAAAGGTTCCATTTAACCTCAAAATCATGTTCAGGGATGACGATATCTTTCAGGCCCTTATCACGTTTGCTTACCCAGTCCCAACAATATCCGGCGACAAGCCGCGCTTTGTTGTTGATCTTGTTCTTTTCAATAATCAAATCATGAAGGGATTTAGGCGACTCAACAATCTTGAAATCATAGCTAATACCGTCTAGCGTATTATTCGCTGTTTCTTTTATCTGCAGAGTATTATCAAGCCAAGCAAGGTACCCATCGGAGCCATTGCAGCGAAACTGTGACTCGAGCTTAAGATTATGAACTTTAACGCCCAGACGTGAGGCCCACTTTTCAATCTCATCTTTCTTTCCAATGTCATGCCAAGTTACTCGCTGATCCTCATCGATAAAAAAAATCGAGCATTTAGAAGCCTCAATGATCTCCTTGATCTGATTCTCTCCTAGATTCTTCATCATGCCTGATTTTTCATTCAGACGGTGCGCCTCATCAACAATCAAAGCGTCAAAAGTATTGGGTTCACATTTCACATACGACCCTGACCCTGTGAACATATTAGAGATCTGCGTTTTTTTCATTGTGCCAGTCAGTTTTGCTTCAAAGACTGCCCGAGGAGCGGAGTTCTTTGTCACATATTGTGTGTTCAACCCAAGCTTTGTAACAGCAACAAGAAGATTTATCGCCACAATCGACTTCCCTGTTCCCGGGCCGCCTTCAACGATCAAAACATTCTTATTGGTTTCGCTGGATTTCTTGGAAAGCGACAGCGCCGTCTCATAAACGACCTTCTGATCATCGATCATGATGAATTCCTGGTTGCCCTTCATCATTGAAACAAGACTATCGGCTAGATTCTTGGACGGACGGATCTTGCCATGATCGATACGGTACAGAGTGTTCTTCTTTTCACCATAACGCACATACTGGGCAATAAAATTTTGAAGCTTTTCTTTATCGCCCTTGAAGAACGGCGGGGCCTTCTTCAAATAATCGCTGTAAAACGTATTGGTAATGACATTATGATCAACATGGTTATGCATATAGGCACACGGCTCCAACCCAATTCCTTCTTCATAAACCGTGGCGTTAAAGCCATATAAAAGAGTTGAGTAAGACCACGCTTGATATGATGGATGCAGCTCCTCACTGAGCCCCTGCTTAAATCGGGTCTGAACAATGGCATCCTTATCTGTGATCTGAATATCCGTCCATTGCTTCAACTCAACAATAATAACACGCTCCCTCCCTTGTTCATCCTCCCCGGTAATAAGGAAATCGATTCGATTCTTTGAGCGCGGAATGGAATACTCAATAGCGACGCCGGCATCATCCGGGATCTTATCAGTATTCAAGACATGATGCATCGCATTACCAAGTGAATTGCGCCAGGAATCATACTCGCCCTGTGCCGGCTCAAAGTTGAGTTTTTCCCTGACACATTTTCTGACAATATCTTCAATGCCGGAAGCAGAGTCGTTGAGAAAGCCTCGTTTTGTCGATTGGTAAACGATCATAATTTATTATATTTCGTATGCTTGCCCTTAGCCTTTTCCACAGGGTATTTCACAGCATTCTTTTTAAGCTTTAACTCTATAGCTTCTGACAAATCGATACCTAGGTTATCAGCCAGCTCAAAAAGATACATAGAAACATCAGCTAACTCTTCTGCTATCTCATTTTTACAAGCTATGCCGTGTGCATCAACCTCTTCTGGCTTCTTCCACTGAAAATGTTCCACAACTTCGGCGGCTTCTAGAACCAAAGAAAGAGCCATGTCTTTGTGGTTATGAAATTGTTTCCAGTCACGCTCATCTCGGAATTTCTTAATTTTCTCGGTAAGTTCTTTTATTTCATTCATTTTTTTCATCCTTTTTATACCCGCCCTGTTTTTAGATATCAGCTGTCGGATGTCAGGCTAAAGACCAAAAACCGTCCGTTTTTCGCTTTGCGTTCTTCGCTCTCCGCTACGCGAACGCTATCTCTAACGGGGCAAGCCCCTTCGTAAAGCGTCTTTGAAACTATTAAAACGCTCAAACACGTCCTGTCTTACATCAGGGATATATTCATCAATGCCATTTTCCTCTTCAACCATTAAACATCCCTGGCTGGATACCCTTTCAAAATATTTATTAATATTGTCCTCAACGCTCGGCAAATAGCCGTTTGCCTTATATTCAGATACTTCTTTTAAAATAACTTCTATGTCCGGAGCGTAACGCAGGATGAAATACATGTAATACAAATCTTTGGCTTGTTTTTCCTCGTTCATCCGCTCAATAAATGTCGCTCCCTTGTGATATAAAAAAGCCGACGGTTTGGGGCAATTCAGCGTGTATGTTTTATCTCCCTTCTTGTTTTTAATGGTAACCGGAAGGCGGTGTTGCAACAAAAAGTCGAACATTTCAATCTTATTGATTAGTATCTGCGTTCCGACCATTTTTTCAATCGCTTTAATATCAACCGTCGGATATGTAATAAACTCAACCGGCACTTTTTCTTTATACAGGACTACCGGAAACATCCTGTCCATTTGAAGGCGGCGCTCTTTATAGTCCAGATTGGAAAGGGTCTCAAAAATGGTCTTTGAGTAATCGCCCGCGACAGTTTGATCCACGCCGAAATCAATGTCTACGGTGACAATGGGATTGCGGGTACTTGTTTTCCACAGATAATTCGAATATATGTAAGGCATCCACCCGCCGACAAGTGTAAGGTCGGAAAGATACTCGCTTATGTCATCCAATACACTAAAAAATACCGCTTCGATTTTCTCAAGATTCATATAAATTCTTACCTTTTTCCTTTAATTGATTTTCGAGATATTCAGCGTGTTCCCGGCCCCGGGGTTTAAACTGATACAGATCCAAATAAAGCTGTAAATTTGAAACCACCTTATAGCCTTTTATCGTTTGAGTGTTGTAATACACGCTGTTTTTATAAAACGGCCGGATAATGTGGATATTCCCGCCTCTGACAAGCTCCTTCAAATCAAGCTGTTGTCTTAAGGAGAGAAGCTCCTTTTTCCAGTCCGCGGGAGAAAAATACACATGGATATTGTCCGTTACCACATAAGATGTAATGAGATTAGCTCCCGAATGAAGGGTCAGGGCATATTGTTTATTGGCCAGATAATCTTTAAGTTTTCCCAGTATATTCTTGTCCGGAGAATAGTAAGTATCGACCTTGTTTAGTTCAAAATGATATTCTTTGATCCAATCACCGATAAGTTCATCCTTATTCGTAAGAAGGGCGTAACTTTCGGGGCCGCGCTTAACGCGCTCAATGTAGCCCTTCTTAGACATGGCCTCGAGCGTTCCCTGCGCCATGCCAAGACTTACCCCACGATCACCGGTAAAATCGCGGGTAACCCATTTCTTCCCCGGTTCAGAGAGCATTTTCCTTAGAATAAAAGTCGCCTTATCTGCAAAAATGTTGGTTCCATTGGTATGGCCATTCATAATGTTCACTCCTTTTGATTGTTCAGTAATTAGTGAACAATATACTATCAGTGAACATTATTGTCAAGGTTTTTCTCTGGTCACAAGAGTTCCGGGGAGAGTTCTGATAACATGAAAGGAGAGTTCCGGGGATACGCGGAGTTCCGGGGACACGTACCGAATTATTTGGTCGAATAAAGTCGTGACAGGCGCGACTTTTCAGGCCGGCTTAAATAAAATCAGGGCTCCGTCCCCTGATGTCCACCAGTAGTTCATTATTTGATCCTATTAATCTCTTCTTCCGCCTTTTTTAATTTCTTCAAAACGCTTTCAAAGGGCGGTGGATCCTCAAAAAACATTTCCTGCATTTGCCGATAGTCATCATTTAGCAAGGCAAGATGCTCATTTAAAGGCATTAAACGAAGACTGCCGGGCTTTGCTAAATCGTAATGCGCTTTACTGTCTTTAAAGAATAAGGCCTTATGCTCAGCGACTTTTATCAGCAAATCAATATTCTGAATAGCCTTGGTGTAAATAGAAGTGCCTACCATCTCACCCACGTCATAGTAGTGGCGCGACATCCTTGCGCGTAATTTTGAGCCATGGCTTATTGCATGCAATATTGTCGCTTTTTCCCAAAAGGTTCTTTCGGCACCTAAAACACGTACCTGCGCGCCTTCAATAGTCACCTTACCGGCCGCGTTAGAAACGTACGGTTTGACAGTCATAATTTCAACGGGCCAATGATCTGATCTCGCCCCGAGTTCAATTTTCACAACGGGCAGAACATAGCCACCATTGCCATTTTCGATAACGCTCGGGTACGCAAATAAAACGGTTTGATTATTGGGGTCATCCGGATCCAGCCTTATCTCCCACTTTCCTGTGCCAGACAAAGCGGAACCGATTTTTTGGTCCAGCTCAGGGATAATCACGCCGGTAATCTTTTCTTGGCATGCCTGCTTCAAACGATCCAGCCGTCGCTGATTTTCTTTAGCACCCTGTTTCTTGTCGGGTTCAATTGACTCGTGGCTTATTAAAAAAGTTCTTTCGATTGAAACATCAACATCCTCAGAAAACCTCTTAATAATGTTATAACACTTGGCGAGCGACGTGCCTCCTTTAAACGTCAAATGACTGCCAGCTGTGGGCAGCAAAAAAAGGGTTTTAAGTATCCAGCATACCCAGAAATCTTTTTCAACGAGCTGAGGCGTGATTCCCAACTCAGTAGAGACAACTTCAAAATATGCATTTTTATCTGTATCTTTTAGTAATAAAAATTTATCCATAAGCATCTCACTCTTGAATTTTTCTAAAGATATTTCCTATCCATACAGGCGCATAACGAATATCACTCATAAGCATGCTTTTATCCTCAGCAGATAATCGCCGTTTAAGTTTTGTTATGATGGCTGAATCTACGTTGATCTGTTTTAAATACCGCAAGGCCTGAATGACTAACCCGCTTATTCGTCCGGCTGTTGCCATATTTTTCGGTGTTGTTCTTTTCAAGACGATCTTCTGCTTTCCGATCTGCACTTTCCGATTAGGACCGTCTGTAAAAAAAACAATTTTTGCCGGAACTTGCTCACTTAAACCTAACAGGTTAGCTGCATATGCGCCGGACGGCTGAATTTTCAAATTATCTCGTCCTACTAATGCTTTGGCAACACGGTTATAATTAGGCGGGAGGTCGCCAAAATCCGGATGTTTTATAGGATAATCATACAAACCCCTCGTCAGGCGACGTATGGTCCCTGACTTTGCTAATCTAAGCAGAGATTGAGCTATCGCTGTACGGCTTCCTAGGTCATAAAAGAAGCTTGGTGTGAAGACCCAACCCCTCTTATTACCATAAATCCTGCTAACTATCATATTCTCAATGCTTTGAGCCATTTTAAACACCTCTTTCTTGTCACAAAAAGTATATATTTCTTGTTACAAGAAGTCAAGCTATTTTTAAGCCTCTGCGCTATTATGCGACCCAAAATGTCCACTGGGGCTAAATGTCCACTTTTTAGTGGCTTTGGCTAGAGGAAGCCAAACCACGGCCTTTCTGGCCAGCGGACAATTCGGTTTAATGGACATTTACGTGTCCCTGCCTACCGGCAGGCAGGCATCCATGTCCATCAAAACGCCATTTTTGGGCCTTCCCGAACGCTGATGCAGCGGGTTTTCTTAAACGTTTGCTTGATAACTCGTGCCATACGCCCGCCTCCCGGTAAATTTTTGCTCGGCAAAAATTTAGCGAGCAATCGAACAATAGAAAGTAGAAAATAGAAAAACAGGTTCGATTGCGGCCTAATTTCCATTCTCTATTTTCAAAAGTTTCTGGTCAAGCAGGACATCGGTTCAAGCGGTTGGCAAGGCTTAATATCAGTAATTAAAGCGAATCTACCTTAGGGACGGAGCAGGATTATTGTGAAATTTTTATGATCTCCCCAGTTCCTTAATCAGCCCATCATTAAGATTGTATATCCAGGCGTGAACACTAAGCCGGCGCCTTCCCTTCATCGCGCAGGCAACAGGTTTCAACTGGGTAATTTTTTGGGCTTGGCGAAGCACGCTAAGCTCACATAAAAGGTCTACTTTTCCTTTTTGGGTCTTAATCTTATTTAATACTACGCTGTTTTCGCGCATTGTATCTCTGATATCCTTAAGCCATAAGTCGGTCTTTCCAAGCTTGCGCGCTTCCACGACCGCCTTTACTCCTCCGCAATTATAATGGCCGCACACGATGATATGTTTTACCTTAAGCACATCGACCGCATATTGCACGACAGAAATACAATTTAGGTCATCAAGGTAAACAATATTGGCGATATTGCGGTGAACGAAAAGCTCTCCCGGCAGGAGCCCGGTGATTTCATTAGCTGGAACGCGACTGTCAGAACACCCAATCCAAAGATATTCCGGTTTCTGGACACGAACCAATTTACTAAAATAGCGAGGATCCTTCCTCCTCATCCGAAGAGACCACTTCTTATTATTCTCAAATAGAGTTTTTATTTGGCCCATCGAGTATATTATCCTCCCTCTTTCGTGAGTATGTCCCAGCTCCTTTTGGCGCAATTAAGCTTTTTATTCCCCCGCCCCCGCCGCGGCAAGCCCGGTAAATCGTGTTACGCTAAATAGGCCGCGTGGCCAGCGGAAGGTTTTTTAAAAAACGTTGTTGTTCATAAATGGATCAAATAAATTATTCACGGGGATTCATGACGCGGCCGATAAACAAAATGCTTCCGGCACTTTTGTCGCGAATAATAAAAACAAAAGGATGATCGCAGCGAAAAACAGGTTTTGCTTCCGGAATGCTTTTTATAGTCATGACAACTGCCGTGGCCGCCGCGGCTTCTGTGCCTTCCTCATTTACATCAACGAAGGCCTTGTGGATCACTTTAGATATATATAACCCGAGGGGGTCAGGAGTCATCCTTGAGAAATCCGCCAATTCCGCATCGAATGCATCCGGCATGCCCAAAGATTTAAGCGCTTCGTTCAAAAGAAACTCAGAGGTCATTTTAAATCTTGGCAATGAAACAATAATTTCTCGCTCCCGCAATGTCGACAGCCAGTTTTTAAGATTTTCTGTATTAAGTAAACTTTCTAATTCCCGGATTCCTTTCTTCTCTTTAGGAAGAAGAATCACCATTGATAAATTATCTCCTTCATAGGGCATCTCAAGAAGTTGCACGGTCTTATCATCGGAGTAATTAAATTCTTTTGTTTGATTCATCATCAATACTTCTGTTTTTTCTCCGCTTATTAACTCAAAGGGCGCTGGCCGGGTGCTCTCCTTTTTAAACTGTGACATCCAGTTGCCTTTGAAATAAATGGCGTTAGTCAAAACTAACCGGGTAAGCTCGGTTAAGATGCCAGGTTGAATTAATTCTTTGATTTTATCTTTAGTCTTCTCCTCTATCCATTGGTTAATCGTTTGTCGCGTGAGCTCGGTATTTTTTGCAAAATCAACCCCCTTAAAACCTGCTCCATAATAATTTTTGGTGACGTCGATAAAGGCCGCGTGAAACTTATAGCCTTCTTGACCCCATAAGGCATTGGCAACCGATAGTTCATAGCCGCCTCTTGTTGAATCAGCTTGTAACTCATGCATAAGCTTCAAGAAAGTTGGATGCAGACGTTCTTGATTCAAGGAAAAATGTAAAGTATCGGCCATCTGTGTTTCGGTATTCCCTCCCGCTCCCGCGTAGGTCATGGCTAAAGCCGTTGATATACTAAACGGAGAGAGGAAAAGATTGCCGTCTTCTTCCTTCACTTGTGAATAGAGGTCGAGGGCAAACCGGTTATTATCTTCTACCGCTATCTCTTTATCCGTTTTGTCTGAAGCAAACAGACTCGTTTCCGGCCAGAAAGTAAATATCGTTACGAGTATAAACAATAGGCATACGCATCTCTCATTTTCAAGAAATTTAGATATTCTATTCATTTCACTTTTCCTTTTTCTGATTTTTTATAACTTTTGTTTTGCTCGGGCTCGGTCCCGCTTTACCCCGCTTTACCACTTAAAATGTTATCGTGGTATTTATTCCCCACGGCCAACCCGGGGTGCGAATAAAAACCATTTTTGTGTCTCCTTCCTGCTAGAGAAGTCCTTGCGATTTTAAAACATTTTCGACGATTGTTCTTGCTGCCTTACCAGAAGGATTATCGCCGCCAGTTATATTGCACGCAAACACATAAGTTGTCCCTTTGCTCTCCAAAAAACCGACAAACCAACCCAGGTCCCATTTGCCGTCAGGTCCCAGGCCAGATCCAGTCTTGCCATAAAGCGCGCCTTTTTCGGTTTTCTCAACCAGCATAATGTCCCGTAGCATTGAAATATTTTTTTCAGAAAAAGGAAGCTTGCCATCCAAGAGTTTGTTTAAAAGAGCGACCTGTTCATCCGCGCTGATCTTGATGGATATGGTTTCGGGGCGCGGAAGCCAGAAGATATCTGTCCCGGCTGAAATATCCTCTGAGCCATAACCGATCTTTTCAATGTATTCTTTCATCCGTGTTTCACCAATCTGCCGCGCCAAGATCTGATATGCGGGGACGGCCGACACCCTAAACGCTTCGCGGAGCGTTAAATCCTGATTCCACCCATCAATGTCCCGTTTGACTCCGTCCCACTGATACCACGGCTCGTCAGCCCCTTTGATGAGCCCAAGTTCAAGCCCAATGAGCGTATTGTAGATCTTGAATGTAGAGCACGGCGCAAGGCGCTGGCTACTGCGCGCAGGATCAATGTTGATCGTCTCCCCGGTTTGCCGGTTATAGATCACTAATGCGGCGTCATACCCCGGCAAAAGGGATTTGTCGATCTCCTGAGCAAAGGAAACCGCCGCTAGAAGAACGCTGAGGAACAAAATAATAATTTTCATCATTTCGCCTTTTTACTCTCCCAGTATCGCCTCCGCCGCGGCAAGCCCGGTAAATTGTGTTACGCTAAATAGGCCGCGTGGCCAGCGGAAGGTTTTGGGAGATATTTCTGTTTACTCATTATCGATGGTCCTTATTTTTTGAAATAACGCCTCGATGTCAAAGGGCTTACTGATAATGCCGGCTGCCAAGCTGCCGATATTTTTATCGGCGTGTAATGTATCTATATCCAGCGTGCCGGATATAATGAATACGGCGCATCGGGGATTCTTGCTTTTCATCATTTTCAATAGATCGACCCCGCTCAAACCCTTCATCTTATAATCGAAGAGACAGATATCATACTCATTTTTCTCAATAAGGAGCGCCCCTTCCCCGCTGTCCGAGGTGTTATCAACAAGGTACCCTTCTTCACGAATGAGCATGGCCAATGAATTGCTTACACTTGTATCATCGTCTACTATCAGCATTTTTTTACGCATCTTTCTGCTTTCCTGTTGGTAAAGTTATTGTTACTGTTGTTCCTTTTCCCTTATCGCTTTCAATGGTTATCGTTCCACCATGTAACTTGATCACTAGATTGCATAACGCCAGCCCAAGCCCGGTGCCTTTTGTTTTAGTGGTAAAGAATGGTTCGAAAACCTTCTTTAAATGCTCCTTTTCGATACCTTCCCCATTGTCTCTTATCAAAATAGACACGGTGGAGCCGTTGACCCGAGATTCGATATCGATTATACCGGCGTTTTTATTCAGCGCGTCGAAGGCGTTATTCAAGATATTGCTGAATACCTCATTCATTTGAAGAGGGTCCGCATCAATAGTGAGATCCTGGGTGCGGTCTATTTTTCCGTTCACAGTTATGTTTCGGCCCGGGAACCTTCGCATCCCTCCGTCAATACATTCTTTAAGGATGCTGTTTATCTTGACAGGTTGGAAGCGCCCTATTTTTATTTTCGAATATGATAAAACATTATTTATTATCTGGTCGGCTTCTGAAACTCTCTTATCGATAGTCCTTAAGTCTTTTTCAATCAGGGGATCACTGATCATTTTTTTAATGTGGTATGTTGACAATCCTATGTCGGCTAAGGGATTTCGCAGCTCGTGCGCGACGGTAGCAGCCAGAGTTCCTATATCGGAAAGCCTCTTGGCTCTGTCGATTTCCTTCTGCGCGGCTGTTAACTCTTGCGCTTTCTCCTCCACCAGATTTTCCAGCGCCGCTTTATCTCTTCTTAAAACCTCCTCGGCCTTTTTCAGTGTGGTGATATCCTGCGTGATTCCGAAACCGGCAAGCAAAACGCCCTTCTTGTCAAACTCCATATACGCTTTTTCCCGCACCCATTTGACCTTGCCGTCTACAATGATTCTGTGTTCAATATCATAATCCTCGCCCGCCATACCCGCCTTCCATTTTTTATCAACGTAATCGCGGTCATCGGGATGAACCACGGAAAGGAATATTTCGTAGGTCAACGGCGTCCCATTCGGGAGACCAAAAATACGGTAGTTTTCCGCGGACCAGATAAGTTCGTTGCGCTGAATGTTCAGCCGCCAGTTCCCGGTGTTTCCCACGGCCTGAGCACGGGTTAAGTCTTCTTGGCTCTGCCGCAGCGAACGTGTCAAAATATCGCGCTCCGTCAACAGCCGGGCCAGATTGATATTGCTGTAACTGAGCTG
>Ga0265297_10009820_pt1 | contig 12226 bp, 7 predicted proteins | sample Munlanlwell13791_FD_192502 | JGI IMG/M metagenome (GOLD analysis project Ga0265297, IMG submission 192502) | Leachate microbial communities from a municipal landfill in Southern Ontario, Canada - Leachate well 137-91 | ecosystem: Engineered > Solid waste > Landfill > Unclassified | place...
TCCGATCGCTCCGACCAACAAACTAATGAGAATTTGACCGATATAAGGAAATCCGAAAAGAGGGTGGGACGAAAAGTAGAGGTTTGAGAAAAAAACCCCAAGAAACGTAAATATAATGCCTAGAATCATTTTGATAATAACGTTTTTTATCATTAGTTCGGGCTTTATGTTGATAAAATTGGATAAAAAAAGCCCGCCTCATTTAATTCTTAATCGCTGAAAGCCTGTTTAACTGCCTGATTCAAGTTAACGATTGTATCTGACGTAATAAATTTTGTAAAGCCTAATCTTTTTGATTCCTGAATCCGCTTATCGCTCCGGCTAACCTTTCTGACCTCGCCGAGAAGCCCAACTTCACCGAACACAACAGTTCCCGCATCAATTGGTTTATTCTTTAAACTGGAAATAATTGCTAAACAAATTGCCAAATCAATGCTCGGTTCTCTGAGCTTTAATCCTCCCACAACATTTACATAGATATCCGAATTGCCAATATTTAGTCCTAAGCGCTTACTCAATACGGCTGCTAAAACAACCACCCGATTATAATCGATACCTACCGCTGTACGCCTCGGCATCGCCAAAGACGTTGGCGCGACTAAAGCCTGTATCTCTGCCAATATCGGTCGCTCACCTTCTAACGTTGCCACCACCACAGAACCGGGCGTATTCTCTTTATTTTCATTCAGGAAAAACTGTGACGGATTCTTAACTTCAACCATTCCCTCATTTTTCATTTCAAATATACCAACTTCAGAGGTTGGACCGAAACGATTTTTACTTGTACGAACTATGCGGTAATTATGGAAAAGATCACCTTCAAGGAGAAGAACTACGTCAACAATATGCTCGAGAACCTTCGGGCCGGCAACAGTTCCTTCTTTCGTTACGTGCCCTATTATAAACGTAGGAATATGCTCGGATTTAACAAGCCTCAGGATTGCGCTTGCGCTCTCTCTGACCTGACCTACGCTTCCTGCTACACCGGTAAGCGCATCGGTAAACATCGTCTGAATAGAGTCTACGATAATAAAACAGGGTTTTGTCGCGGAAATATGGGATAAAATTGATTCAATATTATTTTCCGGAAGAATAAGTATCTGTTCATTATTAATACCCATCCGATCGGCTCGTAGCTTTATTTGACGAGCGCTCTCTTCCCCGGAAACATATAAAACGGGCGCTTTTTGCCCTCGTGCAACTGAATCAGCAACCTGAAGCAGCAGGGTCGACTTTCCGATACCGGGCTCTCCGGCAACCAACACTACGCTGCCTCCAACAATACCCCCGCCAAGAACGTGATCGAGCTCTGAAAAATCGGTTTTTACCCGCTCCAGATCCTTTTGAGGTATAGCAGAGAGAGAATAGATTTTTGATTCTCCGAATGATTTTTGGGATTCGCGAGCTATTGGCGAGGGAGTAATATTTGTCTCAACAAGGCTATTCCATGACCCACATTCAGGACATCTTCCCATCCAGGCTTTCGTCTGGTACTGACATTGCTGACATATATATGTCGTTTCAATCCGTGATTTAGCCATCACAATCGCCCATAATCCTTTCTATCCGTGACTTACTGATTAGTTTAGTGGTGAACCGATGCGAATTCCCTATTTGGTCATAAAAGACTCCGAGGGCTTTTTAAGCCCTCGGATTTGTTGTTTTTTAAAGAGGAAGCAGATTCATCCGCTTTGTTGCCACATCCAGACTCAATATGCGAAACGCACCCTTATCGCCTACCTGAAAATCTTTTCCGCTTTCGACTAATTGAGTACTATAGACTAATCCATCAATACCTTCTTCAAGTCGTACAAAATCACCAAAAGGTGTAATACGGGTTATATGTCCCTGGACTTCTTGGCCGATTTTATATTTTCCGGTCACCATATCCCAGGGATCACCCTGGAGGCGCTTTATTGAAAGATGGATGCGTCGGTTTTTCTCATCTTTATCAAGGACTAAAACCTCGACCGATTGGCCGACACCAACTAATTCTTCGGGTTTTTTCAGTCGATCCCAAGATACTTCAGAGATATGTACTAAACCCTCTATACCGCCCAAATCAACCAATACACCAAAAGGAACAATACGGGAGACTTTCCCCTTAACTTTCTCACCCTTTTGTATTTTTTCGAGCAATCCTTCGTTATATTGGAAAACTGGCCCGCCGACAGCTGCTTTTTCGGAAAAAATCAATTTATTTTCTTTCCGATCGAGCTCGACAATTTTAACCATGATCTTCTTGCCAAGCAGGCCTTCTAAGGTTGTTTGAATATCGGTTGTACCACCAACCGTTACAAGCCGTTCACTGGCAATCTGAGATGCCGGTAAAAACCCCTTAATTCCCATTGTTTCGACGAGCAATCCACCCTTATTAAATTCGTTTGCCTTTACTTCAACCGGTTCGCGCTTTTCATATTTTTCTTCAAGAAGACGCCATTTCCGTTCCATTCCGGCACGTTTCACTGAAAGCACGACTTGTCCGTGTTCATTCTCAACTTGCATGACCGAAACCAGAACCGGATCGCCCTCTTTTAGGGTTCCGAATAATTCGGGCTCTTCTTTGATTTCTTTTCCTAAAATTACCCCTTCGGCTTTACTTCCGAGATTAACCCAGACGTCTATGGCGGTAATTTTTGTGACAAATCCCTCTACAACCGAGCTTTTCCGTAAACGACGGGGAACAAACTTTGGATCCGCCATGGCAAGAGCCATCGGTGATTCCGGATTTGCAACCTCTTTCTTCTTAACGACTTTCTTTTTCAAAACAGACTCCTTCTGCCGTTCTACTTTCCGGGTAAAACAGCGTGAAATAAGATTATATATGGTATGTATATGGCAAAAAATGACCCTATTTCTAGGGATAGAGCGTATTGTAACAAGCGTTACTTAAAAACTCAAGCATCTTTTTGCCTCCCACACAAGCCCTTTATCAGCTCGAACGTTTTCTGCTATGCTAATCGTATATATGGAAATTATCACACTTTCGCTCCCTGAGTATACGCTTACGTATCGGCCTGATTATGCCTTGTTGGGTAAACGGATTGATGTGCTCCTTGAGTCTCATTTCGCGGGTAAAATCGTAGCAATTAGAGCGCTAAGCCTTACCGACCACCCGGATCGTACGCGCCATGAGCTAATTGAGATCATAAAAACCATCGGCACCGATAAATATGATCGTACGCGGAAAGGGGTAGCGTATGAAGAGTTTGCACCATATCACACGGATTTGCAGGCATCACCACTTATTATTGGTAAAGACCATCGTGGCTTCGGAGCTGATATTATCAAGAAATTTTATGAGAATACGTTACTGGATCGAGGCTATCGCCTTCGCATTGACCTCTTGGTCATTTATGACCTTCATGCCCTTGTACCCGCAACGAAAATCGAAACGGATAAGCCCGGAGTCGATCCTCGGCTCGAAAAATATCTCTTTCGCTTTAAAGATCCCGACCACAAGGCGGATGCTTTGTGTGGCATTATTACTATATTGTGAAAAATTCGAGCCAATAAAAAAGCCCTTTCACTTGGAAAGAGCTTCTTTGTCCTGGCAGCGAGGTATTTTCCCAGGAGTAAAACTCCAAGTATCGTCCCCGCTGAGACGTTTTACGACTGAGTTCGGGATGGGATCAGGTAGTGCCATCTCGCACAAACCACCAGGGAAAAAGCTTTTATCTGCCTTATCTCCGGCAACTTGTATAATTTTTTAAGGCACCACTGAGCGCCTAAAAAACTGAATAGAATGTCTTTTTCATGTCTCATTTATGGGATATGATACCCGTTTTCACGGGATAATTAGCAAACCCAAACATTGATCTTGATTAGACTGATTAGTACGGCTCGGCTAAATGTATTACTACACGTACACCTACCGCCTATCCGTGATCCGCCGAAACGACGAATCCTATTTTACCAGGTAGTCTTCCTGGAGTCTAACGCTCCTTGCGGAGCAAAGGATTTCTAATCTTGGAGTGGGCTTCGCACTTAGATGCTTTCAGCGCTTATCCCGACCGAACGTAGCTACCCAGCGATGCTCCTGGCGGAACAACTGGTACACCAGAGGTTCGTTCATCCCGGTCCTCTCGTACTAGGGACGACCCTCCTCAAAAATCCAACGCCTGTACCGGATAGAGACCGAGCTGTCTCACGACGCTCTGAACCCAGCTCGCGTGCCGCTTTAATGGGCGAACAGCCCAACCCTTGGGAGTTACTTCACCCCCAGGATGCGACGAGCCGACATCGAGGTGCCAAACCTTACCGTCGATATGAACTCTTGGGTAAGATCAGCCTGTTATCCCCGGGGTAGCTTTTATCCGATAAGCTACGGCGCTACCACTAGCAACCGCAGGATCACTAAGCCCGACTTTCGTCTCTGCTCGACTTGTAGGTCTCGCAGTTAAGCTGACTTCTACCTTTACGCTTACCTCCGGATTTCCATCCCGGATAAGTCAACCTTTGGGCGCCTCCGTTACCTTTTGGGAGGCGACCGCCCCAGTCAAACTGCCTACCAGACATTGTCTCCTCGCCGGTTTCACGGCTTAAGGATAAGAATCAAAATTCAGAAAGGGTGGTGTTTCATTGTCGCTCCGTCTTTCGACGGGGCTCCCACCTACGCTACACATCCGGAATCTTGACCCAGTGTCAAGCTGCAGTAAAGCTCCACGGGGTCTTTTTGTCCAGGTACAGGAAGGCCGCATCTTCACAGCCAATGCAATTTCGCCGAGTCTCTTGCTGAAGACAGTTTTCAAGTCGTTATACCTTTCATGCAGGTCGGAACTTACCCGACAAGGGGCTTCGCTACCTTAGGACCGTTATAGTTACGGCCGCCGTTCACCGGTGCTTCACTTGAATGCTTTGCGCTCTTGCGAGCGTTGACATCCGCATTTAACATACCGGTACTGGGCAGGCATCAGTCCCTATACATCATCTTACGATTTAGCAGGGGCCTGTGTTTTTGATAAACAGTCGCTTGAAATGTTTTCCTGCGCCCTACAGATAAGAATATCGTAGGGATGGCTTCTCCCGAAGTTACGCCATTAATTTGCCGAGTTCCTTAGCAAGAGTTCTCTCGTTCACCTTCGTATACTCAACTCACCCACCAGTGTCGGTTTTAGGTACGGATAAAAAAGGCTCTGGCTAGAGAATTTTCTTGAAAGCTAGACATTGACCAACCCCACATTACTTACGTTTTGCGGAGCCGTCACGACTTGGATTACCATAAAACGGGATTTACCTCATTTTACTTCCTTATCGTTTAGACAGAGCTAATTCCAAAAAGTCTGCTTGGTTGTCCACCTTTGTCATCCCATCGCTCATAACGAGCCTTTCCTAGTAGCAGAATATAAACTGCTTGTCCATCGCTTACGCCGTTCGGCCTCAGCTTAGGACCGACTAACCCTGGGTCGATTGACGTTGCCCAGGAAACCTTGGGTATATGGTGTGCACGAATTTTACGTGCAAGACGCTACTCATGCCGGCATTCTCACTTCTTAACGCTCCACGGTACCTTACGATGACCGCTTCACTGCCTTAAGAACGCTCCCCTACCATCCCCCCGCCAAAGGCGGGGAGGTTCGCAATTTCGGTATATAACTTGAGCCCCGATGAATTGTCGGTGCAGAAAGACAATCGACCAGTGAGCTGTTACGCACTCTTTAAAGGATGGCTGCTTCTGAGCCAACCTCCTGGCTGTCTATGACTTTCCACTGCCTTTACCACTAAGTTATATTTAGGGACCTTAATTGGCGATCTGGGTTGTTTCCCTCTTGAACTAAGCGCTTAGCCGCATAATTCTGACTAGCCGCTCTTTAGCAACGGTATTCGGAGTTTGGTTGAATGCGAAGGATTTCTCCCCCAGCGATTCATTCAGTAACTCTACCCCCGTTGTTGACAGCGACCGCTAGCCCTAGAGCTATTTCGGGGAGAACCAGCTATCTCCGAGTTCGATTGGCATTTTACCCCTATCCACACGTCATCCCAGCATTTTGCAGCATACACGGGTTCGGGCCTCCCCCTAGTTTTACCTAGGGTTCACCCTGCACATGGATAGATCACTCGGTTTCGGGTCAAGTTCCGCCTATCTGTTAGTTCGCCTTATTCAGACTTGGTTTCCCTACGGCTTCGGACCTGAGGCCCTTAACCAAAAACAGACGGAACATACTCGCCGGCTCATTCTTCAATAGGCACGGTATTACCCGTCCTTGCGGACAGGCTTTACCCGTGTTGTAGGCAACACAATTTCAGGTTCTATTTCACTCCCCTCACCGGGGTTCTTTTCGCCTTTCCCTCGCGGTACTTGTTCGCTATCGCTTTTAATGAGTATTTAGCCTTGGAGCGTGGCCGCCCCGAATTCCCTCAGGATTACACGTGTCCCGAGGTACTTAGGTGCCTGTTAGAGTTTTTTTCGGTTTCGTGTACGAGACTTTCACTCTCTCTGGTCTGCCATTCCGGACAGTTCTACTACCAAAAAATTCCCATGTCACAGGTCCTGTAACCCCCATCTTGCGATGGGTTTAGGCTTTTCCCTTTTCGCTCGCCACTACTAGGGGAATCTTATTCGATTTCTTTTCCTCCGGTTACTTAGATGTTTCAGTTCGCCGGGTTCCCTTTCTGAACTTATGTATTGGGTTCAGAATCTCTGTAAAAACAGAGGGGTTGCCCCATTCGGAAATCCCCGGGTATTAACGACTCTTGGCGTCTCCCCGAGGCTTATCGCAGCCTAGTACGTCCTTCTTCGGCTATTAAAAGCAAGGCATCCATTGTGTGCCCTTAAAATTCAAAACCAACTTTTGGGTGTAATTGACATTCTATTCAGTTTTTAAGGCGCTACAGTTTCGTTTATAACTTATGGACTCGGGCGGACTCGAACCGCCTACCTTCTCATTGCAAATGAGATGTTCTACCAGCTGAACTACGAGCCCATTGACTTGTATTTTTAGGCTTTCTAAAGCCAGCTGTACGAAAAGCCCCGAAACTGAAAAACCCCCTTGAGGGGTTTCCTTTATACAATCAGTCAACACTCATACGGCGTTATTCACGTTTTTTCTTGCGTGACATATCCGTATAAAAAGTGACTGGCATTTGTATAAAAGGTTTTCCTCTCAAGATGTTGTGTTTTCCTTGTGTTCAAACGAACGGTATGGTTATATCATGGCACTTTTTTTCTGTCAAGAGGCAGCCCAAACTCTTACACAATTTTCGGTAGAGAATTTTTATATACCACCACTGTCGTGGCAATTTTATCATGCCACCCTTGTTTTCGTTGATCGAAAGCAACCCAAAGATAGCCAATGAAGAGGCAGAAGCTGGAGATAAACTTTCCCAGAACCTCCCGTAAAAATGCGACACCGTAAGAAACCGGCTTATATCCATCAGCCGAGACAACCCGTAAGCCGAAAATCGCCTTGCCTGGAGTTGCGCCATAATATCCGATAAAAAGGACGTTGTAGAGGCCGGTTAAAAGAAACGAGCGGAAATAGGTAAATTCAAAATTGGTCGGCATTGATAATTGAAATACGTTGAAAAGTTGCGTTATTGCCGTAACAACGAGGCTCGTCAGGAGTCCGTCAAGAATTATGGCCAAAAACCGAACCCAAAAACCCGCATAGCGCACCGTAGGAGCCGGTTGGGCAATTTCAGTTTCCGAAAAAACAGGGGGCGTTTCTTTATTAATCTCAGTAACTATTTCAGATTGTTTTTGTTCGACAGTAACCGAAGGGACCGTACCATCACCATCGGCAATGGCCACCTGTTGTTGGCCGGAATCTGCGTGGGATTGGCTCGTATTATCTGCTTTATCGCTCGCTTTTACCGCTCTACGTACCTGTTTTTCAGTCTTTACTGCGTTTTCTTTTCCGGCCATGGAATAAACCTCGTTATTTATGCTCATTTCTATTATAACAAACTACAGATTACCTTGCAGCTATGAGAATTAACACGATCCTACCATTCAACTTGTACCTTTTCTCCGCCGATTTCAGGCTTAGCTTTCAGTTGGATATCAAACCAGGCATTAATCCTCGCTAACCACTCACGGATAGCCCACCCTCCAGAGCCAAGATAGGTATGCCTATCGGCGGTTACGCCAATTGAGTCGATCCCCAACTCATTACAGAGATAGAGCGCCCGGTTAAGGTGGAATGCTTGGGTAACAAGAATCGCCGAGTCGAGAGAAAAAACGTGTTTCGCCCGATAGCACGTATCATAGGTCCGTCGTCCGCCATAATCGAGCACGATATCTTTTTCGGGAACACCCTGATCAACCGCATAGTTTTTCATGACTTCCGGTTCGTTGTAGTTCACGTAGCTATTGTCCCCGCTCATGAGGATTTTTCTGACAATACCAGCAGCATAAAGATCAGCGGCGGTAAGGATCCGATCGGCTAACGCATCAGAAGGCATCCCGTCGCTCTTTATACCCGCCCCGAACACGATCGCCACATGAGCGCTATCCGAAGAATCGGTAGCCTCTATTAAATTAGGTGCTAATACAATCTTCCCTGCATAGCGATTAGCAACATGAAGCATTATTGTGCCAAGCAATATGGCGCATGCCCCGCTCAGCAGAGTAATAGTAAGCACTACCTTTTTTGTCATACGTATATTGTACTGCATAAAAGTCTCATTGCGTACTATACGCTATCAATAACGCAACTAAAAAACTCCCCCTGGGGGAGTTAATAATAACTTGATAAGCACGCCTGGAGGTAATTTTAAGACCTCAATATTTTAGACCAGGTCGGAATGGTGGGCGATCTTGGAGTCGAACCAAGGACCTCAGTCTTTTAGACCAGACATCGTCTGGTCGGATTCACAATTTCATTTCAGATGGTGGGCGCACATGGAGTCGAACCATGGACCTCAGTCTTATCAGGACTGCGCTCTAGCCAGCTGAGCTATGCGCCCAGAAATGAAATTGTGAAATTGTGAATGCACGACGGTACTCTAGCCAGCTAAGCTAATCGCCCTTATGCCATATTGCACCAGACTATACCGTAAACAGACGAAAAAAGTATAGCACAGTGTATTTCTCAACTCAAGAGAATGTCACATTTCCACTAAAAAACGGAACCTTTTTGGGTTCCGTTTTTCTTTGACAGTTACATAGCGGTAGGAAGATTGCTGGTTAATGAGGGCAACCAGCATGCCCATTTACCTCGCCGTCGTGACTGGCGAGAACTCAACTCCTTAGAAAGGAGGTGATCCATCCGCAGATTCCCCTACGGATACCTTGTTACGACTTAGCATTGATTATTGGTTTCACCTTCGTCCGGCGAACGCCGAACTTCGGGTGCCCCCAACTTTCCCTACTTGACGGGCGGTGTGTACAAGGACCGAGAACGTATTCACCGCGGTATGGCTGACCCGCGATTACTAGCGATTCCGACTTCATGTGGGCGAATTTCAGCCCACAATCTGAACTGAGATCAGGTTTTTGGGATTAGCTCCAAGTTACCTTCTTGCAACCCTTTGTTACTGACCATTGTAGCGCGTGTGTCGCCCTGGGTATAAGGGCCACGCTGACTAGACGTCATCCCCGCCTTCCTCCCCGTTACCGGGGCAGTCTCATCTGAGTGATACAACAGACGATAGGGGTTGCGCTCGTTGTGGGACTTAACCCTAACATCTCACGACACGAGCTGACGACAGCCGTGCAACACCTGTGCTACACCCTCGAAGGAGTCCTACTTTCATAGGATTAGCAGTAGCATGTCAAACCCAGGTAAGGTTTTTCGTTTATTATCGAATTGAACCACGCGCTCCACCGCTTGTGCGGTCCCCCGTCAATTCCTTTGAGTTTTAGCCTTGCGGCCGTACTCCCCAGGCGGAATACTTAACGCGTTAGCTTACGACACTCACCCGCCAAAAATGGCGGGCAAATATCTAGTATTCATCGTTTACAGCGTGGACTACACGGGTATCTAATCCGTTTCGCTCCCCACGCTTTCGTGCCTAAGTGTCAAGCAAGGGCCAGAAAATTGCCTACGCCTTTGGTGTTCCTCTCGATATCAACGGATTTCACCCCTACACCGAGAGTTCCATTTTCCCCTCCCTGCTTCAAGTTCGGCAGTTTCCCCTGCGTTTTCCCGGTTGAGCCGGGATATTTCACAAAAGACTTACCGTACCACCTACGCAACTCTTTACGCCCAGTAACTCCGGATAACGCTCGCCACCTACGTATTACCGCGGCTGCTGGCACGTAGTTAGCAGTGGCTTTCTAGTAGGGTACCTTCATCATATTCCCCTACCACAGCAGTTTACAACCCGAAGGCCGTCATCCTGCACGCGGCGTCGCTGCGTCAGACTTTCGTCCATTGCGCAAAATTCCTGATTGCTGCCTCCCGTAGGAGTCTGGACCGTGTCGCAGTTCCAGTGTGGCTGTCCGTCCGCTAAGACCAGCTACCCGTCGTCGCCTTGGTGAGCCATTACCTCACCAACTAGCTGATAGGCCGCAGGCCCATCTCGTACCGATAAATCTTTACTCTATTGCATTGCAGCAGTAGAGACCATCGAGTATTAGCCCGCCTTTCGGCGAGTTATTCCCGTGTACGAGGTAGGTTACCTACGTGTTACTCACCCGTTTGCCACTATACGTTTGACCCCTGCCTTGCGGCAGGGACGTATCGTTCGACTTGCATACCTAAGGCACGCCGCCAGCGTTCATCCTGAGCCAGGATCAAACTCTTCTTTAAATATTCACGTATACACGTGAAAAATTGACTGAGTATAATTTGAGTATCTCAATCCCTTCCTACCACTATGTAATTGTCAAAGGGCAATAAACGAACCGCCGAGAGTTGCATTTCTCGGGGGTTTAAACTACCTAGAATGTGTGAATTTCCTGAAAGCAAAGGCATAGTAACATAAAAAGATAGGGTGGTCAAGAGGTAAGAATCTGGTGTTCCTAAGGAACGTTTTACATCGAAATTCACTCGTTAAAGGCGGTCAGAAATTGTTTAATAATCGTATACTGTGGCTCAAGCTCTTTTTTGCATACTTCAAGGCTCAATGCCCCATATTTCTCATCAGCCTTGGACGAAAGGAGGCTTACCATCTCCTCAAGGCTCAAACCCTGCCACGAACGGATATTGCCGATTACTCCCTCAACCGAAGCAAACCGATAACAGTCGGCGTTACAGCATATCTCCGATTCGAGCGAGTAGAATTTTTCCGAACCATGATGTTGCTTTACACAGGCGATGATATTTTCTCTCTCGGCTTCTGTCAGATCTTTCCATTCGGACAGCAGTTCCCGCGATTTTTCGACGCTTAGCTCAACATGATCATTCAGACGCTTTTCTTTCATAGCCCGACCGATTTCGCAGTCCATAAGCAAAGTACCCACGAGCACAATATTCTTATCAGCGCCGAGTTTATGTGCGAGCCATTGCCCCTTCGCATTTGAAAGATTAATATTCATCTCGCTTGGCACGCCATAAAGTTTTGCCTGATCGTATGCATATCCCCTAACGGCAGAAATCAGTGCATCAGATATCATTTCACATCCCTCATCTGTATTTTTCTAAAAAAACACACGTCGTGCTTACTTAATAATCCGTTTCGACGCGATTGTCTCAGCTATCCGCGTTACTGCCAGAATAAAGGCGGCGGTACGTAGGTTTGTCTTTCTTGACTCCGCTTCTTTCGCAACCTCGCGATATGCTTGGGTCATTTTCTTTCGTAAACGCTCGTGAACTTCATCTTTTGTCCACATTTCTCCGCTTAAATTCTGAGCCCATTCGAAATATGATACCGTTACCCCTCCCGCATTTGCGAGAACATCAGGGATTACGATTACCTTTTTACCCGCAAGAATTTCATCTGCTTCAGGCGTCGTTGGGCCGTTAGCCATTTCGAGAATAATTTTAGCGTTAATTTCGTGCGCATTGTCTTTCGTGATCTGATTCTCAAGGGCTGAGGGCGCGAGAATATCAACAGGAAGCTTCAGAAATTCTTCGTTTGAGATAAAATGTGTCCCCGGAAACCCTTCAAGAACACCTTTTTCTTCTTTATATTTTTCAAGCGACAGCAAATCCAAACCGAAATCGGTCACGTCAATATTTCCCTCACGGACGGTATCGGATACGACACCACCTTTTGAATCGGATATAGCCACAATCCTGTAACCTTCGGCCGCAAGCGATTTGGCAAGGTAATACCCAACGTTTCCATACCCCTGGATTGCTACGGTTAATTTCCGTTTATCAAAGCCGTTATCATCGGC
>Ga0265297_10009821_pt1 | contig 12226 bp, 9 predicted proteins | sample Munlanlwell13791_FD_192502 | JGI IMG/M metagenome (GOLD analysis project Ga0265297, IMG submission 192502) | Leachate microbial communities from a municipal landfill in Southern Ontario, Canada - Leachate well 137-91 | ecosystem: Engineered > Solid waste > Landfill > Unclassified | place...
CCCAGGTCGGTCAGGACCGCCGGGTCAAACGGCAGGCGCGCGAGCGCCTCCCGCTCCGCCGCCGAGGGCGGGCGCACCGCATCGGAGAATCCCGGGATCCGGATCCGCCCCTCGGCGTCCTGCAGCGTGGCCAGGAAATGGGTCAGCCGCCAGGCGGGGGCCGGCACGAAGGGCCCCAGGTTCCCCGAATGCACGTCCCGGTTGGCCCCGGTCGCCGACACCTCCACGTAGAGGATGCCGCGCACGCCGCAGACGACGCTGGGCTGATCGTTGGGCAGCATCCCGCCGTCCGCGCAGTAGCAGCAGTCGGCGGCCAGCAGCTCCCGGTTCGCCTCCGCGAAGGCTCGGAGATTCCGGCTGCCCACCTCCTCCTCCCCCTCGAAGAGGAACTTCACGTTGACGGGCAGCCGCCCCACCGTCCGCAGAATCGCCTCGACCCCCTTGAGATGGGCGAAGAGCTGTCCCTTGTTGTCCCCCGCGCCCCGTCCCCAGATCCGGCCGTCGCGGATGGTCGGCTCGAAGGGGGGAGACTGCCAGAGCTCCAGAGGCTCCGGCGGCTGGACGTCATAGTGGCCATAGAGCAGGACCGTGCGGGCGGCGCCGGGCGACGTCAGCTCCCCATAGACCACCGGGTGCCCGGCCGTCGGCATGATCCGGGTGGGGACGCCGGCCGCCTCCATCTCGCGCGCGAGGAGCGCCGCGCATTCCGCCACCCCCACGTTCTGGGCGCTGATGCTGGGCTGGCGGAGCAGACCGAACAGTTCCCGGAGCACGCGATCGCGGTTCGCGTCGACGTAGGAAAATACCTCCTGCATGAGAGCCCTCCTGGATTGGCGAAAGCGTATAGGTACACGACTGCGCGGCGATGCCGGCTGGAGGAGAAAACCCGCACGGGAAGGGCAGAGACTCGCAAACCCCCGGGGGCGTGTCAAGAAAAAACCCGGGGCGGCCCCGACAGCAGGCCAAGCCGGCGAATTCCGGGAGATGCCGCAGGCGACCGCCCCTGAAGTTATGCGGCGAATCAGGGGGAGAGGAGACTAGTGTCCTGAGTCGGAGATCCGCTGCCAGTGTGAGGCCCCTGGTGCCGGCCCGAACCCGCCGGGCCCGCGGGCCAGCCGGGTCCGGGACGCCGTGGCCGCCAGGCGGCGGCTTTCGCCGACACTCCAACCTCCACGGCGCGACGCGCCCCGGAGGGGCGGCGGCGCCGGAGCAAGGCTGGCCGGTATTCGACGAGGCCCTAGGCGGGTGAGGGGCGGTGCCAGGGGCCGGCGAACATGTGCGAGAACTTCCAACTCAGCACACTAGATGCCGCTGACCCGCTTCAGGGAGAGCCCCACCCGCGGATCGCCGGCGATACAGGCGAAGGCCTTGGCCCCCCGCACGCTGGTGCCCCCCCGCTGGAGGAGCGTGTTCTTCATCTGGAGCTCCATGAAGACGCTCCGAACGGCCTCCTGACCGGCCAGGGCCGCCATCCGCGCGGCCAGGGCGAACACATCCTCCAGCTCGTCGATCTTGCGGATCTCTTCCACCTGCAGATAGACCTCGGGAAACTGGAGAAGCTCCTCCCGCACCCAGGCGGTGTTGGAGAACCGCTCGGCGAAGACGTGGGCGATCCCGGCCGCCTCGGCGATCCGCCGCACCTCGTCCACGACCCGGGCGAAGATGGCGGCCTTGCCGCTCAGCAGTTCGCTGCGGCCCTGGCGGGTATCCTCGCGGAAGCCGGGAGTCGTCTCGATGGCATCCACCCCCAGGAAGACCACTCCGCCCTCCCGCCCCGCCGCGAAGAGCGGCACGAGGTGGACCTTCATCACGAACCGGCCGTCCACGTGGACCTTCAGGATCTGGTAATGCCGATCCAGGAACCAGGCAAAGACCGTCCAGTAGATGCTCTCCACGTCCCGATCGACCTGGCGGACCGCCTTGTCCGCCGTGCAGTCCCCCACCTCCCTGCCCAAAGCGATGAAGGCGGCATCCCGCGGGGCGTAGGCGAACTCCACCCCCTGCCCGCGCACGCAGTGCAGCCGATCGACCCCGTCGAGGGGCAACAGCCGCGAGAGGCGCCAGAGCCCCCGGGCGATCTCGTCGGCATGGACGGCCAGCCGGGCTAACCCGAAGCGGCAGACGTCTCCCCCGGTCACCGTGCACAGCTCGTCCAGGATCTGCCGGGCCTCGACAAAGGTCAACCCGGCGGCAAACCGCGCCCGCTCGGCGGCGTGGGCGGGATTCCGGAGCCGCTTGCCGAGAATCGTCCGCGCCGTGGAAAGAAGCGACTCCGGCGGGATGGAGCTGAGAGTGGCGGGCGGGATCAGCCTCTCGCGGCGCAGGCGCTCCCGCACATCGGCGCGGAGCAGCTCGAGGACGGGCCCGGCGGCCTCGTCCAGGATCCGCTTCAGCCGGGTCGGGTCGTTGAACCGGAAGAAGGGGTCCATCGTCAGGCTGAAGTCGGCCTGGAAGTCCCGGCCCCACCGCTCGGCGAAGCGGGACAGGGGCTCTGCCAGGTTCGGGCGCTCGCGGAGGAGCTTCAGGAGTGCCAGCCCGAGCGGGAGGTTCAGGGCCTTCCGCGCCCGTCGGCCCGGCGCATGCGGGACGAGGCCGTAGTCGCTCGGCAGCTCCCCGTACTCCTCGCGGGCCGTCTCGAGGGGAATGCTGAGGTATCCGTGCCCCTCCGCGAAGCCGATGATGTGCGGGTTGTAGCGCTGATGGAACCCCATGGCGACGGCAGTCTGCCCCCATCCCGCGCGAAAGGCAAGCGAAACGTGGTCGGCCCGAGCCGACCCGACCAAGACGGCGGGCTTGCGAACACCCGATTCTTCTGATAGAAGGCTGTCGGAGGCGACACCCATGGCCAGGCCGAGAGATCCCGCCGCGCGCGCCGAGGAGCTGCGAACGCTGCTCCACCGCCACAGCCACTCCTACTACGTCCTGGACCGGCCCGAGATCCCGGACGCCGAGTACGATCGGCTCTTCAACGAACTGAAGGCCCTGGAGGCGGCTCATCCGGAGCTGGTGACGGCCGACTCGCCGACCCGGCGCGTGGGGGGGGCCGTGGCCGAGGGGTTCGCCTCGGTCGCCCATCGCACGGGTATGCTCAGCCTGGACAACGCCTACGGCCCGGAGGAGATCCGCGAGTTCGAGGCGCGCCTGCAGCGGGTCCTGCCGGGCGAGTCGTTCGCCTACGTCTGCGAGCCCAAGGTGGACGGGCTGGGGGTCGCGCTCCTCTACGAGCGGGGCCGCCTGGCGCGCGGGGCCACCCGGGGGGACGGGCGGATGGGCGAGGACGTCACCCAGAACCTGAAGACGGTCCGCAGCATCCCCCTGCGGCTCCTCGGCCCCCTGGCCGATCTGGATATTCTGGAGGTCCGGGGGGAGGTGCTCATGTTCCGCCAGACCTTCGAGCGGCTCAACCGCCAGCTCGAGACCGACGGGGAGGAGCCCTTTGCAAATCCGCGGAATGCGGCGGCCGGCTCCCTGCGCCAGAAGGATTCCCGGATCACCGCCGCGCGACCGCTCGACTTCTTCGTCTACAGCGTGAGCGACGCCGTCCCCAGCCCCTTCGCCCGCCACTGGGAAGCCCTGCAAACCCTGCGGGAGGCCGGATTCCGGATCAATCTCCGCTCCACGCTCTGCGCGGACATCGACGCCGTCGTCACGGCCTGCGCCGCGCTGGAGCGAAGCCGCGCCGAGCTGGGCTACGATGCCGACGGGGTCGTGATCAAGGTGGATTCCCTCGACCAGCAGCGGCGCCTGGGGACCACCACCCACCATCCCCGCTGGGCCGTGGCCTATAAATTTCCCGCCCAGCAGGCCATCACCCTGGTCCGGAAGATCGAGATCGGCGTCGGCCGCACCGGCGCCCTCACTCCCACCGCCCTGCTCGAGCCGGTCGAGATCGCCGGCGCCACCATCGGGCGGGCCAGCCTGCACAACGCCGACGAGATCGAGCGGCTGGATGTCCGCGAGGGGGACACCGTCGTCGTCGAGCGGGCGGGGGACGTCATCCCCCACATCCTCAGCATCCTGCCGGACCGCCGCCCGGCCGGCGCGCCCCGCTTCGTCTTTCCCACGGCCTGCCCGGTCTGCGGCGCGGCCGCCTTCCGCCCCGCGGGCGAGGTGGTCGCCCGCTGCGCGAACTCCGCCTGTCCCGCCCGCCTGAAGGAGGGGCTGCTCCACTACGGCAGCCGGCGGGCCATGGACATCGAGCATCTGGGGGAGGCCGTGGTCGAGCAGCTGGTCGACCGCGGTCTGGTTCGCGACTTCGCCGACCTCTACGACCTGGAGACGGCGGAGCTCGCCTCCCTCGGGCGGCTGGCCGAAAAATCGGCCGCCAACCTGCACGCGGCCATCCAGCGGAGCAAGGATCGCGGCCTGGCCCGCCTCCTCTTCGCCCTCGGCATCCGCTACGTGGGCGAGACGATCGCCCGCATCCTGGCCGCGGAGTTCGGCAGCGTCGCCCGGCTGGCCGAGGCCACGGAGGAGGAGCTGGCCGCCGTCCGCGGGATTGGTCCCCGGATCGCCGCCAGCGCCTCCCTCTTCTTCCTCCAGAACGAGAACCTGGAGCTGATCGCCGCCCTCGAGCGGGCCGGGGTCAAGATCGTCGAGGAGGCCTCCGCCGGCCCGAAGCCCCTCCTCGGCAAGACCCTCGTGCTCACCGGCACGCTGGCGGGGATGACTCGCGACCAGGCCAAGCGGACCATCCAGGCCCTCGGCGGCAAGGTGGCCGGCTCGGTCAGCGCCAGGACGGACTTCGTCGTTGCCGGCGCGGAGGCAGGGGCCAAGCTCGAGGGGGCCCGGCGGCTGGGCATCCCCATCCTGGACGAGGCCGGGCTCCTGGCCCTGCTCGATCCGACACCTCGCCATTGACTTTCCGGGCCCGTTCCGCCATCCTACACCGGCTCGGCGCCTCGAAGGCGCCCGGGGCCGTGGGGCGAGGGATGGCGATTCTCATGATGCGAAACAGGCACGGCAGGCGTGACCGCGCGCGCGCGAACCGCCCGGCACTCCGGAGCCGTGCGAGCGCCGTCGCGGCATGGCTGCTCACCTGGGTCCTGCTGTCGGCCCCCGCACTGGCCGCCGACGTCCTCGTCCTCGAGCGCTCCGTCAGCCTGCGGTCGACCCCCCATGTCTCCGGACGGGAGCTGGCCACCCTCCGCGCCGGCGAGACCTACGAGATCGCCAGGCGACGGCTGGAAAAGCAGCCCCGGTACATCCTCGACGAGCAGGGAACCCTCTGGCTCCGGATCCAGGCGAACGAGGAGCTGGCCGGGTTCGTCCAGACGGACCAGATCTCCGTCGCCCGGGAAGAGATCCGCTCCCCGCGCGGGAATCCCCTGCTGCTCGTCAACATCCGCACCACGGCGGACGGCGAGACCGACCGGGACCTCTGGCTGGTCGGCGAGGGATGGCAGCGGACCATGCGGCTCGCCAGCATCGAGGGGCGGCCGGTCTGGGCCGCTTCGGGCGAGTGGTTCATCTGCCAGGTGGACTCCGGGCGGCGCGTGCGGGACCCGCTCATGGAGCGGACCCTGGAGCGCATCGAGCGCTTCTCCGCGGATGGCCGGACGCGCACCCTGCTGGCCGCAGGCTCCCAGCCGACCCTCCACCCGGGACGCCACGAGGTCTACTTCTACCGGGACGTGAACGCGCACGGCGACCCCGTCCCGCCGGCGCTCTTCGCCGTCTCCGCGGACGGCGGACCCCTCCGCGCGGTGTACCCCTTGCCCGAGCGCTACCGATTCTGGAAAGAGGACGGCGATTATTTCATCCAGGCCCCCCAGCCTATCGTCCTGCCGGGAACCGGACGGATCGTCTTTTTTGCCTACGAGCGGGGGGGCTTCCTCACCCGCTTCCTCGTCACCCTGGAGGGCCACCCGATCGAGATCCGACGCGAATAGGCGGGCGGAAACCAAGGAGATAGCATGGCCAAGGCACGATCAGAGACCGTCAACCTCTACCTGCCGGGATGGGACAGCGAGGAGCACGTCCGGGTGGGGCGGAGCCTGGAGGGCAACCTCGAGCTGGCCCTGACCGGGGCCTGCGGCGGCTGCCGCGAGTCGCTCCCCGACATGCAGCGGACGATCCAGACCATCGCCAAGAAATCCTCGCTCACCCTCTCCGAGGCCACGGCCTTCTACCTCGGCTTCACCGTGGGCGTGGACAGTATCCGCCGCTATCACCGGCTGGGCGATTTCCTGGACGACGACGAGCTGCTGGAGGAGTTCTTCAGCGGCAAGCCCGTGGCGGGACGCTCCCACTGACGGGCAGAGCGCGGCAGCGCGCTCATCGGGGAGCTGCGTGTGTTCGTGCGCCGGCCGCGGGAACCCCGCGGAGGCGGAGCGGCTTTGCCGCCTCCGCACGGACCCGCCAGTCCCGATCGGCCCGTTACAGCTTCTTGTGCGACCCGTCGCACAGCGGCCCCGAGGCGGACCGCTTGCAGCCGCAGAAGTAGACCGTCTTCGACTCCTGGGCGAGGTACTCCACGGGACTGAAGCCGCTCTGCGCGTGGGCGCCGTCGCAGAACGGCTGCTGCCTGCTGCCGCCGCAGGCACACCACCAGTACCGCTGGCCCGCCTCCACCGCCACGCCGTACGGCCCCTTCTGCGCGATCGTCGGCTCGCTCATGTCACTCCTCCCGCGTTGTGAGATCCCGCTGCGCGATTCGTGAAAAAATCGCCGTCCCTTCCGGGCAGCCCGGCGCCCATCTCGATGCTGGAGACCCGGCGGATGGCCCGGTTTCGTTGCCGAGCGTGAGGCCGCTCCAGGAGCCTGCCGCCGGCTGGGCCCCACAGGCGGGCCGGCTTCAGCGGTCTGGGCCAGCCAGTGCGATCAGGCCATCCCGGAGCACGGGAACCTCGGCGGCGACATCCAGGCGGGCGCAGACCTCCAGATCGCCCCCCAGGCCGATGGCGACGATCTGGCGGCCCCAGCCGGTGCGGGGCAAGAGTCCCGCCAGGTCGTGCCGATGCCGATCCCAGAGCAGGCGGCATGCCGCCGCCCCGTCCCCCAGCACCACCGAGGGGGTCCCTTCAGCCGCCCGGTCCGCGATCCCGCCGGCGCAGACGGCGTCCTCCATCGAGAAGATCCCCTCGTAGCCCGAGCAGACGATCAGGGCGTCCTCCCCCTCCCGGACAAGCCAGTCCCCCACCGCCGCGCGATTCAGGAAGGCGGCCGTGGCGACCCGGCGGCCGGTCTCCACGGCCCGCAGCGTCTTCGTCCCGTTGGAGGTGTTCAGGATCACGTCCCGGCCCGCGGCCGCGCCGGCCGCGAACTCACGCGGCGAGTTCCCGAGGTCGAAGCCTTCGATCCGCGCGCCCCCCCGCTCCCCCGCCAAGAGCGCCCCGGGCTGAAGGGCCCGGGCGGCGCGGGCCTCGTCCGCGGAGGCGACGGGACGGATGGAGCGACAGCCGTGCTGAAAGGCCGTGACGATGGTGGTCGTCGCGCGGATCACATCCACCACCACGGCGACCCGCTCGGAACGCCGGCGGGCTGGAAGCTCCGCGGGAAGCAGAAGGACGTCGAGGTTCATACGGCAGGGACCAGGGGTGAAAGGTCAGCAGCCAGGGATCAGGAGCCGGGAGACGCAACTCAGAGAGGCGCCCGCGCAACGAACGCACCGACACCGCGTTCCGTGATGAGCTACGCCGCGCCCCCGACGAGGCGGTCCAAGGCAAGCCGCAGCGGAACGGCCGCGCGCAAGAACACCCGCCGCAGGACAAGTCGCCGGCAGCGAAGCCTTCGGCGGCAGCCCGTCACCGCTCCAGTCGGAACAGGATCTTCTTGCCGCCGATCTCGATCTCGTCGCCATGCTTCAGGATGTGCTCGGAAACCCGCTCCCCGTTCACCCGAGTTCCCGCCAGGCCGCCCAGGTGGATCAGCTTGTACTGCCCCCTCTCGGCGGGGAGGATCCGCGCGTGCACCTTGGCCACGAACATCCCGGAGATCTGGACCTGGCAATCGGCGCCGGATCCGACCGCGATCTCCTCGTTTTCCAGGGCGTACTTCTTCAGGTCGGGCAGGATGAGCCGCGGACGCAGGGTCGGGGTGGCTACCGTGTCCGCGCGCGGCGGGCCCGCCGCCCCCTTGCCGCCCATGGCGGTCGCCATGGCCGACGGGTCGATCATCATGGTCTTGCCCGCGTCCATGGCCGGCACCGCCCTCTTCGCGGCCTCGGCCTCTCGCGGAACGCGGTAGATCAGCCGGTGCTTGACGATCTGGATCTCGTCGCCGTCCTTCAGCTCCTGGGTTCCGGCCTTCTGCCCGTTGACGAACGAGCCGTTGGCGCTTCCCAGATCTTCAAGGACGACCCGGTCGCCATCGGCGCGGATCACGGCATGCCGGCGCGAGACGCCGGGATTCTCCAGCAGGATGCTGTTGCCGGCGGTCCGGCCGATGGTGAGCTCGCCGCTGGTCAGGCTGTAGGTGGCCAGTTGCTTCTCGCCGGCGTAGAGCACGACCTCGGGCACCGGCCCCTTGAAGGCCGCCGGCGCCTGCGGGCGCGGCGGGGGAGGGGGAGGCACCGGCACTCCGGCCGTGAGGGTCTTTTCCACCGCGGACTCGACGGCCAGCGGCGACGCAGCGGGAGGCGATCCGGCCGGTGTCTCCACCGCGGGGGCGGTGGCGGCCAGAACGGACGCCTCGAGTTCCAGCGACGGCTCGGCCAAAGCGCCGGCCTCGGCCGCCTCGACCTTCGCCGCCACCTTGAGGAATACCTCGGAGAGACGGCTGCGGGTCTCGGGCGTGACCAGCGTGACGTCCTCCGCCGGCCCGACCCGCGTCTCCTCGAACAGCCCGAAGGCCACCCCTCCGGCGCCATGCGCCTCGACATAATCCAGGAACTGGTCGCCATGCACCGCCCCGCGCGCCTCCCCTGCGGTGGAGGGCAGATAGCAGGCTCCCAGTGCCCCCTTCGTGCAGATCCCCACGGCCCAGGCTTCGCCGACCCGGACACCCACGATCGCATCGACGCCGCGCGCCGCCACGGCCTTGAGCTCTTCCTCGAGGCCGGCCGGATCCGTGGCCTCCTGCCGGGTCGGGCGGTGCCGGAACAGCACCATGAGCCCCAGCAGCAGCCGCTTGTCCGCAACGAAGAAGGACAGGGGGGCCTCCGGGTGCTCCGCGTACGCGGCGAAGAACTCGTGGATCTCCAGGAAGTCGGTCTCGTCCCCCCGCAGACGCCCTGCGGCGTAGGGTCCGCCGTTGACCACGAAGAGCAGGTACGCCGCCTCCGGCTGGCTCAGCAGAAAATAGCCGTCCGCGATCTGCCGCTCCTGTGTGATCTTGACGAAGAGCGCATCGAACTTCTCCAGCGGAATGACCTTGGTGTCCAGAACCGTCCCCGCCGCGGGGAACTTGGGACTGGGCATGGTGCCTCCTTGCCTCCGGGGGACCGGACCCCGACTCCGGGACCCGTCCTGTCCGACACCTGGCGCCGACCCCCGCGCGGTACCGCCCCCGTTATCGCGGGCCGGCCTTGAGGGTCACAATGTGTTTCCCGATGGTGATCCAGTCGTTCGGGCGGAGTTCCGCCCGCTCGACGCGCTTGCCGTTGACGAACGTGCCGTTGGTGCTCTGGAGATCGGTCAGGATGATCGCCTGCCCCTCCAGGTCGATGCGCGCGTGCCGGCCCGAAACCCCCATGTGGTCGATGACGATGTCATTCTCCGCGTGGCGGCCGATGGAAAGCGGCCGATCCGCCAGGTACTCGCGGATCAACGCCCCCTGAAAACTCAGGACCAGCTTCACTCGCGTCTCCTCCCGTCTTACCCGCCGAACAGATCCGCCAGCCAGCCGAAAAATCCACGACGGCGGCCGGGACGCGCTCGGAGCTCGGTCTGTCCCTCCGGGCGTTTCGCCTCCGGGCGGCTTGTCTGCCCCCCGTCGGGTCGGACCCCGACCAGCATGACCGTGATGTTGTCGTCGCCCCCCTTCTGGTTGGCGAGATCCACCAGGGCCTGGCAGGCCGCGTCCAGCTGTCCGGCGTTGCCGGCGACGACGGCCAGCATCTCCTCGTCGTCCACCAGATCCGACAGCCCATCCGAGCAGAGGAGGTACACGTCCCCCGCCAGTGCCGGCTCCTCGACGAGATCGATCTCCACCGCGTCCTTGAGCCCCAGGGCCCGCGTGATCATGTGGCGATACTGCGACTCGGCCGCATCCGCGCGGGTGATGACTCCCCGGTCGAGCTGCATCTGAACCACCGAGTGATCCTTGGAAACCTGCGCGATCTCCCCGTTCCGCACCCGGTAGATGCGGCTGTCTCCCACGTGCGCCAGGGCCGCCTGGCTCCCGAGGCCCAGGACCGCCACCAGGGTCGTCCCCATTCCCTGGTACTCCGCTCGGCCCTGCGCCGCGTCGAAGATGGCCTTGTTGGCCATGCGGATGCTGCTCAGGAGAAAATTCGAGGACCGGGCGCAGTCGGCGCGCGGCTCGCCGATGAGGGGCAGATCTTCCCCGGCCAGGTACTTGTCCATGAACTCGTGGATGGTCTCGACCGCCAGACGGGAGGCGACTTCTCCCGCGGCGTGGCCCCCCATCCCGTCGCAGACCACGAAGAGCTTGAGCTCCGGCGCCAGGCAAAAGCTATCCTCGTTCCCGGTCCGCCGCCGCCCGACGTCCGACTTGGCGCTTCCGACGAATTCCATGGTGACGCTATCCCTCCGCGGAATCTGCCTTCGCCTCGAAACGCTGCGTGGCGGAGCCGCCCGTCGGCGCCCGCAGCTGCTGCGTGGTGGAGCCGCCCGCCGGAGGGGAGCCCGGCTGCTGGCCGCCCCCGGACTTTCCGGCCTGATTCAGAGCCTTCTCCAGACGCTCCCGGAGGGTCTTCAGGGTCGCCGCCATCTCCGCCCCATCGCGGAAGCGCTGGGCCGGATCCTTGGCCAGCGCCTTCTCGATCAGCTTCTGGAAGATGGGTGGGAGCTTCGGCACGAAGTCGGTGACGGGCGGAGGGGCGCTCTGGGTGATCTGGAACATGATGGTCGCGATCGACTCGCCCCGGAAGGGCCGCTCGCCGGTGAGCAACTCGTAGAGGACGACCCCCAGCGAGAAGAGGTCCGATTGCCCGTCCACCTTCTTGCCCGAGATCTGCTCGGGGGACATGTAGCTGGGCGAGCCCATCACCATGCCCGTCTTGGTCTGGGAGGAGGAGACGATCCGGGCGATGCCGAAGTCGGTGACCTTCACCTCCCCGTTCTCCAGCAGCATGATGTTGGCCGGCTTGATGTCGCGATGCACGATCCCGTGGGCATGGGCATATCCCAGGGCATCCGCAACCTTGGCGCAAATCTCCAGGACCCGGGGCCAGGAAAGCAGCGCGTCCTTGCCGCAGTACCTCTCCAGATCCGATCCCGTGAGAAACTCCATGGCGATCCAGGCGACATCGGTCTCTTCGCCGCTGTCGTAGATCGTCAGGATGTTGGGATGATTCAAGCCGCCGGCAGCCTGCGCTTCCCGGAAGAAACGTTCCTTCACCTGCGCCACCTGCGACTCGTCCACGTCGTCGAAGTGCACCGTCTTGATGGCCACCGTCCGGTTGATCTTGGGGTCGATCCCCTTGTAGACGATGCCCATGGCGCCCCGGCCCAGCTCCTCCACCAGCTCGTAGCGACCCAGGGTTGGGCGCTCCACCCCCTCCATGATGGCGGTGGACTCGCCCCGCTTGCTCCCGCCGACCGGGCTCAGCACCGGCCCGGCGGCGGCAGCCCGTACCTTGGGCAGACGCTCGGCCACGTCGCGGTACTTCTTGTCGGCCGAGGCGATGCGTTCGTAGACATTGAGGGCTTTCGCCGGCTGGCGCTTCCGCTCGAAATCCAGGGCCAGGTTGTAGAGGACTCCCTTGATCTCGTCGTCGACCGGGATCCGGCTGAACTTCTCCCACGCCAGATCCAGCATCCCTTTCCCCTGGAAGGTGAGCCCGAGGAGCTTGTTGGCCTCGTCGCTCTCCTCCTCGACCGCCTCCTTTTCCCGCTCCACCTTGAGGAAGCGGCGCGACGTGATGGCCAGGTAATTCAGGAGCACCAGCACGCCGGGATAGGTGACGGAGAACCAGACCCCCTGGACGGCAAAGAGCGCGAGGCCCGCGCCGATCACCCCCAGGAAGAGCAGGGCTCCGACGGCCGAGCCCGCGCCCGCCCCCAGGCGGGGAAGGAGGAACGCGGTGAGCAGCCCCAGGCAGAGCACCGCCGCCAGCATGCCGAGATCCGCCCAGGCCGGCCGGGTCAGGAACTGCTCCGTC
>Ga0265297_10009822_pt1 | contig 12225 bp, 22 predicted proteins | sample Munlanlwell13791_FD_192502 | JGI IMG/M metagenome (GOLD analysis project Ga0265297, IMG submission 192502) | Leachate microbial communities from a municipal landfill in Southern Ontario, Canada - Leachate well 137-91 | ecosystem: Engineered > Solid waste > Landfill > Unclassified | place...
CCCTCACCATCCTTTCCAGTTTCTTCTTCATCAGATTCCAACTCGTCAATGAAACTCTTACCTTGAGAGGCCTCAGTTGCGCCCAACTTTACTTCTTTGTTGTCGTCCTGCACCTCAGTTACCACTGTAGCCATAAAACACCTCCGTTATTTTTTATTATTTTGCTTAGCTGCCCTGTTTTTCTTATCTTGGCGACCTTTAAACACGGCAGTCTGTGCCTTTGTCAGTGAACTTTCACGTTTAGCTTCAATCTCCATCTCCATCATACGCTCTTCTCTCTGCATCATCTGTTCGTGGTAAGCTTTTACCTTCATTCTTGCACTTAAAGGCATATCACTGTACTCAAGAATCATATCAGGAGGGATACTTCCAGAGTTATTTTGGCTAAATTCTGTCAGCATCTGAGCTATTGCCATCCTCATAGTGGTGTTTTCTACTGCTTCATCAATAGCAAAGTCATACTTGAGGGCAGAAATGTCATTGTACCCCTGTACTTGAGGATTCATCTGGGTGTTTATCTGTGTCAGGTATGCACCCTCAGGCCCTTCTATACGAATCATCTGAGCTTGTGTCATATACTGTTGAATCATACTGACCATGATTTCAGCAGAGTGTAGGCGGGACTCCCTGAAGTTATCAAACAGGATGTATAAAACAGCCATTCCAGTTTGCTGTCGCAGACGAAGTGTTACTCCAGGCTGCCGAGACGAAGTCTCAATACCCATCAGGTCATTCTGAATACCACTGCTGTCCTTCATATCCTGTTCGTAGGTCTGGTCAAGCTGAGCATAGACAGGCGAAATCTGTGGTTGGTCAGTAAATTTCCACTTATCAAACTTTCCTTGTGCAATCACAAGTCTGAAGTTTGGTTGAGAAGACTTCGCATCGTATTCTTCTGGGTCAATCAATGCTCCGACTTCGTGTACCAGGAGACCTTTTGGTGCTGTCTGCAACAAGTGTTGAAGTTGACGTCTCATAGCGTTTCGTCCACGCTGAGGGTCTTTCATCATGTTTACGACTGAGAACCACCTATTCTCGTCTTCGTCCTTGTAAGCACCAAATAGAACGTAAGGAAAATGGTTATGCTTATAAGGAGAAGGGCCTGCCTCCACCAACTTATTCCCAGAATATATGGCGTAGTAGACCTTCTTAACCATTCTCTTGACTGATTTAATTTCTTTATCATAGTGAATAACTCCTCCTTTACCATCAGGAATTCCCTGTCTCAGTGCAGCTTTAAACTTAGTCAACTCAGCAGGAGTTGTTAATTCCACCTTTCCAGTCAAAGGGTTCTCTACCCAGTAAATTGTTTCATACTTCCTGTACCAACACTCAGTCAGGCGGTACTTGTCAGTCACAGTGTTGTAAAACTGTGGCATTTCACTGGAACTACGTGAAAGAGACTTGATTTCATCCAGTGAAATATTTGGGAAGAAAGCCTTTATATCATCTGCCTCAAGCCATTTATCCACAAACAGATAACGTGCATCTGACATATCATATGCTACGCTTGTTGGGTCAAGCAGAAAGTCCCTGCCCGAGATACGTACTGCTTTTATCTCAGGCTCCATTGGATTATCTCCACCAATCCAGAAACCAAGAAGAGACCTACCACTTTTTACTGCATGCTCGAAGCATTCGTTTTCCATTCTTGCAAGTTTTGCCTTTCGGCGAAAATGCTTAAAGGCGCCGTTCATTATCTCCGTTATTGCATCATCTCCCATGGAGACAGGAAACAAGTACGGGACTCGGTTGGACTGTCCAGCCAAACCAATCAGAAGGTTTATCTTCGGAAGGATTGTATTAAAGACTGTTGAAGGACGTTGCTGTTCTTCGAGTTCACTGAGTACCTCAGTCGTGTCCTGCTTCCCAGCATAGAAGTCATAGTCTTCCTTTGCTTCAGTCCTAAAGTTACGCTCAGCAACATTTCCTTCTGACTCAAGTTGCCATTTCCAAAGTTTGTTGAGAAGCTCAGTCTCACCCTCAACAGCAGTTGTAGAATCTGGCTTTGTAACTATCGCGCTGTCATAAGTCTCAATCATTTCCCACTCCTTTTCGTCGGCTTCCAGCCGTGGTCAAGAGCATTCAACAAACGCTGTAAGTTGTATGCTTTTTCCTTTGTTGTCGACTTCGCCTTCACACCATTGGGAGTGGCGACGCGATACCTATTACTGGAGGACTTGGTAATTTTTACTGGCATCATTACCTCGGTTTTGCAACTCCGTTTTTCCCCTGTTTAAAAGCGTTAGCAATCGGGTCAGGAGAAAGACCAAGCTTCTTTATTTGAAGCTCAACTGTTTTGCTGTCGCTTTCACTTATACCACCAGAACCAAGAGACTCTCGAGACCTTACTTCAATCACATCCGCTGTTGCTACAATCGTAAAGGTGTCTCCAACATTCAATCCCTTGAGGTCAAGACCAAGTCTGGAAATCAATTCCTTCTCAAGAGTTATCCTTGTGCCATAGGGATAGCGGTCTCGTTCGGGGTAAGAAAGTCCAATTTTTGTATTTTCTTTGACCGGCTTCGGTGGAGAAAGCTTCGTATCTATTATCTTCATAGGTCACCTCGGTTTGGCTGCTCTGCCAATTTTGTGAATCTCTCCCATTTTCAGTGGACGGTCAGGATTACTAACTGGGTCTGCCATCTCTTCAACAGGTTTCTCTGCATCTGGAAGCTTCTTCTTCTTTCCAAGTAACCCTTCAACGATTGTATCTACTATGCTTGCCATTATACCTCCTCCTCTTCTCCCTGCAATTTTGGTGCTGACATAAAACCAAGACCAGCAATACCGGCTGTTTCAAGATAATGCTTCTTTACAACATCTGGAAGACCTTCCCATATATCCATCTGAGGAGGTTGTCCAGGTCTTCTTCTGTTAAATACTTCAGGTGTAGCTGCACTACCAGTTTTCTTTATTTTTCTTGAATCAGATATTCTTCTGGCCTTAGACACTGTTGCATACTCAGATAACAAAGCATCAACTTCTGCTGAATTACTGTTGCCTCCATACATATAATCCCAGAAGTCCTTTTTACCTAAAGGAATATTGACTCCCTCTTCGGTGTGAAACGTAAACATATCAGAACCAGTATCGTAGTCCTTCCATACAGGTATTCCTGTAGAACCTGATTTATCTAACCTTCTAAACTGCTGAGCATGGCGAGCTTCATGTGGTATAGTTGCAGGTTGACGTAACACTGAAAGGGGTAGTGATACCTTATCAGAGTCTATTGTATACATAGCATCCCACTCGCCAAGTGTTCTTCCACCAGATGAACTTTGAGTAAGTAAAGGATTCTTTGTTAATTCAGCAACTTTGTCTTCATTCATAGCACGAATAATATCCTTTACTTCTGTCTTAGCATTTTGAGGAAGCGTTTTATAAGTAACCTTTCCTTTTTGTCCCCAATGACCTTTTCTAAAGGTATTTAGAAATTCCTTATAAAACTGTGCTCGAGTTCCCCAGTTCATCACGACACCATCCAAGAATGTCTACTACCTGTAGTTCCGTATTGCTGATGAAACTTCTTCCACCTGTCAACGCTTCCCTTCTTAACCTTGGGTCTAAATACCTGAGTAGCAACACCACTAAAATATTCAGTCAACGCCAATGCATCTGCAATGTTCGGAGAAGGAACTCCTCGCTTCTTTGCGTCAGGTTTACTTTCAACCTTATACCCACCATGCTTATTAAAGGTGTAGCGGAGGCTGGACAATTCGTTTGCAAGCTTCTGCCCCATTGAAAGGACGTCGCCGAATTCCTTCTTTGTGGGAAAAGAATACTGCATCCGCATACACTTATCCCTCATAGTTACCCAGAGTTCATCACGAAGTCTGTCGGCCTTAGTGATGTCGCTGGAGGCGGACGACACATTTACTCCGAACAAGTTCTCCGTGTTATGTTTTGCCAGCCAATCCACTACACCAGCTCCGACACCAATCTCGTCAACAGCCATTCCTAAGGCCTCATTTTCTATAGCGTATAGGCGGGCTCTCATAGCTAAATCAATAGTATTCATTCCGTGGTAAGTCTCCCAAGGAAGAACAACATTCCCAGTACGAGGAAGAATAACGCTGTCATCATCCCCAAATCTTGCCACATCGACTCCAACATAAGGGGGTTCATCTTCAGGTACTGTAATTTCATTTCCGACACAAGCTTCTGCCCAAGCCAACGGAATGAGTGTTCCTTCATCCTCAATGGGTGGGTCACCAGCAACACGAATACGAAAGATATTGGAATCAGTTCCATACTTCATCTCCATATAGTCGCAGTATTCTTTCTTGACATTCGAAGACTTCCGACTATCCCAGTGTAACTGTGTCCACATCTTCTTAATCTCAGGATGAAAATGTGAATCAAAGAAATAGCCTTTGTTCTTAGTCATGTTTCCAATCAGAATCATGCGGTTGTCTTCCTGTGTGCAGGAACCTTCCAAGGGGATGAATACGGGCTCAGGTACACCAGACGCTTCGTCTACAACGATAAGGAGGTGGTCACCGTGCAAACCAGCGACAGATTCGACTTGTTCTTCGGGAGAAGCTTTGGCAGAGGGGGAGATAGCCCGTACCCACCATTCCCTTGGGTTATCCTTCTGGAAGATTTTGTCCCTTTGAATAACGAACTCGTCGGCGACTAAGGAGTTTCGTAACCACTTACTAATTTCACTCCATAGAATATCTGACAGCTGTCTTGCAGTAGGTGCAATACAAACTACCTTTGCAAAAGGCCTTGTGACCATAAACCAAGGAACTATGACTCCTCCGACCATAGCGTCCTTACCTGTTCCGTGACCACTGCGTATGGTTAGCCTTTTTGTCTGTGGAAACACATGAAGGGCTTCAGCCTGCTGGTCGGAGGGTTGCATCTTAATACATTCCTTGCAGAATATAAGGGGACTTTCCCTCCACACCCTAAGTCTCTTTATAACTTCCTGGTCATACATCAGGGAATCTCCTCAGGTCTACAGCCAGCAATAAGTTCAACCTCAACAGCGTCAAGGTTGGCGTCTTCGACTAACTCTGCATCAGTGACATCTTCTTCTGAACCTTTCTGAATAGCTGCACGATTACCAGCTTTTTCTTCCTGTTCCAAGCGTTCAATCTCAATCAGGTAGTGGACAAGTCCCTTAATTTCCTGAGGCTTTCCCTCTACCATGAATTCCTTTTCCTTCAGAATCTTGTATGCAAGAACAAGGTCACGAAGTGGAGCACTGTCAATCTTGTCGTCAGTTATGGCAGAAAGAATCTTGTGTTGGAGTTCAGTTAGTTCTAATGTCTGGAGAGTACGGTAGTTTAGAAGAACCGGACTTTCCTTCTGTAACCGTGCAATCTTCTTCTCCAGTGTTGGTCGACTGCAGCCAAGTTGCTCAGCCATTTCCTTATGAGTAAATCCATCAGAAATTAGGTCCAGCAAAACGTCTGAGTCAACCTCGAATTCTTTCCTTGCCATCTTCTATATCCTATAGTATAGAATACTATAAGCTGGGATAATTGTCAATCGTTTCTTTGTTCAAACTAAAAATAATTACTAACCTGAATAAACTAACACAACAGGCGGAAGTTTACTGGCGGGGCGGGTGGGTGGGAGCACACCAGCTAAAATCCACCCTCAAAGGAGGATGCAGAGCATTCCAGAAAGTAAAATTTTCATACCTTCTGGAAACTTCATCAAGCCTACGAGGTACCTGTGAGGATTAAAGGAGAGGGTTAAAGGAGAGTGGTACCTGTGAGGGTGGGACCCCAGGCTGACAAAGTCCAGGAAAATTTCCAGTAGAAAGTCGCGGTTCCACAAGCGGGAGCTTGCTCCCAGGGGGATTTTGAATTTCTGAGTCGAGTAGAATCTGGGGCCATTCTACGCTTCATGGGGGTAGGGGTGGGGTTCGTGGGGGGTCAGCGGGAAAGCATAAGACACCAATGAATTGGTCGTTTGACAATCCAGCCCATATATGGTATAATCTTTTTGTTGGAAGGAACAACCTGTTAGATTCGGGACATCCAACACAGTCGGGAAAATGGACTATAACCGACTTGACTACAACGACTAAGGTTATCGTAACGAGCCTACCAGTCAGCGTACAACAAGTCTAACCGACCCCAGATAGTTACGGCTATCTAATTGAATATGAAGTTGTGGGATGTTCTCGCAAACCCTCCCAGTTCTAATGATGGGAACTGGACAAATAAAAACCTGCAATACTGGACATCTGACAACCGGCTCCTGACGATGGAAAAACTAAATCAGAAGGAGATACGATAATGGCAGATAATGAAAGAACAAAGGCGAAGTGGAGTCTGGACAAGGTTTTGCTGAAAGTTAGTATGCCTGATGGAGAAGCAGCTGACTTCAACCTGAACGACTTGTTCAGCGGATTCGAGAAACTCACTGGTACGCAACAGAATACCATCGCATACGGAGTTAAACAGAAACTCAGCGATTCGACTGCCAGAAGTAAAGACGAGAAACTGGACAGCAAGGGAGCAATCGAAGTCATGCGGACGACTTACGCCGGAATAGTTGACGGAACAGCGTGGACTAAGAAAGGCGGTGGCGGATTCAGCAAAAAGATATCTCAGGCAGTTTTGGAAGAGAAAGCCAAAGAAGCTGGCTTGTCAGTTACGAAAGCCAAGGCGATGTTGGAAAGCATAGGTTTCACAATCAACTAAATTTCATTATCGGGAGCCGGTTGCTCATATAAGCTTAAATAAAACCAAAGGAGATTGTTATGGCTACCGACGAAAGAATCTATGTCAGACTTACAAGGCAGGCAATCGAAAAACTTGGTGGTGAGATGAGGTTGGAGAGCGGAGCAGTTGAACTGAGCCTCCCATCCAAGCGAATTGACCCAATGTTCGCTGAGTATCTCAGGGATGAACATGACTTCACGAATTCCGAGATTGATGATGTCTTCGAACATATCAGCGATATCACCATCAAGAATGTTTTGACCAAGGCAATTCGACTCTCCCGCTAACTCCTCGTTTCTTCCTTCCTTCAAGGCATTTGGACTTCTGTCCAGGTGCCTTTCTTTTTTGTCCTCTGGAGAAAGCTCAGTTTCTCGAATTCCAGCCAACAAGTTTAGACAAAATAGGCAGTTTATAAACTGGTAAGAATAATATGGGAGTGGGTAGTAATGTAGTAAAGCAGTAAGCCAGTAAGGCAGTAAATGGTGTTTAATCCCATTTTGTTGTATGGACTTCTTGGAACATCTCAGGTGGTACAAAATTTGTACTTTCTGGTATTTATTTCTCCTTTTTTCAATCTTCTTCCTTTTTCAATCTTCTTTCTAAGCTTTGTTAATCTCTCTCTTTATTTCTTATTTATATATATATAGATATATATTATAATATATAAGTAATAAAATAATAGAAAAGAAATAATAAAAAGAATACTGAGAAAGAGTCAGAAAGTCCAAAAATTGTACTTCCTTGGATACAAAGTATCCTTCTGGGAAACAACCAAACAGCTGTCCAGAGACAAACATGGGATAGACTCACGATTTACAGGCTTACTGGTTTACTGGTTTACTACATTACACCATTACAACACACTTAATTATTTTGTTGACTTCTGGGTAAAAATATGTTATAGTCTTTGTATGGACAATGAGGAAACTGGAAACACCGGAAAGGAGAAACCTGATGTTAACAAGGGATGAAGCAATCAGTGTATTGGTTGAAAGGTACGGCATTTCCCAGCGGGAAGCCAAACAGAATTATGAATTGACACTGTCTGACTTGAGACTCTTTGCACATGACGAGTGGGGACGCAGAATCAGAGGAGCGAAGGTTAGCTTCGTGGATAAAGCTGATTTGGTCAAATATCTTGAAAATTTGGAAGCTTAAAAGGAGGACTAAATGAAGAAGCCGTTTATGTTTAATCAGTTAAGTGGTGTTAAAAAGTGTGTTGTTTGCGGTAAGGGACTGAAGCGGAATCTGCTTGAGAAGAAGCCAGACGCAGATATGTGCTACAAGTGCTTCAGGGAGATGAGGCTCAGGACACAGCACGTCGCTGCACAGATAGTTCCTTGGTTTGAGGCCTAAGATGAAGGTATTCTGGAACGAAGACAGCACTATTGCTATCCCAGCTGGTAAAGTTACCAAGTTTGACATTACCAAGATGTCTTTCAATCCACAAGAAAACAAGTGGGTAGTCAGGGCATTTACTAACAACGACATCCAGGCTACAATCCTCAAAAGCTTTAATTCCAAAGTGGAGGCGGTTACATGGCTGAGCAACCAGTTGCTGGTAGGATAGGCAAAGTTATAGGCGTGCCGATATTCAGTAAAGACATCGAAGCCAAACTTATGAATATCTGTACAATGGACTTACTCATTAACAGGGGGCCGGAAATGGCTGCCCTGTTCCTGCTGCAGATGGCAGCTAACAAACATTGGAGGGAGAAAAATTGAGACCTGACAAAGAACAGAAAATTATCAACACTTTCTTTGCAATAGCCCTTCCACTTATTCTGCTTGCGGGTTCCTTTGCTTTTGGAGCCTTATATATGAAGCATAAGATAAGGGCTGAAGTCTATGCTGGAAGTCGCTGCAGCATTCCCATTGGGACGCTTGGAATTACCATCACACCTAAGGAAGGAACCTTACTCACCGTGACAGACCACACAAAGGAACTGGAGGACTAAGAAATGAAACAAGACGAAATTCTTATCCAACAAACGAGGAATATAAGAAGGAGGTGAAATAGTGGCTTGGATGCAACGCAACAGATATATGATTCATACTTATCTGCTACCAAGAGAATATGATAAAGCTATCTTTGTGGCAAATAAGCAGGGATTGAAAGTCAGTAAACTTATCCGAAACTTGCTTAGCAAAGCCTACGATGAATTCGTAGAGAATGAAAATAAACTAAAGGAGGCAGCAAATGGCGACAAGATTAAACACCAAAACTCGTATTAACAAACAGATTGAAGCTGTAAAAGAAGAGCCTGTTCCCAGTGGTTTCAATAAGACTGAGGAAAAGCTTTACAAGGCTCTTCGTGGTCAGATTGACAAACGCTATTTCTTAATAAAGCGTCTTGTCGAAGCAACAGTCGGGGAACTCAAGGAATCAATTGATGAAAGGCTTGAAGAGATAGAATCTGATATTTCAGACGACGTTGATTCCCTGGATTCCCGTGTTGACAGTCTTGAAAGTCTCAAGTCCATTGTCAACGGTGTTAAAGTAACCGTGGAAGAAATGCACAACAACCGCTTCACTTCTTTTCCTCCTCCTGACAAATCATACAGCCCTGACCATATGAGAGTTCTGCAACGCATAAAGGCTGCAAGCGACAAAGGTACCACAAAGTATCTTGCTGACTCAGTTGTTGCAGAAGAATACTTTCAGCAACCCAAGCGTCATATGTATCGCTGGGATAGTGACGAAGATGCAAAGCTTGAAAGAAACCTCATTGGACTGGTTGAGGCTGCAGCTCGTGTACACGAGCGGAAGAAGTCAGCCATCATGTTCAGAATAGCAAAGCTCCTGAAAGATGCCGGTGTTGAGTTATGAGACCTAAGGAACTCCACCGCACGCTTGGGCGGGACGAAGTTTCTCGGCATAGATACCACGACTGCGAGAGATACGACAATTGTCTCGTGCTGGCAGCGAGGGAAGGCTGGTCAAGCTTTTCTTGTATGGGCTGCAGCTGCTTCGTAATGTTCCAAGAAAGTCCAAAATTTGTATCTTCTGGAGGCAAACAAGATGGCACTCAATAGGGAAATACCTAAGTTCGAACCCACCTACTGTGGGGACAGTGTTTACGCAAGATTCGATGGCTATGCCTTTGTCATTTATACAGACAACGGCATGGGACCTGAGAATGAAATCTTCTTAGAACCATCTACACTTGACAGCTTTATCAGCTATACTGACAAAATAGCTGAACAAATCAAAGCCCTACAGGGCTAAAAGGAGGCCGAATATGGCTAATCATCAGGAAGAGTACAAGCTTAACAAGGAAACAAAAGGAGCCCTACGATATGGGACTGGCGACCCCGACAGCCCTTACGGAGATATCTACATTCGCAAGTCTCTGTTTAAAGGAAAGAAGCGTCCTCAGGTAATCCAGATCACTTTCACGTTTCCAGAGGAGAAGAAGTAGTATGAACTCAGGTGAGAATTACAAAGGAAGATTTCCGCGTCCATCTGATGATGTAATTCGTAAGATTAGGAGAGTCAAGATGGAAAATCCTGAACTCTCCTTCTCTAACTTGGGAACACGTTTCAGCATGAATTACAAAACAGTAGCAAAAATCATAAGAAAACAACATCCCTACGAAAAGGAGGTCTAACAATGAGTGGAGGTTTTGTGCCGAAAGGCACCGGTAATATGACTGTGGTTCCAAAGGAGAAGCATCCTGCCTGGACATACTTTAAAGGCATGGTTGCTTTCAACACTAAACATGGTATAGGTCCACAAATTGACCTGGAAGATAACAAGTCCGGTTGGGTTGTGTTCTGGGAAGTTTACAAGCAAGGCTTTGAAATGGGCTACGGAGAAGCAGTACATGAAAGCTATGGAAGTAAACAAGAAAATAAAGAAGGAGGAAAAAATGGAAGAGAAGTATAACGAAGAAGGTCTTGCCTTCGACAAGGAATTTCTGGAAGCAAACGAGGAGCCAACAGCGACTTATGAAGAAGTACAGAAGATTGAAAAGCTGAGAAGCCAGGCGTGCCTGAAATGCTTCAAATGCTGCAAGATTACGCTCATGCCAGTAGACATTCGGAGTAAGGAAGAATTCGCTTTCTTGGAAACCAAGGGATTTGAGTTCTTTGTTAGTGGTATGGGTGGAACAGACGAATCAACCTTGTTCACTATCATTCACAAAGATTGTAAACACCTGACCAAACTCGGCTGCAAGATTTACGACAAAAGACCTGAAGCGTGTAAACGCTATGATGGCAGGGATGACCCAGTACTTACTAAAGCTTGCTTATGGTGGCAGATAAAGGAGGACAAGACAAATGAGTGGAAGCGTAGAATGGGAGCTACGAAGGCTCTGGAGGATTGTGGTAAGCGTACCATCGGAAAAGACGACCCAGCCGGATTCTTTGCAAAAGGTCAGCCTACTGCGGTTCGCCAAGGACAGGGCATCGGCAAGAAAGCAAGGCCTGAGGGGAGCGGAAAAACTCCTGGGCCTGAAACACAAGAGCCTGCATAAGCAGAAAACGGAGGTAACACTTCATGGCTTACAATCCTGATACCAGCGTAAAAGAAATGCTGGAAGAACATGAAGGCGAGCGTCCTTCTAGTCAACGGCGGACAGGTGTTATGCTTTGCTATCCGTTTGAAGAGAAACGCCTGAAAAGGTGGAACGTGGATGTCTTAATCCAGCCTAAGTATGATGGTGAGCGTTGCAGGGCACTAATCTACAACAAGACTGTGACGCTTCTGAGCAGCGAAGGCAACGTGATTACAAGTGTACCACACATCAACAAGGCGTTGCTTGAAACTGGAATGAATGAAATTGAGTTGGATGGTGAGTTGTACGCTCATGGCTTACCCTTTGAGGAAATTCATTCCAGAGTATCTCGCAAGGTAAACTTGCATCCTGACTACGAACAAATCCAGTATCATATCTTCGACACAATTTCTAATGAGGCTCAGGTAACTCGTTTGCTTGAACTCACTAAGTACGCATTTAATCCTGACATTTTGCGGGTAGTTGAAACTTATCGCAGTGACAACGGCGACACTCAGAATATCATGCTTTGGCTTGAGCAGTTTCAGAAACAAGGCTACGAAGGAATAATTGTTCGGCACCCACTTGCCACATACAAGCGTAGTCGTTCCACCCTGATGATGAAGTTCAAGCCAAGGAAGAAAGACAGCTACAAAATTCTGGGTTATGAAGAAGAAAGGGATATTTATGGTCAGCCTAAAGGTCGACTCGGTGCCTTGATTTGTATAAGCAATGATGGTGGGACTTTCAAGGTCGGCTCTGGTTTCACGGCAGAACAGCGACAGAACTACTGGAACGTCAAAGAGAATCTTATTGGCAGAATTGTCGTTGTCAAGTATCAGCATCTGACACCTGGACGGAACGTCCCAAGATTTCCTGTGTTTGCGGAGGTGAAACGTGGCAAAGATAATGCCAAATCTTAAGGATGTTAAGACTGACGATGAAGAAATCACTATCAGTCAGCAGTATACCAGGATGGGTATGCACTGGACGTTTTGGGGAGCAGGAAGATGCTTTCACATTTACGAGGATG
>Ga0265297_10009823_pt1 | contig 12225 bp, 11 predicted proteins | sample Munlanlwell13791_FD_192502 | JGI IMG/M metagenome (GOLD analysis project Ga0265297, IMG submission 192502) | Leachate microbial communities from a municipal landfill in Southern Ontario, Canada - Leachate well 137-91 | ecosystem: Engineered > Solid waste > Landfill > Unclassified | place...
TCCAGATTATGCCGTGCCGGTCGAACGGGCGGGAGAAATTCCGCTGTTTGAGCCCGTTTATCCGCTTACTGCCGGTTTAGGCAACAAGGCGTTACGGAGAGCCGTCGCTCAGGCGCTGGCGAAGCTTCCCGATCTGCCGGAGTGGAACGACGCGGCACTGCAGGCTCGCGAAGGATGGCCTAAGTGGAAGGAGGCGGTTTTGAAGGTTCATAATCCTTCATCCACAGATTTTTCTAGCGGATCCCCTCCCTCCCTCCGCGTTACCACTACTGATGTTCTTGAAACAAGCGACGTTTCGCGCCCCGCGAAGGGGGGGGGAAATATTGTAAAACGTCTGGCTTATGATGAGCTTTTGGCCGATCAGCTGTCTTTGACCATTATTCGCGCGCATCACAAGGGCAGCGCAGGACGCCGTTTTACGGGAACGGGGGAATGGACAAAAAAATTGGAGGCGGCTTTGCCTTTTACGCTTACCGAGGGGCAAAAACGCGCGATTAAGGAAATTACGGACGATCTGTCTTCGGAAAAAAGGATGCTGCGGCTGCTTCAGGGCGATGTCGGATCGGGCAAAACTATCGTTGCCCTGTGGGCGATGCTGCACGCTATCGAGGCGGGCGCACAGGCGGCTTTGATGGCTCCGACAGAAATTCTGGCCAAACAACATTACGCTACGCTGTCGACGTTTCTTGCGCCGCTTGGCATCGAGATCGGGTTGCTTATCGGAAAAGGACGCGGCCATGCTCGCGCGACGGTGCTGAAAGACTTGGCGAGCGGAAAATTAAGGCTCGTTGTGGGCACGCATGCTCTGTTCCAGGACGATATTGAATTCAAGGATTTGGGATTGGCCGTCGTTGACGAACAACACCGCTTTGGCGTCAACCAACGCCTGATGCTGTCGGATAAAGGGCGCGGCGTAGATATTCTGGCGATGACCGCGACGCCCATCCCTCGCACGCTGACGCTGACGGCCTATGGCGATATGGATGTGTCTCGATTGAACGAAAAGCCCGCCGGACGGCAGAAAATAGATACCAGCCTTATTGATATGGCTCGGCTCGACGAAGTTATTGCCGGAATTAAACGCCAAATTGCCAAAGGCGCGCAGGCGTATTGGGTTTGCCCCCTGATCGAAGAATCCGAAGAGACCGATCTGGCTGCCGCGACGGAACGGGCGGCTCTTTTGAAAGGCGCGCTTGGAGAAAATGTCGTCGGGCTTGTGCACGGACGCATGAAAGGCGACGAAAAAGATCGCGTCATGCAGGCTTTTTCGGAAGGAAGCATTAAAGTTCTTGTTGCAACGACGGTTATCGAGGTCGGCGTGGACGTTCCTGCCGCCACCGTCATGGTCGTTGAACACGCCGAGCGTTTTGGGCTGGCGCAGTTACATCAGTTGCGCGGACGCATCGGGCGCGGCGCAGAGAAATCGCATTGCCTTTTGATGTATCTGTCGCCTTTGGGAGAAATGGCAGCGGCGCGCCTGAAAATGCTGCGCGAAACGGATGACGGCTTTTTGATCGCCGAAGAGGATTTGCGGCTGCGCGGCGCGGGCGAATTGCTTGGCACGCGGCAAAGCGGACTGCGCGATTTTCGCATGGCCGATCTGGCGAGAGACAGAAATTTATTGGATATGGCTCATGACGATGCGGCGCTTATTCTAACGAAAGACCCGCATTTAACGAGCGAAAGGGGGCAGGCTTTAAGAACGCTGCTTTACCTGTTCAATCGGGATGCGGCTGTGCCGCTGCTGAGGGCGGGGTGATTTTGAGGCCGTCTCGTTACTTTTTACAAGCCGGGGCTGCGTGCCTTCCACAAGAGCGGCGGCGGATGACCCTGACTGCCTCCAAGGCTAACGCGCCTACAATCGCGAGCCCCGCAGCTCCAAATAACAGTCTCTCTTCGACAGCGGCTTTCGGCGCAAAAGCTACGACCATGCCGGTTAAGCCTATGCCATAGGCGGCTCCGACAACGACGGCGGTTATAATTCTTTTTGTGATTTCGCTCGCTTTTCTGAAAAGGGCGTCTACACCGATCATATGTGCTTGCATAACGTTTATCCTTCGTAATTGCTTCTGTTTTTAAATGTGTTTTTCCGGCAATGTTTTTGTCGTTCTATCATAATGGGTCAAAGGGTCTTTCGGGCGAAAAGCTTCTTTGATTTCCGCGAGAAGGGCCCGGGAAGCTTTGGGCGCACCCTTGGGGTTTGTGACTTCGTACACGGCCAAGCCTATGGCTCCCGTCAGGGCAAAACCTGTTGTGCCCAACAGGACGCGGCATAAGGGATGAACGTCCGGCGCAACCGCCATCACCACGTTAAGCAAGCCCGTGCTATAAAGTATTCCCCATAAAACGGCGTCCGCCCATTGCCTTTTTGCTTTGTAGGTCGTTCCGACTAACTGGGCGCAACCGTCCAAAAAATTATGACGCGTCATATTTTGCCCTTCTCAATCAATGGTTCGCATTCTCCTTTTTTATAAGCGGGGGAGTCAATGCGGCTAATTGCTTTCTATGTTAACTTATAATTATGAATATGTTCCGTTTATCAACGGGTTATTGACGTTGTCATCACCGCCCCCGCTTGGTATACAGTCTGCCTCTCCGTGCGCTTGGGCGGCGGAGGCGTATTCCCCAAGGTATTGAAAAATGAATTTTCGTCTAGGCCGCCGCCACCGCGTATTTGAAGGAAAGGCCAAGGTCTTGTTTGAGGGCCCTGAGCCCGGAACGCTCGTTCAATATTTCAAGGACGACACTTCCGCCTGCAATAACCAGAAAAACGGCACAATCACAGGCAAGGGCGTTCTGAACAACCGTATCTCGGAATACCTGATGATGAAGTTGGGAGAAATCGGAATCCCGACCCACTTTATGCGCCGCATCAATATGCGCGAGCAGCTTATCCGTCAGGTCGAGATCATCCCCGTGCGCGTTGTCGTTCGCAATATCGTCGCAGGGTCTTTGTCCAAGCGGCTTGGCATTCCCGAAGGAACCGTTTTGCCGCGTTCGATCATCGAGTTTTATCTGAAGAAAGAATCGCTCGGCAATCCCATGGTGTCGGACGAACATATCACCGCTTTCGGCTGGGCCAGCCCTCAGGAAATTGACGAGATCATGGCGCTTTCCTTGCGCGTCAACGATTACCTTTCGGGCCTGTTTCTGGGCATCGGACTGAAACTGGTTGATTTCAAGCTCGTCTTCGGGCGCTTGTGGGATAACGACGAGTTGCATATTATCCTGGCCGACGAGATCAGCCCCGATAATTGTCGCCTTTGGGACGTTAAGACGAACGAAATTATGGACAAAGACCGATTCCGGCGCGATCTTGGGAAAGTCGAAGAAGCCTATCAGGAAGTCGCCCGCCGTTTAGGGATTATGCCCGAAGCGGCTTCATTAAAACCGGAGGACAAGTAACCATGAAAGTCAGAGTGGATGTCATGTTAAAGCAGGGCGTTCTTGATCCTCAAGGAAAAGCCATCGGACATGCTTTGGGTAACTTGGGCTTCAGGGGCGTCGGCGACGTTCGCGTCGGGAAAACCATCGTTCTCGACCTCGCCGAAACGGATCGCGACAAAGCGATCGAGAACGCCAAGAATATGGCCGAAAAACTGCTTGCCAACCTCGTTATCGAGGACTTTAAGGTCAGCATCGTTTAATCTTTCTCTTTTCTTGAACTTCTTCCTGGAAGCATACGGGCGATGGTTGAAAAAAATCTCGCGGGCAGGCTATTCGAAAAATTGGCGTTTGTAGACACCGTGCGTCGTCGCCGCCGCAGGGTCGTCGAAAAGGTAGATCGTCTTTTCGGTTCTACCGTCGCATATGGCCCTTTCAGAGGCATGAAGCTTTCAAAGCATCCCCGGTGGAGCTATGCCGACAGGGCTTCGATTATGCTTGGGCTATATGAGAAGGAAGTCCTTGAATCGCTGCAAAAAGTTCCGCCTTCTTATAAAACCTTTATCGATCTTGGCGCGGCGGATGGTTATTATGCCGTCGGCGTTCTTATCAACAATATGTTCGAGCGGTCTTATGCTTTCGAAATCTCGGAAGAAGGACAGAGCGTCATCAAACAAACGGCAGCGCTGAACGGCGTTTCGGATCGCATCGCCGTCGGAGGCAAAGCCGATAAGGATTTTTTCAAGCACCTTCCGGCGGACGAGCTGGGACGCACGGTCGTGCTTTCCGACATCGAGGGCGGGGAATTCGATTTGTTCGACGAGGCCGTTTTTGGCGTTTTGAAGGACGCCATTTTCATTATCGAATTGCACGACTGGTTTTTTGAAGATGGCCCGGCGCGGCTTCAAAAGCTGAAAGACGCCGCAAAGAAAACCCATGAAATTTCGGCGTTTACGACGGGAAGCCGCGATCTGTCGCAATTTAAGGAGCTGGCGACTTTCCACGACATTGACAGATGGCTGATATGCGTGGAGGGCAGAAAACGGCTGATGACGTGGCTACGGCTTGATCCGCTGAAGGCGTGACTGGCTGACATGCCGGAGCACGCGACGGCGAGGAAGCCGCATTCTTAAAACGCCGGTATGGAGATATTTCCGGTACTCCTGTTCATAATCTTCCGTCTTCTTGCCGTTGGAAAAGGCGCTTTTGAAAAGAGCATCGGATATTCCTTTGCTCGTTTGCCCGTCCATTACGAATTTCCCGCTTTTGTTTTTGAGAATAATGCGGCCGGTTTCTATGGTACGAGCAACGATAAATTTCGCCGTCAGGTTTCCTTGATCGGCGCGCCTCCATAACGCTTGGATTGATTTTGGCCCGTTAAAATATTTCATGGCGCGATCAACAAATGAATAAATGTGTGCTGCTGTTTTTTCCGACTATGCTTGCGGGGACCGAGGAGCAGGCGTTTTGTCCATGAACTGCGGACGAACATATTCCGTGTAATATCCTTCGAGATGAATTTCATCTTTACCGCATCTTGAAACAGCTTCTGCAATAAGGCGGGCGCAGTCCTCTCCTTCCTCGGGAGAAGTCAGGTTATCTTGAATGGCACGGGCTAAAGTATATTGCGCCACCGGGTTTTTGTGTTTTTTTACAAGGATTCTCGTCGCTTCTATCGCTCTTTGGGCTTTCGTATATTCCATAACGTCCTCACTATAAATAAATGAACGTTTCTTTATATCCGACAGAGGACGATTTTCTGAGGCGATTTTTAGTTTCAGGAAAAAGAGCATAACGTGTTGAAAATAAACAAAATAATAGCGTCCCGCGTTTTGCAAGAATCAAGAAATCAAACGGGATCCCGCATAAATTCGCCCAAAGGCGAATTTTGCGGAATGACAGTGGAAGCTATTTCAGCTTGTAGTGGCTCTTGAGCTCCGCGACCAAATCCAGGCGTTCCCATGAGAAGTGCCCGTCTTTTTCCGGTTCGCGTCCGAAATGCCCGAACGAGGACGTCTTTTTATAAATCGGGCGATTAAGCTGAAGATGCTCGCGAATGCCGCGCGGCGACAACCTGACAAGCTGGCGCAAAATATCCGGCAGCTTGCTGTCGTCAACGTGCGCCGTGTCGTGGGTCGAAACATATACGGCCAGAGGCTCTGACACGCCGATGGCATAGGCCAATTGGATCGTGCAGCGTTCCGCAATTCCCGCCGCCACGACGTTCTTGGCCAAATAACGCGCCATGTAGGCCGCCGAACGGTCAACTTTCGTCGGGTCCTTGCCTGAAAACGCACCGCCGCCGTGAGGCGCCGCGCCGCCGTAAGTATCAACGATGATCTTGCGTCCCGTCAGCCCCGCGTCGCCGTCGGGTCCGCCGATGACAAAGCGTCCCGTCGGATTGACGTAAAAATATTTTTCCTCGGGCATCCAGCCTTTGGGCAATGCCGCTTTGACATAGGGACGCACCAACTTGCGCACGGCCTCCTGATCAATGCTTTTGTCGTGCTGCGTCGAAACGACAACGCGCGCGGCGCGAAGGGGCTTGCCGCTGACGTATTCGAGCGTCACTTGGCTTTTGGCGTCGGGCCCCAGCAAGGGCAATTTGCCCGCTTCCCTGTCTTCGGCGATAAGGCGCAGAATCTTGTGCGCGTAGAAAATCGGCGCAGGCATATAGGTCGGCGTTTCACGGCACGCATAGCCGAACATAATGCCTTGATCCCCTGCCCCTTCGTCTTTGTCGCCCTTGGCGTCAACGCCAATGGCGATGTCAATGGATTGCGGGTGAATATAGTTATGAATTTCCGCGTTCTTCCAATGAAACCCTTTTTGCGCATAACCAATGTCGCGTACCGCCTGGCGCGCCTCTTCAGCCATCTTTTTGGCCGTGATTGACTTGGGCCCCCGCACTTCGCCCGCCAGCACAATACGGTTCGTCGTGGCTAACGTTTCGACCGCAACGTGGCTGTACGGATCGGCCTCTAAAAACAGGTCAACAATCGAATCGGAAATCCGGTCGCACACTTTGTCGGGGTGGCCGGCGCCAACGGATTCGGACGTAAACATATAACTATGCTTCTGACTCTTCTTTCTCATGAAATACTCCAAGGACTAGGTGTTAGGCATTCAATTTAGCAGGCTTAAGGCGAGGGTTGCGGATTGCTGCCCAAGATCGCTTAATTATCAAACACGCATGGGCATCAATACATACAGCGCACTGGCGTCCGATACATCCTGAATAATAGAGGGTGCCGTCGCGTCAGCCAGAAGAAAGCGCGCGCCTTCGCCTTCAATCTGTTGAAGAATATCGAGCAGATAGTGAGCGTTAAATCCAATCTCTAGCAATGCGCCGTCGTATTTGGCTTCAAGCTCTTCGGTAGCGCTTCCAGCTTCGGGTGAATTCGCCGTCAAAACGACGTGCCCCGACGATATGCTGATTTTGATCGCCCGCGACTTTTCGGATGAAATGGTCGCGACGCGATCTACCGCCGCAGCAAAGGTGCGGGCGTCAACTTCCATCTGCTTATCGTTGCCGGAGGGGATGACGCGTTCGTAATCGGGGAAAGTCCCGTCAATCAGCTTGGACGTCACAACTGCGCCGTCGAAAGAAAAACGCACCTTGGTTTCGGACAACGCAATTTCGATGTCGGCGGTGCTTTCATCAATTAACTTGCGAACCTCTCCTACCGTTTTGCGCGGCAGAATAACGCCGGGGATGCCTTTGGAACCATCCGGCGCGGGCATTTCGACCCTCGCCAGCCTGTGGCCGTCCGTGGCAACAACCCTTAAAACGTCCACCTTCTTGTTCTTGGCCGCATGCAGATAAATACCGTTCAGGTAATACCGCGTTTCTTCCGTCGAGATCGCAAAGCGCGAACGATCAATCAAAGCGCGCAGGTCGCCCGCCGAGAGTTTGAACGTATGTTTGAGATCGCTGTCCGGCATGACGGGGAAATCTTCGACCGGCAGGCATCCCAGCTTGAACGTCGAGCGTCCGGACGTCAGTGTCAGCTGGCCTACATTCGCCGCTGCAAGTTCGACTTCCGCGCCCTCGGGTAATTTTCTTACAATCTCATAGAGCGTGTGCGCGGGCGCCGTCACGGAGCCCGTTTTGCCGATCTGCGCCTCAATCGCTTCGTTAATCTCGATCTCCATGTCCGTCGCCGTCAGCGTCACTTCCTGCGACGTGACGCGGATCAGGACATTGGCAAGAATCGGTATTGTGTTGCGGCGCTCGACCACGCTTTGAATGTGGCTGAGGCTTTTGAGCAAGGCATCGCGCGAAAGAGTCAGTTTCATAACACGTTCCGAATCAGAGGAAAGCCATAGGGTACGCTGGTTTTCGCGTCAGGCCGAGGCGAAAAATGCGGTTTTTGAGAACCACAACGCAAGCGTACTTTGGGGTACGTGCGTAGCGGAAGCGCAAAAAACCGCGTTTTGCAGTCCGGCCTCACGCAAAAGACACCGTGCGCCAAAGTTAGCAAAGAAATTTCGCTATGGCTAGGGGTCTAAATGTTCTAGTCTCTTACTTTCTTTGGCTTTTTTGGAGCATTTGGAGAGTCATGCCTTCCTCTTTGAAACATTTCGGCGTTGTCGGCGCAGGCGCATGGGGTACGGCTTTGGCCATTACCCTTAAACGCGCCGGACGTAGCGTTTCTTTATGGGCTTTTGAGCCGGATGTCGCTCGAGCTATGACCGAAGAACGCGAAAATACGGCTTTTTTGCCCGGCATCAAGCTCCCCGACGACATTCGCGTTACCAACAGCCTTTCCGACCTTTCCGGATGCAATGCTCTTGTGCTTGCCATGCCCGCCCAGCATGTGCGCCCGATGTGCAAGACTTTGGCTCCTTATTTGAACCAGCCTACGCCCCTTGTTGTCGCCGCCAAAGGCATTGAGCTGACGACGCATCGGCTTATGAGCGAGGTCGTTTCCGAAGAACTTCCGAAAAATCCCGTTTATATCCTTTCCGGCCCAAGCTTTGCCTCGGAGGTTGCAAAAAACCTTCCCGCCGCCCTGACGCTCGCCTCGGAATGGGGCGCCGAAAATATGGCCCTCGCTATGGCGTCACCTATGTTCCGCCTCTATACGACCGACGATATTATCGGCACGCAAATCGGCGGCGCCGTTAAAAACGTTCTTGCTATCGCTTGCGGCATCGTCATGGGGCGCAAGCTGGGTGATAACGCCCGCGCTGCCCTTATCACCCGCGGACTGGCGGAGATTGTCAGGCTCGGCGTAGCTCTTGGAGCTCGCGCCGAAACGCTGATGGGCCTTTCGGGATTGGGAGACATTGCGTTGACTTGCTCCAGCATGCAATCCCGCAACATGTCGCTGGGATTCGCTTTAGGACAAGGCAAGGAACTTAGCGACATTCTGGCAAGCCGGAATAGCGTGACGGAGGGCATTTCTACCGCCGCCGCCGCTTTGGGGCTCGCGCGCCGTCATGGCGTCGAGATGCCCGTCGTGAGCGCCGTTGATATGGTTTTGCGCGAAAAAGCAAGCATTGACGATGTCGTTACCGGGCTTATGGCAAGGCCGCTGAGAAATGAGACGGTATAGCCGTTATTAGCGGTCACCTGAAGAAGGCAAAGAACATTTCGCGCAGAATTGCTGCCGTGACGATGATGATGGCAATCGCGCTGCTGACCGTCACGGCGATGGGGCGCCCCATCGTTTCAGCAACGTTTTCCTTATTGTTCGTTCTTCCTTCGAGCCGGATGACTTCTTTTTGTATGTTGAGATACAACAAACGCGCCGCCCGGAAATCCTGCAAGTCGCGCTCAAGGCGCTTGGGATCGTCAATGAGTTGCAGCAAGCTCGATATATTGCCCGATGCGACGATTTCTTTGGCCCTTTTATGCAACGACTCGCGCATGCTCTTGCTGAAAAAGCGGTTGAGAGACGGCTCGACAACCGGAGACAGCCATCCCGCAAGATGGGGCAGGCTTTCCGGCCCGTATTTGTATTGAAGCTCGGCAAACAACGTCAGCAGGGCGAGCCCTCTCGGAATCGAATCCTCGGGGCCGTTCATGGCCAGAAATATCTTTTCTCCGTGGTGTTCGCGCACGATCAAAAACGCGGCGATGTGCCGATCCATAGGCTCGCGAGGCCGGCTGTTGGTCATCGCCACACGCTCAAGCGCAGGTAACAGCAGCTTGGGCGACATCACGTATTGGCTTTTCAGCATCGGCGAAAGGCACGGCAATCCCGGATTGGATTCGTATATGGCGCGTTCGACACCGTTGCCGTATGTCGTTCTTTCAAGCACGCCTTTGATGCGATCGAAAAGCTGCCCCATCGAAATGTAGTCAGCCTTTGTTTCGCCTTGCATCTGAATCCATAAGGATACGAGTTGACCAACGATCATCTCGGACAAAACCTGGACGTTGCCGCCTCCCAGCGCGGCTTCGACCAGAAGAGTGGGAATGCCGTTCGGCAATGCCGAAACGCCGCGATAGCGAATGGGCGCCGCATGATCGAGCGCAATGCAGATGCGCGCGACGAGTTGGTCTTCGTAATGCGCCGTCTTGCCGCTTTGTTTAAGATCGTCAACGACGGCTTCGACGTCTTTCGCACGTTCGATGTCGTTTAAGGCGCGGCGCAGCCATTTGTTAAGGGATTCGTTTTCGATGACTTTTGTCGCTTCGGAAGGATTGCCGGCCAGAGCATCCGCCAAAGGACCAATTTGCCAGTATTCCTTGCCTAAAAAGTTGAAATGACGCGTCGCACGCCGTCCGGCATCCGAGCTTTTCGGCGTCATGCGGCGTCCGGTCAGCCACTGATCGAGATCGGTCGCCGTCCAACGCTGCATCGCGTCGTCAGCCAAAAGCCCGCGCAATAATTCGATGTAAGTCGGCGACAATCGTTGGCTGGCAACAATGGCCCCGAAGCTTCCCTTTTGCATTTTGAGGTCAATAATTTCGCGATCGCTTAGACCCTGCAACGGATTGCGCCCTATTACCAGAAAAGCAAGCGTAACGCCGAAAGCGTAGCAATCGTCCGCATGAATGCCGACGCCTCGCCCCATTGGCATGGCCATGGCACGTTCAATGGGCTCGAAAATAACGGGTTGGCCGTAACCGGCAGGGATCGATAGGCATTCGCCGATCTGCGGCGGAACCGCCGTACCGATTCTCCAGAAAATATTGGTGGGGCGTATCGCGTTATGAACCATCCCCATGTTGGATAGCGACGATAAAGCGTCAATCATCGGCGCAATAAAGTGCCGGTTTACGGCATCTTCGCTCAAGATTTGATGCGTTTCATCGAGAGACCCCATCATTCTGGGCGCTGTCGGTTTTTGATACACGAAGGCGTACGCATACGTTCCGTCTACCCATTGCAGAACGCCCGCTTCGATAAGACGCAGAATGCTGGGGATGTCTATGTTGCGCATGGATTGAACGGATTCGATGCGCGGCGGCATTTTAGACATGCAGATAATCGCATAGAAGCTCGACGATGCGTCGGACTTAAGCCGAGCCGCATAGGCCAACCCTCCGGCGCTGTTCAGTTCGGGTAAAGGCATCGAGGGGAATATCTCGATCCTTGACCCCAACATAATGCCGGGCGTGGAGCTTAGGCGCTGTTGTTCTTCTTGAATCATAAAGAAGGGTTGTATTGGAGATGGGAATCGGAGTGTGGAATCAATTGGCTAATGATTCTAAATCATTTTTTCCGATTATGAAATCGCCCGTTTTACATATACGGCCCAAAATGGCGGTTTTTTATCAAAAGACGGGATTGCGCGATGTTTTTCGCCGTCCCACAGCGCCGGCAGACATGCGCGAATCCTTCCTTCCGGAATCCGGCGACGCAGATCCGGAGCCAAAGAATCAAGAAGATCATGCGGCAAAGAACCAAGCGCCCGAACCGTTACGGGCTTGGCTTTAGGCGACGCGCTGACAAGCCAGCGCCCGTCCCACAAAACCGACGATCCGGGCAGCAAAGACAGCGTTTCCGTGGCCGCCGACGGCTCGCGCAACAACGTCACCTTTTTTTCCGCAATTGAAGCGATGCAGCCGTATAGCGTCCGCGCGCCTTCGTGTTTTTTTTCTTCGATAGCATCCATAAGTCCGGACAGAGATGCATACTCCGGCGGGTAATCGCCGTCGTGGACGTATCTGAGACCTGCCACCAACGCGCGTATGGCTATTTCGCGCGGAACGGCACACAAAGCGGCACGATCAAAGCGAACGCTTCCGCCCGCCCCCGTTTTTGCCGATTTCTTTATAAACTCGCGCGTCGCATGATCGAGCGCGGCCTTGGCTTCTTTAGCGCGCGCGCCGAGAACCGTCAGATTATCTATCGTCAGTCCTTCCGAGGCCAGAAGGGGCATGATCTTACGCAAGCGCCCGCGCGCATATTTTTCCGACCCGTTGCTGGGATCCATGACGAAGGCCATTTTCGCTTCACGGCATGTCGCGATAAGTCGTTCTTTGGGTAAAGACAAAAACGGCCGCAAAAGACGAATACCGTCACGTTCGGCTTGCTCCGGGATGCCTGCAAGGCCGTCAATGCCGCTGCCTTTGGCAAGACGCATCAAAATCGTTTCGGCCTGATCGCCTCGATGATGGGCAAGAAGCAGATCGTTTGCACCGAGGCGTCGGCAAGCCTCCGTAAGCAGGCCATAACGCGCTGAACGGGCTTTTTCGTGCAGTTTTCCTGAAACAGCACCGTGTTTCCACGGCAGAATTTCAGTTTCAAAACCCATTTTCTGAAGCCGTTTTTTGACTGTCTTGGCCTCGGCGGCCGATTCGTCGCGCAGACCGTGTTCAACGACAAGTGCCACGCATTGACGCTTTGTCCAGCGTTTAAGGCAATAAGCCAGGGCCATGCT
>Ga0265297_10009824_pt1 | contig 12224 bp, 8 predicted proteins | sample Munlanlwell13791_FD_192502 | JGI IMG/M metagenome (GOLD analysis project Ga0265297, IMG submission 192502) | Leachate microbial communities from a municipal landfill in Southern Ontario, Canada - Leachate well 137-91 | ecosystem: Engineered > Solid waste > Landfill > Unclassified | place...
GATCCAGTCGATGCTGTGCACCGGCCGCTTCGCCCATTACCTCAAGGTGATCTGCCGCGACAAGGTGGGCGGCTTCCTGACCGCCGACGATTGCCAGGCCTATCTGTCCAACTGGCTGAACGGCTACACCACCTCGACCATGGACCTGCCGGCGGAAACCCGGGCCCGCTACCCCCTGCGCGAGGCCAGGGTCGAGGTCAGCGAGCTCGCGTCGAAGCCGGGCGAATATAATTGCGTCATCCATCTGCAGCCGCATTTCCAGCTCGACGAAGTGCTCTCCGCCTTCAGGCTGGTCACCGCGGTGCCGTCGGGCCAGGCGGCCTGATGTTCGGAACACGGGGGAGATAGAAATGGCCAACACCAGGACCGAGGCACAGGTCGCCTTCGAGGCGGGCGACATCGACGCGGCGGTCGCCGCTCAGCTCGGAATCGTCAAGAGCAAGCCGGCCGAACTCGGCGAAAGGGCCTTCCTGGCCGAGCTTCTGTGCTTTGCCGGCGATTTCGCCCGGGCGGACAGACAGCTCGACGTGCTCACCACCCAGGACCCCAAGGCGGCCCTGCCGCTCGCCCTGTTCCGCCAGATCATCCGCGCCGAAATGGCCCGCCACGAAGTCTGGAACGAAGGCCGCGTGCCCGATTTCCTGGGCCCGCCGCCGCGCCACGTCACCGCCCGCCTGCGCGCCCTGGCCGAACTCCGCGCGGGCGACAGCGTCGCCGCCGCCACTTCGCTGGCCGAAGCCGAGGCCGAGACGCCCCGCGTCGCCGGTGCCCATGACGACACCGCCTTCGAGGACTGGCGCGACCTCGACGACGTGCTGGGCGGCACGCTCGAAGTCCTGACCTCGACCGGCAAGCATTTCTGGATTCCCATCGAGCGCGTGATACAGATCGAGTTCCACGCCCCGGAACGCGCCCGCGACCTGCTGTTCCGCCGTGCCCTGCTCTCGGTCCAGGACGGGCCGGAGGGCGAGGTCTTCATTCCCGCGCTCTATGTCCCGCCGCCGGGTGCCGCCCTGCCGCCCGCGGTCCGGCTCGGCCGGGCCTCGGACTGGACGGGGGGCGACGGCGCGCCGGTGCGCGGCCTCGGCCAGCGCACCTTCCTGATCGGCGACGACGCGCTGGGCGTCATGGACCTCGGCGTCATCGCCCTGCAGGCCCAGCCGGCCGAGGCGCTGTCTTGAGCCTCGGCGCCTATGCCGACCAGCCGCTGTCGAGTTCCGTCCTCGACCGGCTGCTCGAGGCGCCCGACGGCGACGGCGGCCCGCGCAGCCGCGGTGCCTCGCTGCGCGACCTCAAGGTGGCCATCCGGCGCGATCTCGAAGTGCTGCTCAATGCCCGCCAGCGCTGCCGCTCCTGGGCCGCGGACTACGCGGAACTCGACTCGTCCCTGGTCAATTTCGGCATTCCCGATTTCACCGCCGGCGCCTTCGAATCCCAATCCCGGGTCGAAGCCCTACGGCGCGAGATCGAGGAGGCGATCCGTCGCTTCGAGCCGCGTTTCGAGAGCGTTTCGGTCGAGATCGCGGAAAAGCAGGAATACGACCGCACCTTCCGGATCCGGGTCAGCGCCATGATGTATGCCGACCCGGCGCCGGAGCCGATCACGCTCGACAGCGTGCTCGAATCCGCGACCCGCACCTTCGACGTGGTCGAGAGAGACCATGAGTGACGACCTGCTTCCCTATTTCAACCGCGAGCTCCAGCACATCCGCCGGATGGCGGGCGAATTCGCGGAGAGCCACCCGAAGGAAGCGGGCCGCCTGCGCATTTCGGCCGATGCGGTGGCCGATCCCCATGTCGAGCGCCTGATCCAGGCCTTCGCCTATCTGGCCGCCCGCGTCCGCCTCAAGCTGGACGACGAATTCCCCGAGCTGACCGACAGCCTGCTCGGCGTGCTCTATCCCCATCTGATCGCGCCCTTCCCGTCCTGCGCCATCGCCCAGTTCCGCCCGGCCGAGGATATCGCCGGCGCCATCACCCTGCCCGCCGGCACCGAGGTCGAGACGGTCGAGGGATTGCGCGACGGCGAATGCCGCTTCCGCACCGCCTATGAGACCCAGCTCTGGCCGATCCGGATCGAGGCGGCGACGCTGACCGGGCGGCCGATCAACGCGCCCGCCAACCCGCGCGGCCAGGGCGCCGCCTCGGTCCTGCGCCTGACCTTGAAGACGACCCAGCCGGACCTGACCTTCGACAAGCTGGACCTTTCCAGCCTGCGCTTCTTCCTGCGTGGCACGACCCAGGTCGCCCAGGCGCTCTACGAACTCCTGTTCACCTCGACCCTGTCGATCGCGCTGGCCGACGGGGTGAACGATCCAAGGCCGGTGATCCTGGATCCGGAGGCGATCGTGCCCGTCGGCTTCGAGCCGAACGAGGGCCTGCTGCCCTATCCGGCGCGCTCGCTGATCGGCTACCGCCTGCTCTCGGAACTCTTCGCATTTCCCGAGAAATTCCTCTTCTTCGATCTCCGGCAGATCGAGCGGAAGACGCTGGTCGGCGCGGGCGACAAACTCGAGGTCTTCGTCTATCTCTCGCGCGGGGTGACCGAGCTCGAACGCACGGTCTCGACCGATACTTTCGCCCTCGGCTGCACGCCGATCGTCAATCTCTTCGCCATGCGGGCGGAGCCGACCCACCTGACCGAGCGCCAGTTCGAATACCGCGTGGTGCCGGATGCCCGGCGCCAGCGCGGCCTCGAAGTCTATTCGATCGACAGGGTGCAATTGAGCAGCCCGACCGGCGAACAGGTCGATGTCGAGCCCTTCTATTCGATCCGCCACGGCCGGGGCGAGGCGGGCGGTCGCTCCTATTGGCACGCCACCCGTCGCCCCGCAGTCGAGGGGCTCGGCGGCAGCGAAGTCTTCCTCGGCCTGGTCTCGGATTCCTTCGACGTCGACGCGCCGCCGCAATGGACCGCTTCGGTCGAGATCACCGCCTTCAACCGCGACCTGCCGGCGCAACTGCCCTTCGGCACCGGCCGGCCGCGCCTGCAGCTCGCCAAGAACACCGCGGGCGTGCAGGCGATCGCGCTGCTCACTGCGCCGACCCCGTCGCTGCGACCGAAGCTCGGCAAGCTCGGGCGCTGGCGCCTCGTCTCGCATCTGCTGCTCAACCATCTCTCGCTCGCCGATGCGGTCGAGGGGGCGGATGCGCTGCGCGAGATCCTGAAGCTCTACGACCTGAAGGACAGCCGCGAAACCGCCTCGCTGATCGATTCGATCACCCATGTCTCGGCCACGCGCGGCACTGCCCGGGCGCCGGACGGCGGCGGCATCGCCGCCTTCTGCCGCGGCGTCGACGTCCGCCTCGACTTGGCCGAGAGCCAGCTCGGCGGTGGCGGCGCCTTCCTGCTCGCCGCCGTGCTCGACCGTTTCTTCGGCCTCTATGCCTCGATCAACGCCTTCACCCGCCTGACCATCGCCACCAAGGGACAGGACAGGATCCTCAAGAAATGGCCGCCACGCGCCGGACTGAAGCCGCTCCTCTGATCGCGGCGCTGAAGGCGTCGCCGGAGGAATTTTCGCTCGTGCAGGCGGTCCGCCTGCTCGAGAGGGCGGCGCGTGCCGCGGCGGCCGATCCCCGCTTCGCCGAGCCGGTGCCGCTCGGCCAGGACGGCAATCCCCGCAACGAGCCGGTGCGCTTCAGCGGGGCGATCGGTGTCGCCTTCCCGTCGGGCGACCTCGCCGGTTACGCGGAAGGCGACCCGCCCCGCCTGGTGGTCGAAGCGATGACGCTGGACGGTGTCTCCGGCGCCCTGCCGCCCGCTTACGCCGAAATCGCGATCCAGGCGGAACGCGGGCGACAGCCGGGCTATCACGCCTTCCTCGACATGTTCCTGCACCGCTTCGTGTCGCATTTCGTGCGGGCATCGCGGAAATACCGCCTGCCGCTGGCCTTTGAGGCGCGGGAGGCCGGGCCGGGCGATGCGGTGAGCGCGGCGCTGAAGGCGCTGGTCGGCCTGGGCACGCCCCATCTCGACGAGAAGCTGGCGATACCGGACGAGCTGGTGGTGCATCACGCCGGCCTGATGTCGCGCCGCCAGATGCCGCTGGTGGCTCTGGCCGCCATGCTGTCCAATGTCTTCGGCACCGAGGTGGAGATCCAGCCCTTCGCGCGGAACGTGATCCCGATCCCGCCCGAGGAACGGAGCCGCCTGCCCGAGCGCGAGGCGCCGGACGGCCACTTCTGCCGGCTCGGCGTCGATGCCGTGGCCGGTGCCCAGGTGGTCGACGTGCAGGGCCGCTTCCGGATCGTGATCGGCCCCCTGGCCTACGACGATTTCCGGAGCTGGATGCCGGACCAGCCCAAGGTGAAAGCCTTGGCGGACTTGACCCGCCAGGCGGTCGGCCCGGATTTCGGCTTCGATCTCCAGGTCATCCTGGACCGCCGCGCCGTGCCCTCGCCCGTGCTGGGCGAACCGGCGGCGGAGGCACGCCTCGGCTGGAACCTGTGGATGACGGGCGAGCCGTTCCGGCACGACCCCGACGACGCCGTCTTCGACCTCGACAGCGTCTGAACGGAAGGACGAGACGATGAGCGATTGGTCCAGCGGCTATGTGACCTCCGTCGAATATGTCACCGCCTGCTATCCCGACCAGGCGCCGATCCACCTGAAGCTGATGGCCCTGCTCCAGGGCGTCGAGCCGCCGATGCCGCGCGGCCGCCCGGCCTATTGCGAGCTCGGCTGCGGCCAGGGCCTGACCGCGATCCTGATCGCCCTGACCAATCCGGATACGGATGTCCACGCGATCGACTTCATGCCGGCGCAGATCGCCCGCGCCAAGGCCATGGCGGCCGATTTCGGCCTGGACAACGTGCATTTCCACGAAGCCAGCTTCGCCGACCTGGCGGAAGGCAAGGGCCCTGTCCTGCCCAGTTTCGATTATGTCACCATGCACGGCGTCTATAGCTGGATCAGCCGCGACAACCAGAAGGCCATCGTCAAATTCCTGGCCGAGAAGCTGAACCCCGGCGGCCTCGTCTATACGAGCTACAACGCCCTGCCGGGCTGGAGCCACGGCATCGCGGTGCAGCGCCTGCTGCTCGACTATGCCGGCCTCGCCCGCGGCCCGGCGGAAGCCCGGGTGACCGAGGGTTTCGACTTCATGCGCCGGCTGTTCGAGACCAAGGCGACGCATCTGGAGGGCAACGACCTGGCCCGGGAACTGCTGGCCAAGCCGCCGCGCAGCGCCGCCTATATGGCCCACGAATATCTGAACGACTATTGGCGCCCGCTGTTCTTCGCCGATGTCGCCCGCGATTTCGCCGAAGCCAAGCTCGAATATGCCGGCACCGCGCGGCCGATCGACGTGCTCGACCAGCTCTCGCTGAGCGACGAGCAGCGCGCCCTGATCGACCAGATTCCCGACCCGATCGTGGCCGAGACCTTCCGCGACTATTGCCGGCTGCGCACCTTCCGCGCCGACATCCACGTGAAGGGCGCGCGCCGCCTGACGCCGGCCCAGCGCGAGACGCGGCTGGCCGCCGTGCCCCTGGCGCTGACCGTCGGCGCCGCCGATTTCCGCTATGACATCGACCTGCCGCAAAAGAACGTCCACCTGCCGGACGAGACCTTCCGCCCCCTGGTCGAAGCCCTGGCCGAACAGGGGCCGACACCGCTCGGCGCCTTGATCCGCCAGCCGGGCTACAAGGGCCAGCCGATCCAGTCGATGATCGGGACCATCGCCACCCTGTTGATGTCGCGCCAGGTCGCGGCCGCCCTGCCGTTCGACGATGACGCGGCACTCGCCCGCTGCCGCCGTGCCAACCGCTATTTCGCCGAGCGCAGCATGGAGCTCGAAACCCGCCAGGGCGTGCCGGTGGCAACCCCAGCGCTGCGCAACGCCCATCACATCGACTCGGTCGATGTCATCGCCGTCCACCTGATCAACACCCTCGCCGACACCGACGATGTCTCGATCGCCCGCCGGCTGATCGAATTCGCCCGGGCCGGCGGCGATCAAGGCGCTGACGACGGCGAGACCGAACGCCGCCTGGCCACCATGATCGCCGACCGCCGCCGCATCTGGCGCCATATGGGCCTGATAGACTAGGAAGGGTGGAGGCAAGGACGGAATTCGATCGATGGCACCAGCGGACGACGACAAACCGACCACGATCGGCGGCGGCACCCCACCGGCTGCACCGCCGCCCCATGTGGGCGGACCAGGCACGACGCTGGCGCCCGGCACCATGCTGGGCCATACCTACCGCATCACCGCCTTCCTGGCCCGCGGTGGCATGGGCGAAGTCTATCGCGCCACCCACGACACGCTGGGCACCGAACACGCGATCAAGATCATCCGGCCCGAACTGGCCGGCGTGCCCGAGGTGATCGAACTGTTCCGGCGCGAGGCGATGACGCTCCGCCGCATCCATCACCGCGGCATCGTTTCCTACGACGGCCTGTTCCGCGACGAGGCGGGGCGCACCTATCTGGTCATGGAATTCGTCGACGGGCCGTCGCTCGGCCATGTCATGAAGGAACGGCCGCTCACCGTCGACGAGGTCCGCCTGCTGAAGCGCCACGCCGCCGAGGCGCTGGCCGTCGCCCATGACGAGGGCGTGTTCCACCGCGACCTCTCGCCCGATAACATCATTTTCGAAGGCGGCCGCATCGAGGCGCCCAAGATCATCGACTTTGGCATCGCCAAACTGTCGGACCCGGCGGAAAAGACGGTGGTGGGCGACCAGTTCGCCGGCAAATATTCCTATGTGGCGCCCGAACAGTTCGGCCTCTTCGGCGGCCAGGTCGACGGCCGATCGGACATCTACAGTCTGGGCCTGGTGCTGGCCGCGGCGGCGCTGGGCGAAAAGCTCGACATGGGCTATTCGCTGCAGACCGCGGTCGCCAAGCGCGACACCGTGCCCGATCTCTCCGCCCTGCCTGCCGACCTTCGGGCCGAGATCGGCGCCATGCTGGCGCCCGACCCGAAGAACCGCCCGCAGTCCATGCGCGACCTGGTCGAGGCCGAAGTCACCCGCGGCAGCCTCGGCAACGGTGCCAAGGGTGCCGCTGGTGCTGCGAAGAAGAGCGCCGACGGCGCCAAGAGCAAGGACGGCGGCAGCAGCCGCGTCGCCCTGTGGGCCGGGCTCGGCATCGTCGCGGTCGCGGCCGGCGGCCTCGGTGTCGTCGCCGTGGTGAAACCCGAATTGCTGTTCGGCAAATCCGCGGTGGTGGCTGCCGGCAGCGGCACCACGACCTTGCCGGAATCGCCGCCGCCCCCGCCCGTGTCTCTTCCCGAGACACCACCGGCGTCGCCCCCCGCGTCGCCGCCGGTTTCACCGCCGCCACCGCCGACCCAGCCGGAGTTGCCGCCTCCTTCGCCGCCGGTGTCGCCGCCGGTCTCCCCGCCGCCGCCGCCCACACTGCCGGAGCTGCCGCCCCCTTCGCCGCCCCCTTCGCCGCCCGTGTCGCCCCCTGTGTCGCCCCCGGTGTCGCCCCCGGTGTCGCCGCCTCCGCCGCCGGTCGCCGAGATCGATCCGCGGATCGAGCAATGCGACCGCCTGGCGGCCGATCCGGAAGATGTCACCCGGGCCGTGATCGAGGGACGCAAGGTGGCCGGTGTTCGCGCCATCACGGAAATCGCCACGGCGGACGCCATCCCGGCCTGCGAGGCCGCGGTTTCAGCCGCCCCGGCCGAGCCGCGGCTGAATTTCCAGCTCGCCCGGGCCTATTACGCCGGCGAGCGCCAAGCCGATGCCCGCCAGCAGCTCAAGATCGCGGCCGACGCCGGCCACCTGGTGGCCAAGCAGATGCTGGGCACCATGATGTTGCAGGGCGAAGGCGGGGCCAAGGACGCCAGCACGGGCCTCCGCCTGATCCAGGAGGCGGCCGATGCCGGCATCGCCTCGGCCCAGTTCAACCTGGGTGTCATGTATTTCAAGGGTGACGTGTCCGGCATCACCAAGAACCGGGATACCGCCATCTACTGGTTCCGCAAGGCGGCCAACCAGAAGCACCAGGGCGCCATCAACGCCTTGAAGAGCCTGGGAGTGAACTAGATGGCCACCGCCCCGCACGATCCCGGCCTTCCGCCGCGGCGCCGCCGGGGCGGGGCCCAGGGCATCCTGTGGGGCCTGGTCGGCGCCTTCGTCGCCGCACTGGCGGTGGGCGGCCTGTTCTGGCTCGACCAGCACGGCGGCCCGGGACCGGGGCTCAGCGTCGCCGGCCATCTGTCGCCACCGACGCCCGCGGTACCCGCGCCGGCACCGGCCCCCGCAGCACCGCCGCCCGCCGCCTCGCCGGCCCCCGCGACTCTGCCGGGGTCCGCCGCCCTGCTGCCCGAGGGCGGGGCGCTGTCGCCGGCCCCCGCCCCCGCACTGGCCGCCCCCGCACTGGCCACCCCCGCACCGGCCGCACCGGCGCCCCAGGTCCCGGAAGCACCGGCAGCCCTGGCCCCCCAGGTGCCGCCGCCGGGTCGGACACCCGCCCCCAGCGCAACGCTGGAACAGATCGTCACCCGCCTGCCCGACCACCTCACCACCTATCGCGCCGCCCATAACCCGCGCGTCCTGGTGCTGGATTTCCCGAGCTTCCATGCCCAGGCCATGGCCCTGAACCGGATCGCCGCCCTGATCGAGAAGAAGGGGGCCCCGCGCGACCGGGTGATGAGCGATGCCGAATTGCGCCGGGCGATCGCCGACAGCGGCAAGTCCTTCGACACCTATTACGGCGGCCACGACTATGATTCAGCCGCCCTGGCGCGCTTCTTCACCCTGGCCGAGAACGTCGGCGTCACGGTGGCCGAGGGCGAAGTCCTGGAAATCCTGCTGAAGCAGAAGGTGATCCGGGTCGCCGACCAGGGCTTCACCCCGGGCGAGCCGGCCCAGGCCCTGGTCACGCTCGCCTCGGTCGGCGGCGACGACGCCGGCAACATCGCCCTCCGGCGCGAAGTGCTGCGCCACGAGTTCGCCCACGGCGAATTCTTCACCCAGGTCTTCTTCCGTTCCGCCTGCGACGATTTCTGGCGCAAGGGCCTGAACGACGCGGAACGCAAGCTGTTCACCCGCTTCCTCGAGCGCGCCGGCTACGACGTGAAGAACGAGACCCTGGTGATCAACGAGATGCAGGCCTATCTGGGCTTCACGCTGGCGCCCGAGCTGTTCGGCCCGCGCCAGCTCGGCATCGACGACAAGGCATTCGCCGCGCTGCGCGAGCGCTTCAGAAAGGCGGTTCCCGCGGCGATCGATTTCTAGCACAGTCTGGCCTTGCGCCAATCTTGGTGCTAACAGACTGATAGGTACGGATGGCGTCCGCCGGGGGGCGGCGCTCAGTCCGCTGTCGACCGTTTCGGGACAGCGGGTGTCGATGACCGGCCAGGGCCGGGCTCGACAGTGCCGAACATGCGTCTCGCCGTGGGGGAATGATGAGACACGTCGCAACGACCGCCATTGTCACGACCCGGGCTCTCGCCGGGCTCGGCCTGATCGCGGCGACCTTCCTCGCCCAGCCAGCCATCGCCCAGACCCTGCCAGGCACCGCCCGGCCGACCGTCGCGCCACAGGCGATCACACCGCCCGCACAGCCGAGCGTGCCCGGCCTCGAAGTGGCGCCCGCCCCGGCCGGCAGCCCGCCCGCGGGCGCCGAGAGCGTGACCCTCACCCTGGCCGGTGTGACGGTCGAGGGCGCCACCGTCTATGGCGACGCCGACCTCGCCCCCTATTACGCCGACAAGGTCGGCAAGACCGTGACCCTGGCGGACATCTTCGCAATCGCCGCCGCGATCGAGGCACGTTATCGCGACGACGGCTATTTCCTGACCCGCGTCGTCGTACCCGCCCAGCGGATCGAAGGCGGCACCGTCAAGTTCACCGTCGTCGAAGGTTACATCAAGTCGGTCGCGGTGACCGGCGACGCCGGTGGCGCCCGCGAACTGGTCGAGGCGATGGCGGCCAAGATCGCGGGGCCGGGGCCGGCCCGGCTCGATCTGGTCGAACGCCAGCTTCTCCTGATCAACGACCTGCCCGGCATCACGGCACGCAGCACCCTGAGCCCGGTCGCGGGCGAGCGCGGCGCCAGCCAACTCACGGTCGACGTCGCGCACAAGGCGGTCGACGGTTTCGCCGCGATCGACAACCGCGCCTCGTCCTTCGTCGGCCCCTGGAGCGTCAGCCTGGGGGGCGGGCTCAACAGCTTCACCCCGCTCGGCGAGCGGTTGGAACTCGTGCTGTTCACTTCCTTCCTGAACGAGCGCCAGCAGCTGGCCCAACTCTCGGGCGATTTCGCGCTGGGCGACAGCGGGCTTCGCCTGCACGCCTATGCCGCCTATGCCCCCGGCAAGCCGGGCGAGAGCCTGACTCCGCTCGAAATCGAGACCGAGGCGACCCGTTTCGGCGTCGCCCTGTCCTATCCCTTGCTGCGCAGCCGGCGCCTCTCGGTGATGGCGACCGGCGCCTTCGATTGGACCAATGAAGACGACGATACCCTGGGCCTGCCCCTGACGCGGGACCGCCTGCGCGTGCTGCGTGCCCTGTTCGATGCCGAATATCGCGACAGCCTGGCCGGCGTCTCCAAGGCGAGCCTCGGCATCTCGACCGGGATCGGCGCTCTGGGTGCCTCGGAGGCGGGCGACCTCTTCCTGTCCCGGGCCGGGGCCGACGGCGAATTCACCAAGGCCACGCTGGAACTCAGCCGGTTGCAGCATCTGTTCGACACCGGCATCGGTACCTTGAACCTGCTGATCGACGCGGCCGGCCAGATCTCGGACGGCGCCCTGCTGGCGGACGAGGAATTCCGCCTGGGCGGCTATCGCTTCGGGCGCGGCTACGCGCCGGGCGAACTCTCCGGCGACAAGGCCCTAGCCGCCACCATCGAACTCCAGCTCGGCGGCACACTCGACGCGGCGACCGACCAGGGCAGGCTCCACCTGCCCTATCAACTCTATGGCTTCTACGACGCCGGCAAGGTCTGGAACGACGGCCCGGGCGAAATCGACTCCGCCGCCCTGACTTCGGCCGGTGCCGGCGTGCGCCTCTATATCGAGGACTCCGCCCAGGCCGAGCTGGAGGTCGCCAAACCGCTCACCCGCGACCGGTCCGATCGTTCCAGCGATTGGCGCCGGCCCGGGGTATTCTTCCGCCTCGTCGGCAATTTCTGAGGGAGATCAGGGTCATGACCGGCTTCGTCCCTCGGCGGCACCGTTCCCGCCTGCTCGCCTCGACCGCCATCGGCCTCGTCGTCCTGATCGGCGCCACGCCGGCCGGCTATGCCAATCCGACCGGCGGCACCGTCGCGGCCGGCAGCGCCTCGATCGCCAGCGCCCCGGGCACGGTGACGGTCGAGCAGTCGAGCCAGCGCGCCGTGATCGACTGGCAGGATTTCTCGATCGGCGGCGGCGAGACCACCCGCTTCATCCAGCCGGGGCCCGATTCCGTCACCTTGAACCGGGTGACCGGCAGCAATGCTTCGGTGATCCAGGGCACGCTGACCGCCAACGGCAATGTCTTCCTGGTCAATCCGAACGGCGTGCTGGTCGGGGCTGGGGCCAGGATCGACGTCGGCGGCCTGGTCGCCACCACCTCGGACATCGCCGACAACGCCTTCATGGCCGGCTCCGGCCTGTTCGACATGCCGACCAGCAATGGTGCGGCCAGCGTCGTCAACGACGGCACCATCACGGTGGCCGACCACGGCCTGGCCGCCCTGGTGGCGCCCACGGTGGCCAACAACGGCACCATCGCCGCCCGCCTCGGCACCGTGGCGCTGGGCAGCGCCGAGACTTTCACCGTCGACCTCGCGGGTGACGGCCTGATCTCCTTCGACACCGGCCAGCCGGTCGCCCGCGCGGCGGGCGGCACCCAGGTCTCCAACGCCGGCACCATCGATGCCGCGGGCGGCACGGTGATCCTGACCGCCGGCCAGGCCTCGGCCGTGGTCGACCGCGCGATCGACATGACCGGGGTGGTCTCCGCGGCCGGCGTCGCGACCGACGGCGGCACCATCGTGCTGACCGGGGGCGACGGCGAAACCGCCGTCTCCGGCACGCTCGACGTTTCTTCCGCCACGGGCAGGGGCGGCACCATCGAGGTCACGGGCGGCGATGTCGGCGTGATCGGCACGGCCAGGCTGGATGCCACGGGCGCCAATGGCGGCGGCACCATCAGGGTCGGCGGCGGCAAACAGGGCAGCGGCCCGACGCCCCATGCCAAGACCACCACGGTGGCGGCCGGCGCCACCCTCGACGCCTCGGCCCTGACCCAGGGCGACGGCGGCACAGTGATCG
>Ga0265297_10009825_pt1 | contig 12224 bp, 8 predicted proteins | sample Munlanlwell13791_FD_192502 | JGI IMG/M metagenome (GOLD analysis project Ga0265297, IMG submission 192502) | Leachate microbial communities from a municipal landfill in Southern Ontario, Canada - Leachate well 137-91 | ecosystem: Engineered > Solid waste > Landfill > Unclassified | place...
TTTTAAAAATTGATTTCTTAAATCAAGGTATTTTACAAACCATTGATTAGTAGGAAGTATTTCTATCTCTGTTTGGCATCTTTCATGGACATTTACTGTATGAGATATTCTTTTTTGGGATTTTAAAAGATTCAATTCCTTTAATCTTTCTAAAATCTTTTCTCTGGCTTCTTTTATCGAAAGCCCGGAAAATTCCTTAGCCAATTCATTTAATTTCCTATCTTTGGTGATAGAAATCTTTAATGGAAGGTTATGCTTGAAGTACCATTCCATATCGGTTGTGTCTCCAAAGGTGCAAGACATGACAATTCCCGTTCCTTTATTAATATCAACTTTTTCATCAGAAAGTATCGGAACTTCCTGATTAAAAATCGGGACAATAGCTGTTTTTCCTATTAAATTATTTTTTGATTTATCCAAAGGATGAACAAAGATTGAAACGCAGCTAGGTAGCAATTCTGGTCTTGTGGTTGAGATTAGAATCTTTTCTCCGGAGGTCAATCTAAATTCAATATCATTGAAGAATGTTTCTATCTCTTTATCCTCCAATTCTGCTTGGGCAATAGCGGTCTGGCACTCTGGACACCATAGTACTGGCATCTCTTTTTTGTAAATTCTGCCTTGGTTGTACAAATCTAGAAAATATAACTGACTTAATTTCTGTGCTTCAGGACTAATAGTTGAATAGGCATTGTCAAAATCTGAAGATAATCCTATTCTTTTCCAGCCAAAAATAAAATCAGGGAGGATGCCTTGAATTGTTTTTTGGCACAATTGGACAAATTTTTCCCTGCCTAATTGGAATAGAGTAACATTATGGATTTTTTCCACCAATCTTTCTGTTGGCAGCCCGTTATTATCTACTCCAAAAGGATATAAGACAGAAAATCCTTTCATTCTTTTGTATCTGGCAGTGATATCTGTATGGGTATATGAAAAAGCATGGCCTAAATGCATTTTGCCGCTCATTGTTGGCGGGGGAGTATCAATAGAAAAAATCTTCTTAGCTTTAGGGTTGAATGCAAAGATTTTTTCCTTTTCCCAAAATTCCTGCCATTTGGGTTCAGATATTGTAAAATCGTAATCTTTATTCATTTTTTTGAATTTATCCATTATATATGGAAAATATGATTTTCTCAAGAAAGAGTTGGCCCCCATTTTTTCATGGGGGCCTGATTCGTGTCAGGAGGACAGAGCTTATGTCTTGGAGTAGTAAACTAGCAGATCGTTCTCGTCGTAAAGATCTCTTTCGCTCGAACGCCGGGCTAGATATACCTGCCCATTGAACCAGCGCAGGACCCATATGATGAAGAACCCATCCCTTCTCTCGGGAAAGCAAAGGCGCTTACCCGACTTCACGATTTCCTCCACTTCTGGCGCTCTCTGAAGGATCCGCGCGTTCACCTCCCCTTCTACCAGATCGTCTGAACGCCCCAAAACGTTCAGGCACAGTTCTCTCGCAGTCATACTTGATCCTGTGCGATACGCCGCGGGTTCCAACTTGTACGTTGTTTCGGTCCTGATAACTAAGTCCATCGCATTCCTCCTTTGATTGTTTGCTGCCCTCAATATATTATATGCACTGAGGGCAGCAAACAATTCTGATAACAAAGAACTAATCAGATGCTATACAATACCACAGTAATATATAATTGCAACTCTTTACCTATTGCTTAAAAGAAGATATTATGGAGGAATATGAAAAAAATAGTCCTAATTGAAGACGAGAAATATCTTGTAGATATTTATCTCAAAAAATTAGAAGGTGAGGAGTTAAAGATTTTTGCTTTTACCGTAGCAGAAGAAGCAGAAGAAACCATTGAAAAGGAAAAACCAGATTTAATCATTCTTGATATTTTGCTTCCTAAAGAAGATGGTTTAACTTTTCTTGAAAGATTAAGAAACAAAGGGGATAATACTCCAGTAATTATCCTTTCTAATTTCGAGGATAAATCATATAGATTAAAGGCAAAAGAATTGAATGCCAAAGAATACTATCTAAAGACCGATTATACGCCTTCGCAGGTAGCAGAATTAATCCAACAACATATATGAAAAGAACATTGGTTGCAGAGGCTGGTAAAAAAGTAGGGGAGAGTATTAAAGTATGCGGATGGATAAAAACATATAGGTCTCACGGGAAGATAATTTTTGTTGATTTAAGGGATATTTCTGGAGTATTGCAGGTTGTCATACTCCCAGAGTTGCCTTCTGAAGTTTTAGAAATAGCAAAGAATATGAGAACCGAATGGGTAGTTGAAATTGTTGGAAAGATTAATAAAAGACCGGGAGGAACGCAGAATCAAAACCTAACTACCGGAGATATTGAAATGACTGCTGAAAATATATCTGTATTATCTGAAGCTAAAACTATTCCTTTTGACATCAACACTGACGGATATGAAGTGAACGAAGAAATGAGATTAAAATACAGATATGTTGACTTAAGAAGGGAAAGATTAAAGAGAAATTTAATTTTTAAGCAGGAATTCTTGCATTTCGTAAGGACATTCTTAAAGGATAGGGGATTTATTGAGATAGACACTCCATCTCTAACTAAATCTACTCCTGAAGGAGCAAGAGATTTTTTGGTTCCTTCCCGCTTGCAACCAGAAAAATTCTACGCTCTTCCCCAAAGCCCTCAACAATACAAGCAATTGTTAATGGTTGCTGGTTTAGAAAAGTACTTCCAGATTGCCAAATGTTTTAGAGACGAGGATCCCAGAGCTGACAGGCAAGCTGAATTTACCCAAATGGATTTAGAAATGAGCTTTGTGCAAGAAAAAGACGTAAGGGATCTAATTGAAGAATTATTAATTGAAACGGTAAGGGTAGTTGCTCCTGATAAAAAGATACAGGAAATTCCATTTCCCGTAATCACATATCAGGAAGCGATGGAAAAATATGGAATAGACAGGCCTGATTTAAGAAAGGATAAATCAGATAAAGATCTTTTGGCATTTTGCTGGATAGTAGATTTTCCTTTTTTTGAAAAGGATAAGGAAGGGGAGTGGACTTTTACTCATAATCCGTTCTCTGCTCCCAAGCCAGAATTTATTGATGATTTATTAAAGAAGAAAAACATAGAAAAAATACTAACTACCCAATATGATATTGTTTTGAATGGCTGGGAAATAGGAGGGGGAAGCATCAGAAGCCATACCCCTGAAATACTGGAAGCAGTATTTGAAATTATCGGATATAAAAAGGACAGAATAAAAAGTAGCTTTGGACATATGATGGAGGCCTTCGGATATGGAACCCCTCCTCATGGAGGAATAGCCTGGGGCGTGGACAGGATATTATCTATTCTTTTAAACGAAAACAGCATAAGAGAAGTAATAGCGTTTCCCAAGACAGGGGATTCAAGAGACTTAATGATGGATACTCCGTCTGCCGTAGATTCAAAACAATTAGAAGAATTACATATTAAGACAGTAGCCCCTAAGAAAAAATAAATGGCTGGGAATAGAACTCTTTTAAAGATTTTTTTGTTGGTTATTCTATATATAGCTGTCTTTCTATTTATCCTTTTTTATCCCCGCATATTTAATAAAGAATACGTAACAGGAAATTACTGCGGCCTGCCATTAGGAAAATCATGGAAAAAATATGATGATTCCTTTTTGAAACTAGATGCCCGGTCAGCAATCTCTATAGAATATGAAAATGGATTACATCATATTCTTTATCAAAAAGATTCAGATAAAAAACTTCCTATTGCCAGCATAGTTAAACTGCTTACCGGATTAGTTGCCGTAAAAGAATACGACTTGGATCAGAAAGTGATATTTTCCCAGGAATCGATAGATATTCCTGAAACTACCGGGCTTTTTGAAGCTGATCAGGAATTCAAATTAAGAGATCTGCTCAATTCTATGCTCATTGAATCAAGTAATGACGCTGCCTGGGAAATTTCTAAAATCCGAGGAAAAGATATTTTCATTTATTCAATGAACCAGAAAGCAAAAGATTTAAAAATGCATGATTCTTTATTTTTTGATCCAACAGGGCTGGATCCTAATTATCCAGAGAAAAATATCAATTTTTCTACTGCCAGGGATCTGACAAAATTAGCTATAGGAATATTAAAAGAACAGGAATTGATGAAAATATTGGGAAAAAACCAAGCTAACATATATCAAAGCAATGGAATATTTCATCATACTGCATTTTCTACCAATAAAATGGTTTTTGATTACGACACTCCGGTAATTGCCGGGAAAACTGGAAGCACTCCTTTGGCAGAAGAGTGCTTGCTGATAATTGCCAGGCACCCGAAATATCCCAATGCATATATCATCAATGTTGTTTTAGGATCTGAAAAAAGATACGAAGATATGGACAATTTGATTAATTGGATAAACAATAATTATATACGATTATGAATAAGATTCCGACATACCTTTACGATCCTGATTTAATTGCCAATGTATTGAAAATATTTGGCTTAGGAGCTATATCTTTTATTGCCGGGGTTTTTGCTGCTCCGGCATTAACTAATTTTCTGTATAGGCACAAGCTATGGAAAAAAACTGCCAGAGATACTTCAATTGACGGAAAAACTCTTGAAGTATTTACAAAATTCCACAAGGAGAAAGAAACAAGTGTTCCAAGATTCGGAGGATTATTAGTTTGGGCAATCCCTTTAGGAATTGCAGCAATATTTGTCATTCTTTCAAGAACTCAGTGGCCGGTTTTTGAAAAACTGGATTTCTTTTCCAGGTCCCAGACATGGCTTCCTTTTTTTGCTTTGATTATGGGGGCCTTGATAGGTCTTCTGGATGATCTTTTACAGACAAAAGGGAAAGGAAAGTATATAGGAGGAGGATTGAGCTTAAAAACAAGGTTATTGGTAATGGCTACCATAGGTCTGATTGCTGGTATATGGTTTTACTTTAAGCTTGATTGGAGAACTTTGCATATACCAGGATACGGAGATATTTTTATTGGTCTATGGTACATCCCTTTATTTATAATAACTATGCTGGCAACATATTCTGGGGGAGTAATAGACGGATTGGATGGACTCGCTGGAGGAAGCTTTGCTACGATATTTGCAGCATTGGGAGCGATAACATTTTTTAAGGGGCAGGTTGATCTAGCTGGCTTTTGTACTGTTGTAGTCGGGGCTATTCTTGCCTTCTTATGGTTTAACATACCCCCAGCCAGATTCTATATGGGAGAGACTGGAGTTATGGGACTTTGCGCCGCTTTAACTGTTGTAATCTTTCTTTCTGATTCAGTATTGCTGCTGCCAATAATCGGAATACTTTTAGTTCTAGAAGCTGCTTCTGTAATTATCCAACTTTTATCAAAGAAATTTTTGAAAAAGAAAATATTTTTAGCCTCTCCTTTGCATCATCATTTTGAAGCAAAGGGCTGGCCACATTACAAAATCACAATGAGATTTTGGGTAATAGGGATAATAGCAGCGATAATAGGGATAGCTATAAGTTTATTCGGATAATATGGATAAGGTAAAAAGATTAAGAGAAAAATATCCTCAGTTTGTTTATTCAAACTATTCATATAATTTTTCAAAGAATAATTTGGACATTGTTTTTAATTTTAAAATAAAACCAGATTTAAAATTCAAGACAAAAATTACAATCAAGAATGTAAAACAAAAGAGGGGATTGGATAATCTGATTTTCCATCTGGGATTGATAGAAATGCTCAATTACTGGAAAGCAACATGCTCTCCTGAAATCGCAATAGAGGCGGGATATTTAAATAGCGATGGAATTAAATTCTTGAAGAAGGTAATTTTTAAAGGAATGGGCCAGTATTTCTATGAAAACAAAATTAATTATCTTCAAAATGATTTTTTAAAGATTAAAAATGATTGCAAGAAGAAGTTATCAGTTAATATTCAAAAGAATAATAAAAGAAGAGTATTGATTCCTGTTGGCGGAGGAAAAGATACTCCCGTAACGATAGAATTAATGAGAGATGACAGAAATACATTAAATGGATTCATCTTAAATCCTAGAAAATCACAATTAAATATAGCTAGAATTGGAAAATTAAAAAATCTGATCATTGTTAGCAGGGAATTAGATCCCAAATTATTGAGATTGAATAAAAAGATTGGCTTAAATGGCCATGTTCCTTTTTCCGCGTTTCTTTCATGCTTAAGCCTAATAATTGCAACTCTAACTAATTCAGGCAGAGTGGCCTTTTCCTGGGAGAAGAGCTCTAATGAGCCGAATATAAAATATCTTGGAAAATGGGTGAATCATCAATGGTCAAAAAGCATTGAATTTGAAAAATTGTTCAATTCATATTCAAAAAAACATCTAGCAAAGAATATAGAAATATTTTCTCCTACCAGAAATTTTAGCGAATCAGAAATAGTTAAGATATTTTCAAAACTGGAAAAATATCATCAGGTATTTTTAAGCTGTAATAATGCATACAAGATTGGAAAAAAGAACAATAAATGGTGTGGGAAGTGCCCTAAATGTCTATCTGTCTATATGTATCTTTATCCATTTCTTGGAAAAGAGAAATTAAAAAAGATTTTTAAAAAAGATCTTTTTGAGGACAGAAAATTAATCCCTTTAATGAAGCAACTGATAGGAAAAGAGAAATTCAAACCATTTGAATGTGTTGGAACAATCAAGGAGAATAGAAAAATATTTGAAATGTTAAAAAAACAAAACAAAGATAAAAATAATATTTTATTAAAAATATGACAGAAGAAATACCAAAACCAGTAGAATATAATTGGCTTAATTCACTAAAAGGAATTATTAAAGCGGGGGCATTCTTAACATTACTGACTCCATTATTGGTAAGCAATAAATTCTTTTTTCCTTTTGTTGGTCCAAAAAGCATATATTTTATGGCTGTGGTAGAAATAATATTTTTTGCTTGGATTGTTTTAGCTATCTTTGATAAATCATATAGGCCAAAAATCAATGCTTTAACGATATCCATAATTGTATTTCTTGTGATAATTACTTTGAGCGGAATATTCGGGGTTAATCCTTCCAATTCTTTTTGGTCAAAACATGAAAGAATTACCGGGCTTTTAATGATGTATCATTTGTTTGGATATTTCTTGGTCTTAAAATCCACATTTAAGGATAGAAAGGAATGGATGTGGTTTATGTATTCTTCAATAGGGGCAGGGGTGCTGATATCAATTTTAAGTTTCAGACCGGAATTGGCTAAATTAAGCAGCGCTAATGCCAGAGGAGGAGCTACTCTTGGAAACAGCAGCTTTTTAGGTAGCTATCTTTTATTTAATTTCTTCTTTGCCTTATACTCTCTTATAAAGGCAAAGAAATTTTGGAAACTATTATGGCTTGGCTGCATGATCCTATTCTTTCTGGCAATAATATTGAATGACGCAAGAGCAGCTACTCTTGTTTCTATCTTAGGATTGATTCTAATCGGACTGTTTTGGATTTCCTTTATTGCAAAACAAACATGGTTTAGATGGGCGGGCAGAGGAGCATTGGTTTTTCTGATCTGCGCCGGATGTATTGTCATGTTTTTGGTTACTCAAAAGGATAGCTTCATCCAAAAACTCATGATTGAAAATACCATGGGCAGCAGATTGATTACCCTTCGTTCTTCTTGGGGAGCATTTAAAGCCAAACCGTTATTGGGATGGGGCTGGGAAAATTTTGATTCCATCTGGACCAAATACTATGATCCATCATCTCCAACATCTCTAGGAGGAGGGGAGTATTGGTATGACAAAGCGCATAATGTTGTTGCTGAAACTGCCGCTACTTCAGGCATTTTGGGCTTGTTATCATATTTAAGTATTTTTGCTGTAGTTTTTGTCATTCTGATAAAAAAATTTTTAAAGAAGAAAAATTTCTGGTTGCCGGCAATTTTCATATCTTTGCTGATTGCTTACTTTTTGCAGAATCTTACTGTGTTTGATATGATTTCTAGCTATATCCTTTTCTTTGCATCTCTGGCTTTTATTGATTCTTTAGATGATAAGGAGAAGGAATATCCAAACATCAATTCTTCGATGATAAGTATTGGCTTAGGGTTGATTGCCGTAACTTGCTTGGTTATCTCTTTAATATTTTTCGTAATAAATCCTTTAAAGTCCAGCGCATATATTTCAAAAATGAATACTGCTGAAAACTCAAAAGAAAGATTGGGATATTATGTAAATTCCATATTAACTTCTCCTTTGGGAAAATTTCAAAATAGGGATTTTCTGGCAAGGGAAACTTTAACTCTTTCCAGATCTCCGGCAATTGAAAAAATCAATCCTGAGAATTTTGCCCAAGAAGTAAACTTTATTACCGATGAACTGGAAAAAACCGTTAAAGAAAGTAAGTATGATTTAAGATCTAGAATGAGCCTGTCCCAGATATATGCAGCCAGAGCATTTTTCTTCAATGGATCATTTGATAATGCCCAAAAGATTGTTGATGAAACATTAATGCTTTGTCCTAATGGCCAGCAGGTATTATGGAATGCCGCACAGATGGCTGCTTACCAGAAAAAATATGATAAGACAATGGAATATGCCCAGAAAGCCATTGAAGTTGCTCCTAATCTGCCTGAAGCGTATTATACATATGTAAAATTGGCCTTTTTGACAAAACAGAATGAATTGGCACATAAGATGGTGGAGAATAGCCAAAAAATAATTACAACAGGGGAATTTAAGAATAAAATGGAGGGAATTTTAGAGCAATATGATAAGAAGTAAGTTATCCACAGTCCTCATTATGGAGAATACTGATAAGAAATAGTATAATATAATTTAGGGATAATATATAAAATACATGAAACAATCTACGATAATAGCTGTATTATTTTGGGCGATTGTGGGCATCATTATCTGCTCCTCGATCTTATCTACCTCCAGCGTTATTGCTGATTCTGATACAGCCAATACTTTAACAGTAATAGGCAATGCAACGCCAACTGTAGTGATTAATTCTCAAACCACCCCAATTACACTGATTGAAGACGGATATACTGCTGTTGCCTGGGCAACAGCTACTGTAAGTGATAATAACGGATGCGACGAAGTAAAATTTGCTACCTCTATTGTTGCTGTATTCTATGACAGCGCTACTGTAGCTACAAGCTGCTCTGCTAATGGAAGGAATTGCTATCCTAATGCAAGCACTACCTGCGCTTTTAGTTCTACTGATCCATGCGATGGTGTTGGAGACACATCTGTTGGATGGTCTTGTTATGTTAATCCATGGCACTATGCAAATGAAAGCGCAAGTTGGACGTGGTATATAGCTGCTTCTGATGCCTCTTCCACTGCATCAAGCACAAGTGGCTTTGTTACTGTCAGTCCCTTATTGGCTCTAAATGTGACAGAAACAGAGATAGACTATGGAACTTTGGCATTAAATACATTATCTAATCAGACCACAACAACTGTTGAAAACACTGGTAATGATACGGCACTGGATGTAGGAATAAAGGAAAGTGTTTCTTTTGATTGTAATGTCGGAACAATAGCGCCTCAGTATGAACATTTTTCTCAGTCTAGCGGATTTGCTTATGGCGAAGGAACAGCATTATGGTCAACAAGCACAACTATTGATGCAGATATAGTTCAGGGATCTGATGGAACCGAAACCCCTTCAGAGCCCGTTTATTGGCTGTTAACAACCCCAGCAGACGGAGTATCTGGATCCTGCCAGGGAACCAACTATTTTGAAGCTCAATAAATTCTGTTTGTTTAAAAATAGATTTAATATTTAGTATGAGGTTTTTACCTAATCGATTAATAAAATATATTCTGTTTCTATCTGTGATTTTTTTTGTTTTCCCCTTGATAGCTAGGGCAGGATTTGGTCTTTCTCCTGGATATATAAAGATAGATAATGCTTTAAGAGGATCTTCTTTTGAAAAAGTATTTGTAATTTCAAGGTCTAATCCCGTAGGAAATCTAATAGTAACAGTTGAACCGCTTGGAGATACGGCTGAATGGTTTCAGTTTGACAGGGGGAATAAATTTACATACCCGGAAGGAGAAAAACAATTTCCGATTAAATCAATCGTAACTATTCCCGGAGGAACTCCCAATGGAACATATACGGGGAAGATAAGATTCTCTGGATCAGCCGATACTGTTAATAATAAGGAGGGAGCGAGTGTCAGTATTACACTGGGGGCATTGGCTGATATAAGCATTACTGTTACTGACAAGGAAATTAAGGGATTCAGATTAATTGGCTTACAGGCCGAGAAAGCAGTACAGGGCGAATCTCTAGTTTTATCCCTTATCTTGGAAAACACCGGCAATGTAGATATCCAGCCAAGCTATATCATTGCAGAAATTTTTGATAAATTTTACAAACTTCAGTTAGCGACATTTAGGGTTTCTAAATTCAGTGGATCTGTCAGGGTAGCCAGTTCTGGAAAAGTTTTGGCTACGGTTCCATGGACTATTCCTGATGCTGGAAATTATTGGGCAGAGATTTCTGTCTTTGGAGATAAAAATCAATTAGTGGCAAAAGAAAAGTTGCCCTTTGATGCTTCTCCAGGAACAGGATTATTGGAAACAGTAGATAAGGGTTCTATAATGTATTTCGTCCTAGGGGGAATAATAATATTTTTGGTAATTGTAATTATTGTTTTTGTAATTCTTTTAATAGATATAAGAAATAAACAAACAAAAGAATTGGCAGAAATGACTAAGCATTTAATGAAGCTTGTTAAAAACAAAAATGGGAACAAAGAGTAAAAAAAAATTTTAATTTTCGCCTTTCTAATCTTTTTTATAGGAATTTCTTTTGTTAATGCAAATGATACGGTAAACACCTCAACTCAGGTCATAGACTCAACAGGACCAATAATTAGCAATATAAGTTCAACTATACTAAGCAATAGTTCTGTTTCTATTACCTGGACCACAAACGAATTAAGCACTTCTGTCGTTGATTACGGAAAAACACAGGCCCTAGGATCAACTAATAGCAGCCTTTCTTTGGTAACTTCTCACTCTATTACTTTAAATGATCTTTCTGGCGGAACTACTTACTATTACAGATTAACTAGCGCTGATTCTAATGGAAACAGCACAACAGATAATAATGGAGGAGCTTTTTACGCTTTTACAATTCCTTCTAATAATTTTGTTCCGCCGCCAAGCAGCGGAAGCTCGACTCCACAATTTTTAGAAATTGATGAAAGCAAAATACTTTTAAATAATAATTCTGAGTTTACAAAATATTTAATAATAGATATTGCTTTAAATCTTTTGGGCATATCAAGTTTTAGAATAGGGGACAGCAGCAATCTAAATGATCAAGGATGGCAGGGATTCGTTGCTAAAACTTCAAAAAGCATTGGCGAGGGCGATGGAAAGAAATCAATATATTTCCAATTTATGAATGGGGAGGGATTAACTAGCAAGGTAATAGAAAAAACTATTGTTTTAGATACTAATCCTCCTTCTGCCCCAACCAATTTTACTGTCAAATACATAGATAATTATCTAGAAATAGGTTTTCAAAAACCAAGCGATGGAGATGTCGCTGGTTTTAGATTATTTAAAAGCGAATCCAGCTTTATAACTGATCCTTTTGGCAATGAACAGATAATTATGGAAGGAAGGTCGGAAAGCACGATTGATAAAAATGTAAATCCGCAGACAAAATACTATTATTCCGTATTTTCCTATGATTATGTTAGAAATTATTCTTCTCCTGCAATAGCTGAAATTATTATTCCTCCTTATGTAAAAGAAGAAAAAGAAATTATTGCAACAGATAAAGGAATAAAGACATTTGAATTTGAGCCGCAGAAGCAGAACTTGGAAATAGAAATAGGTAATAAGCTGGAGGATTTATCTATTTCTCAGAAAACTTTCCGTTATCTGGAAAATTCTCCTATAAATATTACAATTCCCGAAAATGATTTTTTAAAAAAAACGGATGATTTAGTTTTAAAAGTGGGGATGGATCTTTTATATGGTCTTAAAAGAATAGAAAATGTCTGGACCGCCAAGATAGACGTTCCCGGAGAACAAACAAGCTATCTTCTAACCCTGGAAGTAATTAAAGAAGATGGAACAAAAGAGATAATAGAGCTGGGCCAAGTATTAGTGGACCCGTTTGGGCATGTTTATCAGGATGTAATAGAACCTCACTTAATATTGTTTAAGAATGGCCTTTGGTCATGGGAAAAAATCCATGAAAAGAATATGCTGGAAAAGGTTAAGGTTTTCCTTTACCAATATAATGATTCATTAAAAGATTGGCAATTAT
>Ga0265297_10009826_pt1 | contig 12224 bp, 15 predicted proteins | sample Munlanlwell13791_FD_192502 | JGI IMG/M metagenome (GOLD analysis project Ga0265297, IMG submission 192502) | Leachate microbial communities from a municipal landfill in Southern Ontario, Canada - Leachate well 137-91 | ecosystem: Engineered > Solid waste > Landfill > Unclassified | place...
GACAGGGCCGAGCGTCGAGGGCGGCAGCGCGGGCCGAGAGATCGGCTCGCGCAGCCGCCGGTCGCCGCCGGGAGGAGGGGGATCGTGATCAAGGCGGTGGTGGCGGGGGCGGCGGGGCGGATGGGAAGGCGGCTGGTCGCCCTGCTGCATGAGGATCCGCGGTTTCAGGTCGTCGGCGCGCTCGAGCGCCCGGGGCACGCCGATCTCGGCCGGGATGCGGGCGAGGTGGCCGGGACGGGCCCCATCGGGGTCGCCGTGACGGATGAGATTAGCGCGCTCCTCCCGGGGGCGCAGGTGGTGTTCGATTTCACGGCCCCGGCGGCGGCCATGGCGCACCTCGAGGCGGCGAGCCGGCACGGGGTGGCCATGGTGGTGGGGACGACGGGGCTGTCGGAGGCCGACCTGGCGCGCGCGCGCGAGCTGACCGCCAGGATCCCGTGCGTCCAGTCTCCCAACATGAGCGTGGGGGTGAACGCGCTCTACGGCATCCTGGCGCAGGTGGCGAAGACACTGGGGGACGCCTACGACGTCGAGGTGATCGAGGCGCACCACCACTTCAAGAAGGACGCCCCCAGCGGCACCGCCGAGCGGATGGCGCAGGTCCTGGCCGATGCCCTCGGCCGCAACCTCGCACAGGTCGGGGTCTACGGCCGCTATGGCCAGGTCGGCGAGCGGACCGTCAAGGAGATCGGGGTTCACGCCATCCGGGCGGGGGACATCGTCGGGGAGCACACCATCCTCTTCGGCGGCATGGGCGAGCGGATCGAGATCACCCACCGGGCCCAGAGCCGGGACAATTTCGCCTTCGGGGCCATCCGGGCGGCCGAGTGGGTCGTCGGAAAGCCGGCCGGTCTTTACAGCCTCCTCGACGTGCTGGGAATGAAGTAAGGACAGTTTCGAAATTCGAACTGGATCTGCCGCTGACCAGCAAGACAGACGGAGCCAGCAGAATGGGTCAATACGCGCAGGCGACACGGTTGCAGCTCCTCCCCCCCTACGTCTTCGCCGAGCTGGATCGGATGAAGCAGGAGCAGATCAAGCTGGGGGTGGACGTCATCAGTTTGGGAATCGGGGACCCCGACCTCCCGACTCCCGCCCACATCATCGAGGCCCTCGGAGCGGCTGCGGCGGACCCCGCCAACCACCAGTACCCGTCCTACGAGGGCATGCCGAGCTTCCGCAAGGCGGCGGCCGACTGGTACCGGGCTCGGTTCGGGGTGACCCTCGACCCGGCCACGGAGGTCCTGACCCTGATCGGCTCCAAGGAGGGGATCGGCCACCTCCCGCTGGCCTTCGTGAATCCCGGGGACACGGTCCTGGTGCCCGATCCGGCCTATCCGGTCTACCAGTCCGGGACCCTCTTCGCGGGGGGGATTCCCTATCCGCTGCCGCTCACGCCCGAGCGGGCGTTCCTGCCGGACCTCCAGGCGATCCCGGCGGAGATCCTCACGAAAGCCCGGATTCTCTGGCTGAACTACCCGAACAACCCGACAGGGGCCGTGGCGCCGCGGGAGTTTCTGGCCGAAGCCGTGGCCTTTGCGCGCCGGCACCGGATCATCCTGGCGCACGACGCCCCGTACTCCGAGATCGCCTTCGACGGCTACCGGCCCCTGAGCATCCTCGAGATCGAGGGCGCCAAGGAGGTTGCCGTCGAGTTCCACTCGGTCTCCAAGACCTACAACATGACCGGCTGGCGGCTGGGTTTTGCCGTGGGAAGCCCCGAGATCCTGGCGGGACTGGGGCGCGTCAAGACCAACGTCGACTCCGGTGTGTTCCAGGCGGTGCAGTACGCCGGCATCGCCGCCATGAGCGGCTCCCAGCAGTGCGTGGCGGACAACTGCCGGATCTGGCAGGAGCGGCGGGACGTCCTGGTGGGCGGCCTCCGGGAGATGGGGTTCGCCGTCGAATCGCCCAAGGCGACGTTCTATCTCTGGATCCCCGTGCCGAGAGGCTTCACCTCGTCCAGCTTCACCGCCGAGCTGATCCGGAAGGCCGGGGTGGTGCTGACCCCGGGGAGCGGGTTTGGCGCGGCGGGCGAGGGATTTGTCCGGGCGGCCTTCACCGTCGGCGTCGAGCGGATCCGCGAGGCCGTCCAGCGGATCAAGAAGCTCGGGATCCGCGGCAAGTAGCCGCGTGAGTGGCCAGCGGCGAGTGGTGAATTGAGGATGGTGCCGGAATCGGAGCCTCTCCTCACCACACGCGCCTCACGACTCACCCCCCATGGTACTGATGGCCGTAATTCCGGTGGGGTATCGCCAGCCCCCCGGACTGCCCCTCGGACGCCTGGCGCCTCGCCGAAGCCGGCTCCCCCTTATCCCGGGTCGGTCCGCGGAAAACGCGGACCTCCGTACCGGGAACGGGCTCGCCCGCGGGCGCGGCGTCTCGGGTCAGCCCGGGGGGCCTGGCATTGTTCGGTCCTTGAATCCGTCAGCGAATGTGCGCCAAGGAGTACTAGGCGAATGGACCGCATTCTCCTCAACGGGATTCGCTTCTTCGGCTATCACGGGGCCTACGCGGAGGAGCGCCGGCTGGGCCAGCACTTCCTGGCGGATGTCGAGCTTTACCTGGATCTGCGGGAGGCCGGCGACTCGGACGACCTCGCGCGCGGCGTGGACTACAGCCGGGTGCTCGCCCGGGTCCTGGAGATCGGAGCGGGGGAGCCGGTCCAGCTCCTCGAAGCCCTGGCCTCCCGGATCGCCTCGAGCCTCCTGGAGCAGTTCCCGATCCGGCGGGTGGTCGTCCGGGTGACGAAGCCCGCCCCGCCTCTGCCGGGACTGGGCGGCGGGGTGACGGTCGAGATCGCCCGCCCATGAGCGTCCGGGCCTTCGTGGCGATCGGCTCCAATGTCGGCGACCGGCATCGATACTGCCGGCAGGCGGCCGCACGGCTGGCGACGCTCCCCCGGTCGACTCTGCTGCAGCTCTCCCCCGTCTTCGAGACGGCGCCGGCCGAAGGGGCCGGCGGCGGGCTGTTCCTGAATGCCGCGGCGGAGATCGAGACGGACCTCGCGCCGGCGGCCCTGCTGGCCGAACTCCAGGCGATCGAGGTCGCGCTGGGCCGGGAGGCCGACCACGTTCGGCTGGGCCCCCGGACCATCGATCTCGATCTGCTGCTCTTCGGGGGACTGATCCTCGACAGCGCGGCATTGACGATTCCCCACCCGCGGATGGCCTCGCGCCGCTTCGTGCTCGCGCCGCTGGCAGCCATCGCCCCCGAGGCGCGCCACCCGGTCCTGGGATGCACGGTGCGGGAGCTGCTCGATCGGGTGGGGGAGTAGCCGCGGGCCGGGAATCGGCCGTTCCCGCGGCCCGGTTTTCCCGGGCGGCTGCGTCTGATCGGTCTGCGGCGGTGTGTGCTGGGGTCCCGGGCGAATTGCCGTGGCGCCCCGCTTTTCGGTGGCGCCTTGGCGGTGTGGGCTTCCCGGGTTCCGGCTGGTGACCGGTTCCCTCGGATTCCCCGAGCCGAGAGGAGAGTCGATGAAGCCGGCAGGCATCGCGCCCCGCTACATCGTGGTGGAGGGGCCCATCGGAGTCGGGAAGACCAGCCTGGTCGAGCGGCTGGCAGAACGGCTGTCGGGGCGGACGCTCCTCGAGACGGCCGACGACAACCCCTTCCTGGCCGACTTCTACAAAGACCGGAGGCGCTCTGCCTTCCAGGCCCAGCTCTGGTTCCTGCTCAGCCGCTTCCGGCAGCAGCAGGAGCTGGCCCAGGGGGAGCTTTTCGGGCAGACCCTGGTCGCCGACTACCTCTTCGCCAAGGACAAGATCTTCGCCTACCTGAATTTGGAGGAGCACGAGCTGGCCCTCTACGAGCGGGTGCACGCCCTGCTCGAGGTGCGGGTGCCGACCCCGGACCTGGTGATCTTCCTGCAGGCGAACACGGAGACGCTGCTCCGCCGGATCCATGTCCGCGGGAAATCCTACGAGCGCGAGCTCGAGCGGAAGTATCTGGAGAGCCTGAACACGGCCTACACCCACTTCTTCTTCCACTACGAGGCCTCGCCCCTCCTGGTGGTCAACACCAGCGACATCGATTTCGTGAAGCGCCCGGAGGATTTCGAGGACCTGGTCAAGACGATCCAGGATGCCCGCGCCGGCACGCGGTATTACGTGCCGCGCGGATCGAAGAAGTAGCCTCTGGCCTCTCGTGCCGGGGGCGTCGGGGAGGGAAGACGCGCGATGCGGATCATTGCCGAGCCCAAGGAGATGCAGGCGGTGGCCGAGACGATCCGTCGCGAAGGCCGCTCGGTGGGCACGGTGCCCACCATGGGGGCGCTGCACGAGGGGCACCTGGCCCTCCTCCGGCGCAGCCGGGCCGAGAACGACGCGGTGGTGATGACCCTCTTCGTCAACCCCACCCAGTTCGACCGGGCGGACGATCTGGAGCGGTACCCCCGGGATCAGGCGCGGGACGCCCGGCTCGCCCGCGAGGCCGGAGCGGACTACATCTTCGCGCCGGCTCCGGCGGCGATGTATCCCCCCGGCTTTGCGACCAGCGTGTCGGTGGAGGGCTGCACGAGCCGATGGGAGGGGGCGACGCGGGCGGGACACTTCCGGGGGGTGGCCACGGTCTGCACCAAGCTCTTTGCCGTCACGCGGCCCCACCGGGTCTACTTCGGGCAGAAAGACTACCAGCAGTCGCTGCTCATCCGCCGCCTCGTCCGGGACCTCGACCTGGGGATCGAGGTGGTGGTCGTTCCCACCGTGCGCGAGGCGGACGGGCTGGCCATGAGCTCGCGGAATGTCCTGCTTTCTTCGGAGGAGCGGCGACAGGCCGTGGCGCTTTCCCGGGCGCTGTTCGCGGCCAGGGATGCCGTTCGGAGCGGTGAGCGGAATGGCGGCCGGCTGCGGGATGCCATCGAGGCCGAGATCCGGACCGCCCCGCTGGCGGTGCCGGAGTATGTGGCCGTCTGCGATCCCGAGAGCCTGGAACCGCTCGAGACGATCCGCGACCGCGCGGTGGCTCTGGCCGCCGTCCGTTTCGGCGCCACCCGGCTGATCGATAACGTCCTGCTGGAGGCGTGAGCCGGGGGCGGCAGCCGCCCCCGGCTCACGGCCGGTCGACATGGAAATTTTCGTTGATCGTATTCCGATGATGGGATAGAAACCAGAGGGAAACCAGAGGCGGTGGAGTCCGCCGAAACCGCCAGAGCGCTCTGGCCAATGACTCCTGCGGGGAGGATCTCCGCGGGAGTTTTCTATTTTGGCCCCGCCCGGAAAGGAGACACATGGAACAGGCATTCGGCATCGCCACGCTCTGGTTCGGGCTCGCCCTGGTGGCGACCTTCCTGGCCTCGCGGCTCCGGATCTCTGGCGCCCTGATGGAGATCCTGGTCGGGGTGGCCGCCGCGGCGATCCTGGGGCGCCTCTTCGGGCCGGATGCCATGGGCGCCGATCTTCCCTGGCTGAAATTCCTGGCATCCACCGGGGCGGTCATCCTGACCTTCCTGGCCGGGGCCGAGCTGGAGCCTGCGGTCATGCGGCGGAAGTGGCGAGAGGTCACCGTCGTGGGGTTCATCAGCTTCCTGGCGCCGTTTCTCGGCTGCGCCGCCGCCGCGCGCTATCTGCTCGGCTGGTCGGTCGGGGCGAGCTGGCTGGCGGGGATCGCCATGTCGACCACCTCCATGGCGGTCGTCTATGCGGTGATGCTGGAGACGGGCCTCAACCGGACCGACTACGGCAAGGGCATCCTGGGGGCCTGCTTCATCACCGATCTGGGCACCGTGCTGGCCCTGGGGGCGATGTTCGCCCCCTTCACCTGGCGGACCCTGGTCTTCGCGGCCACCTGCCTGCTGGCCTTCGGCCTTCTTCCCGTGGTCACGCCCCGCCTCATGAATCATTACGCCAACCGCACCGCGGCGTTCCGCACCAAGTGGGTGTTGTTCATTCTCTTCGGGCTCGGCTCGCTGGCCCTGTGGGCGGGGAGCGAGGCGGTCCTGCCCGCCTATGTCGCCGGCATGGTCCTGGCGACCGCGCTGGGGAGCGACCACGTCTTCATCCGGCGCCTGCGGACGCTGACGATCGGTTTCCTGACGCCGCTCTATTTTCTCCGGGCCGGCTCGTTCGTCTCCCTCCCGGCCCTGCTGGCCGCCCCGGCCACATTCCTGGCCCTCTTTGTCGGGAAGATCGCCACCAAGATCTTAGGCCTCCATCCGGTCGTCGGGCGGTTTCGGCCCGAAACCAGCGAGCGCTGGTACTACACCCTGCTGATGTCCACCGGGCTGACCTTCGGCACCATCTCGGCCCTCTTCGGGCTGACCCACGGGATCGTCTCCCCGGAGCAGTATTCCCATCTGGTGGCGGTCGTCATCGCCAGCGCCGTGATCCCGACCCTGATCGCCAACGCCAGATTCCTCCCCCGCCACCTGATGCCGACCCCGGCCACGAGGGCGGAGCGCAGAGTCAGCGCGAAGACCCCCGCGCCCGACGAGCCCCTCGAAGAAGGATGATCCGGCGGCTCGAGGTCCCGCAGGGTGGACGTGGCCGTCTTCGGCCGGTCGAAGACAGGCAGCGCCCTGACGTCCCGGCGAGTCAGCTCTGGATCCGCCGGGTCGACGCCGACCGATCCTCCCGGAAAAGGAGCAGCGCCAGGAGCGCCAGCGTGGTGAAGAGCGCGCCCGCGCCGAAGGTGGCGGCGGGGCCCAGCAGGGCCCAGAGCCATCCCGCCAGGAGGCTGGCGGCGAAGAGCGCAATCCCGCTGAGGAAATGCAGCAGACCGAACGCCGTTCCGCGAAGGGGAGGGGGCGCGGCATCCGCGACCAACGCCGCCAGGAGGCCCTGGGTCATGCCCATGTGCAGCCCCCACAACGCCACGCCGCCCAGCACGGCCCACACCCCCGGGGCGAGTGCCAGGGTGGCGTCGGCCGCCGCAAGGACGGCGATCCCGGCCCCCAGCAGCCTCCGACGGCCCAGGCGATCCGACAGCCGTCCAACCGGGTACGCCGCCCCCGCGTACACCACATTCATGACGACCAGGATCATCGGAACGAACGTGGCCGTCATCCCGACACTCTCCGCCCGCAGGAGCAGGAACGCCTCGCTGAAACGGGCCAGCGTCATCAGGACGGCCACGGACACGGCCCCCCAGTACGCCGGGCCCAGGCGACGGATCTCGGCCAGATCGAGCGCAGTCCCTTTCGCGTTCCCGGCCTTCGAAGTTTCCGGCTCCCGCACCCCGAAGAGAATCAGCGCCACGGCAAGTGCCGCGGGGATGCCGGCGATCCAGAACGCGGTCCGGTATGCCTCCCCGGTCAGGCCCATGATGAGGATCGCGAGCAGTGGTCCCGCGAAGGCTCCCACCGTGTCCAGGCTCTGCCGCAGACCGTAGGCCGCTCCCAGGAGAGCACCCGGCGTCACGTCCGCCACCAGCGCATCGCGCGGCGCCCCGCGGATGCCCTTCCCCAGTCGATCGGTCACCCGTGCGCCGACCACCCAGCCGACGGAGGGCGCCAGCGCGAAGACGGGCTTGGTCAGCGCCGACAATCCATACCCGAGGAGCACCAGCGGCTTGCGCCTGCCGGCCCGGTCGCTGAGGGCGCCCGAGAACAGTTTCGTGATCGACGCCGTCGCCTCCGCCGCCCCCTCGATGAGTCCCACCGCCAGCGCGCTCACGCCCATCCCGGACACGAGGAACAGCGGCAACAGGCTGTGGACGATCTCGGAGGAGACGTCCATCAGCAGGCTGACGACCCCCAAGGCCCAGACGGTCCCCGGGATTTTCGCGGAGGCGGCGGATTCGGCTCGTGGGGCAGCCACAAGCTCTCTCCTGCAGGGGCCGGCGACGCGAGCCGCGCGTCAGCCCGGCGGCGACACATCCTGCAATGCGCTGCGAATCAGATCCTCAGGGGGTATCCCCGATACCCCGTCGGTGCGTCAGGTCAGGCCGAAGTCCTGTCGGTCCCGCGCCTCCGGCTCGATGTCTCGCCCCTCCACCCGCACCGTCGGGCTGCCGAGGAAGCCGAGAACCCGGGCCTGCTCCGGCGTCTCCACGAGCACGCGCTCCAGGGCGATGGGCACGCGCAGGCCCCGGGCAGTCTCCTCCACAAGCCGCACGGTCGGCGGGGTCGCGGGACAATCTGCCATGTGGAGGATGGACACTCTCAGCGGCCGCACGAAGGGCCTCAGGATAACGCCAGGGCGTGCTTCAGCCGGCGGTCCATCCCCAGCAGACACGCAACTGACAGGCTTCCAAGCTCGCCGAGAAGGACCCGCCGCTGCACCGTGGCCAGCTTGTCGCACCTGATTACGGAGGGGCGCTTCAACCCGGTGTCTCGCCCTTCTGGGGCATCCGGATCGACGCTCAGATCGGTGGGAAGAGGCTGCGCGGGAACAACGGAGGAAACGAAGGCAAAAATCACATCGTCCCCCGATCTGTCGGTCCGAGAGAGGATGATCGCGGGGCGAACCTTCGCCCCATGCAGATCGGTGAAGGGAAACGGCGTGAGGACCACGGTTCCGCGAGTCATCGATAGCGGACCTTCAGATCATTGACGGTGTAGATGTCCTCTCGAGCATCCATCAAGTATTCGAGGCTTCCCGCCCCCTCCGCGAGGCGCATCAGACCGTCAGTCGGCACGTCGTCACCGCTCTCGACGAGCTCTACCTCTTCGACCTTTCGTGCCGCCTCGATCACGCGGTCCAGCTCGGCCCGATCCACGAGAGCCTTTCCCGGCCCTGCGGCCACCGCGTGTAGCTTGACCATCGTTCACCCCTCCCAGAATCCTCCCAGCGACCGCAGTCATGGTAACAGGCATTGCCGGAGGGAACAAGCGCAGAGGGTCCTGGGCGCAGGATCCAGGGCCTGTGCAAGATCGTGCCTGGCGGACAGCCGCTCGCTCAGTTATTTGACGACCAGCACCTCTTCGCCGAGCATGTCGGTGATCGTGACGGCGACGGTGGTCGGAGCGTCGGGGGCGGGCAACTCGTCGCGGCCGGCGACGAGGTCGGCCTTGCGCTCGGGGACGGATTCATCCGCCGTCCGGCTCCCGGTCGCCGCCGGCCTGCGGCATCAGCCAGACGCGCTCCCCGCGGAGCCGGAAGGTGATGGAGCGGCCCTCCGCCAGGGTGTAGCGCGCGGTGACGTGGCGGGAGAGGGTCGTGAAGAGGTTCGCGGGCTCCCCGCCCTCCACGCACAGGGTGATGCGCACCCGGTCTCCGAGGGTGGTGAGGCTCAGGACGGTCCCCTCGAGCAGGGTGTCCCGCGGCCCTCGGGATCCTGCGTCGGGGGGCAAAAGCAGCACCCCGTCCGCCGGCACGGAGAAGGCCACGAGGTTCCCGGCCGGGTACGCCTCCTGGAGCGCGATGGGCAGCAGGCGGCCTTTCCAGCCAAGGAGGGTCGTCCCGGCGCCCGGGTCGTGCGAGACCACCGTTCCGGCGAAGATGTTCTTCAGGCCGACCAGCCGCGCCACCGCGACCGACGCCGGGCGCTGCAGCACCTCGAGCGGCGGGCCGGACTGGAGCGTCCTGCCGTGGGACAGGATGCACATCCGATCGGCGAGCATCGCGGCCTCGTCCAGGTCGTGCGTCACCAGGATCACCGGCATCCGGAGCTGCCGGCGCAGATCGGCCAGCTCGCCGTACAGCTTCTCCCGGGTGCTCCGGTCCACCGCCGAGAACGGCTCGTCCAGAAGCAGGACATGCGGGTTCCGCGCCAGGGCCCGGGCCACCGCGACCCGCTGCTGCTGCCCGCCCGAGAGCCGGTGCGGCGTCCGATCCTCGAGGCCGGCCAGGTGGACCAGCGCGAGGAGCGCCTGGGCCCGCGACCGCCGTCCTCCCGGCGGGACATCCCCCAGTCCCTCCATCACGTTCTCGAGGGCCGTGAGATGGGGAAAGAGCGCGTAGCTCTGGAACACGAACCCGATCCGGCGCCGGGGGGTGGGGACGTCGAGGCCGCGGGCGGTATCCAGCCAGGTCTCGCCCGCGCAGCCGATGCGGCCCTCGGCTGGGGTAAGGAGCCCCGCGATGCAGCGCAGGAGGCTGGACTTGCCGCTCCCCGACGGGCCTACCAGCGCCAGCACCTGTCCGGGGGCGCAGGCGAACTCCGCGTCCAGCGGGATCGGGGCGGGCTGTCGCACCCGCAGGACGAGTCCCTCCTCAGCCACGGCGGCGTCCCGGGCTGTCCGCCGTGCTGTACGAGGCGGCAATCGTGATCAGCGAGACGAGAAGCAGCGTGGCCGCCATCAGGCCGGCCGCCTGGGTGTCGAAGGCCTGCACCCGGTCGTAGATCGCGATGGCGACGGTCCGCGTCTCCCCCGGGATGTTCCCTCCCACCATCAGCACGACGCCGAACTCGCCGAGGGTATGGGCGAAGGTGAGGACGAGGGCCGACAGGATTCCAGGCCAGGCCAGCGGCAGCTCGATCCGGCGAAAGATCCGCCAGTCCGACATCCCGCAGCAGCGGGCGGCCTCGCGCACCTCGCTGGGGATGGCCTCGAAGGCCCGCTGCGTCGGCTGGACGGCGAAGGGAAGGTTGACGATCACCGAGGCCAGCAGCAGTCCCTCGAAGGTGAACACGAGCGGTCGGCCGATGACGGCCTCGTAGAGGCGGCCGAGCGGCGTGGCGCCGCCGAACGCGGTCAGGAGGTAGTGGCCGAGGACGGTCGGCGGCAGCACCAGCGGCAGCGCCAGGAGCCCCTCGACCAGGCTCTGGCCGCGGAAGCGGCGCCACGCCAGACGGCGCCCCGCCCAGATGCCGACGGGCAGCAGGATCGCCATCGTCCACGCCGCGAGCCGGAGCGAAAGGAAGAGCGCGGGGACATCCACGGCTACCGGCCTCCGGGAAGCCCGCCCGGCAGGGCGAAGCCGTAGCGGGAGAAAATCGCCCGTGCGGGGGGCTCCTGCAGGTAGCGGTAGAAGGCCCGGGCGGTGGGGCCGGCCCCCCGGAGAAGCACCATGCGCTGGCGGAGGGGGGTGTGGCGGGCCTCGGGGATCAGGGCGAAGGCGCCGAGCCGGGCGACGGCGGGCGAAAGGGCCAGGGAGTACGCGACGATCCCGCCCTGCGTCCCGCCGCCGGAGGCGAACTGGGCCGCCTGCGCGACATTCTCGCCCAGGACGAGGTGCGGCGTGATGCGCTCCCAGAGCCCGGCCGCACGGAGCGCCTCCTCCGCTCGGCGGCCGTAGGGGGCGTGCTCTGGATTGGCGATGGCGAACTTCTTGAGCCGCCCGTCCCTCAGGGCGGCGGCCAGATCCGTGAGTGTCGGATCTACCGCAAGGGGCGACCCCCTGGGAACCATGAGGACGATCCGGCCCACGGCGTACAGGTCGCCGCGATTTTCGGTCTTCCCCGCGTCGGCCAGCCTGAACACGAACGTCTCATCGGCGGAGAGAAACAGCCGGAAGGGGGCGCCCTGCTCGATCTGGCGCGTAAAGTTTCCCGACGAGCCGAAGGCCAGCTTCACCTCGCGGCGGGTCTCCGCCTCGAAGCGAGCGGCGATCTCGCGTGCGGCGAACTGCAAATCGGCCGCCGCGGCGACGGCCGGGACCTCTTCCGCCGCTGCCGGGGAGCTGGCGGCCAGCAGGGCCGCAAGGCAGAGCAGGCCACGAATGAGGGTCCAGGGGGCCATTCCATCTCCTGGGCGTCACTGTGGCCTGCATGATATACCGGTTGCCGAGGTCCGCGGGGGAAAATGTGGGCCGGGAACTGCGGGCCGCGGGCGGCCCGCCATGGGTGCTTCCTTGTCGATGCCGAGGCGGCTACCCGAGCAGCAGGCCGATGGCGCCGGCTGCGACGATCACCAGGGCGGCATCCAGCTTGAACCGCACCAGGGCGATCAAGCAGGCGATGGCCAGCAGGCCGGTCCACACCTCCGTCACCGAGGCCCTGGCGATGGTGAATCCCGCCGCCAGGATCATCCCCACCACGGCCGGGCCCACCCCTTTCAGGAACGCCCGCACCCGCAGGTTGCTCTTCAGTCGGTGGAGTTGATGGGCGGCGGCGATGCTGTAGAAGAAGGTGGGCAGCGAGATGGCCCCCATGGCCAGCACCGCCCCCAGAAGCCCCGCCACCTTGTAGCCGATGAAGACCGACGAGATGACGATGGGGCCCGGCGTGATCTGCCCCATGGCAATGGCGTCCACGAACTCGCGGCGGGTGAGCCAGCCGAAGGTGTTGACGGCATCCTGCTCGATGAAGGGGATCATCACCATGCCGCCGCCGAAGGTGAAGGCGCCGATCTTCAGGAAGGTGAGGCAGAGATCCAGCATCAGCGCATCCCTTCCTTCCCCTGG
>Ga0265297_10009827_pt1 | contig 12223 bp, 16 predicted proteins | sample Munlanlwell13791_FD_192502 | JGI IMG/M metagenome (GOLD analysis project Ga0265297, IMG submission 192502) | Leachate microbial communities from a municipal landfill in Southern Ontario, Canada - Leachate well 137-91 | ecosystem: Engineered > Solid waste > Landfill > Unclassified | place...
TGCATTTTCCGACGCGAAAATGACGAGTCTTCAGCAGTGTTTCTTAGGGGACATGTCTGGAGACGGACAGGAATTGCAGGAGTTTTCCTTCCGGAAATTCTTTGGTGAGAACGGAATTTGCTGACGTGAAAGTACCGTCATTGCCAGTCTTTTCTGAGTGCGTCAGAAACCCCTCCGACCCCATACGTCCGGTGTCTGGAGGGGAGGCGGATGTTCAATAGGAAGCTCGTGTAGTGTGGTTCTTAAGCGCTGGCAGGTACGAGCGATGGCAGGGGGGTTCCGGATGATACTTTCTGAAGCGGTTGTCTTTAGAGTTCCGACCTTGCGGAAGGCTCGTCATTGAGACAGAACAAAAGTGATCAGATTTCGTAAAAGTTCACGGGCAGCACCGGCTTTTCAATGGTTTTGTAGGAGTTGAAGGAAAAGTGATATCTAAGAGGTACTTCTGGTGCGCCACCCGGAAATAGAATGCTGGATGTCAACAGATGTGGTAGTTTTTGCGAGGTATGAACATCCTCCCGTCCAGTCGAGTTTCAGGTGCTGGGTTCCATCAACATCTATCCGGTGTGCATGATGTCGGACATCGTTGATTACCGCTTCTTGTAATGCCGGGGACAATTCACGGACATGTGGGTCGATTATATCCCTTGATTGCATTTTTCTGTAATCCATCACCTGATACTATCCGGTATGTGTGTCAAAAAGATCAGAGTTGTGTGATCTTTCCGATGAGGTAGTACGCGATCTTTGCTGCATCTGCCACATCAACCGTACCGGTGCCGTTGAAGTCCGCTGCCGGGTCCATGGGTGTCAACCCGACGACCATGTAAGCAACCCGCGAGACATCACCGATATCAACCACCCCGTTGCCGTTGAAATCCCCCCGGATGCGATAGACGAAGACCGAACCATCGATCACGTTGAACGGGCTGGTGTTGAAATCCCTGGTGCTCCACTGGGCATTATCGGCAGTCAGGTGGACCAATGAGCCGACAGCTCCGGTGTCCGTGACATCAATGATGAGGAGTGGGGTTGGTGCACCGATATTGAGCCCATCCGTGCGGGACAACAGAACCCGTGCCAGACCGGGTGTCGAGTTGATGACGAGATTGCTGCCGTGTGTCCAGGACTGGTTTAAGGTGATGTTGTTCACCCGGACTGTTGTGGGATCATATCGCATGTCGAATGCAAGTCCCGTTCCCTCGGTGATGTTGGCTACCTGAATGGGTACCTTTGTGGAGGTGTTCTGGTATACAGAGACCTCCGGAAGGATGAGCCGGGCGCGATAGGAAGTGTTCTCAGCGATGGTGATATACCCGAGTCGTGTCAGGGTGTTCGTCCCGTTCGGGTTGCCCGCCGCCAGGGAGACCGTGTACACCCCGGCATCGGTGTACGTGTGCACGGGGTTACGCTGGAGCAGGTCGGTCGTGTTGAACCATTGCGAATCCCCGAACGACCAGTTCCATCGTGTTGGAGCGTTCGTTGAATTGTCCGTGAAGGTTACGGTGACCGGTGCGGTGCCGGAGATGGGGGTGGCAGTGAAGTTGGGGATTGGGATGATGGGGGACGGTGTAACATTGATGTAGTTTGTTATGACCTTCGTGTTCGATCCACCGGTATTTGTGGCGTTCAGCGAAACATTGTAGGATCCCGGAGTCGTGTATGTGTGCACCGGGTGTTGCGTTACGGCACTTGAACCATCGCCGAAGTTCTATGCCCATTGTGCCGGAGTGTTGGTGGAGGTGTCATTGAACCTGACGGTCAACGGTACGGCTCCGGATGTTGGGGTGGCGGTGAAGTTGGTGACGAGTGCCGGGATTCTGACGGTGATGTAATTATATCTGGTTGTGGTGTTTGATCCGCCATCATTTGTTACGTTCAGGGAAACGGTGTAGGTTCCTGCAACTGCATACGAATGAACCGGGTGCTGAACGGTTGCGGTTGTTTCATCTCCAAAGTTCCACGCCCAAACTGTTGGATTCCCGGTTGACTGATCTGTAAATCTAACTGTTAGCGGCATAGTGCCGGTAGTCACATTCGCACTGAAGTTGGCGACTGGTGCCGGGATCTTTACTGTGATATACCCGACAGTTTCCATCGTGTTCGAGCCACCATCGTTTGTTGCATTCAGCTCTCCGGAGATATCTTCCCCAAATTATCGTCGTGGCGCCGTGTATAGACTATGAGACCTTCCGGGGCGAGCCGGTCTATCCAAAAGATCCCAAGAGCATTCATCATCCTGTAACAGATCGCATGCGTGTGGAGTATCTCCGCTGTCTGACCGAAGAACAGCACGCACCCCCCCATCTTGGCAGTCCGGGCACATCCCCCGCACGTGCCAACTGCCCGGCACTCATCTGAAACAAACGGGTTTGGGGGCTCTTATCCAGATATGCAGAAGCACGCAACACATCTTCCGACAGTTCCCGGACTAGCCGGTGTCTGGTCATGTGCGTTCATCCGCATTGCACGAAGTTATGTCTAATCACAGGTATTCCCGTTTAATTGCTGACAAGTCCATCATTTTTGGTTGTTTGTATCCTTTCTTCATTATTGTCTGAGGAATGCGGTAGTGAGTAAGATGTTTGTCTGTTGTCAGGAACACAGGTACATTATATGCCATCGCATAACCGAGGTGAACGAGATCCGTATATTGGTTCTTCATCCGTGAATCTTCATTGAATTTGCATAAAAGATAACAGGCATAACTCACTCGGCTGTTTGGAACCATCACGATTGGATCAAAGGTATCAACAATATCAAAGAGACCTCTCATTAACAGCTTGAGTTGGCGAAATTAAAACTCAACTTCCCAGAATCGAGTGGAAATCGAACTATTTCAACTCCAAAAATGAAAATTGTCGTATCCAAAACTAAGAATTTTTAAAAAACGATCACTCACATACGATTTTTTTCGAGATCAAATCAAAATTTCTCAAAAAACATGAAAAAGATCGATACCTACCGGTACACTTACTCCTCGAAAACACCCTTAAACTTTAACTTGTCAGTCCAGTCCGGATATCAAGTAACAAACTCATCCAACTTACAGCATTATCCCATCTTTTTTTCAGGCACTTTTTCATATTTCCCAACCACATTTTTGCTCGGAGTATGTTGACTTTGTTGATAGATTCAGCAAGTTCTTCAGCGGATAACTGCCGTAACGGATTGTTGAACCGAATGACCTTCACAATCTGGTCCAATGACAGAAATTTCCCTTTTTTCGAGAAATATTTCCAAACCGATAAAAGAAAAAGATGGGCAGTTGCAGCAAGTGCAATATGGTGGTGCCAGGATAGCCAACCTCGTCCTCTGAAACTATCCATATCACACAAACCCTTCGCATCTTCAAAATTCCGTTCGATCCAGTACCGGTTTGCCTGTTTTCTCACAAGATCATGCAAATCCTCTCCGAAAATATTTGTGAACGCAAACCGGATCTTATCTTCATCGGGATCCCGGATCATGATGACCCGTATTGGCGTGTCAACTGGCATCCCATCCTGACGGCGCCAAACTGTTGCCTCAGCGCATTCGACCGTTTTTATCCCTCGGTTTGTGAAACGGACATCAACAGAATCCCAGTTTTTCTGAATGTCAGCCAACCACTTGACCTCGACGGGGGTCGTATTCAGAACTTTAAGTATTGTGGGCTGTCTTCCACGGTTCCCTTGTCGTTCGGGAAGACCCAGTTCAGGTTCGGTTATGTAAACATATGTGCTGCAGGGAATGTCACACACAAATGCGACTTCACGCTGATATAAGCCGGTGATGAAGTGTGAATCCCCACCATACAGAGCATCTGCTTGGACATAACTGAAGGGTATCTCTTCACCCTTGAACTGATCCAACATCTCCAAAGCTAAAACCGGCTTTGTTTTATGCTCCAATTTCTCAACCGGGACTCCAAACTCCTCGTCATTTTTATGATTGTTGATCCATGATTCTGGGAGGAAAAGTCGATAATCAATCAAAGCAGAGATGTTGTTCACACAATACGATGCAAAAACACCCACTTGAGCAGCGCATGTGTCACCGATAACACCCAGATACTGTATTGACACTCCAACTGAGTCAGGACCGTACTTCTGTTGACCAGTCTCATCAAAAATGATTGAACCGCCGGGTCCTAACAAGTCAATCGCAGCGGATCGGGTATTTTCCATGACTTTTTCGTGCTTCCATTTTGAAGTGGAAATGAAGTGGCTCAAACATCGACAAGATCCACTGTTCTCAATATAGTCTGCGATTTGACTCATGTTTGACCCTCGGGGAAGAGTTATCAAACCAGAAATGTACGTCAAGGCATGATGAAAAACAGTCTTTTTTCCTCTCGCAAAAGCTCGTTGGTAGTTGTTACCTACCAGAAAACCTTCCGGAGTGGCGGTACAATTTTTAATATCTTCAGCAGTTAAAAAATCCCTGTTGGGATCAAAATTAACATACATACATATTTATTCTGCATCAATATATCGATCTTTTGGTGCTCTTAATCTAATTTTACCAACTCAAGCTGATGAACTGGAGAAAGAATTATGTTTTTACTGGTTTCGAATTCAAAAAGAAAATTTCTAAGGTTCATCCTAGAAAAATCCAAAATCAGATGCCCTTCATTTTTGAGCGCAATCAATCAGCTGTAAAATTTCGATAACAACTTCCTTTCTGCTTTTGCGAAAAAGATACAATACCGTTTCAGTTTTCACAGTATCTGTCCCCACAAATCCTTATCACTTCCCCCTTCGCCAACTTCCAGGAAATGGAGTGCTTCACCCCCATCCACCTACGCATCCAGATCTTGATGGATTGCTTTGCCGTCGCTCTCGCGATTGGCGCTTCCACAAAAGTCCGGCTCGGCTCCTAAACCGATCATCAACGCCGCATCGTTCTCCGCCAATACACCCGGAGGCTGCGATGCACAGCCCGAGGATGTGACGCGTGAGTGGATAGGAATATTCATTATATTTATGAAACAAGTTCAGTTATGAAGATCCCATCCGTCATACTCTTTTTTGTGGTAATATCCGGGATATCAGCGGGATGTTTGGGCATTGCAACCGTCCCGGACAAAACTGATCCTATTGTGGGATCCTGGGCGTCCGAGAACGACAGAATGACTTTTTTTGAAAACGGAAAAGGAGTAAGCGGGATGGGTCTCGGCGGGGACTGGAAAAAATATGACGATACCAATTACGTCTTCAAGATATACGGTGTAGATGCGCCCGCCGGGGCGTATACCGCTACTGTTGCGATCCACTATGATCCGCTATGGGATACCATCTCTGCGGCGGAGGGCAGGCAGATCTATCACCGGGTATAATATCATCCGGGAATACCAGGTATTTAAAAAACTCCGGAATTTTCTCTCTGCGTTAAAAAGAGTTTACGGATTTTTTAAAATGAAAATGAAGCCGGAAGTTTTACCCGGTTGATGAAATTTTTTGAAAAAATCCTCAAGGCAAACGCTTTCTGTGAGGATTGCGATACACGCAAAAGAGCCATCGACTGTTTTGTCTTACATTTCAGCAGCAGATATGCCAACAACGCTGCGACAACCGCTTTTGAAAATAAATAAATTCCCGCAGGCAATCCGTCCAGTTTTATCCCGAAGAACCAGTCCTCCCAGTTGATGATAAATGCAAACAAGAATCCTGCTGCTAAAAGTGAAAGGAATACGGCGAGATAGAGGCTGAGCAGGAAAGAAATATTTTTTTTGTCCATAGTTATTCCATCCGTTGTTTTTGGATCGCTGCATAGATGGTGATGCACCCAATCGCGATAATCGTGAGTACAGCCGGTATCGGTGCAGGTTGTGTTGTTGGAAAAGTACCGGATGGTGAGGGAGACAGATCATTGACCAGCAAAGTGCCAATCAATATCGTCATGACCAGAACCAGAAGAGATAAACAAAAGCCTGCTCCGATCGCAATGACGACCTTTTTTACCGGGTATTTCTTTTTAAAGTAGAGTGTTACGAGGCAAAAAAACACGAGGATTCCAAAGATGATGAACGGTTCAGTTATTCCTGTTCGTCCATACAGGATGATACTGACAAAATATGTTGAAAAGATCAGGAATGCCAAAGCTCCAGTCAGATACGAGAGATTGTTCTCATTGATCCTTTTCGGCATAGTTATACCTCATTTTTCTGATAATCCCCCGTGTACCAACACATCCAAGTGCGGCTACCGCAAGTATAACCGGAAGGGGAGTGGGTTGTATGGTTGCGGGTTTTTTTACCGGGAGGGTATCCAGCATCGTCTGACGGAAAAATGGCGTGTTGTTATCCACAGTGCAATACAAGATATCCGCACAATCAACCGTGAAATTCCAGTGACCCCGGTACGGATCAAACTTGGTCACGGCAATATGAATTTTCCGTGCATCGCAGGGAACAGGAGCGAGCTGCCATTTGACATGATGCACACCATTGCCGGTATATAATGATGAATAGTCAGGGAAATCCTGTGCAGTCCCGTTATCGATGTAGTATTCTGCGGTCACCTGTGAAAATCCCGGCGCTGAAAGGGAACCTTCTGCGGGTTTGGGAGCATGAACGGTCATGTTGACCGTACCTCTGTTCCCAGAGAGTTCAAGGGAATCGAGCGTTGCTGTTACTTCCCCGTCGGTTACCGATATGTTTGGATACAGGGTGCCAGTCATTGCCCCCTGCGGGTACTGGACGATCACCTCTGAACGGGCATTGATGAACCCGGGATTCGAGTTGAGGACATTTGTTGAATCTGGCGTGATATCCTGATTGAAATTTGCCCGTGCCGTGAGGTAGTATACTCCCGGGTTTACCTGAACCTGCTGGTCGTTACGCTGGTCCCAGGTAAGGGTCGTCCAGGTTGTAGTGTGGGCCTCAAGAACCCTCCCCGCGTTACCATGCAACAGTGTCCGGACAATCCCTTTGTTCCACCCGTCCGGTCGGATCGAGATCTCAAGATCCGGGGGAAAATCCGACAAGGTAAACGAATCTGCAATGGCATTGGAGAGGGAGATCGTAATCTTCACCGGAGCCCCGTTTGCATAGACCGGCTGTTCCGGCGCCATGTTCATCGCAAGCGGGGTCGGTGCAGGAAACGGGGAATAACCGGGACCCCGGATCTGGTCAATGATCTCCTGTTCTTCAGGTGAAGGTGTCGTGCCGTAGCCGATTAAACCCCCGGTCTTCGGATCATAAATATAGTGCGGGGTGGATACATTTTGAGACGTGTCCGCAACCTCAGGATCTGACTGGGCGGCAAGAACTGGTACGGCAATTGTCGGCAACAATACCAGAATTCCGAAGAGTATCAGCCACCCGGGGGAATATCGCATCCGGTGTTCCTGTGCACGCATTCTTCAACCTCTTCGTCTTTGCCGACCCGCGATCAGCAATACTGCTAACAGAAGCGATCCGATAACGATGCCGGCAGGAAGCGGTACTGGCTGGTTTGTCGGGGAGGTTGGGTCAACTATATATTTTTGATTTTCGATGAAGCCAGGGAAACATGACATGATGAGGGTCTTTATCTGGGGTGTATCATTTACCAGATCAGATTGCCCGATCACCCCATAATATGCAATAAAATAATTCTCTCCCGGGAAGAAGTCTGTCGATAATAGTATGAAATATCCGGAAGTTTCATTTGCGACATATTTTGTGGCATTAATGTGCTTTGCATGTAATCCGGCTATATAGGGATCATGTGTCAGTGCAAGTTCTTCAGTGATATCAAGGGATACAGGAACGATAGTGCCGTGTTTTTTTAAATATTGACCCAATTCGTCATTATTCGTTTTGAATGTGGTCCAGTCATTAAAATACCAGACTTCGGAGATGTAGGCTCTCCCGGTTTTTGTAAAGGAAAAGTTCCTGAAATTCCGGTATTCCGATAGTCTGGGGAATGGTGATAATTTTCCATCATCATAAGAAGAATCAACGAGAAAACCCAGATCAATTGATTGATTATAATAAGGTTCGGACGGGTTGGGTAGCAGATAATTTGCTCTGCCTTCGGGGGGTGGAGGTGTCGCATATGCGATCTGAACACAACAACTGAACAACAATACGGCACACAACGTTGTGCTCCAGTGAAATTTATCCATTTTTGCACTTCCTTTGTTCAGTCGCCAACATGATGTATCCGATTGCGATAATCGCAAATAGTGCGGGGAGCGGTGCTTTTGTAGGGGGGTTGGTGACGGTGTATCAAGAGGTGCGGCGTGGACAGATCCAATCAGACCTGATAATACAAAGAAAAACATCAGCCGGGAAAACCATCTTTCTGATACGAACCGTTTCATCGTGCGCTCCTCCTCCTGAAGAACACCGCACACAAGAGTGATCCAAAGACGACTCCAGCCGGGAGTGGTGCGGACTGTGTTGCTGAAGGTGTTGTAACCCCAGTTACCCAAACGGTTCCTATATCCCCGCCGGGTATTCCCTGAGTATCCGGAGGGCGCGTCTGGTTGGTCAGCCGGTCATATTCGTCGTTCACCCTCTTTTCCGCTTGCTCTTTTCCAAAATACTCGGTAAGGAATTCGATGTATCGCTGGTTCCCCGCGATGAATTGTTCCCGCGTGAGCGGGGTGTCAAATTCGGAGGAGTTAAAGGGGTAGGCTTTTGATTCCACAACGGGGAGTGTTATGCCCTCGATAGTCATGGTGCCATTTTCATTCACGACCGGTTCAGCACCGGAACGATTTGTTATGTTTTCCGCAATCACAATGGGGATAGTGACCAGTGCGACCAGCAGTAATGCGAGCAGGATACTGAATATTCTTGGAATTCTCATGGTTTTTCCCTGTTTTTTAGTGATCTGGCAAAGGTATGATACAACGCGTAATAGGAAAAAATTACAGACTCCTTACGGATCCAAATATCGATTTTTCCTTTTCAACAGTATCCTGTGAAAATGGCTGCGAGAGATTGATATTTTCAGACTGAGCTTTGACCATGATACCACGGTACATTGCATCACTTTCCTCCCAAGCTGCGATACGTTTAGGAATGTCCTTTTTTACAATATCCTCAGTACTTGCACCACACCGGCGTTCATTGACGATACCCCAATAATCCATATTGACAATTATTTCTCCAGGTCTTTCAGGATGAGAAAGATGCATCTGCACAATCTTTCCCCAGCAACCGGATACAAATTTTACCGAACGGATATTGAAACCGGAGTAATTCGCCGTATAGTACCCTTGAGCTTTTTGAAGGAGGATAGAGTTGGAGTCATACGAACCAAACCCGGCCTGAGGAGCAGAAAAACCCAGGTATTTACTCGCGACGATGATCACGTACGCCCCTTGTTTATCTGGTGTTGCCGTGGAAAATTCATATGTCGTGCGTTTGCCGGTGATCTCATCATAGACAATAACCGGATCAGGATCCATCACCGAGCCATTAAAATCAACCACCCCTCTTCCAAACCCCTCCGTGTACATCATCCGTGCGAGCTCAACCGTTGCATGCAGCCTTGCCGTTTCAAGCGGCACGTAACTGGCTTCATAAGGATCGGACATGTTCTGCGGAAACATGCGGAGATCCTCTTTATAGCCATTGAAGTACATTTCCGTTACATTATAATGCGGATTTCCCGACGGGGTGGTATTTGTTTCCGTTTGTAATATTTCAGGTTGAACTGGGCTGATTGCACGGTCAGGAACCTTCGGTACAGGGTGTGCCTGATCCCACATGACCATAGTGGCATAGGCGAGAATGATAAAAAAAATAATGCCTGTGATAGCCACGATACACGCGAGGTTGTCTTCATGTTTCGGTTTTTTTGTACTCATGATTTCGTCACACCGTTTTTTTATCATACCTACTATCGTTACTGCTCCAGTATCCGGGAAATTATTGACAGGGATTGAAATCCAGCACAGTCCCCGTTTCGGCATCGACTATAACCTGCCCGCCCCGGTGGTCACCTCCGGGCAGATCGATGTGCAGATCCACAATCCACACTACCCGGTTCTGCAGTGACGGCACAACCGAGGACCTTGCAGTGGTTTCCAGCCCCTCAGTACGGGAAAGAGCGGTGATACCCGTGAAATACTTCACAGCCGTTTCAACCGCCTGCTCTTGAGAGATTTTTGGTGCCGATATTGCAGGAGCCGCCCGGTCCCGCGAGAGATAGGTGATGATCTCACCTTTTTCCGACCCCACGCAAATCCTCACAAAATTACCAATCGAGACGCCGAAAACCTGTTCCTCCCATGCGAATGAGTACTCCTTTCCCCCGTCACCGTGATCCAGCAGTTTCGATTCGGTCAACTGCATGTTCCGTGTGGAAAATCCCGGGTATTTTTTTTTTGCATACGATCGTGCAATGGATTCTGCCTGATCCTGTGAGATCAAAACTTTTTTTGCAGGTTTTACCGATTCATAGAATCCCGCCCGGTCAATCCAGCGGGATTGATCGTTCACATAGATCTCACCATCATCTGTCCGGTAGATATGATAATCCCCCACCACAGTGTTGGATTCATTGCGTTCATACACGACGGTTGCATTCGGGTTTTCAAGAAATGCCTGCACGATTTGACGGTCTGATTCCACCCATGCCGGGGCCCCGGGCGCATCGGTGAGCGGACGCTGGGTCCTTACGGGAGTCGGGTCCTGAATAACCGTATCCGGGGACTGGATGAAGATCATCAGATTTCCTTCTACGATTGTATCCTGTCGTACTACGGAACCATCGACCCCTTTTGCTTCAGGACCGGGAATGATTACGACCAGTTCTTTTACGGACTGGTTCTCCGGTGGAACTGTCAGTCGGGCGTGTACACGGACTTCACGGATTTCCCGATCTGAAAAATTATAAAGGACACACTTTTCTTCAGCGACAAGGGCTTCGTGCTGGGGATATACGCCATCCCATGAACTGGTTCTCGGTTCGATCCGGGTCTCGACCGTGTAGGGAACTTCGGTAAGGTCTTTACCCATCAGGTTTGACACGAGCACATCGAAACTGATATTCTGCCCGTCAATAATTACGTCCGGGGTATACTCCACATCGCGGGGAGATATGTTTCGGCATTCCTGGTGATCAGTAAAACGGATCGGGCGGTTGATGGTCTCCGGATCCTCAAGCGACCACCGGTAATCCTTATAATAGACCAGTGGGTTAGCGAGCTGGTCGAAAAAACCCTGGCACCGGTAGACAATCACAGCCGGCATTTTTTCCGTGCAGGACAGGGTATGAACGTATCCCTTACTTGTCTGTAGTGACGGTACAAAGTTCACGGCACCTATCAGCATCACGATTGCAAGAACGAGTACTATGACAACCGTTATGATCAGATTTTTCGGAATCATCATATCCTCTCATGGCTCCAGAAGAATGTTTGCCCCGCGTTCCCATCCGGTGTTACATCCACAAGGATCTGTTCGGGATTATTATGCATCATGTCCCCCGGCTCCCCGATTGACCACGGAATTTGAAATATTTTTACTATATGATGCACCAAGGCAAGCATAATACTCGACGCAAAGCCGGGAGCAATAAAAAATGACGATCCCCCCGGTGCCGGGATCCCTATACGTTTGTCATGACGGTTTAGCTGTATCACGTTACACCCCCCTGTTTTGTTCGAGACATAATCACATACATAAGGAGCAGAATTACCGGGATAATAATCATAATCACCAGTTTAATCCAGAAAATCATCCAGCCCAGATCGCTATGCAGGTTCCGCTGGTTCGTAAAAACCGGCAGGATGAACACAAACGCAAAGAAAACTATGGACAGGATGCTCCACAGGATTCGTTTATTCTCGTTTTTCACGAATAAGTATACCAGAAGCGCTGCTACAACCACTTTTGAAAATAAATACAGCCCTGCAGGCAACCCATCCAGTTTTATCCCGAAAAACCGGTCCTCCCAGTTGATTATGAATACAAAAAGGGTTCCTGATGCGGCGAGAGTAAGAAATAAAACAAGATAGATACTGATCAGGTCTCCTACGTCTTTTTTCTCCATTATTACTCCCTCCTTTGTTTTCGGATCGAAGTGATGAAGATGATGCACCCAATCGCAAGGATGCAAAGAACGCCCGGCACCGGTGCGGGTTGCGTGCCGGATGACTGCGGGATACGCGGCGTCGTTATGATAACGGTCGGGACCGTCGGGGACTGTCTGGTTCCTGTTTCATCACTACCCGGTGCTGAATCTTTCAGGTATATCCCGTCAGGATGGATCTGTGCATTGAGACTCGTGACATTGCT
>Ga0265297_10009828_pt1 | contig 12222 bp, 10 predicted proteins | sample Munlanlwell13791_FD_192502 | JGI IMG/M metagenome (GOLD analysis project Ga0265297, IMG submission 192502) | Leachate microbial communities from a municipal landfill in Southern Ontario, Canada - Leachate well 137-91 | ecosystem: Engineered > Solid waste > Landfill > Unclassified | place...
ATATAATGTTCAAATTCCCATGGCTTCATTCCTTTCAGCCAATAAAGTAAATCTCTATCAGTGCGCCATTGACTTTGTTTATGAATTTTAGATCTTTTAATAAACAACGCTATTATGATAAGAATCCCAAAAAACACTAAGCCCCATAATAATAACCTAAAAAATAATGCTTTATTAGAAAACCAAATAAAAAATAAAGCAATTACATAAATAATACTTATTCTAAATAAAATATCCAATACTTCATCTAATAACGTTTTTCTTCTTGGCATAATTTTTATTTCTCAACTTGTCCTGAGTTTATTGAGGGATTAATTTTTGACCTGTTGGCTAAATTCAATGTTTAGAAGTTAATCTTTCAAACATTTTAAACATATCTCCCAACCTCTCCATCGATTAAATGAAAAACTTCTTCGCGTTCTTTTTTAAATTTACTCCACATTGCGATCCTTCCTTTTTCTGATGTATTCCAATTACTTCCTCGTCTTTGCATAATGTTTATTCTATCATTTGCTATCCAAGCACCAACAATATCTTGGATTTTTTTCCTAAATTCTGGTTTTGTGTATAAATTTAAGGTGTAAAGTGCAACGAGTTTATTATGTAAAGCGGCTAATTCTAATTTTTCTTGTATTTCGTTATCGTCTGGAGTTTCATTTTTTCTAACTTGAGCACAAAACATTTGTAATTTTTGATAATATAACATAATCATTTTTTTGAGTTCCTTCAGTTCATCAATTTTCTCCTTATGCGCAAAAGTTCTATAAGTCCATTTAGCAGTAAAAATTGTTACGCTGATAATTACTATCCCCTAAATAATATCTATAAAAGTTTTAAAACATTCCATACAATTAAATTATTAAGCTATATATTTTTAATCTCTAATTAATTTTTCGACTTTTTGTTAAAAATAAAGTTAATCCTTGTTTTCGCTTTTCTATCATTGATTTTTGAAAAGATCATCACCGATAGTTATTATTGGAGCTCCTATCATTTTAATAGGTTGATCATCGACACCAACGGTAACTAAACCATACTCTATTGCTTGTTCTGCACTTAATTCTTTCTCTCCGGTCATATCTTTTTCAACATCTAATTTATTCTTTTTTGTTGCTTCGGCAATAATTTCCGCGATCTTATTACTTTGATCTGTTAAATTTGGCATTATCTTTTCTTTCATATCCTTAATAGAGAAGCCTTTTACGTTTCCACGAATACCATGAATTAGAAATTTACTTCGGCTATGCGCATATCGCTTTTCAGCCACACAATAGATTACGATAGCCGCAGAAGCAACCTGCCCAATAGTGTATGTGGCGATAGTTATTGGTAAGCCTTTTGCGAAATCATAAAAATCGAGAGCTGGCTGCACTTGTCCACCAGATGAAGAAACGATTAAAGTTACATCTTTTATATTTTTAGATATTAGGTCACCGAAAATACGCATTAAAACATCTATACTTTGTTTATGCACTTGAGCGCGGAAATTAATATAAGCCTTACTTTCCATAATTTTATTTCTCAATTAATTTTTTGAATTTTTGGAACCAACTCTAATTGGATTTATGAGGTTCGACCTCGTGAGAAAATTGTTAATCAATAAGAATTTTCTGAACACCATCTCTAATAACTTTGGCTATTAAATGTCTTCTTGCTTCCAAAAAATTATTATAGTCCATTTCCCAAAATTTATCTGGAATAGCATGATAATATAAATCTTTTTCTGTACACTTCTCTAATAGTTTTGGGAAATAATCTTTTGGGTTCTTGTCGGAAATTTTTATATTTAGTGGATATTCAAGATAGCAAAAATTCGCAACTTGATTTATTTCGGAATTCTTAAGCCCTTTCTTTTTTAAATAGTTTGCTGGAAAAATATGATGTTTGTCTATTAAGTTCTTTTTATATATTTCTTCTCCACCCAATACATCTCGAATTCTGGTTTCTGAAAAAAGAGCTTTCGCATCTTCTCTATTTAAGACCATTAAATAGGAGAGATGGGCAGGATTCCTTGGAGAGGAAGAAATCAATATATTATTTGGCAAAGTTGTCTTCCAAAAATCTTGCGTGAGATTTGAATTGATAATCCCCTCATATCTATTTATAAAATAATCTTTTTCTTCTTTTCCTCTTAAAGAGCGAATATCCTCCTCAAATACCGTTTCTGGTGAACCAATATATCTAGAACTTAATATAGAAAAATAAATCCAAGAACCAACAAATTTTTCTAATTCTTGAGAATCGAGTTGTAATTTTCGCGCATGAAGATAAAAAGCGTAAGTGAAGTATATTGTTAACGCTGAAGATATTAAAGATTTATTTACTATGCCTATGTTTTTTAAAATTTTTACAAAATCATGCCAATAGGTAAGATTGAGTGTCATGTCTGTGGCTTCTTGAAATAAATCTAAATTTTGCTTCCTTGTCTCTTCCGATTCAGTACGAGTTTCTGGGTCTCTTCCTTTTAATAAAACATGAGCATATTTTAATCTACCTCTTGAAAAAGCTTCAGCAACAATTGTCCGAATAAGATGGTCGGTATCGGGTTGTAAAATATTGTTATAAGGGGAAGGTTTGTTAGATTTTGGAACTGTTTTAGCCCCTAATGAAAATCGTTCAATTCTTGCTCGTAGTTCGGGTATATAAACAGATAAAACTGTCATCACAAAATCCGACTGGTTTAATGGTTTACCTTTACTATTTACCCTTACAAATATTTCCGAAACCATTTCCGTATCGATATCCGAAGAAAGTTCAAGCGCTGTAAATAGATAACTTTTTACTGTTGCTAATCCCTCTAAATTTTTTGTAATTTTTTCCTCTTCGGCATTGCTTATTTCTTTTTTGCTTTTTAAGTTTTCCAAAAAATTAGTAATATAAGAATGAGTTGTATCCTTTGTCTTTACAAAGAAATCGGAAATATCATCAATCCAAAATATGTCTTTTCCAATGGCTGGATTCCAAACTTCAAACTTCGCCTCTAATGGATTAAATGATATTTTTGGCTTAAATGTTTCAAATTTCTGATTAATGATTTCAGAGTTTTTTATTACCGAAAAAAGAGAGGTAAGCCTTTGTTGTCCATCTATCACCAAAAACCTTGGCTCTCTTTTTTTGTCTCCTGTTCCTATTTTTTTAATTCTCTGCTCTGTTGTTATCTCCCAAAGCAATATAAATCCGGCTGGAAAACCTTGAAACAACGAGTCAAAAAGGTCTCTTATCTGTGTAGGTTTCCAAACAAAAGGTCTCTGAAGGTCTGGCAACGCAATATCTCCATTTTCTATTTCATCAAGTAAATTTGATAAAGGATATGGTTTAGAAGTAAAAATATGTTTGTCTCCCATAATCTTAAATTATAAATTATTTTAATTCTCCTTTAAATGCTTTGGATAAAATAGATTGTTCTAAAATAGTGAATTCGTTTTGGGTTGCGGCTTGCAGTTTTTTAATTTTCTCTATTTTTTGCGATAATTTATCTAACCGCGCGACAATCTTTTTTTGCTCGGCGAGCGACGGAAGTGGAATTTTAATTTTCCCAATATCAACAATTCTTAAAGATGGATAAGAAGAATTTGGTGCGATATCTCTAGCATCAACTAGAGTTAAAAAATAGTATAAATATCTAAAATTAATTTTTTCTCCCGCAGAGATGGTAGCCAAATGACTGGCAACATAACCATCACAACCCATAACAACTCTGTGATTTAAAAAAGTGGAAACACCGCTTTTGGGAAATAAAATTGTCCCCTTCTTGAAAAGGTTAAGTTTTTTAATACCTTGATCGTTGAGATAATCTCTTACATCACAAAGATTATCGGATAAATGTACCGCTCCGACATCCGATGTTCTAAAAAACGGGTATTTCCCGTTTTCAAAAAACTGCTTTCCTTGAGGAGCAGAACCACCGGAAAAAATTTTGCAAATTTTCCCTATCTCTTTTTTCTCCCAACCTTTCTTTTTTCCTTCTTCAAAAATTTTATGGAGTTCGACAGAAAGGAGGTTGTTGGTATTTTTTTGCGCTTCAGCGCGAAGCTTTTTTGCTTCGCTTATTTTCCCCAACACCTTTTCCAACTTCGTCACAATTTTTTTCTGCTCTGAAAGCGGCGGAAGCGGGATTTCAAGCTCTTTTAGAGCTGGTATTTTCAAGTTTCTCAAACCAGTTGTTGTCTGGCTGGCATTAAGTAGAAAATCACGAGTTGCTGGATTAGAAATTTTAAGATAAACCCATTTGGAAAGAACTTGATTCTTGTCGACTCTCAGTCGCTGGGTGAAATTGGAAAAACCATACTTCCCATCCATTTCCTTCGTGATGTACAAAGATTTTCCGATGTGATCAACGCTCCCACTGGACTTTGTAATCAAAATGTCACCTTCCCGAAGCAAGTAACGGCCGATTTTATCCTCTGGAACTGCGATGGTTTTTAAATCATCAAGAACAAGGTTGCCGTTCTGCATATTTGTTGAGCGCAAAAGAGGTAAGCCGTCAGGTGATCCTTCACCCCACGTCCCTGAGTCGCAAAGTTCTAAAACCTCTCCTAATTTTTTTGTTGGGTATTTAGTTTTCATTATTTTTCAGTCTTAGTTCTTCAGGTAAAAAATGGTCTATTTCAACATCTGACCAAGTAAATTCCTCACCGGCGATTATTCCTCTTTTGTTTAATCTTACTTGTGCTTCTTTATATTCTTTGCTTCCGGTTTGAGGCGCAAGGTCACTGATAATCTGATATTCTCGCTGTAGTAGATCCCTTTTGGCAATCAGTATCTCTGAAGCTGCATTTCCATTCATAATATCCACAATCAGAGAACGGTAGCTATCCCTTAATCCCATATATTTAAGAGCAGAGTTTTTGTGCATTACGGCTCTCTGTTCAAATCTAAAAGAAAGCTGAATGATCAAAAATATAATTTCCGCAATTGTGATACCTGCTGCTAAATATGAGAAGAGGAAATTTTCCGGATTAAACGCCTGAATCACCAACAAGACAAGCACCAGTGTCACAAAAATAATATTGGCTATTTTTACTCGAAAAACATTTCTTTCCTGATATTCCGCAGCAACTTCTTGCACTTTGTGTGTAAACACGGTGTTCGCAAAAGACTGCCTGACAATTGATAAATTTTTTGTATCCATAGTTTTTCTAAAATTTTGAGCCGTAAATTTCTCGCCATTTTCCATTTGCTGAATATGGCATATCACGTTCCTCGTAATCAATTGCCTCAATTGAAAGGTTGTAGGCTCTTTTCGCTTTATAATGAAAATCACCCTTTTTCCAAACATATTGCCCACTTCCCGGAGCAAGCCAATAGATCTTGTCTTCGTCTTGATTTTTCACAAATTCAAAAAAGTCTCTCGTCATCCAATCGTAATAAGTGTAAGAATCTGTCCGGTGGTTCCAGTCCCTTAAAAATTGATAAGCGAGTGTATCTATCAATAAACCTCCCATTAGTACGCTCCATTTTTCTTTCCAAGCACGTGCCATTCGGCAAAGATTTTTCAGGTTTCCATTATATTCAGTATTTGCTTTTCTTATCGCTTCAATTTCAGGTTTCGGGTTAGTTATCCGCCATTTTCCCCCATCATTTGAATCCGGGTAAGTATAGCTTTCATCTTTATTTACAAAAGCTGGGACAATCTCAAAATTAATTCCGTCATTAAAGTCAATACCTATCACTTGACCATCCCCTTTGATGTGAGATGTGCTATAAGTTTTTTGAAGAGAGTTTCGAACTTCAGCAAGCAAAGCAGATTGACCATTACCCGTGCGTTGATTGATTCTTTCATAAACCTCATAAGGGAGACGAAAAATCATATCTATATCACTGGTGTGTATTTCCGTATCTCTTCCATATGATCCCACATAAAAACTGTGGCTTGTCTCCGAGTCTGTGTCCCAGTAGTCTTCATTAAGCTGATGGGTTATCCTTTTGTAGCGGTAGGAAATATTATCAACCACATTTTGCGGAATACGGATTTTAGAACAAAAACTACTGAATTTATCTGATATGCTCATAGTTCCTTTTTTATCTCCTCCAAAAGTTTGGAGATTTCTTTTTCAGTGCCAGTAATAGTATCCAAAACTTTTTTCGGGTCTTTGTGGAGAACTTTTGAATTGCTATTTGGATTTTTGAAGTCCAAATTGTAATTTCGTTCTTGGGTTTGTTTAATAGATACTTTCCAAGCATTACCGTTAGTTTTTCGGTTTTGCCACCATTTACGGACAATATCAAACTCTTCATGGGTTATGCCGCGGTTTTTGGTGTATTGCTTCATTCCTTCTGGAAGCGGAAGTTGATAATACCAAATTTCTTTGGTCGGACTCCCCTTTTCAAAAAAGATAAGATTAGTATTTACTCCGGCATAAGGATTAAATACACCTTGTGGCAAACGAACGATAGTATGTACATTACATTCTTCAAGTAGTTTTTTCTTTATGGCAGTTTTTACTCCTTCGCCAAAAAGAGAGCCGTCGGGCAAAACAATGCCTGCCTTGCCATTTGGTTTTAACAAATGAATAAATAAAACCAAAAATAAGTCTGCTGTTTCTTTGGTGCGAAAATCTGTTGGAAAGTTTTTTTCTACGCCATCTTTTACAGCTCCGCCAAAAGGAGGATTTGCCACAATAATATCAACTCTATCTTTAGGCCCGTATTCGCGAAGCGGTTGGGCAAGCATATCGCCGCGGCGAAGATTTTTAGGCGTATCTACACCGTGTAAAATCATATTGGTAATGGCTAAAAGATGCGGCAGAGGTTTTAATTCCACGCCGCGAATCTGATTTTGCAACTGCTTTTCATCGGCTTTAGTTTTCACTTCATTTTTTCTAATATATTCAAGAATATCAATTAAAAATCCTCCTGTTCCGCAAGCCGGATCTAATATAGAATTGCCAAGCTTAGGATTGACCATCTCCACTATAAATCGGGTAAGCGGGCGAGGTGTATAATATTCCCCTGCATTTCCGGCTCCTTGAAGCTCTTTTAACAAATGCTCATATAGGTCATTAAAGGCGTGGCGGTCATCAGCTTTATTAAAGTTGATTTCGTTAATTTTATTGATAACTTGACGGATAAGCGTGCCTGATTTCATATAATTATAGCTGTCTGCAAACACTTCACGAACTATAAAACCGCGCGGATCTTCAATTTCGTCAAACGATAAATCTTTAAGCCGTTTAAAAAGCGTATTATTTATAAATTCAAGTAGTTTATCGCCAGTCATTCCTTCCGGATCACTCGCCCAGTTACGCCAACGCAATTCTTGTGGAATCGGCGATTTATATTTTGGATTAATAAGCTCGCGCTCTTTTTCCTGATCGTCAAATATTTTTAAAAACAACATCCAAACAAGCTGGCTCAAACGCTGGGCGTCGCCGTCCACGCCTGCGTCTTTGCGCATAATGTTTTGAATATTTTTTATTATTGACTGAATTTCAGACATAGAATTTTAGTTAAGCGTAAATTGCTTGTTGAACTTCTTTAACGACTTTCATATAATTTTCACGGCCGCCAAAAATGCCGTCCACTATTTCTACAGGAGTACCGAATTCATTAAAAGGTGAAACTCGCAAGTCCCCGATATCATCAATGGCAGTAATTCCTTGATCAGCGTATTTGACAAGTAAAGCGTCTATCACCTGACGCGCCTTACTTTCGTATTTGACAAAATAATCTTTTTTACGAGCCTTCTCTACTCTTTGTCTTCGTGTAAGCGGTTTTTTGCCCCAGGCAACGTGACAAACAAGATCAAAAGGATCAAGATCTTTACCGACTTCAGAAGCAAGCTCATAAAAAAATACTCCGCGCGATTCCAACTCATTTAAGATTGCTTCTTTCTGCTCGGATTTTGTCCAAGCAGTCAAAAATTCATCCAAAGAAGCATATTCTTTTAAAATATTGCGCTTCGTATAGTCTTTTAGCGATTCAGTAATAAGTTTGCCGTGTTCGTCCATATATTGCACTCGTTCGTTAATAACTTTTACTTCTACGCCTTCAGGATAATATTTTCTCGGCTCATCGTGAATTTCTCCGGCTCCGGATGAAGGCAATGGATAGTCAATAAGAGTTTCACCATCTGCGATAATTTCTGTTTCTCTCTCTTCTTCTTTGGGATCAATGATCGGATCTTTTTCTTTTGGCTTGTAAATTACAACCGGATCTCCATCAAATTTTGGATCAGCAAACAACTCAGTAGCTCCGCGAAAATCCATAATGGTAAAAAACATTTTTCCATATTCTTCACGCACTCGCGTACCACGGCCAATAATCTGTTTAAATTCAATAATTGAATTAATATTTTGATCTAAAACAATTAAGCGTACTGTTTGCGTATCTACGCCTGTGGTAAGTAATTTTGAGGTAGTAGCTATAACGGGATAAGGACTTTCCGGATCAATAAACTTATCTAACTCTCTAACGCCATATTCATCATTAGCAGTTATACGAACAACATAATTAGAGTGTTTATTTACGATGTCGGCATTTGCATTTACCAGCTCTTGACGCATACGATCTGCATGCTGGGTATCTATACAAAATACAATAGTTTTTTGCATTCTATCAGTGGCTTTTAAATATTCTGTAATTTTTTGCGCCACAACTTTAGTACGTTCTTCAAGAACGATTTTACGGTCAAAGTCAGTTTGACCGTAAGTTTTATCCGGTATAGCATTGCCATATTTATCAAGCTCCCCGGCTGTAGGACGATAACCTTCCGCGTCCCGATCTAATATTACCCTGATAACTTTATAAGGTGCTAAGAATCCGTCTTCAATCCCCTGTTTCAATGAATACGTATAAACCGGATCGCCAAAATAGGTTTGGGTGGAAATATCAGCGGTTTCTTTTGGCGTAGCGGTCAAGCCGATTTGAGTAGCGTTTTTGTAGTATTCTAAAATTTCACGCCAAGAAGCATCTTCGCGAGCGATGCCGCGATGGCATTCATCAATAATAACAAGATCAAAAAAATCGGGAGAAAATTGTTTGAAGATATTTTTTTCTTCTTCCATGCCGGTCAACCCCTGATAAAGACCAAGATATACTTCATATGATTTATCTACTTTGTGATGTTCAATTTTGGTCATTTTATCTCCAAAATGACGAAAATCATTCCACATCGGTTGATCAGCTAAAATATTGCGGTCAACCAGAAAAAGAATACGCTTTTTTACTCCTACTTTCCAAAGACGCCAAATAATTTGAAAAGCAGTATAAGTTTTGCCGGTACCAGTCGCCATTACAAGAAGAAGTCGATTTTTTCCTTTAGAAATTTCTTCTGTAGCGCGATTTATGGCTACCTGCTGGAAGTAGTACGGCGTCTTGCCATCTATTTCGTGATAGTAATCTTGAGTAATTATTTGTTCTTGTTTAGGAATAAAATTTTTAGCTTTTATATAACGGTTATAAAGTGCCTTTGGCGAAGGAAAATCACTTAGCTTAAGTTCTTTTTCAACAATTCCGGTTTTTGCAAGACGATCATGTTCTATAAAAGCATCCCCGTTAGAGCTGTATGCAAACGGAACATCAAGCGCTTCAGCATACTGCAATGCTTGCTGCATCCCAGCACCAACAGAATGTTTGTTATCTTTTGCTTCAATAAGAGCTAATGGAAAATGCCCGCGATGATAAAGAATAAAATCAACACGTTTTTTTTCTCCGCGAACGATAGTTTTACCACGCACAATAATACGACCAGCCGTAAAACTGTACTGCTCTCGAATTTGTTTCTGCAAATCCCAACCTGCACTTGTTAATGCCGGTAAAATATATTTTGAGCAAATATCTTGCTCGGAAAGTTCTTTTTTTGAAAAATCAGACATTTTTATAGTTAAATCAATTTTTTCTCTTTAAAACTAAAAACTTTATTTTTAGTAATAACTATGTGATCTAAAATTTCTACACCCATTATTTTACCAGCTTCAGTAATTCTTTTAGTAATCTCCAAATCATCTTCAGAAGGTTCTGGATCGCCAGAAGGATGATTATGAACTAAGATTATTGAAGCCGCGTTTTGACGAAGGGCTTCGGCAAAAATCTCCCGAGGATGAACTAAATTAGCATTTAAAGTACCAACTGAAATATCACTCATCTTTATTAAATTGTTACGAGAATCTAATAACAGTATTGCAAAATGTTCTTTTTTCTCCCTGCCAATTTTTTCACGGAGATATTTTGTTACTGCTTGCGGAGAGATTAAAGAAATTTTCTTGGGAATTTTTTCTTTTGCATATCGCTCTGAAATTGCCTGAAAAAGCTTTATACCGAATGCGTTAGACGAACCAATACCTTTAACTTGCTGCAATTCATCAAATGAAGCATCTAGTACGTCGCACAATCCCCCAAACATTTTTATCGCCTCTTTTGCTATCTGCTTGCAATCTTTTCTGGGAGTTCCCAAGGTTAAAAGTAATTCCACTATTTCATAGCCAAGGAAGCCATCGAGTTCTGATTGTAAAAATCTATCTCGCAATCTTTTTCTATGTCCAGCAACCTTTGGTAAATCCTTTATTAAAGGATATTTTTGGTAAGGCATAGATTTAATTTATGTTAAATTATCCCCCACCGTTTTCAATAATTATTATACCACTTTATTTTTAAAAAGGTAATGATTTTAATTAATCCTTTTTAGCTATTAATAAGATATTAAAGTATTTCTTTTTGTTATTATGGGAAATTAATTTTGATTCTTGAATTTTAAAACCTGTATTAGATATTAAAGTTTTTAATTCTTCTATTGTAAAAGCGTGAAAATATCTTTGGGCTAATGTTTTTCCGCTATTATCTTTCCAAGGAATAAATAAATCACCTTTTTCTAATTTTTTATTTTGAGAAACAAGATTTAAATATTTTGTATTATTGCCATGATAAAAATCCCAGACTGTTAATATTAAAGTTCCATTGTTTTTTAAAACTCTTTTAAATTCTAAAACACCTTTTCGGCGTAATTTTTCAGAAGGAATATGATGCAAAGTGGCAATACAAACAAGATTATCAAAAAAATTATCCTGATAAGATAATTTTAAATCTGAATTAACTATTTTAAACTTGCCTTGAGGGACTTGTTTTTGAGCTAAATTAATTAATTTCTCTGAAATATCGACGCCATAATAATTGATATTTTTATCTTTAATTAAAGAATAAAATCTACCATTGCCACAGCCAAAATCTAAAACACTTTGACCTTGGAAGAACAAATCTTTTAAACTTTCAAGCTCCGGCCATGGTTTTTGACGGGTCTGATGAAAATGTGGAGCTATTAAGTTATATGTTTTTTTAGTTTGTTCAATTAAAGAATATGCCTCTTGCAAGTTCATAATAAATATGTCTTTCTATTATTATACGTTATAATAGACGAGAAATCTATTAAGAAAATGAAAAGCCAAGAGGAATTAGCAAAATTAATAATATTAGAATCTATCAAGCAAAAGGCATCTTCAAAAGAAGACCTTTTTAGGATTGAAAGGCAAACCCAGAGAAAAGCAAAGAAAAGAGATCGCCAATTATTTGTTCCTTTTTTTAAATTATTAGAGATATATAAGAAATTAGTTAAACAAAAAGCAATTTCACCAAATAAAGACTTAGAAAAGATATTTAAAAAAGCCAGGATTCGTTCTTTATCAGGCATTGTTGCTATTACTGTTATTACTAAACCATACCCTTGTCCAGGAAATTGTTTGTATTGTCCAAATTTTCCTAATATGCCTAAAAGTTATGTTCCTAATGAGCCTGCTTGTATGAGAGCAGAATTAAATAAATTTGACCCATATAAACAAATACAAACTAGAATCCAAACCTTACAAATAAACGGCCATTTAACAGATAAAATAGAATTGATTGTTTTAGGAGGTACTTGGTCATATTATCCTAAAAAATACCAAAAATGGTTTATTAAGAGATGTTTTGATGGAGCTAACAATAAAACCTCTCCTAATCTTGAAATTAGTCAAAAGATAAATGAATCAGCAAATAATCGTATTATTGGTTTAACTTTAGAAACCAGACCTGATTATATCAATCAAAAAGAAATAGAAGACATGAGAGCTTTAGGAGCAACAAGAGTAGAATTAGGGATTCAAAGTTTAGATAATGATATTTTAAATTATAATAATCGAGGTCATTTAGTTGAAGATTCTATTAAAGCTACTAAGTTATTAAAAGATGCAGGTTTTAAAGTTACTTATCATATGATGCTTAATTTACCTGGATCTAATTTAAAAAAGGATGAAA
>Ga0265297_10009832_pt1 | contig 12216 bp, 24 predicted proteins | sample Munlanlwell13791_FD_192502 | JGI IMG/M metagenome (GOLD analysis project Ga0265297, IMG submission 192502) | Leachate microbial communities from a municipal landfill in Southern Ontario, Canada - Leachate well 137-91 | ecosystem: Engineered > Solid waste > Landfill > Unclassified | place...
CTTTTGCCTTGCTATATAGGTGTTGTAATCTCCAGCAGAGGGGTTTGAGCCCGCACCCATGCCTGTGTTGGGATTAGACATATTGGATTGATAAGGCACTCCTGCGCCCTCATAAGCCTTAGCTTCATCCATAGAGGTTTGTGTTTCTGCGGCTCTAATTTCTGCTAATAAAGGAGTGTTCATTCCTGCTCCGCCCTGCAATACCGCATATTCATCCTTGTTAAGAGTCCAGCTTTTATCTCCTATTGTATAGACAACCGAGCCTGGCACTTTATCAAAATTAGCATTCGGAACTACTTTAGGCTGCAGAGGAGTTGGCGCTGCCTTATCTGCTGCTGCTTGAACATCAGTCTGCAGAGGCCTTTCTTCCTGAACCGGAATATTAGGCTGCATGTTTTGCTGAGTGCTGCCTGCAGGGTTACTATTGAGGCCTGGGAACGCAGGCGCATTATTGAGCACAATAGGATTAGAAAAATTAGGTATGCCCTGATTCTTATCTTTCTTTTTCTGACTTCCTGGAAGGACTACAATGTTGGCGGCCTCCCCATCGAAGTTTCAGCAGGCTGCAATCCAACATCCTGATTAGCTCCATCTTTAGATGTATCGCTTAGCATCTCATTTTGTATAGTTACTGGAATATCCAGCTCGATTCTTATCTGCATCTGTATCCAGAGAGCGTTCTCGATCTCTAACTGCTCCGCCGCAAGTTGCTGCGAAAATGAAATCAGACTAATTTTTGCAGAACTTTCTGTAAAATCATTAGCAGAGCCCATAACAATCTGAGGAACAGAACATGACTGGAAGAAGTAATTGCGGAGTGCATCGCGCCATGGAAGTATATTTAAGGTTGCATTTGGCGGTATTGCTATGATTTCATGTTCAACGGATTTCTGAGGCAAGTGCAGGTTTTCTCCACGCGCAACAGCTTGATCCATTTTGGCAACATTCGCATTTATAAGATTTACGTCGTCGGTATCATACATAAACTTCATCATAGGCCTGCTAAACTTCTTTATAACATCCTTGTTGATTACAAAACTTTCATTGTTTGCCTCGATTATTTTTTTCAGAGCTGCTAAATCGGATTCGCCATGTATGGAGTCTCCGGTTCTTTTATTCGAGAAATGCAATATTTCATCAACTTCATACTTTATAGTCTCCTTGCCCTTAACCTGCTCGTACCTAGTAATAATGCCTTTCTTATTAGCGACTATAACCATGCTTCCTGGATCTAAAGGCTTGAGATTTATTATGCGATCATCGGGCCCTCTAATAATCTCTGCAAAACTATCTCCTGCAATCTTCTTAACTCTAACCATATTCTGCAAAATTTGCTGAAAGCTCTCGCGCCCAATTCCTCGAATATTATGCAGCGTTACTCTGTCCCATGCATTAGGAGAACGCCACTGCTTGCCGCAAATCCAAACTGTGCTAACATCAACAGATTGCTTGACTTCTGGCACTAAAAGGTACCATCCATAATACTCCGGCCAGTCTGTATTCTGCCATCGAGTTTCTTTATCTGTTGAGCCATCTGTAGTCTTAGTTTCGATCTTGATGTCCTGGACTACGTTAGTCATATCGCTTGTTGTTCCGCTTGAAAGCTTGAATGTTTGTTCTACTGGCATGTTAGTTGTCTAATACGAAAGGCACATCTACAGTTATATCTGTTCCGATGGTGCGGCCTATTGAGTCTGTCAAAGTCAATCCGCCGCTTGAATCGTGGTATAGCTTCATAGTTCCTAATGCGCCCCCATTAGTTATATTTATAGTAAGCCTTAGTTTTTCTCCGGCTACAAAAGTCTTTTGTGTTAATGTCATCTTTATGCACTCTCTTAGGTATTGATCTGAACCCCAGTTGTTGCTTGGTGTTGTTGCTGTTCCGATTGATGTTTCTACTCCAGCTGCGGTTACATGGTATACTGTAACTACGCATTGAGCAGCTCCACACGCGTCTTGCTCCCATCTTGAGAAGTTTACAATGCACTCGGCTGCCGCAACGGTTATAGGCACAGTGAATGTTATGTCGAAATCCTTGTCTATATCATCACCTGCAGCAGAGGATGTATATATGGCTTGATCTGTTGTGCTGTAGTACGAGCTAGAGTCTATGCTGTTCTTAGAAAGAAATAAAGTCTTAGCGCCAGTCAAAGCTGAGCAATTACCATAAAATCTTATGTAGCCGCAGTTAGCAATAGAGTCTGTCCAGTCATAGCTTACCTGAAAAGGCGGATTCTTTCTGTAGACTATTGGAACCACCATTATTCGCCACCCATGAACTTTCTTATCACAGTTTCATTTAACCATTCCATGCCCTTGATTACTCTATAGTGCAGAAAATCCAGCGCGGTTTCACCATTTCTACCGATGAATCCGCTAAGATCCTTTTGGATGACATACATCGCGCAAATGCATGCCCCGACTTCTTTTAGAATAAGTTTATTGTCTGCATCCAGGCTAGCATAAGCATCGCTCCAGTTATAATGTGTAGCGCAGTTTATATGCGCTTCAACGTCTAAGACATACTTATCTGTTTCTCCGACTGCAGAGTATGTTGCATTAACTTGAACAGGGCATCTAGCAACGATGTCCGCATTCTTAACCCATACGCCTACATCCGCCATGTTATTTCTTAGCCGCCTTTAGAGTAGCGTTCTCTAATTTTCTAAGAAAATCAAAAAAGATATGATCTCTAACTGTTAAGTTTACTAGCACCATCTTAGACTGCACTGGATCCCAGTACTCACGCTCAACTTTTACATCACCATCTACCATGCTTTTTAAAGGTATGCCTATTATATAAATTTATCGTACCCATATGCCGAGCCGCCTATCTCTCAATCCATGCGCTGCTCTCACTAAACTTTCAGCATGGTGAGTCCATTGGCCAAAGATTCTGAAGTGAGATGAGTGTCCCTCTTTAACAACATACTCATACTGCACGCTGGCAAGACTGAGCTTTATATCCTCATCATCCAGCAATAGAAGTTTATGGTGCTCCAGGCACGCCAGCATAAAGCTGTATAAATCCTCTTTTAGAATCTTCTTATTCTGTGTTTCATCTCTGTTTAGAGGCCTTGCTGAGTTATTAAGAGCTACAACCTTTCTCTTAACCTCGGAGTTCTGCAGGCAGAAGTCCATAACTCCGCTTCCGCATCCGCCATCATCGATATAAATATAGATTGGCTTGTATAATCTGTTAAGCTCCAATATCTTGTCATAGGTTTCGGTTAGTCTTGTGTGCCTTGTTGCAATGCTCTCAACCTGCCTATACTTATCCTTTTCTAGCTTCTGTATTACTGAGAATACACTTAAATCTTCTCCTCTATGCGCTATATCTACGCCAATATAGTATATTCCCGGATTAATGAATCCTGGCCTCTTTAATCTGCAGCATTGCTTTATAGTCTCCTCATCGAACAATCTGCGCAGATCAGAGATAAAAACCGCGCAATACTCCTGCATGTATGAGTTCTTGCTCATGGTTTGCTTCTGCAGTTCTAAGAACTCCTTGCTATGCCTAGGGCAATCTTCTGCGCTTACATAGAACTTCTTAAAATCTGCGCGTTTCGAGCACTCATAAAAGAATCCTATTTCGCCTTTCGGGGTGCTTAGGAGATCTATCTTGCCGCCGGTTACGCTAATCATCGGAAATGTACTATCTGCGACTTCTCGCGCCATGCTCGCGGCCTCATCTATGACTAAATTTGTCAAAGTCATACCTCTTACTGAGTCTCCTGCATTACCGGCTGCATAGCACATGATAACGCTATTATTCTTTAGGTGTATTTGGTGTTTAGTCGGCTTTTTAGCTCCCTTACAAATCATGTCCGGATGCACTGCTTGTATATACTGCAGAGTCTTAAAAAATAGAAGATAAGCTTGATTTTCTGTGTATGCTATCATTAGAATCTTGCTGCTAGGCTTCTCGCATGCTATTTTGCCCATCTTGATTGAGCATGCTGCACTCTTGCCGACTTGTCTTGCACATAATAGAAAGCAATTAGTGTCTGTAGAGTTAATATAGTCAAGCTGCCAGGGATCTAAAGTCATCCAAGGGCGATTTATATCGAAAGTCATCGTACCTCAAAGAAAACTTCATAGATTCCGGGCAAATCTTTTTCTTCATTTAAAATCTTTAAAATAAGTTCAGGGTTTATGTAAGACATCTTCTCGCTCAGAGTTCGCTTGCTTTGAATAAACAAAATCTTTTTTTCTCTTTTTTTAATCGCAAAAATGTCTATAGGAGAATGTGAGCCCGCGCTTCTCTGCACTATGTCCCAGCCTTGTTTTCTTAGCTGGCTTATGATTGCATACTCCTTACGCGCGCCCTTACGATAGATGTTCTTGATTTTCGCCATCTTTTTTTGTTATATCAACAACCGCATCAATATTTATTAAGAACTTGAAAGGCCTTGTCTCAGTCAACATTCCTATTTCTCTCATGCTCCTCAAATATTCTAAAACATTGTTCTCGTTAGAAGTCAGTTTAGATCTTACAATCTGCTTGAGAGTCTCTGCTCCGAATGTTTGGCCATTGTATTCTTTAAATGCCTTTCTCGCCAGCGACATCTTATTACTTCCTGCCATGATATACAAGCATATATGCTTGTATTTAAACCTTTCCATATATATACCATTAGAAAAAAACTCTGGGCCCCCCCGCTAAGCTTTTATTGAATTAAGCTTACTAGCTAAGAGAGCTCTAGCTCGCCCCAACTGCTTAGCTATCAGTTCCTTGATTATAGGCAAGGGATACCCTTAAGCTAAAACGCTATATATATTACGATTTACGATATAATATATATCAGACAACGCTCGGTTTAACCAACAATAAGGTTATAAAGTCAATAACCTTATCAAGATCAGTTGTTAGTCTTGTGTAATCGCGTTCTTTACACAAGACTGACTTCTTTTTAAAGTGTTCTTAGTATTCTTGAGTAGTAATACATATATTTATTACTAAAAAGTAATAAATCTATAGATTTTCTGCATTTTAGCGACTCTCCGCACTCACACGCGTGCATTCATGCTTTTTAGAAAATTTTCGTGTGGGATCTAGGGCGGCAAAGGTGTTTTGAGCAAGGTATCGCACAAAGTGTTGTAAATCGCCTATCTTAGCGTGTCTTAACTGTGCAAACCTCTTTGCACTAAGGCACCTAAGTATATAAGGTTTACTACACATAGCATACATGCCTAACAACTTGGTGGGTACAGACTCACACTAATGTTCTATAAACAGCTAGCACGATTGAGTGCTAGGAGAGGAGTATTGCCTTTCTCCTTAGTGCATGATATGCTATTATTATCAGGCCTATGATTATAGCCACATCATAGATTAGAATTGTATTCATAAATAAAAAATCAAATAAACTAAAGTCCATATTAAGCCTTAACCTCTAGTATAACAGGCAATATGCTAGTTTTCTTCTGTCCGAACACTGTCTTAGGATAGAACTTAACACTGAACTTCTTTCCAGTCCAGGCCTTAGTATCAGCGCCCCATGCACTCCGCATGACTGCAATAGCATCCTTATCAGGCGTGTATGTTAGATCTAACCCATTGACTTCAACAGGCAGATTAAGCAACTTATACTTTCTCTTAGTATTCACATCTTCTTTATGCTCAATCACTCCATCTCCAACAATCACACATATATCTCCATCCTTAGCGCAGTTCTCATTCAAGAAACTCTCTAACTCGTTTGTATTTACGATTTTTTTAACCTCCTGTCTTTTCTTTTAGACTTAGAAGCCCGGGTGGTTCTAGAACCCGGGCAGGGACTCGAATCAGTCAAAAGAGGTATAAAACTGTTTTCGAGAAGTTCATGAGGAATAATGCCATTACGCCAGCATTCAGGAGCTCTGATGAATAGAGTGCTAGATAATGTCCGAGCCATATTGTTCATTGAGCTGCTTGTCTAGCTTGGCAAGTATCTCCATCTCCTCTTTTAAGAATTTGAGCGATGAGTCCAAGATTATCTTGATCTCCCATTGATAGCCCTTGCTCATCTTGCTAAGCTTGATATACGGCTTATCCTCATAAACACTCTTTAGTTCTGTCATTTTTTAAGCTTGTTAGCCACCAGTTTAAGTATATGCTCGCTGATTTCAATGTTCTTCTTGTTCATGTCTATATCCTTTTCAATCTTAGTTTTCATCTCGCTCCAAAAGGCTTCATCCTTGTTCTCTGCAATCTTGAGCCCTAGCTTTTTATCTTCAATCATTTCGTATCTCCAAAGATTTTATCTATTTCTTTAAAAACTAATTTTAAAACATCATTAGGACACATTTTTCCATTACAAATAGTCTTTCCATTAACCTTTGATGTGTGCATATGTAAGATATGAAACTCTTTCAACTCCTCAACTTTCTTTTGGGTTTCTGCTTTAAGATTATGGACTTCTGTTTGCCAAAAATCGCATTTATCTTTTAAATTGTCTATCTCTGCTTGGGCTTCTTGCTTACATTTCTCAAATCCGTTATTAAAAGCATTGCACTCTGAACATAGATAATCCCCATTACAAATTGGACTTCCTAATGTTTCTCTTTGCCCACAATGTTGCTTAATGTGTTCTTTTGTTTGTTTCATATAAGTTTATCTCCTGCGAGTTTATCTATAATCTCCTTTATTTCTCCACAAGTCCATTTACAGTCTTGTATTGCTATCTGCCTATCTTCAAACAACCTTTCTTTCAGTTTCTTTATGAAGTCTTTGACATCTTCTTCGTCATAATACTGCTCACAAGTAATGTCGTCGTGTTGCTTTTGTTTATCGCTTAATGTTTGTTCAGTCATACGGCCTCCATCCTCGATATCTATCGTTCTCCATATCAACCATAATATCAGCAACTCTATCGAAATAGTGAGTCATGCTCTCGTTCTTCTCAGGTGCGATTATGCCCTTTAGAAGTTTAAGGCTCGAGAGTGTTATTCTAACGATTGTTGTTTTTACCATGTTTTTTAAGATATTTAATAAAAGCTGCTAGTTCTTCTTTTGTAAAGAAAATAAGATTATCGTTGATAACAAATGTTTCTCCTTGTATCTTTATGTATTCCATAGAAATGTTACGTTATGTAACTTTATAAACCTTTCCATAATCAGCCGTACCAGTATCACTACTCCAGCAAGACACAGCCCGAACTCTGTAAAAGCGATAATTCTGTTGCTCTCCTCAAGGCAGATGTGACTCCCGTCCATAAAGAGAATAAAAAAGTATAGAAAAAATAGAGAAGAAGCAAGCCCGATAATTAAAGCGTATAGCTTAAGAAGTGGGTGCATTGTAGTAAGGCATCCAGTAAGCAGTTCCGTTTATCTCGACTTTAACAAATCCGGCAATAGTAGCGTTTGTCCAGCTAGAGATGCTCTTTGTTGCATCTGCCGCACTCGTTCCTTGGTAATCTATAAAAGCAGCACTAGTATAATCTTGGTCTAAAGCTAGAACTTCTACATTCCCGTCTTGCTCAACTTCGAGAGCCGCAGTTGTGCTGCTTGCATTATCTTGGAGAACATAAGCTAGGGGAGTGTTCGTTTGAGCAGCGTTAGAGTAGACATATAAGCCGTACTTAGAAGCATCACTTACGCCGTCTTGATGAACATATATCCCGTGTCCCTTCCCGTCATTATTAACATCTACAACAGCACCCGTAGCGTCTGCATGAGTGTTAGAGACTGCTAGAGTAATAGAAGTATCTGTTATTGTTCCGCTAGTTTCTGTTACGTTATTAACAATTTCCACACAGTTCTCGTTTTTTGCATAAGTTCCGGCATCATTAACAACAGAAGTATTATAAAATAAAGCACATTGAGTAGAGTTTGCAGCATTAGTTACGTCTTTATCTATATTTAATGCCCTAGCATTGTTGTTTTGGTCGCATTGTATGCCTATACCTGTGCCATCTTGTTGGACATTTAAAGCGATTTGGTCGTCTCCGGTGTTGTCTTGAATTATCTTTAAAACCGGTCCGGCTGTGTCTGCGGCTGCTAAATCTCTTTTAAAGAAAAAACTACCATCTGAATTATTATGTTTGCATAAATGAGCATATTCTGTATCGGCTCCGCCGGCTTCGTTCGAGAGTGTAGCACAATTACCGCCCATAGTATAAACCCTTAAACCCGCTTTTGTTGTAGCTTCGCTGTCTATATCTATGCCATAAGCATCGCTGTTCTGGTCGATTGTCAGCGTGCCTGTAAATGTTGCATCACCCGTGCTAGCGAGTTGTTTGTTTGCATCTGTGACTACTACTTTAGAGGCATCAAGAGGATTAGTGCTATCTTTCTTGGCTGCAGGCTGTATGCCGGAATAATTAGGTATAAACATCTCACTACCCATCGGTACGAGTGGCGGCGGCTGAGAACGTCTTATTAGAGTTTCAGCGCTAGGCGGCCTGCCTGAGCCTTGCCCGCCCATTAGAATCCTGCCTTGTCCCTTTCGGGTACATTGCTTTTATCTTGAGGCTCGAGCTGTTCTTTATGCCCGGTCTGCTTAGTGGTTTCAGCAGTGAGCCCGTCTGTGTATGGGTACTCATGCCTTATTGCTTTCGTTCTGATTCCGCTAGGGCCTATTGTCATATTAATCTAAGATATAAGAATTATATAAATGTTACTATGCAGCCTTGACTGCAACCATTGCGCATGAGCCGTCTACTCCGGCAGGTATTATGTTTGTTGCATCAGCAACAACTGGCGCTAGTGTTCTGAGTGCTGAGGTTAAGCTGGAGTATTGGGGATCATACTGAACATCGCTTACAATCGTGCCATCATAAGTTCCTGCTCCGGTAGTATATTCAACTGCATCAGCTTGCAACTTCCATAAACAATATCCTGTTGTCCCGCTTCCAGTTCCGAATCCGCATCTATAATCATATTCTGCTTTAATCTCATCAGGAGTCCAGCATGTTCTTGCATATCGAACATAAGCAATAGCTCCTTTAAAATCTAAAGTAGTTGTGCCATTCATCTGCAATATTCCTATTGCTCCTTTATCTATGCCATCCAAGCCTGCAAGCCATTCTGTTAAGTCTGTTGTTGTTGTATCTGTCATGGCTACTGCTTGCCCATCAACGTACATCTTAGGCCTAACTCCATCCTGAGTTATAGCAATATGATGCCAGTGGTGTGGTGTTATTACTGTATTAGTAGAATTAATATCCCATTGCATTGTAGCCGCATCATCGCAAGCTCCGAATAGCTTGCCTGCCTCTACTCCGAAATGTAAATATTCTGCTGCATCATTATCCCCTAAAGAAAATAAACAATAAGAACCAGAAATATCAGGAACATTTATCCATCCTGCGATTGTTCCTTTAGCAGTATTGTTTGCGCATTCAGCAACTCCTAGTGCATCTAGGCCTGCGCCCTCTATATAGTCATCATTGCCATTGCATACTGCTCCTGGCATTGCATCTTTTATTGTGCCTGCTGCTGAGATTTTTATGTCGCCTGCTGTCATGTTAAGGTGTCTTGACTAATATTCCGCAATTTTCAAGAGCGAGAACAACCTGGCCTAAAGTGAAGCCATCAAAGGTTGCTGTATCATTAGCTATTCCAGAAGTGTTTGCAGCGAATGTTGCAGCAGTTCCTGTAGTGTCTGTATAAACATCGCGTCTACCAACGTTAGTTCCAGGGGATACCATGGTTTATGTTGGCCCGATATTACTAAAGAATACCACAGATTTAGGATCAGTAAGTATTGGCACAACTTCCCTTGCGATTCTTATCTTTTTTCCAAGGCCAGGATCATCGACTATGTATGAGGTTATTGGCAAGAACTCCTTGAGCGTGCATGCTGTCTGAGATACGAATAATACTGCTTTATCAGAAGTTACTGCTGTTGTGGTTACACATCTTATTCCAAGAAGTTCCATAACTACTCCGCTTTCAACTTTCTGAGAACTAAAGCCAGGTATGCTTGAGCCCTTAGTTGATATAAGCCATGTTATTAAGAATCTCATAACATCAGGCCTCATGGCGAATATTGCGCCCTCAGGATTATAAGCATAATTAACCAAGTATTCCTTAGCTTTCAATAAGTCTTCAATAGGATTGCAGTTAGCATAGTCATCCCACTCGTTAGTTATTGCAACTGTCTGTATTGTTGCTGGTGTATCGCTCTCTGTGATTACATTGTATATCGCTAGCTCAACTTGTCTCTGCACTGCCCTCGTTAAATCGTGCAAGTTTGTAGCCAAAATATCTACATCAGAATCTCTTAAATCTTCATCAGAGATAAGTGGCGATTCTACGAAGTATTTCTTTATGTAGCTTGTGTTTCTAGTCCATGTTTGCTCAACAACAAAAGGAAGTGCTTTAGATGCAGTGTTAGCAATCTGTGATGCCGTTATAGCTGTAGTATCTGTAGAGTCAAGCCATCCTGCTGTCTTTTGGTACCATCTTACTTCTCTTGCACTTGTTGGGCTTTTATTAACGAACTTCTCTAAAACTAGATCTTCTTCACTAAATCCAACCACTAATTTTTGGATGTCCAGGCCGCGTATATCGGCCATTGCATTTCCGTCAGCCATTTTAAGCTAGAGTAGAACAATTACAACAAGGCATCAATCTGAACAAGAATGTCTCATTGTTGGCTGCTGTCTCCAAAGCATACCCAAGTGTTTTAGATGATACTCCTGCATTGCTAGCGTCAACAATATCATTGTCATCGCCAGTTCCATTGTAAGTCATGAGAGATTTTCCCGCTGTTACTCCGAGTGCTCCTGCAGTCCCTTTGAAGATCCCCCCCAAATATACAGCAATTTTTGTGCAGCCATCTCCGTTTATTTTCTCAGATGCCGCAATTCCTGCTACATAATCTGCATCGCCATCAGCGAGTGCAACAGTCATAGGATCAGATAATTTTAGAATAGCGCCTTTTTCAATTCCAGCACCATTAGCACATGTCATCATAACAGGCCTTTCTGTTTCAACGATGAGTGTACATTCTTGCGTCATTTTTTCACTTCTTTAGATTGGAATATCATAGGGGCTAAAGTATTTAAATCTTTCTATTTTATGCCCTTCATGATTCTTGCCTTATATTCTGCCGGAGTTTCTTCTTTTTTATTGCCAGAGTCTCCTGCAAGGCTCTTGCCTGATATCATAGCCCTCGATAAAAGAAGTTCTTGCTTCTTCAAATTCTCCTCGGCTCGCTTGTTCTCAGCTTCCATCCTCTTGAGGACAGATTCAGCGTAAGCGACAGGACTCTCTTGGCTCGCTTCCGGCGTTGGTTGTTGTGGTTGTGTTTTTTCATCCATCATATAAACTTGAATATTTTTGTAGCTTTATATTCCTTTGCCTCGCCCATCCAGTAATCTTTAAACTGAGTAATTGCAACGATAAGCGCCGCAACTAAAGCTGCGCAAAAGCTCTCTTTATTTATTGAGCCTGTAGTGAATGCGCCAAGCAGAACTAAAACGCCTGCCAGCGCTGCATTAGTAATGTTCCAAAGGATCTCTGCCTTTTGACTAGGCTGCTGTTTGAGTTTGTTCATTTTGCATTAAAAAAGCATCCACATCTATCTGAGTAGGATCAGGGTTTATAACAGCGTTATAGAATCTAGCATCATAATAGGCCTCTTGCTGCTTAAACTGCTCTATCCACTCGAGCTGCTTAGCAATATCTGCATCCACGAATCTTGCAGCGTTCATGTTTCTCATCAGAAAAGCCTCGGCCTGATATATGTCCCTTTTCTCTTGCTCATAGTTTTCTATTAGTTGGTTGGCAGTCATCGAGCCATCATTAGCATTTGCTATAGAAATCCATTGATTGATGCCCTTGCCGGATTGAGTGGCTTGAGCTCCCGCGCCCTTTAGTTCATCCTGCTTAGTATTCTTATAAGCATTAAATAAAGCTCCTAAAAGAGTAGCTGCTGTTGCTATTGTTGCGCCAGCTACTGCGCCAATACCTGTTCCTACGCCAGGTACTACTGAGCCTGCTACTGCTCCGCCTACTGTAGCCGCTCCAACATTTTTAAGCAAAGAACTGCCTAAACCTGTGCCGCTATACATTGCTGCAGATTCTCCGAAGCTTGCAGTTGGCGGCGCATAATCGCCTATAGGCTTGTTTTGTGCTGCTTGAATAATTGGCTGTAATGCTGCTATTTTAGCATCGACTAGGCTCTTTTGCCTTGCTATATAGGTGTTGTAATCTCCAGCAGAGGGGTTTGAGCCCGCACCCATGCCTGTGTTGGGATTAGACATATTGGATTGATAAGGCAC
>Ga0265297_10009833_pt1 | contig 12216 bp, 25 predicted proteins | sample Munlanlwell13791_FD_192502 | JGI IMG/M metagenome (GOLD analysis project Ga0265297, IMG submission 192502) | Leachate microbial communities from a municipal landfill in Southern Ontario, Canada - Leachate well 137-91 | ecosystem: Engineered > Solid waste > Landfill > Unclassified | place...
AAAGTTTACCAAACCCTTTACCTCTCCAGTTCCAGTCTTCATCAATAACATATTGTTCTAAGATATTACTATAAAAAGACTGTATTACAAAAGGCATATTTTTCTTGTAAATATGTGTAGTTACCCCTTTATATACATTTACATCATAAAAGTCTTTATATGATGCAAGGGTATATTTAGGAGGTAACTTTTTAAGAGTATTGCTTTCTGACATTAATTATATTTTTTTACTTTAACACAACCAAACATTTTAAATTTTATTCCAAAAAAACATAAAATTTTTCTATACTAATTAAATTTATATACTTTCATTATTTTTACTTGAAACATATCGGAGGCAAAAATAATATCATTTTTATTAAATGAATGATCGGCTAAATATAATATAAAAGGTTTTGATTTAATACCCGGCGTTGTTGTCATACAATAAAGTTTTTAACTACATTTTGATATTCAGGAACGTAATTTTTTGTAATGTGCATTTTAAGAAGTTCGATACAAATAGGAATATCTTTTTTATTCTTAACTATCCATATTTGCCAATCCTCTTTACCTTGTGTAAGTAATGACCATTTACAAAGTTTTATTTTTAAAGGAGCAGTATCGTTTGAATAGCCTTTCGTATCGAGAATTATTTGTAAGTTGTCAAATACAAAGTCAGGCGTCCAACAAATATTCCTTACTTTATGATTGTGCCAAATAAAGCCATTTATTAACTCAAAAGTGTATTTAAAGGTAAATGGTATCTTTGCTTCTTTTAATGCAGCATACATCGCCATTTCCAATCTACTGTCAAATTTGACATCATTATATTCACATTTTGTAGCATTAGCAATTTTAGTATTGCTTTTAGGTTTTGGTTTAATTATATTATCAATAACTTTAGATTTAAACTCAGGGAGTATTTTTTCTCCTGAAACTATTAAACGTCCCTTTTTAGAAATATGACAACTTTTCGACATTTGCCTGTATTGTTCGCTTGTCCAAATTTGGTTATTAGATTTTTGCATCATAACTAATCTATTTTAGAATAATCATCAATAACTTTTTGTATTGCTTTTTCCTTTTCTTTTTCAAGAAGTTTTTTATATTTAGCTTCAAAATAAGCAATATCTTCTTCGTCAAGTTTAATTATAGCAAGCAAAGCATTAAAAGAACTTCCTGTTTGGCTTGCTAAATAAAATTTAATAGGACGAAAAAACTTATCCGAAGGATCTTTGGATTTATCATTCCAGAGTTCGTCCTCTTTTCGCTTCTTAGCGAGTATTTTGAAAAAGTCTAATATTTCCATAACTAATCGTTTTTAAGTTTTTGATTATATTCGTTAATTTTTATAATATCATCAAGGTTATCAAGGATATAATTCTTTAGAGCTTTCTTGTCAGGGTAAGGACTATTCCAGAACCATTCCTGTTCTTTCAACCACAAAAAATATGATTCTTCTATGTTCCCTAACTTTTTCCCTTTGTGAACTCCGAAGAGCATCGTGCTATTATCGTCCATTGTCTTAGAATAAAGTAGGTTCAAGCTTTATTGGTAATAAGAATACCATTTGGTTCTCATTGGAGGTATCACTTCTTCGAGAATTTCTGGTGTAGCAATAACTTTCATTTTTTTAGTACTTGAACCGATCGAAATAGTAGCTCCGCTTTTAGTAGCTAATTCTTTCATATCCTGTTGGAACTTCTTTGCGATGTCTTTTTCTGTTGTGGGATTCTTTTCTTTTTTCATAAGTTTATTTGTTTGAGTAAATATTTGCGTTAAAGTATTTAGATATATTTTCAACTTCCTGTTTAAATTCTATTTCATCCTTAATTGTTTTTAATAAAATTATTTCATGTTTACCATTACATTCTCTACCCAAGCAATAACAAGAAAGATTTTTGTCATAAGTACTAACTCCAATAGAATAAATAGGTTTTTCTACTTTCATTTTTTCTAATAGTTTTTTATCAAATATGTAGTTGTTATTGTCCATTATCTTATCTTTTAAAAATAAATGTTAGTTAGTTGTTTTTTTGTAGATTTATTTACAAAGCACCATTGATTATCAAGAGTACTTTTAGTAAGCCATAAATCGTTTACTTTACCAAATTTAGGTTTGTCCCGATAGAAATAGTAGCTCCGCTTTTAATAGCTAAGTCTTGCATATCCTTTCGGAATTTCTTTGCGATGTCTTTTTCTGTTTTCATAATATTATTATTATTTAATTAAAATAAACATTTGTTATTGGTCTTTTAGTTTTAAAATCTATAAATTGCCATAATCCTCTTCTATCTTTACATAAATACATATCATTAATAGGACAAAATCTATTCATGTTTTGGCATAGATCTATAACCCAAGTGGATTTCTTAAAGATATGAGGTCTTGCACCCCTTCCTACTTTTTGATAAAACTGCCTAAGTGAACGCATAGGAGAACCAAGTACGATAGTATCAAGTTCAGGAAAGTCAAATCCTACAACAAGTACTCCTACATTACAAACTATTTTTATTTTTCCACTTTTAAAGTCGTTAAGTATTTGTGTTCTTTCAGCCATTGGCATAGCACCATGAACAATAGCTGCTATATTCCCTAAGTCTTTTGCTAATAATCTTGCTTCATCAACAAACTTAGTAAAAACAAGTATATGATTTCGTCCTGCGTTAATTAATCTTTTTGAAATATCAAGTATTGAGTTATCAAACTTTATACTCTTGTAGTAAGCTTGAAGTGATGAATCTACATAATCTGTTTTTGTTGAATTAACTCGTATTTGATTAGTGTCAAAACCATTAACACGATAATATTCATATTTAGCTAAATATCCTTCATCTGACAGCGTTTGTATTTGTGTGTGATGAAATATCGTAAAACACTTTAGGGGACGTGCGTGTGATAAAACGGTTGACCGCCCCTAAGGAATTATGGTAAAGTTTAAAAGGGGTGGCGGTCATTCCTAACAAAGGCTTCCTCCCTAAAGAAGTTAAAAACTGCTTATACATATTATCTGTATAAGCATTCATTCCCATATCGCATTCATCAATAATAATATATTTGAAGTGTTTAAATAAATCAGGCTTCCTGTAAACACTTCCTATTGTAGCAAAAGTTAATTTTCCTATTTTTTTAGAGTTCATCGAAGCAGAGAAAATTTCAGCATCAGCATCAGGATAATACATTTTAAGTTTAGCAAAATTTTGCTCTAAAATCTCTTTAGATGGAGAAAAACAAAGAACATGATCATTCAGTTTTCCTGCTATATTTGCTTGAAGAATTGATTTACCGCTACCTGTAGGTTCAACTAAAACACAAGGTTTATTTCCTGATAAAAGATGGTCAACACCAATATCAATAGCTTCTTTTTGATAATAACGAGGAGTATAAACAATAGATTTTTCTTTTGCGATAGAAGTCATTTCGTCCAAGAAAGATATTTGAGTGTCGAGGCTGCCCATTATGATTCGATTTCTATTACGTTAATACTTTCGATAAGTTCTTTTATAGCTTTGTCGCCTTCAAAAGGTCTAAATCTATTCATCTTAAAACCCTTATATGGAGCAAAGGGTGTTAAATCAATTTCTTCTAACTCAAAGAAATATTCGTTGCTATGCTTAGAATGACTAACTTTTAATATATGATATAATTCATCCTTCTTAACCCAACTACTTAAAGGTATTGATTCAGGTTTACCACTTGCATCAACACATACTACTGCGTTACTTGTCATATTATATTGTTTTAGTATTGTGATTTTATATATGCACTAAGTTCTATAAAAAGTTTATCTCTGTCAAAATCGTAATCCTTAGAAAGTTCGTCAAGGAAAGTATTTACAATAAGTATTCTTTTATCTCTGCGAGAAAAACCACAACCAATTTCGGTTTTTATATCCTTGCAGTTTTTCACAATCATATTAAGAAAAATAACCGGTATATCGTCAACTTTATCAATACGTGGTTTTGAATTGTTATTGACAATTATAGAAGTATTTTTTGAGAGTAAAACATCTTTAATAGCTTCAAATTTCATATTACGGATATATGCGAGTTCTATCATAGTATAGGCAATTCCTGAAATAATGAAAGAGTAGAATATCCAAAAAATAATAAATCCAAATGATATTACAATTAAAGGAAGCCACATATTTTTTGCAATCATAATATCAAAATGGAAAAAAGTAAACCAATGATAATAGAACATAAATACTATCATTACAGGAAGTGTTATCCATATAGAGCATTGAGTAACAAAACAAAGAGAACAATCGAATAGTTGTTTAAGCCTTTTTTCTTTACTCTGCTGCACTTTAATACGCAGCCAATCAAATATACTTCCATAGAGAATAATCATTGTTATGTGCTTCGTTATGAAACTGAGAGATATAATTATCGTTATATGTATTAATACTTCTTTCATAATTGTTATTTTATTTATTATTTACAAAATTAGCATAAGCTACTAAAATATCATAAATAGTAGATTTTACAGTATTTTTAGAATATTCACTCCAAAACTTTTCCGCTGTTTCTTTATTGTTTTGGGATTTTTTTATGTTTATTTTAGTTAATTGTTTTAGAAATGTAATAATTGTTTCAAGTTCAGGATTACTGTCTGCATACATTAAATAATCAATCGGATTATTATAATGATGTTTTTTGGCTTGTATATGTCTTTTACAGGATTTTTCAGTTAGAAAACAATTAGAATATCTATTTTCTATACGATAAAATCCTTTTTCATATCCATTTTCTTCCATCAAATCCTCTAATCCCTTATCACTAATTTTATCTTTATCAAATTCAATTTCATTATTTTCTAAAGTGTCCATCATAGAATTTCTGTCAGAATCAGTTGTGTCTCCCCCGTTTTTTTTGTCAATCCAAACATATCCGTCCACACTATATTGTTCATCAATTCCAAATATCATATCTTCGACTTGTACTTGATAAAAATAAGGAGTTGCTGTTCCTCTATTATTTTGAGAATTTAACTCTTTTGAAATGTCAATCAACTTTTGATACATTTCCTCTGTAACCTCAATAGTTTTCATAAGTTTAAGTTTTTATAAGTTTAAGTTTTTATAAGTTTAAGTTTTTATAAGTTTAATAATCTATTTCTGAATATAAAGGCTTTCCACACTTGCAGCATTCTACTTCATAATCTTCATCTGCATAATCTTGGAAATATCCACATTTATCACCACCTTCATAATTTATATCTTCTGCAAATTCTTTATTTGCATTAATTTCGTCCACTCTTTTATCAATACAAGAAGAACAATAATAAGTATGTCCTTCTTCATAATATATCCAACAAGCTAATTCTTTTTCCATAAGTTTAAGTTTTTTCTAATTCTTTAATCGTTAAAAATATTTCGTTTACAAGTACATTATTTGCTTTAGCAATTTCCTCTTTAAAAGTTGTCTTTTCGGACATATCTATAATTTGGTCTAACTTTACTTTTTTGATAGTTTTACCATTTTTATAATGTGTCCAATATTGTATAAGTATCTTAGGCATTGTTATATTTTTTTTATCTCTAATTTCTTTTGCAATATTATAACAATCATTACAGATATATTCTGCGTTTTCAAAATTATCTTTTCTATCAGGATATTGTTTTAAATAATCCTCTTTAGAACAAACAAATTTTACATTATCCCACCATATATCAGTACTAAATCCATTACTACTCCAAATTGGATATTTAATAGCTTCATAAATTCCGGGTATATGTTCTTCGTCATCTTTTACTGAATAAAAAAATGGATTTTTAGGAAAAGGTTGTTCTTCTTCATTGTCTTTCCTCTCTTCTATTTCTTCACATAAAGAACAGATTTCGTCATATTCATCAGAATAACATTCTTCGCAAAATACCATATCATCCCTTATTACAGGAAAGTCATTTAATTCAAAAATATTTTTACCACAGTTAGAACATTTAAAATCTTCTTTTCTAATTATCTTACATTCTTTTTTAGTGAAAGAATATGAATCTTTATGCTCTATATCTTTTTTCCATTCAGACCATGAAGACCATACTTCACGTCCTTTATCAATTATTTCTTGATTTGTCATAATTTTTTAGTTTGATTATATTTTATTTTCAAAGTTTCGTAGTATTCAAAATATTTAATCCAGCCTTCATGTAATTTTATTAAGTCAGACTTAGCCTTAGTATGAACTGCATCATGTTCCGCATTAGAAAGAAATACAATATTGATGTCAAATAGCAAAAAATTTGGATATGCAGCCTTTGTAAGCACATGGTGGCAGTTATAAAAAGAAATATTTTTAATAGGTAATCCTGTAATAAAAGATACATGAAGACGTGTTTTTATAAGTGTTTCAAATAAAATTCCTTCTCCCGAAGGTTTGTATATAGGCTTCTTTACAGGACAAGGCACTTTTAAACTTCTGCCTTTAGCTCTATCCGTTCGTTTAAACTGATGAGAGATACAGTACCCAAGAGATGTATTCCTATCTGTTCCAAAAACAGGATTATTACAATTATCCGCTTCACAGGTTCTTGCCATAATTACAATTCTATTTTAGTTTGTGGATACTTTGAATTATTAATTTTAGTTGCACAACAAAAACCTAAGCCTCTCTCAATAGACTTATAAGAAGTTAGCTTTTTACCACATTTACGACACCTACACTCACTCTCAATCCGCTTCTCAACAGTTTCTTTTACAATAGTCCATTGAGAAACAATATCGTTATAGTAGTCATTGGTTACACTATTCTTTTCGCCTGTAAGTATATCATAAATAGCTTTCATCCTCTTAACACTTTTATTCTTTGATTGCAGTTTTCGATTAGTTCTTCAAGAACCGGCACATCATAAATATCTTTAATCTTATTCTTGACATTTTCTAAGAAAAGTTTATCAATATCAGATTGTGTAATAGATATAAAATTAATACTTTCTTCTAAACAGCGATTATACAAACAAGTAAAATCTTTATAACGTATCAATTCATCAAATTTTCTTAATCCATTTAGCACTGAAGCATGGTCTTTGCCTCCGACAAAACTTCCTATAATATTTAAAGAAACAGATTGATAGTTATCTTTGACAATCTTATAAAAACAATACCTTCCCTCAACAACATCTCTTAGACGTGATATTTTGGATATATCTCTTCCCACAATATTATCAATACATTCTTTGATATTCTTAATTTTAAAGCTTTCTAATTTAGTTATCATAAGAAAAGATTTATTTATTTAGAATAAAAGGAAGTGATTTATATGTTTCAAATTGTATCATATCAACACCGTCATTAACATTTTCTTTATTAGTTCCTAATTGCTTAAAATAAAATTTTTCTTTAGGAACTAACGATCTAATATTATCAATCCATTCGGGATTACAAAATCTTGCTCCTGCACCACTCTCTCCACCGATAACTATCCAATCAAAGATACTATTAAGTTTTCCTTTGAGAAAATTTTCAGAAATATCTTCAAGTAAAGGTTCTATCGAAACCCATGTATGCAAATCGTAATCATTATGGAGTATATCCATTGACCCGATACGGTTAAGCAACTCTTTATTGTTTTCGATAGTACAACCAAACCAAACATTATCTAACATATCGGACTCTAAATCCTCAAAACTTCTAAAGAGACTGACAATATTTTCAGGACGTTTTGTACAGATAACAAATGTATGAATACTTCCTATCATAACATCAAATACCTGCATGATTTGCTCATAAGTAATATCATCAATAAAAAGGTCGCCCATAAAAGAGATTCCTATAACAGACGGTTTCTTTAGTTGTAACGGTTCTAAAAGTTTATCAGGCATAAAGACAGGCTTAAAAGGATTCACTGCATCGTAGCCTTTGATTTTCGCTCCTGCAAGACGTTTTGACATAACTTTTGCCCAGCATTTGTTACAACCAGAGGAAATGGGTTCGCATCCATGAGTTATTCCCCAATTATAGTTGAGATACGGTATTTTAGTTTTCTGCATAATAAGATTTTTTAGAAAGGACAATAAAGTTTTTTATAAAAAGATAGATTTTTTAATTTATTTAGTGTTATGAATTTCTTATTAAGCCAATAACCTTTAGTATAATTTAGTAACGTAAGTTTAATCTCTCGACCAAATTTAGAATATAGTTTTTTATTTTCAAAGTAATATCCTGAAAATTCTTTAATAAAAGTCATAATCTATATTATTAAACATTAGTTATAAAGGAATTATCGTATAGACTTAATGGTTACAATATAATAGTTATGTGTCATTTTGCCGTCCACCTCAGCACTAAACAACGCCACAAATAAGGTATTTGTGTCATTTGTGCCTCCACGCTCAAATAAAAGGGCAAAACGAACGCCAACGCTCTAAAACCCCACGCACCACATAACATCGGCTTTATACTATGCTTACAGTTGTATTTTATATTGTTATTCATTGGTTAAGTCGGTTTATTTAAAATTAAAAGCCCACGCTCTCTTAAAATTATTCTAATTTTTAAAATATTTAAAAAATGCTTTTATGTAATGCCAAATCAATAATCTGAATATACTTTTAATTGCTATTATATGAATAAATATAAATTCTTTTGGTGCATAAAAAGGAAACAAAGCAGGTAGTTTACCAATCGAGTTAATACTCCTACCTGCGAGTTTAATTGCTTCCTTAAAATATACTTTACTAAATAACATTAATCAGCTAATTCCCATTTTTCAGAAAATAACTCAATCATTGTTTCTTTCCAGGGCACTTTACCAAAACGACTTTCAACATACAAATATGGTGCAGTCATTTTACTGTGTTCATCAGGTTTTTGAACTCTGATAATTACATCAGGTTGCCATTGTGGCAATCTCATTCCTTTAGGATTTTTGTTTTCAACATCTGTTAATGTTGCTGTTTTAATTGCTTCAAAAGCACTTCCAAAATTCATAGTAATTTGTTTTAAATTTTTGCCTACTTTTAAGGGTTTCGGCTTTCCCATTTTCTTTTTATATAATTTACAAGTAGCACATGGCTCTGTTGAATTTAATTTACAAGTATAATTCCTTCTAAAATATTTACAGCTTTTCATTTTTATATATTTTTTTTGGCTCACACACGCCATCCTTTTTTTAGTTTTAAATAAACCTTATTTCAGTTTTTCAAATAATCATTGTGCTAAATCGGCACAGTATAAAGCCGAGTACCGTTATCAACGATTGTTCCGCACAACTTGCATTTATATTTTATATTACGATTTGCTATCTCTTTGAGAAACCACATTTACTACATACAAACCGGCTTATACCTCTCCAGCTACTAATATTAAATTGATGTTCGCAAATCTCTTGTTTGCGCTTTATTTCAACTTCCGTATTAATTGATTTTTGATACATTCTTTCATAAATCAAATATTGTTTCAATCTAACTTCTGAAACTTCAAATACTTTAAATCCATTAATGTCAGGTAAGAATATGTAACCAACTTTGTTTATTTGATTTTTGGTTAGATTATTGAAAAAATCAATTAATTCTTGTGTCATTTCCATAACTTTAGTTTTTTGCCCTCCCACTTGAAGCCCCACAATCGTTGATAATGGGACGGGAAATATGGAAGGAACTTATTAATTTATCTGTTAGTTATTTTAATCTTTGCTTACAACCTTTGATAACAAGGAAATATAAGTCATTACCTTGCTGAAATACAAGGCAACGCCTCATATTTCCCGTCCCATTAGCAACAAGCGGTGTTTGTGCATCTAATCAAGGACATCGCTAAATAAACCATAATTAAATATTTTTTGCCCACGCACTTCGGTTTTTTCAAAACCGTTAGGGTTGGCAGTCGTGCCATTAATCCGCTTTTCTGCAATCTCAAAGTATTTATCATCCTTTTCAATTCCTATAAAATTTCTGTTTAAATTCAAACAAGCAACTCCACAAGCACCAGCCCCCATTGTAAAGTCTAATACGGTCATTCCTTCATTTGAATAAGTTTTTATTAAATACTCATTCAATTCAATGGGTTTCTGTGTTGGGTGTAATCCACTTTTATCTTTTGTAAGGTTATTTATTACCTTTATTTCAGTTAAAAGCATTTTGGGATAACCAAATTCATTGCTATTGTCATTCCAAGTTAATTGGCTTCCTCCAGTAGTGTCTGTTGCATGGGTTTTGTTTTTATTCTTTTCACTCAAAACCCCCAATGTGTTTTTCTTTGTTGGCTGTGGGTTGTAAATTGGTGCTTGTTTATAAAAAACACTTATAATTTCGTAGTTTTTTAAAGGCATTTTCTTTGCCATCATTGGGTTGCTTACTCTTTTTTTATCCCAAATCCAATCATACTTATACTCATCAATATTACTCATCCTTAAAGCACTACTAAACGGTTCACTTCCAAAAAGCAATATAGCTGTATTGTCTTTGCGTATTCTCTTTAGTTGTTCCCACATTTTATCAAATGGAATAACACTATCCCATTTACAGACAGTAGTTCCGTAAGGTATATCGCAAAGTATTAAATCAATACTTGCAGTTTCAATTTTCTGCATTTCAATTAAGCAATCTCCTTTATATAAAATCATTTTTAAAATCCCTCCCTAAAAAATATTTAATTACTACATTCGTTCATTTAATCATCATTATCGGTTAAAGTCCGCCAGTTGCTAACACGTTGTATATGTCAGTTTTGCCAATTGGCTTCTGTGCTTTTAATGAGAGTATGTGCGTGGCAAAACCGAACACATACAACCATTCGTTACCCGCAATGCCTTACGCACATAACAAAATGCACTTTTAAAATAAAAATTATTCCGTTTGTTCTAAAATGTTAGTTAGGTGTTTACTTGCATACTCCAATGATTTGATGCTTCCCGCATAAAACCCCTCATTATATTTGTGGTTAACAACTGATTCTACTTCCTTTGAACATTTTGCGTTATCCATCATCCGCAACAAATCATTTTGTGCGTCAATTAACATTTGTTTTATTTTTTCCATAATTTTTATTTTAAAAGTTAAACATTTTGTTGCTTTATATTGCGGGTAACGATCCGAGAATTGCGCTCCCGCTAATAAATTGTGCTCATCTGTGAAAAATTTTAAAACTCAAAACTATTACCAAAATATTCACAGTAAATATTTTTACAACTTTTGCAGTTATCATTAGAAGGATTTAATGCCCACCCATGTTTTTCGTATAAAACAATATCATCAATGAAGTTTTCTATCGTTTGCTCCATTTGTAAAATACGCAATTTAGCTTCATTAGCTTTGACAGGATTTTCCTGATTAGGATTTACATTTATAGGAATCGCCTGAAATTGGCAAGATTCCGTCCAGTCGTGTACCAAATATACAAATGCTGGAACATTCATAACTCTTGAATATAATACTGCCTGAAATAAATCCATTCTACTTATATCTGCCCAACAGTAATCTCCGTATTTATTTGAAAGATCAGTAGTGCCTTTAATATCTATTATACATAACGAATAATCAATATTCCCATCTTTATATGTTGTCAATAAATCAAGAGTTACCCATACCACAACTTTAATATCGGGGTGTGCCTTACAATCCCATACTTTATGATCACGTACCTGAACATTTTTATATTCTCCTTTTTCAATAACGGTAATACCGTATTGCTGTTTACGCATATCCCAAAGAGATATATGATTATCTAACCGTTTCTGAACAGTAAGTTTCGCACCAGTCTTTGCATGTCGAGGTAAGTCTGTCATTTTTGTTCCATCAGCAGTTTCGCCTATCAATCCACTTTCTAAATATTGACCATATAACATAGGTAATGTTGGTTCAATATCATATTTCTTATCAATATAATAAAGATAATATTGTTTTAAACAAATATCATCCCTGCGATTTCCGTTTTTGTAAAACCTTGTTATAAGGCTGCTGCTGATGTTTATTTCTGCGATGTTACCATTCTCATCATAAACTATTACAGCACTACCACGCCCTCCTGTTTTTGATTTGGCAGGAGGTACTATGGTATATGCTTTTACAACTGTTTCTATAAAGTCTTTTAAATAATCCATTGTTGTTATTTTATCAATTTGTGAAAACTATCTAAAACATCAAGTAATTTTGTTTTAGATTTATTAGGGTTAAAATTTCTATAACCAAGAGAATATTTTATTTCTTCAATTTCTAATCCAGTTAAATTAATTTTCACCTTATGAGTAGTCGAATAATAAGTATCATTAACAGATTCAAATTCATCTCTCCTAAAT
>Ga0265297_10009834_pt1 | contig 12212 bp, 13 predicted proteins | sample Munlanlwell13791_FD_192502 | JGI IMG/M metagenome (GOLD analysis project Ga0265297, IMG submission 192502) | Leachate microbial communities from a municipal landfill in Southern Ontario, Canada - Leachate well 137-91 | ecosystem: Engineered > Solid waste > Landfill > Unclassified | place...
AAGGTATTGGCTCCCTTCTGGCTGAAGGTTCCTACCGCCTGGCTGTCGCCTTTGATCATCCCGAGCTGGCCATGCAGGTCAAAAAACTGGAAATCCCCGGCTATGACCCGCGGGCCTCTTATGCCCAGGCCCTGGGCTACATGACCTCCCCAACCGGGGCCTGTCATCTCCGCGGCGGTTATGCCGTCTCGCTGGCCTTTTTTGGCGGCACCAAAGAGATTCCCCGCTTTAGCCTTTTGCAATCACCCATCGCTATTCGCAACATGCAGAATACCGGCATTCTTCAGGATAGCCTCGGCGTTTGCCGCTTCACCGGTTTTTCCTTCGCCATTGAGCCCTGGGCAAGAATTGTCAGTGGCATTACCGGCTATGATTTTTCTACCGCCCGTCTGGAAGAAATAGCTAACCGCATCGCCGCCCTCGAGCGCTTATTTAATCTCAAGGCTGGCCTCAACCCGGAAGAAGAGGATATACTGCCCTCGCGCTTCTCGGAGATCCCGATAATGTCGGAAGGCAAGCCCAGGGCTATCAGCCGTGAGAACATGCTCCAGATGCGCCGCGATTATTACCGGGCTCGAGGCTGGAATGATGATGGCCGCCCCGGGGAGTTATATCTCCGGGAGATGAAACTTGAGCCGAAAAAAGCCTGACAGCCAAGAGCCGAAGGCCGAAGGCTGATGGCTGGCAGCCGCAACAGACGGAAAAAGGTGAGGCATCAGGAAACGGAGGTTAAACATGGCTCCATACAAATGGCAGACAAGTGAAGATATCTTTCGCCTTTTTCATTCCATCGGTCGCGCCTCGCTTCTCTATGATATTCAGGACAGCCACAGCGGCAACATGGCCAGGCGCTGGAAAAATGCTCAGGGCGAAGAGATGATCGTTATCACCGCTACCGGCTCTCAGAAAGGCGACCTGGAGCCCAACCATCTCTGCTATCTCTCGCCCGGCGAAACTGATTTTGGCTACTACAAGGCTTCCTCGGAGACTGATATCCATGTGAAAATTCTGTCATTACCTGGGGCCCAGGCTTCAATGCATGCCCACGTCAAAGAGCTCATTATGGCTACTCTTGACGACCAGCCCGCTCCAAAGACACCACCGCCCTTTGTTCCGGTTGACCCGCTGGCTTTTTATCACCTGGGCCCGGAAATTCCAGTGGATTGGTTTGCTGTGCCAAGCGGCTCACCCGAGATGGCCAAAACCATTCCTGCTCGGCTGGCTGACCATCCTCTGACCATAATTTATGGTCATGGAGCGATGACCCGGGGCCGGACACTCGAAGAAACTTTTTTTAATCTCTGTCTGGCCAACAACGCCGGTTATATCGTCAGGCTCATCGAAAGGCAGATTAGAAGTACGCGGGCCAAAAGGCAGGCCGCAGAAAGACAAGAGAAACAAGAAAAGGGTCTATCCCCAAAAGTATCACTGGCGACTGGCCAGCCCCCCGAGTTAGAAGAACTGCGCTCGAAAATCAAAGCGGCTCCGGAGAGCTATTTCCATTTCCGGCCGGCTCCTTACAACACTGACATTGAAAACCGCTGCGATTTTCCTGAGGAAGACGAAATTCTCAAAGAGTTCCGCAAGACGGGAAACCGTCTGTTTGAATCACGTCTGTCACCATTTCATACGGGCTCAATGTCAGTCCGGGGTGTTGATTATTTGCTTTATGCGCCGCAAGCTTCGATGCCCTACGAGGTGGGCGGGCCCCTCCTGAAACTGCCTCTGGTTCAGGCTCCCGGCGATGACACTGAGCTTTTGCTTCACAAAAAAATCTATGCCGAAAGCGATTTTCAGGCCCTGATTCATGCCTATGTGCCTGAGGCCGAAGCTCATGCTCATTTCATCTATCCGGGCGAAGAGACGCCCATCGAAAAAATAATCCCGGTTGATGCGGAAGGCAGTTTCATGTACTTAGTGATTCCAGTTCTACCGCCAAAATTTGAGGAAGACCGGTTGATAAGCCTTCTCCATGATTATAGAGTGGTCGTGGTCAGGGGCGGAGGAGTCTGGGCGGTTGGTGGTTTGTCTCTGTCAGAAGCCTTGCATCACCCTTCATCGCTCCGCGAAATCTGCCTTTACCGGCTGGCGGCAGTTGAGCGCGGGCTCGATTTAAGAAAAATGGAGCCCGAAAAAGCTAAAAAATGGTGAGCCGGTGAGACGGCGCACCGACCGGCCTCCCGCCATACTTTCCGGTATATTGACTATGGAGGGATGGTCAGATAAAATTCAGATACCCGGCGGCGTAGCTCAGTTGGTCAGAGCATGCGGCTCATATCCGCAGTGTCGGGGGTTCAAATCCCTCCGCCGCCATTTATTTTATGATTTATCAAAAGTTCAAAAAATTTGTTGAGGCCGAAAAGTTATTTTCGCCTCAATCCCGCCTGCTGGTGGCTGTCTCCGGAGGTCAGGATTCGGTTGCCCTGGTTCATCTGTTAGTTGAGCTTAAAAAGAAAGACTGGCCTCAGCTTCAGATGGCTTTGGCCCACTTTAACCATAAGCTCAGAAAAAGTGCCGATGAAGATGAGCTTTTTGTCAGGCAACTGGCTCAAGAGCTTGGGCTCAAACTTTTTACCGGCCGGGCAGATGTCAGAGGTTTTGCCAGGAAAAAGCAGCTCAACCTGGAAGAAGCCGCCCGGCTCAAGCGCTACGAATTTTTAAGAAAAGCAGCCAGCAAATTCGAAGCTGACTATATCCTGACTGCTCACACCATGACCGACCAGGCAGAGACCGTCTTGATGAAAATCTTTCGTGGAACAGGGCTGGAAGGCCTTCAGGGGATAAGGCTTAAAACCGGAAACATTGTGCGGCCGCTAGTTTTATTCGAGCGTCAGGAATTAGAAGATTATCTGCGGGAAAATCGATTTGGGTTCAGGCAGGATGAAACCAATGAGGACGAAAGATTTCTCAGAAATAAAATCAGGCTAAAACTTATCCCGCTCCTCGAAAAAGAATTTGATCCGGCGATTACGGCCCACCTGACGGAGGCGGCTCTTATTGCTCAGGGCGAAAATGAGGTGCTGTTTCAAACGATGGAAAAGATCCGGCCAAAAGTAACGCGCGGCGGTTCTTCTCATCTTGAGCTTAATCTTCGTAAGCTTGAGAAAATGCCGGCGGGCCTGGCGAGGAGACTGGTCAGGAAATATTTGAAAACTGCTATTGGACTGGAATCACCAACCTTTCACCAGACGCAAGCTGTGCTGACACTTCAAGATGGTCAGAAATTCAGCTGGGGACGAAGCAAAGTTCTGGTGAGAGAGGCAGGCTGGCTCAGAAAAGTTGAAAAGACCAAACGGCCGAAAACTTTTTCTTTGAGCTGGGATGGCCAAAATCCTTTGCGGCTGGCTAACGGTCTTGAATTTGTAGCCAGATTCATTTCAGTTAGAAAATTACGGTCAGCCCGCAGACTGCGCCGGCTCGAATTTGATGATGCTAAAAGGTGCTACCTTGATGCCTCGAAAGTCACTCTGCCACTTGAAGTTCGAAACCGCCGCCCGGGCGATAAATATCAGCCGCTCGGACTTCATGGTCAAAAGAAAATAAAGGAGTGCCTCCGCGAAAGGAAAATCCCTCAGGCAGAGCGCGAGGTGCTGCCAGTTTTTCTTTCCGGCGGAAAAATTGTCTGGGTTCCCGGCCTTCCGGTCCGCGAGGAATTTAAAGTCACTTCATCGACCGAAAGGATTCTTCTTATAGAAAAATCAAACAGAGTGGATTAACACCCTTCAAGTCTAATATTTATTTTCATAACCAGATTCTGAAACTTCATTCTCAGACAGTCTGGTGTCTAAGATCGTTTATAAATTACCGTGAAGGAGTGTGCCTGGTGCATTAGTTAATTTTGCCCATATGTCAATACAAAATGTTAACATCATTATATGTGCCAACACATTTCACGCATGAAATCCAGCAGACTTAAACACGGGATATTCAAAACAATGCAAACATCAGGTATATTTGGCTTGCCCAGGTTTTTGGTGGAAGTTTCACTTGTTATAACCTTAGTATTTGTTACCTTCGCCGAAGCAATTACAAATGGATCGCCTTCTGATCTCTGTTTCCTGGTATCGATTAATCGAGGGAATCTTTCTAGTATATTGCGACTTTCAATTTGTATATCCTCAAATAAAGGTATAATAAAATCTTTTTGGTTCTTGACCCATTTATGAAGAGTATCTTCTTTTTTTTCTAGCTCCAATAAAACTGCTTGAGAAGTTTTTACTATTCCCTCTTGCACTGTTTCTTGGAAGAGAGACCACCATTTAGGAAATACATCGGGAGGATAGTACCTAATATGTGCATCAATAAGAGAGCTTGTATCGATACAATATTTCATATTCATATCTTATTAGTCGTTATGCTTCTAGGCATAAGAAATAAACCTAGACATAGCAGCTTCGATTTTTGGCAGGTGCTTAAGTTTAATTCCAAGATAACCTGAGACATCGCTGAGAGTAATTTTTTCCTGATAGTAGCTTTTTAATATCAAATCAGTATAACCTCTACCGTTGCTATACATGTTCTTTAGATATATGGGGACGATAAATCTATTTCCCCCCTTGGCAGCCCTATGAGCCTCTTCTGTTGCCTTTTTTTTTGCCTCCTTATCATAAATTTCTTTTTTATCACTATAATAATCAGAGGAAATGAGTCCAAAATGAAGTAATCGCCGTAAGACAACTTCCCGACTTGCCTTATATAATCTCGATAGATTTAATATTTCTAAATCATCAACCATATTTTTTTTAGATAATTTTCCTATGATCGGTTGACTCAGTAGGTGATACTCCGGCACAAGCACTGCTCCTGCAACATGGTTGCAGAACTTCTCTATCTCTCGCTCCTCTTCGGCAAGAACATCGACATTTTCAAATTCGCATATACCCTCTTTCCTTAGGAGGATGTGTGCTAATTCATGCATTAAAGAAAAAATCCTAGCGGCAGGAAAATCGTTTTTGTTTATCACTGTAATTGGAAGTGGCATTTGAGAATTTGAAAATCCCCTCATCTCGTCCAATTTTATTTTACTATCTGAGGTTTGAAATGACATTATTCCGATTGAGTCTAGAGCCTTTCTCCATTCAGTATAGGCCTCGAAGACGTTCTTCCATCGCAGTTGAATCTCTATATCTATAGCTAAAAGTTTTCTAATCATACTCGAAAGCACTTCGGGATTATCGGTTAAATTGATTTTAGCCTTAATCATGGGAGGTTTTTCACCAAGTAATTCATACAGTTCTAAAGCGATATCACGGCGTTCATTTGCTCTGCGTATCTCATATAATAGTTGGGGAGAAAGAATTGGAGGGGGCTGATTGGGAAGTCTACGATAGTCGCGTAAAGAGGCAAAAAGTTTTGGTGGCTCCGGCAAATAAAAGACAGAAATTGGCCTTTTATAAATCTTGCTCAACTTTATAAGTTGCGGAATAGAAGGATAGCTCTGGCCCTTTTCCCAAGATACTAGATATTGTTCTTTAATCTGAGCTTTTTTCGCACTAATCTCAATTGAGAGGCCAGCAGTCTTCCTTGCCCATATAAGCAATTCGGGGTTAATAATTGCTCTTATTTGATTAGGCATTATTTTTGATTCCTCTTTTTTCCCAATCAAAAGATAACGATTTATTGTTTAAATTTCAAGCATGCAATTCAATTTTACCAAATCTACGCATGACTTTTTATTGGAGTCTTATTTTCATATTGTTTAATTACTCTTTTATAGTCGGTTCTTGGGGCCCAATGGAATTTGCCTAACAAATCCAGCATGCCTATTTTATGATATTTTTTATGCCAATTATACTTCCTTTTAGGAAAGCAATATTTCTTTTTCTCCAACATTAAGCGTTGTAGGTAGAGGATAACTCAACGGGTTTTTCTCCTAAGAAACTATTAATGAATAAGCTCCTTCCTCATTGAGCATCGTTTTTATCTGTGCCCAACGCTTTTTTAAAATGATAAAATCTATATTAATTTTGCCCGGGCCATGATCTATATAAAAGAGCATCAAAAAAGGTAATTCTTCTTTTCCTTCAATATCTATAAGCTATCTAAATCCGAATGTCACCTTTAATCTTGGTCTCTTTAAATCTCGATATATGTTCCATCCCAATGCCATTCTGGCAATAAATACCGAGGCGAAGATTGACCATGTTGAACCGTTGTTCATTTGCGATTTGCCCTACATCCTAATGATGCAAATATCCTCTGTGCGCATAGTGACAGTCACAGCCTGTGTCAGATTCATTATCTACCTCCTAGGAGTCCAACTATCGAAACCATGATTAAGCTAATCATTCCCCCAAAAAAGAAATAGAGATCAACTAATTGAAATTTATTTGCCTTTTTGGCTATGCTGTCAAATCTTTTTCGGCAATTATCTATCTTTACCTGATCGAGCCTACCCTCGAGAACCATATTTATCAAATCCATTTCGAATGAAATGCCCTGAGCTGCAAAATCTCCTAAAATCCTTAACATATGGGTTGACAAGATTATAGAAATAAGAAAGAAAACAGAAGGAACGATAACGTAAAAAGATTTAGGCGCAGCCTTTATAAATTGTTCCGAGAAAGCGAGCGTTATCAAGATAATAGTTGTATTTAGAGTTAATAAATACTTATGAAAATCTTGTTCTTGCCTTATTACTTTGAACCAAGGACTGAGAATCTGTTCAAACTCAATAACTTCACTTAGTCTATTATCGCTCATTTCCATTTCCTTTCGTCAAGAGTTTCGGAAAATTGAATGCCCGTTGCTATTTCTTTGATTATCTTCTTTTGATCTTCAATACATTTATATGTAAGCTTCTTGCGCCCCAGCAGAGCAGCTGACTTACAAGTATATTTACAAGTCTGCATTCTATGCTCCTTTTTTTGCGCAGAAACTCTAAGCCTATATATTCTCTTATCTCCATCAAAGACCCATTCTAAATAAACAAAACACTTATTGGCAAAGAAACGAGACCTTGTTGTTGCCTGTGATTAATAAAAACAAATCTATAGTCGTCACTATTTTCAACTCTTTCTATTCTTGCTTTGCCCTTTACTTTATTGATAGCATAACTGTTTTCAATTATCTAAGTCAAGTAACATGACAGTTCTGATCAAGTTTTAGCTTGGTGCTTAGCCACCTTTTAAAAAGAGTTCAATAGAAAATAGGCCCGGCAAAAACCTAACTAGGGAATATCATATGGAACTCAGCTCTCAGTGCTGGTAGAGGCTGAGGTACCAGCTGATTAAAGGCTGTCCCCAGAGAAGAGCCACGATCGCCGCCAGAGCAATAAAACTCCCGAACGGCAAAGCAAATTGCATGGTCTTTTTCTTAAATTTCATCAGCAAAAGTCCAACAATCGCCCCGCTGACTGAGGCAAAAAGTAAAGTGAGAATCGTCAGGGGAAGCCCGAGATAAGCCCCGACCATGAGCATCATCATCACATCGCCCAGACCGAGTCCTTCCTTCTTTCGCCACAGATAATAAACAGCATAAACCAGAAGCAGAAACCCACCGCCCGTCAGCGCCCCGATTAAAGCCTCTTTAAAGCTAAGATCATAGCGGAAGGGTGCATAAATTAGAGCCAGGGCCAGAAGCGGAAGGGTGATATAGCCCGGGATAATCTGGTGATAATAATCAATAAAGCCAATGACCACCAGGCTGCTGACAAAAAGGCAATCGGTGAAAAACTGCAGATCAAAAAATCTCAGGTTATGAAAATAAACCAGGAGAAATAAAAGAGCGGTCAGGCTTTCCACCACCGGGTAGATAATCGAGATTTTATTCCGGCAGAAACGGCATTTGCCTCCCAGAAAGAGGTAAGACAGAACCGGAATATTATCGTACCACTTGATTCGTCGCCCGCAGGATGGGCAGGTTGAAGGCGGCGTGATGAGGCTTTGCCCCCGTGGTAAGCGGTAAATTACTACGTTTAGAAAACTACCCCAGACCAGCCCGATAACAATGACGAAGATTATTCTCAGCGTTTCCACCAGACCCTCGGAGGTTTAACTTCACCGGTTTTGGGATCATAAAGATAATCGTTACCATCGAAGTCCTTTGGAACTTCTTTAATAAATCCGGCCCGCACCAGTTGACTTAAGTCTGAGGGGAAACGGCCGTATCTTTCCTTGAATTGGTTGACGGCCGAAGAGAGGGCTTCGGTATCAACAGTTGATTTGATGCGGTAAAGCTGGTTGGAAGCAATATCTTTAATCCACTGTTCGGTTGATGTCTCATAAACCTCACGCCAGGTGGCCCAGGCTTCCTGGTAATCCATCGTTTTATAAGCAGCGCTGGCATAAAGCCTTTTGGCGATGGATGGGGCACCGGGAATTTCCATGGCTTTTCTATAGTATTCTCGGGCGAGCTCATAGTCTTTAAGATTCATCTGGGCAATATGACCTGCCTGAAGGGGAAAAATCCACATATCAGGATTTTTTTCAAGGCCCATATCCAGTATTTTAAAGGCCAGGTTTGGATCGTGAGCTTCATAGACAGCAATCAGCGCGCCCACTTCGTAAGGATCGACATATTTTGGGTCAAGCTCAGCGATAATAGAAAAAATATGTTCAAGATAATTGAAGCGGTCGGGGATATCGAACGAGCCGTAGTACTGGATGGCCCAGAGATAAATCAGATCAGCCACTAACGATGAATAACCAAAAGTGGCGTATTTAAGATATTGGCCAGAGGGGAGATAGATAATGGAAGAGCCCGGCACTTTTTTCCGTGGAACTTTATCGGTTTCAGTTTTGAGCACTGAAAAAAGAGCCAACGAGATAAGCAGCAGGCCGACGATGATGATTTTTTCCAGTGACTGTTCGCGGCCGGTGGCCTTCAGGGTGTCGGTCTTATTTTCTGCTTTCATTTTTGTCCTGCTATCCAGGCCTGTCTATCTTATCTATCTGTTCTCATCTATAGGTCTTTGAGACGGTTATATTTTTAACTTCGAAAAGTTCAAATATTTTTCCAAGCTCGAATCTAGATAAAATCACGCCGCCTGAAAATCAAAATAGCCAGCAGCAGTAAAAAAGCAGTATAAACCAGCCCGTAGGCAAAGCTAATCACTAGTAATTTAGTAGGAATTGGTAGCTGGTGGACCACTTCGGTTTTAAAATTAAAGTTCTCAAGGTCTGGCAGAATAATATAAAGCACCCTCAGAATCGCCCGTCCGCCCCCGCTTTTAATCTTTTTAATCAGAAGTTCAAGGCTCCAGGAGAGATGCCCGATCAGATAAAAAGCCAGTGAATAAAGCGAAGCCAGAATCGGGGTGGTAAAAGTGGAAAAGACCAGGGCGACAGCCGTCATCAGGCATAACTCAAAGAAGATATAAAGGATAGCTATGAGCAGGCTCCACTCAATGGTAAAAGTATGAAGAAAGAGAACGACCAGAAAGATGACCGACATCAGGACGGTCATAATCAAAATCGTCAGCACTAAGCCGAGGTATTTTCCCAGCAGGAATTCCCAGCGGTGAATCGGTTTGGCTAACAGGGTGAAAATAGTTTTTTTGTCAATTTCCTTATAGACCAGCCCGGTGCCCATCAGAATAGCCATCAGCATCCCGAAAAGCGAAATCGAAGCCAGTCCGACATCTTTGATAATTTTAACCCGGTCGCCAACGGTCAGCAGGCCCAGAAAACGTGACAGAAGGAAACACAAAATGGCAAAGAATAAAAGCAGGTATAAAACCCTGTCCCGTTTAGCTTCTTTAAAAGTGTTTCTGGCAATGGTTGAGACTTTCATTGGTTTTTCACCAGATCAACGAAAATATCCTCGAGGGTTTCAGTCCGGGGAATAAGCGAAATAATCTTCCCGTTTTTCTCCTGAACAAGGCGGATAATGCGGTCAATATTCTCTTCCTCATAAACTTTGAGCAGGACCCGGTTACCGCTGGCCGAAACGCTTTCCCCCAGATGGCTGAATTCGGAGGCGGGCACACCGGCGACCGTCACTTCGGTATAAAGAACTTTTTCTGAAATCAAATCGCCGAGATAGCCCTGATTGACAATTTCACCCGCCAGGATAATGGCCACCCGGTCGCAGATCATCTCGATATCCTGCAGAATATGCGAAGAAAGGAAGACAGTTTTCCCTTCCTTTTTTAGATTGACGATGATATCGCGGAACTCCTTGCGGCCAATCGGGTCGAGACCGCCCATCGGCTCGTCGAGGATGACCAGAGCCGGGTCATTGAGCAGAGCCTGAGCCAGGCCGACTCTCTGCAGCATTCCCCGGGAATATTTTCTTAGCTGGAGGTCAGCGGCTTTTTCCATCCCGACCAGGCTTAGAAAATATTTTATTTTTTCTTCTTTCTGCTGGCCGTGGATACCAAGCAAATCGGCGTAAAAAGCCAGAAATTCACGTCCGGTGAGATAATCATAGAAATATGGATTTTCAGGCAGAAAGCCGACTTTTTCGCGGGCCCGTGGCTTGAGGGAGTCTTCGCCAAAAATGGTAATGCGGCCGGCGTCAGGGAAAATCAGATTCAAAATGCTCTTGATGGTGGTTGTTTTGCCGGCCCCGTTTGGCCCGAGATAGCCAAAAATCTCGCCTTCATTGACATAAAACGAGATGCCCTTTAGAACCTGTTTTTTCTTCGGTATAAAGCCGAACTTATAAGCTTTATAAACCCGGTCGAGTTCAAGTACTTTGCCCATTTTTATTATCCTATACAAAAAAATCGCCGGGCTGTCAACCGTTGCCTGTCCGTTGACATCTGAAGCTAAAACGATAGAATAAGAAACTTATCAGCCACCGGTCAAAATCATGAAGATAAGATAATATATGATAGATAAATAGATCCAGGATAAAGGAGATAAACGCCCCGATGGAAGCCCCAGCTCCAACCAACCGCCGGCTGTCTTTTCTGGACAGGTTCTTAACCCTGTGGATTCTGCTAGCCATCGGGCTGGGGGTAGCTCTGGGCTATGTTTTTCCTGGCCTGGCCCGACTTTTAAACCGGCTATCGGTTGGCACCACCTCTATTCCGATTGCTGTCGGTTTGATCATCATGATGTATCCGCCGCTGGCCAAGGTCAATTACCGCCAGCTCGGCCGTGTCTTTCAAAACAGAAAGGTTCTGACTTTATCCTTAGTGCAGAACTGGGTCATCGGGCCGATTCTAATGTTTCTTCTCGCTGTCGTCTTCCTCCATGATTATCCTGAATATATGGCAGGTCTAATTCTTATTGGCTTAGCCCGCTGTATTGCCATGGTCATCGTCTGGAATAGCCTGGCCCGGGGCGATACGGATTATGCGGCGGCTTTAGTGGCCTTTAATTCTGTCTTCCAGGTTATTTTTTATTCTGTTTATGCTTATATCTTCATCACTGTTCTTCCGGGTTTAATTGGACTCAAGGGGATGGCGGTTCACGTTACGATGGGTGAGGTGGCTAAAAGCGTCCTCATCTATCTGGGCATTCCCTTTACAGCCGGTTTCCTGACCAGGTTTTTCCTCGAGCCAGCTAAAGGGCGTGAGTGGTATGAAGAAAAATTTGTGCCCAGAATCAGCCCGCTGACTTTAATTGCGTTGCTATTTACCATTGTGATCATGTTCTCCTTAAAGGGAGAGTATATCGTTCGCCTGCCACTCGATGTGGTGCGGATAGCCATACCGCTTATTATCTATTTTTTAGTGATGTTTTTTGTTTCGTTCTTTTTAAGCTGGAAACTCGGTGTCAACTATCCTCAGGCTACCAGCCTTTCCTTCACGGCGGCCAGCAATAATTTTGAACTGGCCATTGCTGTGGCGGTGGCTGTCTTCGGGATAAACTCCGGGCAGGCTCTGGCCGCGGTCATCGGGCCGCTCATTGAAGTGCCAGTCATGCTGGGGCTGGTCAATGTAGCTCTGGCTTTCGGCCGCCGTTTTTTCGCACCGGATGGAAGCCCGGCTGTTCAGCTGCGGAAAAGCTGATTCCAAAGATTTAACCAAATCTAACCTGGCTGCTTAAAGTCTGATAATTACCACCATCGGATGAGATAAATCAATGACTCCAGGGGGAGCAGATCTTTGTTGGTTGTCAATTTGTAGAAATTTAGAGAAGATAAGATTGACATGATCAAGTAAAGTTTACGTTATAGGTAATGTAGTCATGACCGGGAAAGGGCTGGCCTTTCAGAGCAAAAAATGAACAAAGACGACACACCTGAGCTATTTTCAGTCATCGCTAAAAATTATGATTTTTTGAATCACCTGTTGAGTTTTAATCTTGACCGCTCCTGGA
>Ga0265297_10009835_pt1 | contig 12212 bp, 17 predicted proteins | sample Munlanlwell13791_FD_192502 | JGI IMG/M metagenome (GOLD analysis project Ga0265297, IMG submission 192502) | Leachate microbial communities from a municipal landfill in Southern Ontario, Canada - Leachate well 137-91 | ecosystem: Engineered > Solid waste > Landfill > Unclassified | place...
GCAGATTTGGATGGAAGATTTAAGAAAATTTTGAGCTCATCAAGAGACAAAAGTTTTTTGTCAAAAATGCCATATTTGAAAGTAGTTTTTTCTTTGGCTTTGTTGACTTTTTCAATTTCTTTGAGAGGAGCGACTTCGTCTTCGTTACAGAAGGTGATAGAGGTTGGACCAGTAAGAGTCTCTGGTAATTTAATACCAATTTTTTCGAGCGCGCGAGTAATGAGGGAATTTTTAACAACTTCCATATTACCACCGTTTTTGCGGATATTTTCGCGGAGTTCGGCCATATCGGCAGCGTTGAGGCCTTGATATTGAACTAAAGCGGCGGATTTGGCGTCGGTTAGTTTTTTAGCAATGTCTTCGACTTGATTGATTTTTTTTGTATTTGGCATAAAAAATGGCCTCAGACATGAGGCGCATAATAAAACAAATAAATTGTTTTGCCTCGGCGGGACTTATTTGTTTGCCTGCTGTCTTCGGTTGATGGAGTTATTGTATCAATTGAATTTGGGTTTGTAAATAGTGAAAAGCCCGAGGTGATGTCTGTTGGATTTTTTAAATCCTAAGACGCCTCGGGCATGGGTAAATCTAATTAGAAAAGGAAAGGCAGTGGATAATTTTTTGAATCTTGCAATCGTTTTTGAAGAGTTTGCAAATCACACTGACTAACTCTTTGTCATTAATATCAATTTTGCGAAGATTTTTGATGAAAATCAGTCTGACATGACGAAGTCTTTTTTGATTCAGCTTTTTGATCAAAAGAAGACACTTATGCCAATTGCTGGCAGTGGAAACATTGACGGGAATTTTTTGAAGTTGTTGTTTCAGTTCGACTAAATTGGGAATGACTTGATCATTGGCCATTTGGCGGCAGATGGTTTCAACTTCTGAAAATTGGGATTCAACGGGTTTGGTTAACATTAAAAAACCACTCTTTCTTGTTTAGATTTGAAATGTGCGAAAAATCAGAAATCAATGAAACGGGCGGTTCCGATCGGTAAATAGTGAACCAGAGTGCCGTTGGTTAAGGCATAACCTTGATAACCAATGGGATTGTGAAGATGTCCATGGACAACAGCGTTGGGTTGAAGGTTTTTGAGAATCCTTTGAATATTCTCTTCAATTTTTTTACCCTCGCCGGTCATGGCAGTATTACCTTTGATGGCTTCCCAAGAAACTTGGGTGTGGGTAATGAGAACCGTTTTTTGAATGTCTTCTCGCTTCCAAATCGGGTAGCCGTCGTATTTCATAATGGTATCAAAAGGAATCAAAACCATTTGAATTCCTTCATAAATCTGAAGGTAATGGAGATGGTCGACATAAATTAGGTTGCGGTTTTGTTTGTTGTTGATGAATCTTTTGAAATAGAAATCACGGTCTTTGGGGGCAATAGGGAGACAATTTTTCCGGTCAGCGACAAAGTCGATGGGGAGACGGGCGTCCCAGTTGCCTTCAACAATGACGACAAGAGTACCGCGGTTGGTAAATTTCTCCATGATCTGATAAATTCTCTCGGCATTGGCAAAAAGATCCTTTTTGAGGACATTTTTGATACTTTCGGGGAGATTACTGGCCCAGTGGCCATAATGGACGAAAGTGATCAGATCACGAACAATGTCTGGACAATAACCGGCGTTGCAGCTGGGGTCAATGCTGTTGAGAATAAACCAGAGCTTTTTGCAGCCGTCGAGAATTCGCGGGCTGTCTTTATCCTCGGTAGGAAAACAGAGGATCTCATTGTCTGAGGGATTGGGGTTAAAAGACAACAATTTTTTCATCGGATTGACGATGAGGTTATAAAAAACATGCTGGAGTTCCAAAAGTGATTTGGTGCCGGCAATGTCACCGAGGAAAAAGACTGTTTTGGGGGGTCTTTTGGAGTCGGCGATTTGGTTAAGCCGCGCTTCAAGATCGGGTTGTTGCCCGTGAATGTCTGAAACAAACAGGGTTTTTCTTGAAGGTCTTTTGTGAAGCGCGAAAGGAATGGTTGACATAGACCTACCTTCTTTCTTTCATTGATTTTTTGATTTTTAAAGAACGAGGGATTCTAACAAAAATTAGGAATGAATTCAATTTATAGGATATATTTTGGTAATTGAAAACCCCTGATTGCTTGCTGAAAGCTGTCGCGAAGGCGACTCAGGGGTTAATTTTAAGAAATTTCGGAGGCAAGTAGTTGTTCGTTTTTGATGAGAGAAAGGGCCATTTCATCGAGGAGATTTCCAAACGATTCGAAAATCCAATTTAAGGTAACGAAAGATATTTTTTCTCCGCGATATTTTTCTTTGAGAAAAAGTTCTCCAGTAACCGGATTGATTTCGGTATTGTCTTGGGGAATTTCAGCTGAGAAAAAGTGGTAGAGTTTATTGCCAAGCCTGAGTTGGTTCTTGAGAGAAAGTAAACAAACTTCGGAAGATTGACAATATTTTTTTAATAAAGTTTTTGCTACATCATAAGCATCGGCTGGGTTATTGAATAAGGTTTTGGGAAACTCATTTTCTTCTTGATTTAGAGGAATTACTCCAAGGTCAGTTCGCTTGATGAAACTCCCAAAGTGGGGAACATAGGACTGACAGAAGATGGCAACAATGACGACATTTTCCATTTTTTAGCCTCCATTTTTTTTAAAAGTGCAAAAATGCCTATTTTTAGGTATTTTATGTAAATCGGGAGAAAAGGAAAGTAGCAAAGATTGCTAAATTTCTTGTTCCCCCGAACCATTTATTTTTTATCTATTGAGTTTTTCAAGCTGTTCTTTGACAGCAGTTTTTATCCCTTGTGAGAGCCAATCATTTTTCAGGATTTGCCTGAAAATGGCCAAATCATTGGGTGTGGTTGGGGTTAACTTGAGAATGACGAGAATGATTTCTCTCTCATGATGATAAGAGAAAAGTCCTTCCCGACGCAGTCTCAGAGCCAGCTCCATACTTTCCGTCCATTCTAGAAGGGAAAGAAAAGTATTTTCTGGATGACGGCTAACAATTTCGCTAGCGATTTGGTCGTTGGTGAAATTTTTTGAGGTTACCAATGATGGTAGTTTCATTCCTTTGATGTCAACTTTGCCACTTGGCAAAACTGAGGAAGGAATAGAAACAAAACCGTCGTCTTTTGTGGAGTGTTTCTTCTTCATAGAAGAGACTCCTTTCAATAGATAATTAATGTGCAAATCAAAATGGAAAGCTATTTTCCAATTTGGATGGTGATTATAGTAAATTTAATGATCAGTTTCAAGTTATGGGATAGTTTTTGGTAAAAAAAGGGCCTCGGAAACAATGCATATAGCATAATTTCCGAGGCCGGAAGTCCTTTAGAGATTTATCTCAATTTTGTTCGGGAGGTTTTGGTTCTCGCTTCATTTTGTTGTGAGAGAGGGGTTTTTGGGCCTGAAGCTGTTTATGCAGTCGAGAATTGGGGAATCTGTTGGGGTGGGCTTTTTTGGCAGCAGCTTGATAGTAGTTCATGAAAACACTCCTTTTTTTTGATTTTATCCTTAAGGATTTAAAGTGCGAATCAGTCGTGTGGGTCAGAGATTGGAATTAGAAAATATTGTTTGGAATAGTTGGCTATTAATTTTGCCATTGAAACGATGTCTTTTTTGGACATCCAAAAGGTGTTGTCGTCAATAGCACGCAAGCGGGGGGCAATTTGGATTTTATATTCCGGATCGATATTTCTGATTTTTTGGATAGTTAAATTGTATCCGGATGTTTTGTCTTTAATAGCAAATAGACCTGGGTCCTCAATGTTTTCTTTTGAGGTGAATTTTTGAGGAATAGGGTCATTGGTTGATTCTCTTAGATAGAGTGCCAATTGATTTCTGACATTTGATGGCCTATCCATAAAAGGACTCCTTTCTTTTTTAGACTGATTTTTTCAAGTGCAAAGGACAAGAACTTTGTTTTTAGCGATCGCGATTGATCCTGTCAAAACACGGTAGTTTATCATATAATGAGTAATGCAGGTGTATTTTATTGCTTCATCAAGATTGGTGGAGAAGAACAAAGAGATTTATTCTCGGATGTATGATTTTGTGGCGGCGGATTACAAGATGGTGAGTGATAAAGTTAAAAAATGGTTGAAAACGGGAACAAAAGATTTGAGTGGAGCACCATTGCAAGTAAAACGAGAAAATTATGAAGAGACGATGAAATGTATTAACAAGGCGGATATGATGGTGATGGAAGTGTCGGGTCATAGTATGTCGATGGGATATTTGATTAGTAAAGCATTGGAAATGAATAAACCAGTGATCGCTTTGTACACAGTGGAACATAAACCAGTTTTTATCAAAGGAATTATTAATCCAAAATTAATTTTGGTGGAATACAACAAAGATAATTTGGAAAAAGCGATGGATGAGGCGTTTAAAAAAGCTAAGGGATTGATTGATATGAGATTTAATTTTTTTGTCAGTCCAAAAATTTTGACATATCTGGATTGGGTGGGACAAAAAAGGATGGTACCAAAATCAGTGTTTTTGAGAAACTTGATTGAGAGAGAAATGAAGAAAGAAAAAGAATTTAAAAGTTAAGAATTATTTTTCATAAATTTAGATTTAGTTTTGAGCCAGAATGGGGATTGACGGCAAAGTTTGGAAACATCAGCAGGATTTTTGAGAATTGATTTGACTAGTTCTTCTAGAAAAATGGTATTTTGGGAACCCTTGACCAAAATAGTTTCTCCACCTTTGATGGTTTCTTTTAAAAATTCGGCGGCAGTCCACCAATTTGGAAATTTTTTGGATTTATCACCAAAATATTTTTGAGTTTCAGGGCCGACTGAGATAATTAAATCTGCCGATTTTGTGGCTAATTCATAAATTTTTTGATGTTCTTTTTCGCTTGATGGTCCTAGCTCACGCATATCACCCAAAACAGCGATTGTCTTTTTGGCCTTAAATCCTGAAAGAAACTTCAGTAATTCCTGACAGGCAAGGGGGGAAGAATTGTAAGAGCCGTCTATTATGGTAGTATTTTTGATGCCTTCTAGAATGGAAGAACGGGAAGGAGGAAGAGTAAAATTAGTTTGAATGTTTTTGATGGCTTGTTGGTAATTGATATTAAAGATTTGAGCTAGACTAAGGGCGGCACCAAAGCTGATTTGGTAAATATCGGGAAGATAAAAGTTATTAAATTTAATTTTGGTGGGAGTGAGATTGATGATATTTTTGTTTTGAGTATATTTTTTGACTAATTTATCTTGGCTGTTGATGATGGTGATTTGAGATTGGTTAGCTAATTTGGCTTTTTGACTGGCAATTTGATCAAGTGATTTAAAACTTAACAAATGAACCGAACTAACATTAAGAAAAATGGAAATATTTGGTTTAACTACAGAAAGAAGGTAGTCCATATTTTGAGGCCAGGTGGCAGAATCGATACCCATTTCTAAAATGAGAACTTGATAACTTTGCCAATTGATCAAAAATTTTAGGGGAGTGAGAAGAATTACTTTGAGCCAAGAGAAAAAATCATAATTGGTGATTTTGAGGCCAATGATACTTAAGGGAAGGCCAGATTCAGAATTGTAGCCGTCGTTGGTTTTGACTTTTAGATGAGGCGAGAGAACGGCTTGGCAGGCAAAGAGAGTAGAGCTTTTGCCAGCGGAGCCAGTAATGCCGACAATATCCAATTGTTGATGTTTGATTTTTTGAAGAAATCTAACTTTGGAAAGCTGAAGTCGGGCGAAAAACCGAAGATAGTTTAAAATTAAAAGAGAAATATTTTTTTTCACTATGATATATTTTATCAGGTATAATGGAAGGCATATGAAAAAGATAAAAGTTTTACTATTAATGGGTGGGGGAGGAAGCGAACATGAGGTTTCTTTGTCATCTGGACAGGAAGTGTTGAAACATTTTGATTTGGAAAAATATGAAGTGATATCAATGGTGGTGGAAAATGAAAAATTAGATATTGAAGAGGTTAAAAAGATTAATCCAGAAATTGTTTTTATTGTGATACATGGAAGTATTGGGGAAGATGGAACAATTCAAAAAATATTGGAAGATGAAGGAATAAAATTTGTGGGTTGTGGAAGTAAAGCATCGGCTTTGGGGATAGACAAAACTGAATTTGTAAGATTGATGAGAGAAAATAATTTGCCGACTCCAAATGGGATAGAAGTGAAAAATGGAGAAATTGTTGATTTGGATCAAGTAAAATTATTGGGAGAAAAATGGGTAATAAAACCAGTAACTCAGGGTTCGAGTGTGGGAGTTAGTATCGTTGATAGTTTGGAAAAATTGGATGGAGCTTTGGAATTGGCTTTTAAATATGATAAGAGAGTTTTGATTGAAGAATTTATAGAGGGAATAGAAGTGTCATGCGGTTTGTTGGGAAACAAAAACCCAGTAGCTTTGCCGGTGATTGAGATTTGTCCAAAAAATAGTTTTTTTGATTATGAAGCAAAATATACAGCGGGTAGATGCGAAGAGATAGTGCCGGCAAGATTATCAGATGAAGTTTCAAGAAAAATTCAAGAATATTCGATTAAAGTATTTGAATTAATTGGGGGAAAAGGCTTTGCCAGAGTTGATTTTATTGTCAAAAAAAATCAACCGGTGATTCTAGAAGTTAATACAATTCCTGGATTGACGCCAAATTCATTGTTACCGAAAGAAGCTTTGGCGGCAGGAATTAGTTATTCGGAATTGTTGGATAGAATGATTGAATTGGGACTGGAGTAGGTGTAGAATTGGGCAATTTTGAAAATTGGCGAGGCGCTAGTTTTTGAAAGGTAATTTGAAAATTGGAGGTTATTTGTAATGTTTGATTGCTTCAAACGGACAGATGAATATTGGAAAGAAAAGTACTTGAATACACATGATTTATACAAAAGACAGGCTTATGTCGCGAAAGTCATGGCTTTAAAATTAAGCTTTGAGTCGGCGTTTGATTTTGGAGTGTTGTTACGGGAACAGGTGGATGGTTCATCCTCTTGTTTCTTTGAGAAGAAACTTCAACCGTATACTTCTGATATGAATCCTGAAGGGGCGATATTTTCTCTTATCAATAAAAGATTTCTAAACCTGGTGGGTACAATATGGAGGATAAAAACATCCATGAAATTAAAACCGAATTTGCCTTTATGGCAAATATTGGATGACTCACATGAGTTTAAGAGTCAATTATATGAATTGGCTAAGCCAATTTGTTTGTTTGACTATGAGAAAGTTCGTTGTTATACAAAAGATTTATTACGAACTTTATGTACTGATTGGGAGATGTCTTGGTCGATTTGGATGGCTATTTACTGGAGCAAGGGCTATGTTTTTATGAATGGCTTTGTTTGTTATGATGCCCTTCTTTCTATAGTGGCAGACATACTTTTTAGCCAAGTTGGAAACTTTGACATTTTTGCTTCAATTTTGAGAAGTTATGATAATTATTACAGCGACACGAATGAAAAACTGATCGGAAAGATCAAAAGAGAAATGGGTTCTTGTACTAATGAATATTATTGGTTCAAAATTGCTGCTGAAAATACAAACGAGAGATCTATTGAAATACTAATGAAAAACTTTATGAATAGATATACGATTTCTTCTTATCGTGATGATGAGTGAGAAAACAACAGCCGGCGGGATTCGCATAATGCAATCCCGACCGGCTTTTTTTTGTCAAAATTTGTAGTTTTGATATTTGTGGGTTAAAATTGGGCAATTTTTGAAAGTTAGCAAAGCGCTGATTTTTTTGGAAAGGTTCTTGAAAAATTAGGAAAAGGGGTGTTGATTTTGGATCGAGATTTACATTGGTGGATTCGTTTGTGGTGTTGGTTGAATGGTTGGCTTCATTCGAATAATATTGAGGATTGGTGGGAAATTTACCAAAAAGTAAAAAATCCGGTAAAAAAAGTTTGGACGAGACAAAAACTGTTGAATCTGGTGGAAACAACTCGAGATAAAATCTGGTTATGGTCTGAAGCAAAGGCAGTTAAAGATAAAAGACTAGCTGATGCGGTTTTGAAAAGGATTTTTCGATGCTACAAAAAATTGGATTGCCATGATTTGAAATACGAATTTCTTTGGGTGGAAGGTATCGAGGATGATCTAGCAAGGTTTATTGTGGGACAAGCAGCAAAGAAGGCGACCAATCTTGAGGATATTGTTTGGGTTTGGTTTAAAGTGAGAGTAAACAGTAAATTGTGGGATATGATTTGTAATAAAATTTTTGAAAAACTTCAAGACAAAGAAGAAGTTCGTAAATTTTTTACAGGGGTAACTTACAATTTTGTTACTGCGGTTAGAAGGTCTGGGGATTATTTTGAAAATCAAACTGATATGTGGAGGTGGATTGCCGATTATCAAATTAATCCGAGGTTTCCCAATATTTTTTTAGATGAAAGGTTGTATTTAACCGCCAAAAAATACTTAAGATGAAAGGGAGTGTTGTTTATGTTGGGAAAAGACTTGAAAAAAATATTCCATCATTGGTGGTTCACCTTTTTGGTTTTTTTGTATATCGGTTTTGAGAAGATTATCAAAGAGATCAAAAAAATCGCCGAGGGATCGTTTGAGCTGCAATTGTATGTTTTGAAGAAGACAAAGTTTACTGACTATTTGAATGAATGGGCCAGGAATGAAATTTTATCGAAGAAGTCTTCTTACGATCTAAAGGTTTTATATAGTGAATCTGTTGGAGATAAAAAATTACAACAGCTTTTGTTGTGGTTTCTATCTTTGAAGGATGGGGGCTTTTATACTAAAGTTTTGGTGTTTAATGAAGCAGATGATGAAAACGTTGGGGTTTGGGAAATAGTCGGAAGTGATTTGGCAAAGTGGGTAACCACGAAGGAAAGGGTCTCTCTTTTGGTAGAAAATATAAAAGAGATTGATTCGAGCTATTTTGTTAGATCAAACCCTGAATCTCTTGACCCTAAAAAATTTTGGGAATGGATGGAATCCTACATTTACCAATTTGATTGTTCAAAAAGGTTGAACTTTTTGGTAAAAAAAGGCTTGGAAACCCTGGGTCCTGAAACACATTGAACGAAAAAGCCGGCGGGTTTTCGTAAGAAAATTTGCCGGCTTTTAATTTATCGACGGTTTATTTTTTGGCTGATTTCTTTGACTAATCCAAACTTTTTGGAACTAATTTGAGGGAAAGATTTGAAAAATTGGATTTGGCGACGACGAAGAAGAATGTTTATATCAGACATTAATTTATTTGATTTGAGAAGATGTTTTAGGCTGAAAAGAGAGATGATGGTGTAGATGGAATCAATTAAAAAATAAATGGGGAGACTTATGGTTAAAAAAATGATAATTGAGATGGGAATGGAATTATAAAAATTAATTATTTGAGGATGGATGAATTTAATTAGGATAAATAAAAGTATTCCCCAAAAGAGAGAGACTGGAAGTGAGATTCGGCCTTGAAAATTTGGTTTTAGATTGGAGTAATCCCAAATTTTATTTTGAAAGTTGCTTCGAAAATGAGAGAAGTAAGATATTCTAAAATGGTGGCGATAATGACAGCTAGAATATAGAAAATAAATGTATTGTCTTGGAGAGGAGATAGGAGGACAATAGCCAGAACAGAACAAATTCCATAGATAGGACAAAAAGGACCTTTGAGAAAACCAGTGTCAATAAATTTTTGGTATTTGAGGGAAAGATAAATAGTTTCCCACAACCAGCCTATGAAAGAGTAGATAGTAAAATAAATAATGATTTGAGAAACAATCATAATTAAGTTTAACAAAAAAGCCCTCGAATCTTCGAGGGCTTTTAGAATTATTTATTTTATTTATTTTGTTTATTTTACTTCGACTTTGACACAAGGGCCCATAGTGGCACAAAGAGCTAATTTTTTGATTTTGTTGCTTTTGATAACTTTGATAAGTTCATCAATATTGGCAGCAATTTCTTCAGGGTTTTGAGAAACTTTACCAACGACGATATGAATAACTGGAGTTTTTTTCTCAGTTCTGACCATAAGTTTGGCAACAGAAAGTTTTTTGACGGCTTCTTCTGGTTTATCGGTCAAAGTACCAATTTTGGGATTGGGCATGAGACCTTTTGGACCCAAAAGTTTAGCAAATGGTAAAAGCTTGGGCATAGTAGCTGGGGTAGCAATTAAAATGTCGAAATTTATTTTGCCGTCCTTTATTTCAGCTAAAACAGTGTCGTTTAAAACAACTATTTTTTTACTGGCGGTTTCTAAGTGGGGGAAAACAATTTCACCAACATTGCCGATATCCATAACAGTGATATGGGCTTCAATTTTACCATCGAATCTGGATAAAGATGTTTCTTGGACTAATTTGACAGCTTCTTTGAGAGGGTAGTATTTAGTAACGTCAATTTTTTTCTTGGCGGCTAAATATTTTTTGCCACGAACTTTGGCAGTCTTGTTTTTGTGGTCTGGAGTAGGAGTAACTTCTTCTACGGCCTTTTGTTCAACATTTTCAGTTTGAACTTCCACAGCAAGTTCTTCTTTGGCTTTTTTAGCCTTATTTTCTTGTGAGGTTTTGCTCATAATTTTAGTTTTTTTAATTAATAATTTCGACACCCATTGATCGGGCAGTACCCATGACAGATCTTTTGGCAGCTTCTAAATCATTGGTGTTTAAATCGGGCATTTTATTTTTAGCGATTTCTTCGACTTGAGCCATGGTTAACTTACCAACCTTTTCTTTGCCGGTGGTACCTGAACCTTTTTCAATACCAGCCATTTTTTTGATCATGTTGGGGACTGGAGGTTTTTTGATAATAAATTCAAAAGAACGGTCTTCGAAAATAGTGATGACTGCAGGGATAACTGAACCTCTCATTTCTTTGGTTTTTTCATTGAATTCGTTACAGAAATCCATGATTTTGATACCGTGAGGACCGAGAGCAGTTCCGACTGGTGGGGCTGGATTGGCAGATCCAGCTTGAAGGGCAATTTTGACAATAGCTTTAATTTTTTTAGCCATAATTATAATTCTTTGGTAACTTGTAAAAAGTCGAGTTCGACTGGAGTTTCGCGCTCGAAAAAGGAAACGAGGACACGAATTTTACCTTTTTCTTGATCAATGGAATCAATGGTACCAATGAAATCAGCAAAAGGTCCGTTGGTAACTTTGACAACATCTCCAATGGAGAAAGGGGTTTCGTATTTTGGTTTGTCTTCTTCGGTAGTATTTAAAATTCGGTCGACTTCGGTTTGGGAAATTGGTTGAGGTTTGTTTTCGACACCAATAAAGCCAGTAACACCTTGGGTGGTACGGACGGTAATCCAAGAATCATCAGTAAGAGTCATTTGGATGAGAACGTAACCAGGGAAGGTTTTTTCTTGAGATTTAACTTTTTGACCACGACGGATAACCATTTTGGATTGGATAGGGACGATGGCTTGAAAAATTTGATCTTCAAGACCCATAGTTTTGATACGGGTTTTGAGAGCTTCGATGACTTTGTATTCATGACCAGAATAGGTGTTGATGACGTACCAGGCAGCATCTATACTTGGTTCAGAAGAAGAGAGTTTAAAAAGAAACTCTTTTTTGTTAGTTTTATTAGAAGTTTTAGGCATATTATTTTTTAACTGTTCCGGTAGTAGAAGCGACTGTCGGAATAACGATAGTTGATTGATCTATTGTTTGAGTGGGGGTTGGCGACTGATTTTTGAAGTTGCCAATGAGCCCAAAAGAATTAGTAAATAGATAATCAAAACCCCCTAAAATTAGGGAAATGATAATCGAGATAGATATTACCACAACTGTAAGCTGAATTAAAGTGTCTTTTTTGGGCCAAGTGATGTTGCGAAACTCGACGGCGACCTCTTTAAAGAATTTAATGATTTTTTGCATGAAAGTATTATATCAAGCTTTTCTTTTACCGCGGAATTGTTGCAAAAAATAATTTTGAGATGGTTTGTGATATTTTGGAGTTATTGACCGGTCTATAGGTAGCGTGTATGATGAAGCTTACCCACTATTGATGGTGGTTTATAAATTAAATACAAAATATGCTTTGTCCTTATTGTGGTGAGAGTGAATCAACTGTCTTGGAATCGCGTGAAGCGGAGGATGGGAAAGTAACTAGACGACGAAGAGAGTGTGTCAAGTGTAGTAAAAGGTTTACGACTTATGAAAGAGTAGGGAGTATTGATTTGAAAGTAATTAAAAAGAGTGGGAAAGTGGAAGATTATTGTCGGGAGAAACTGGAGAGATGTATTGACAAGGCATGTTGGAGGATGAGTGAAGAAGAAAGAGAAAATCTTTTG
>Ga0265297_10009837_pt1 | contig 12209 bp, 9 predicted proteins | sample Munlanlwell13791_FD_192502 | JGI IMG/M metagenome (GOLD analysis project Ga0265297, IMG submission 192502) | Leachate microbial communities from a municipal landfill in Southern Ontario, Canada - Leachate well 137-91 | ecosystem: Engineered > Solid waste > Landfill > Unclassified | place...
GACGATTTATGTAGCTATTCGCGCTCTTTAAAGAGATGGATGCTTGTTTGTCTGATCCGTATTCGCACCGAATCAGTGCGACTTATTTTTTTTCACGCAACTACTTGAAAGGACCCAGGAATACATGAAACCCGGAATCGAGAAAAAAACCCATACGATCTTATACGAGAACCCCCTCTGGAAGGGGATCATCTGGATGAGCATTCCGGTGTTTTTGTCCAACGTTTTAAAAACACTACACGACCTTGTGGACGGCTTTGTGTTGGGACAAGTTCCCAATGTGGATGGGTTTTCGGTGTCCACATCGATGCAGAGTGCGGTTTCCTTGACTTGGCCGGTATATTTCGTTTTCCTCTCGTTTGGCGTCGGGTTATCCGTTGCTGGCAATGCCTTGATCGGTCAATATGTCGGAAGAGACGATCTGGTCAACGCTCGAAAATATGCGTTCAATACCATTCTTTTGTCCTTGATTTTAGGAATAGCGTTCAATATTTTCGTTTATTTCACTGCGCCGGTTATTTTAGGGTGGATGGGCGCGACGGGATCGGATTTGGATTATGCGATCACTTATCTTCAAATTCGCAGTTTCGAATTACCGATCCTCTTTCTGTCCTTTGCCTTTCAAGCGATTCGTCAAGCAACGGGCGATACCGTCACTCCGGTCATTGTCAACGCCATCAGCATCGTCATCAACATCATCTTGACCCCGATCATGATTTTGGTTTTGAAGATGGGAATCGTTGGCGCCGCTGTGTCGACCTTGATCGCCCACTGGTTAATGTTGCCACTCATTATCATTTTCTTTTCCCGAATCAAGAGCGGGATCAAAATCGATCTCAAAAATCCTGAACCACGCGTGGACATCATGAAAGATCTGATCAATATCGCCTTGCCCGCTTCTTCTGGACAAGCGATCCAAGCCCTTGGATTTGTGATTTTGAATTCCTTTATCTATTCTTTTGGAACCGCAACGTCCGCCGCCTTTTTCATCGGCAATCGCATCAATTCTTTGGTGATGTTTCCCGTGTCCTCCATCAGCGCAATTGTCGCGATCTACATCGCTCAAAATGTGGGGGCGGGGAATATTCCGCGCGCACGAAAATCCTTTCGAACGGGCATGTTTCTCGCTGTGATATTGATGACGTTCGGAGCGCTTTTGATCATTCCTTTCCGCACGTTTTTAGTGGGGATGTTCAACCATGACCAAGAAACGGTCCGACTTGCGGCGGAATACACACTTTTTCTGCATATCGGGCTTCCGTTTATGGGAGTGTTCCAAACGTATCTTTCCACTTTCCAAGGCAGCGGAGAGACCAAGTTCTCTTTTCTCTTGGCCATCACCAGACTTTGGGTCTTTCGGATACCGCTCGTGCTCATCTTCATGAATTTTACCGATTTAGGCCCGAGCGGTGTTTGGTATGCGATGCTTATCAGCAATCTCCTGGCAGTCTTTGTCGGAATGTTTCTTTATAGCAAAGTGCGATTCCTACCGAAAATCCGAATGGAAAAAGCCATGGAGTCACCAGCGGAGGCCACGTAATGGAACCATTATTTTTCCCAAATTATCGTGAATCTATTTTAAACGTGTCAAATTCCATTCTTCATCATTATCGGGCGAAAACAACATATCCCACGTTAAAAGAAGTCGATCAAGTATTGACTGACAACATCCGAAATGTTGTCTTGATCTTGATCGACGCCATGGGAGAAGCGATTCTTGACCGGTATTCAAAGAGCGCTCCCGCTTTCATGAGTGACCATGTTCGAACGATCTCGAGCGTCTTCCCGCCCACAACCGTGGCCGCAACCACCAGCGTTCTCAGTGGACTGCCGCCGATAAGAACGGGATGGCTGGGGTGGATGCAATACGTGAAAGAAGAAAAGCGAAACGTCGTGTTTTACACGAATCAAGATTATTATGACGAAACACACGCGTTCACTTACCCCGTTGGCGCGACGATCGTTCCTTATACAACCCTCTATGAACAAATTGAGAAAGCATCTCCGGATGTCCTAACAAAAGAAATCTTCCCGGCTTTTCGGGAGGCAAACCACACGACGTTTTCAAGTCAGTGCGACACGATCGTAAAAACCTGCAAAGAACCCGGGCGACACTTCATCTATTGTTATTGGGACAAGCTAGACACATTGTGTCATGAAACCGGCCCAGTATCGGATAAAGTCGAAAGGATGATGAAAGAACTCGATCAGACATATCAAACACTCATTCAGGCTTTGCCGGAAGAGTCGGTCGTAGTGGTGATAGCCGATCACGGTCAGGTGGCGGTCGAACCAATCGCGCTGAGAGACTATCCCGATCTTTGGGATCTCTTTCTTCACGAACCGTCGATCGAATCGCGAGCGACCGCATTTTTCATCAAACCCGGATGCCACGAGCAATTTGAAACGACGTTCAATCAGTATTTTCGGGATCGGTATATCCTGTATCCTTCGCGGGTGGTCCGAGAGATTGAATTGTTTGGCGAAGGGCCTGCCCACCCTCGAATCGATGAATTTTTAGGAGATTATTTGGCCATTGCCATCGATCACAGTTATTTCAAACTTCACGACCGCGGATTTGTCATGAAAGGCCAGCACGCGGGACTCTTGGCGGAAGAAAGTTTGGTTCCGCTGATCATTCATTCAAAAAGATGATGCCGAAGTGGCATCATCATTCTTTTTCGAGTGCATGAACAATCAATTCTGCCGTCGATGGATTGGTCGCTAGGGGAATCTTGTAGACATCGGAGAGTCGCAACAACGCCGAGACATCTGGCTCGTGTGGCTGTGCGGTCAAGGGGTCGCGAAAGAAGAAAATCAAGTCGATTTCTCCGTTTGCGACGCGAGCGCCGATTTCCTGATCTCCGCCCAACGGGCCGGAGCGAAGGCAGTGGATATCGAGGCCGGTGGCTTCCATGACTTTGTGTCCGGTGGTGCCGGTCGCAACCAGGGTGTGGTGGCGAAGCACTTCCCGATATTTGTTGGCAAAAGCGATCATATCCGGTTTCATTTTATCGTGAGCAATCAGGGCAATGACCATGGCATTCACTTCCTTCAAGGGATTGATAAACCCATTATAACATGAGTGAAGAAAATCAAAAATCGAAAGCGAGATATTTAAGGCATTTTTCGGCTTGCTTTTTAAAAATCGATTTGCTATAATGTAATAGCCGATTTTTAATGGCAGATGGAGAGGTAGCGAAGAGGCTAAACGCGGCAGACTGTAAATCTGCTCCCATTGGGTTCAGTGGTTCGAAACCACTCCTCTCCACCAGTGAAATAAAAAAACCGTCGAAGGTCAAACTTCACGGTTTTTATTTTTCTGTTTCCGGAGAGGGTGATCGGAAGAGAAGAATCAAAAAGAAAGGACGACATTGGGTTGATAGAGTTTCAAGGTTTCCTGAAAAGCGCGGATCTCGGTTTCTGTATAAGGTGGCGAGTCGATCCATTCTTGATCTTCCGGAAGATAATATAACGGTTTTTGATAGGGATTTAGGATATAGCGGGGAACGATGGGTATTTCTTCCGCCATCGCGATCAGATCTTCTTGAGTCAATTGAGGGAACACGGTCGTTCGCACTTCAAACGCCAACTGACTTTCCAGCAACAGATTGATCGATGTCAGTACTTTGTCGGGGTCCGCTTCACCGCGACAGTAACGCTGATAGATCGCTTTGGGGGCTTTGTAATCGATGGCGACATAGTCTAGCAGACATTGATCGATCAAGGTTTTTAACATCTCGGGACTGGATCCGTTGGTATCCAATTTGGTTAAATAACCGAGTTGTTTCAAAAAACGGAAGTAATCGGGCAAATCTTGATGCAGCGTGGGTTCACCGCCGGTAATGACGACGCCATCAATCAGACCGATTCTTTTCCGAAGATAACTCTCAATCTCTTCGGTGGAGATGATCTGAGGAAAATCTTCCGTCAAACTCCGGTTATGACAGTAAAAGCAATTGAAATTACATCCCGGGGTGAATAGAACTGTGGCTATTTGTCCGGGATAGTCAATGAGAGAGGTTTTGACAATACCGGCAAAAATCATAGATGTTTTCCTTCAACCAAGAGAGAGTAGGTGTCCGCAGTTGCGTCCGCCTCGGGTGATGTGGGGTCTTTGATCACATATTTGACTCGATCCGCATACTCGGCTTTTTTGCCTTTGTTAAAGTTTTGAACCGGACGAAGATACCCAACGACGCGAGTGTAAACTTCCGCCGGTTTGCCACAAGTGGGACAGGTGAAATGTTCTCCGGAAATATAGCCGTGCTCATTGCAGACAGAAAAAGTCGGCGTCAAAGAAATATAAGGCAGTTTGTAGCGTTCAAATACTTTTTTGATCAAATTTTTGGTCGTGGTCGTATCTTTGATGCGCTCACCGAGATATAGGTGCAACACCGTGCCACCAGTATAAAGTGATTGGAGTTCGTCTTGAAGGTCCAAGGTTTCAAAAATATCGTCCGTAAACCCGACCGGCAGTTGACTGGAATTGGTGTAATAGGGAGTCTCTTTTCCAGCGGTGATGATATCGGGGAAGCGCTCTTTGTCACGTTTTGCCAAGCGGTAACTGGTGCCCTCGGCAGGCGTGGCTTCCAAGTTGTAGTAGTGTCCGGTTTCCTCTTGGATGTCTTTGATCACATCGCGCATATAGTGCAATGTTTTGATTGCGAATTTTTGACCGATATCACTGGTCAAGTCGATTGCTTTTCCCAACAGGTTTTGAATGGCTTCGTTCATGCCGATCAAACCGATGGTGTTGAAATGATTGAACCAATACTGCCCGGTTTTCAGTTTGATGTCTTTCAAATAATGGGCGCTATAGGGATAAAGCCCCTTGTCGGATTGTTCTTCGATGATTTTTCGTTTGATTTCCAGACTCTTTTTTGCCAAATGGATCGTTTCCCAGAGCCGCGTGAAGAATTCGGTTTCAGATTTGGACAGATACGCTAATCGGGGGAGATTGATCGTGACGACACCAATCGAGCCGGTCAAAGGATTGGACCCAAAGAGGCCACCGCCTCTTTTCCTAAGTTCGGTCGTATCGAGTCGTAACCGGCAGCACATCGACAGAGCATCTTCTGGGGATAAGTCGGAATTGATATAATTGGAAAAGTAGGGAATTCCATATTTGGCGGTGATTTCCATGAATTTTTCCACAACGGGGCTATCCCAAGCAAAATCCTTTGTGACATTGATGGTGGGGATAGGAAAGGTGAAGACCCGACCTTTGGCGTCGCCTTCCATCATCACGTCGCAAAAAGCCAAATTGATCATATCCATTTCCGCTTGGAAATCCCCGTATGTTTCCGGCATCAACTTGCCGGCAATAATCACGTTTTGATCGCGCATGGTCCGAGGCGCGACGATATCAAACGTAAGATTGGAAAACGGGCATTGGAAACCCACTCGGGTGGGCACATTCAAATTGAAGATGAACTCCTGTAATGCTTGTTTGACTTGCTTGTATTCCAAGTTGTCATAACGGATAAAGGGAGCTAAATAGGTATCAAAAGAACTCCAGGCTTGGGCACCGGCGGTTTCGCCTTGCGTCGTGAAGGTTGAATTCACGATTTGGCCGAGCAAGGAACGGAGATGTTTGGCGGGACTGGATTCGACTTTGTTGGAGACGCCGCCAAAGCCGCCGGTGATGATCTGACGAAGGTCCCATCCCGCGCAGTAGGGGCCAAAAAAGCCAAGATCATGGATGTGGATGTCACCGTTTAAATGGGCTTCACGGATATTGGCGGGATAGACTTCATGAAGCCAATAGTTTTTGGTGAATTCTTCACGGACGTAGTTGTTGAGACCGTTGATCGATTTTTGCGTATTGGCATTTTCGTTGATTTGCCAATCGCGGTCGTTCAAGTACTCGGTGAACATATCGATTGTCGCACCGATCAGAGCGTTGGCTTCGCGAGAGGCACGTCGTTTTTCGCGATATAAAATGAAGGCTTTCGCCGTCTTGGCATGCCCGTTTTCGATCAATACTTTTTCCACGATATCCTGGATGCCTTCGACATCGGCGATACCGCTTTGATATGTCGCTTCGGCAATCTTGATGACTTCGTCGGTCAGCTCTTCGCTTTTGGCAAAATCGGAGCCACCAACGGAGCTTGCGGCTTTGAAAATGGCGAGAACGATTTTTTCTTTTCGAAAGGGAACGACCGTCTGATCGCGTTTGATGATTTGTTTCAACATATCAAAGCCTCCAATGCTCTTTTTCTGTTCGGGTAATTATGATAATAGGGAACGATTTTGCTTTTGTCAAGCACCTTTCAAAAGAAAAAAAACAGGTGATTTTTTTGATGATGATGTAAAACTGCAAGATCGTGCGACTTCACTTTGTTTAAAGCCAATAATAAAATATGAAAATATATTTTTCTTATAAATATCAATTTTCCATTTCCGATATTTTCTGAAAATTAGTGATTAATTGGCGTGTGTAATCCATTATTTTCTGTCGGCTTTGCTTGCAAGGGCATTCATTTTTAGAATACTCAAAAAAATGAATGAAGAGGCGTTGAATCTTGAAAACCTTCGCGCTATAATGACACCATCAGAAAGGAAGAGCAAAAACCGATGGTTTCAGAAAAGTGGAAGTTCCATATTTATTATTTTGTTCGCTTCTTCGGCGATGCTTTTTTTTACCCCTTCATGATGATTTATTTTGTATCAAAGGGGATCGCGGATGAAAATCTGGGCGTGATTCTGGCACTGAGAATGATTACGGCAATGCTCGTGAATCCACTATGGAATTTTCTTGTCAAGGACATCCGGATCAGTCGGATTGTCCTGAAGATCATTACCGTGGTGGAAGGCGCTCTGATCATTGTGATCAGCCGAGTCAGTGGGTTTGAATTGTATGCCCTGATTGCTGTCTTGATTGCGTTTTTCTGTTCCCCATCTTTTCAGATCCAGGATGGTTTTACCGCTACCTTTGCGTCGGAAAACAACGTGGAATACACATCGATTCGGCTTTGGGGATCGGTGGCCTACGTCATTGCGTCAGCCATTGCCGGATTTTTGATCACAGCCTCGGGATATGAAGTCTTGTTTTTGATTTCTGGGAGTTTCTTCATCTTTACATCCGTGATTGTTTTTTGGATCAAACCCCTTAAAAACGAGACTAATCTGACGAAAACACCCAAACGCGATTTTCGAGCGTTGATGAAGAACAAGGACTTTTTTCGATATCTTTTGTTTTATACTCTGGCAATCGGAGCCATTAATATCGGCGATTCTTTTTTCTCGGTTTATGTGACGACGATGAAAGGGATGGCTCCGATCGCTTATGGGCTTTTATACTCGGGTTTTGTCCTGGTGGAAGTCATAGCCATGCGGGTGATGCTTTATAAAGGACAAGGATTGAAAGAGAAAAATCTGTTATTGTTTTCGATTTCTTTTGTGATTATCCGGTTTGTGCTATATGGCTTGGATCTGCCACTTTCGGTTGTTTCGATCATCACCCTTTTTCGGGGGTTGTCGTGGGGAATCGTCATCTATGCCCATCTACGCTTTTTGATCAAAATCGTGGGGATCGAGAATATCACGGCCGCTATTTTGATCCTGACCTTGGCATTCTCTTTATTTGCGGCGGGAGGCAACTGGCTGTTTGGAGCTTTGATCAAGACACTCGGGTTCAACGTGCTGTATTTTTCCTGTGCGGGGCTCTTGGTGATCGCCATCTTGGTCATGCTCATTTTGCCACCAAAAGCGCATTATGACTTTAATCATCGGCCAATTGAATAAAAAAAGTAAGTTTATTATCGAAGAGTGGGAACTTTAAGTTATAATAATTTCAAGGAGACGATATTATGCATCTCGATATGTTACTAGTCGGATTGACTCTAGCGATCGCCTTGGTTGCTTTTGGAGTGGCCGGAACCATCTTCATCCGCTTGCAGAGAGTGAAGGGTGTCTGGCAAATTGGAATTCTTTTTTTATTGGAATTCATCTACGCAGTCGGATATGGTCTGGAACTGGCCAGCGACTCACTGGAATTAAAGATTTTCTTTAATCACATCCAGTATTTGGCCATTCCGTTTATTGCCATAGCCTGGGTTTATATCGTCAATAAATTTCACGATGCCAAATATGTTCCGAAAATTTGGCAATATGCGATTTTTTTGATTGTGCCGGTTTTGACCATGGTGACGGTCCAACTGACGCATTATACACCTATCGATTGGTTTTATTCATCCGCATCGATCGATGAGACTCACCGGTTGGGATCCCAACTCATGCCGGTATTGGTTTTTACCAAGGGGCCGCTTTATTACGTCAATACCGCACACAATCTTTTGTTGGCGGGATTTGTTGTCTATCGGTATGGATCCACCTTTAAACATTCGAAGGGCATTCATCGGCAACAAGCATTTGTGCTGATGCTCGTCACGATCATTGGATTTTTGGCATCGGCATCGACCTTTTTTTCCAAAACGACCCACGGACTGGATTATGCTTTCTATCTGATCGTGTTGATCGGCTATCTCATCGTTTATGCCATGTTCAAGTATGAGTTGTTTGATTTGAAACCAAACGCACATTATGCGACATTCGAGTGGGCACCCGACCCGGTATTGGTCTTGAGCGATGCATACCAATTGGTGTCTTGGAATAAGGCGGCTCAAGACAGTGACATTATACAACCCGAATTAGAATACCATTTGCCACTTGATCAGATGTTCTCGAATAAGGAACTGATCAATGCCGTGAAGGATCATGTGCCGCATAGCTTTAAAATGGAAAATCGGCATTACGTTATGGAAACGATTCCGCTCACCAACAAAAAAGGCTATCCCACCGGGTATTTGCTCAAGTTCAATGAGATGACCAGCATCATCGAACGGATCGAAAAACTGGATTATCAGGCGTCTCATGACGAACTCACGAAAATCCTCAATCGTCGCGCTTTCATTGAAGAAGCGCAAGACTATATCGGCGAGAAGGAAGTGCACAAAGAACCATATGCATTGCTGATGATCGACATCGATGACTTTAAAGTTGTGAACGACACCTATGGGCATTATTACGGCGATTTGGTCTTAGAGGAAACAGCAAATATCATCAAAGAGAACCTCTCTAGCGATTGTTCGTTTGGCCGGTATGGAGGCGAAGAATTTCTGGTGTTGCTCAAAAACCATACCAAAGAAGCAGCCATCAAGAAAGCGGAAGTATTGCTGGGAGCCATCAATTCTCACGATTATTTCTATAATCGCAATCATATCCATATCGAAATAAGCATTGGCGTTTGCACGGGGGAACATTGTTCCAGCGAGGACATCTACAGCCATATCCAATTCGCCGATAAAGCGATGTACGAATCGAAGCAAAAAGGCAAGAATCAAGTGACTTGTGCGCTTCCTTCGAATACAACCGAAGAAGAATAAAATAAGAAAACCGGAGAAAATCAAAAATGGTGCTACCAGATACGAAACGCTACGACATGTTGAAAAAGCCGAAGAAACAAGCTTGGTATCTGACACCGCTTGCTTGGCTATTATCGCTTCCGGTTTTATGGAAGCACAAACTCAAAATCAATAAACAGGGAATGGAAAAACTGAAACCGCCTTATGTCTTACTCTCAACACACCATGCTTTCGTCGACTTCAAAGTCACGACGATGGCGATTTTTCCTCACCGGGCAAATTACATCGTCGCCATCGACGGGTTTATTGGAAGAGAAGGCTTGTTAAGAAATGTAGGGTGTGTTTGCAAACGCAAATTCACGAACGATATCTTGCTTGTAAGGCAAATCGAACATTGTATACGCGTAAACAAAAGTATCTGCGCCATTTATCCCGAAGCGAGATACAGCCTCTGCGGCACGACCGCCATCCTGCCGGAATCTTTGGGGAAAATGTGTAAAATGTTGGGGGTTCCCGTTGTGGTTATAAACATGCACGGCAATTATCTCTCTTCTCCGGTGTGGAGTCTAAGACCGCAGAAAGTGGCACTTGCGGCGGACATGACACAGATCGTTCGTCAAGAAGAAATCAAGGAATTGGCCGTTGATGACATCAACCAACGGATCGCGAAAGCATTTCAATATGATGAATATCAATATCTATTGGATACCCATCAATTAATTACCCACCCCAAACGAGCGGAAGGCTTGCACCGAATTTTATATCAGTGTCCGATGTGTTTGACCGAGCACGAAATGGATTCATCCGGTGAAACGCTTTTTTGTCGCCATTGTCACAAGACATGGATCATGGAAGAAACCGGTCAATTAAGAGCCACTTCCGGGAAGACGGAATATTCTCACATTCCGGATTGGTATGAGTTTGAAAGAGAACAAGTGCGTCAGTCACTTGAGAATCACACCTATGGCTTTGAAGACGATGTCACGATCGATGCGCTGCCCAACGCCCAAGGGTATGTTCGCTTGGGCGATGGTCATCTGATACATGATGACAGCGGCTTTCGGTTGACAGCGTTCATCGACGACCAAGAGTTTCTTTTGGAAAAAGATCCCTTGAGTTTGTATTCGCTTCATATCGAATACGATTATTTGGGAAAAGGAGCCGATTGCATTGATCTCTCTACTTTATCGGATACCTATTATATTTATCCCAAAACTAAGAAAAATGTCGTAACCAAACTACATTTTGCCGTGGAAGAAATGTATAAGATCGCCAAGCAAAAAAAGCTTGAAGAGATCAGCAATCGCAAATGTCAGAAAGAAAAGTCGGATTTGACTGACAAAAATTGACGATTTCCGGTTTATCCGCTATAATAAAACTATCAAGTCAGAAGCGAAGGGTCGTGTCAAGAATGAAAATTGCTCGGATTGAAGGCATGTGCTGTGAAGGCTGTGCCCGCGATGTGAAACATCTGTTGGAATCAATCTATGGCATTTCTAACGTCACGGTAAACGCCGAATCAGGAACGGCCACTTTCGATGGATTCGTCTCGCATCAGGTGATTAAAGACATCTTGGAAAAAGAAGGCTATCATCTTCTCGACATCGATAAGCTTTAAAAAAGCTCGCAAGGGCTTTTTTTATGGCTCATCCCGCCAGCGGGCGGGTATTATCAGTTTTCCTGCTGACGCGATGAGGGATTTCATGCTATAATATCAATGAAGAAATCAAGTCGAAAATCAACTTTTCGACTGACAATAGTGACTTGGACGAAGAACGGAGAATTCAATGAATGCGATTGTGACATTATCCGCCCATAACCCGGCGTTTCTGCCGCTCGTGTTATTGGCGGTGATGATTGCCCTCGGCGCCATTTTTGGCCGGCTTTGTGAATGGATCCATATTCCCTCCCTCACGGGTTTCTTTTTGTCGGGCATTGTGGTGGGAGTGTATTTGTTACTCACCAATCAGGAAGGAACTTACGATAGCATCAAAGCCGTTGGCAGCATTTCCCTTTCGATCATCATGTTTGAACTGGGGACCAGGCTGCATTTCCGGAAAGTATCTCATAATATATCAGAAGTGCTTTTGATTGTCTTGTCTCAAGCCGTGTTTACCGTCGGACTCGTCACCCTAGCCTTTCTCTTGCTTGGGGCACCTTGGGAGATTGGTTTGTTAATCGGTGTGATTGCCATGGCGACATCTCCGGAAACCATCATGGTGCTGTCTCGCAGTTATCGTTCAAAAGGACATCTCACCGATGCGATCATGCCGCATATCGGCATGGATGACATGATCGGTGTGATCATTTTTTCCATTGTGCTGGCGATAGCCACTTCCGTCAACGGCCACACAGTGGTCTCGACCGAAGTCATGATTTTAGAACCGTTGTTTGAGATTGTGGGATCAATCTTGGTCGGCGGAGCCATCGGGGGAGTATTGGCCCTCTTCATTCGGATCTCCGGAAAAGATGTCGCAAGAAAACATCAGTTTTATTTGATGGAAACCGTATGTGCGATTATCTTGATCACGGCACTCACACAGTTTCATTTGAAAATCGGCGACGTTGAATTCATCCTCTCACCGATCTTGATGCCAATGTTTATGGGAATCGTCTTCACCAATCTCACGTCGAAAGCGATCCGCAAAGAAAATGACGTCGCTTTGGATGCATTTACACCGCCCTTCATCATGCTCTTTTTCGCCTTGATTGGGATTCAACTCGTGATCTCTGTTATTGGACTCTCCGGATCGATCTGGTTCTTGGTATTGGCCGTGCTTGTCTATGTTGTCATCCGTGTTGTTGGAAAACAGATCGGGGTGATTGTGGGGTCCAAGCTCA
>Ga0265297_10009838_pt1 | contig 12208 bp, 13 predicted proteins | sample Munlanlwell13791_FD_192502 | JGI IMG/M metagenome (GOLD analysis project Ga0265297, IMG submission 192502) | Leachate microbial communities from a municipal landfill in Southern Ontario, Canada - Leachate well 137-91 | ecosystem: Engineered > Solid waste > Landfill > Unclassified | place...
TTCGACAAGTGTTCCTTTTAAAATATGCAAACCCAGTATTCTAAAACCTGGTAAAACTTTTAGAAAAAATATAATTGCCAACTTGTTTAACAGGCAACCAGCGTTAGCATACGCATAATGCTGCATCTTTACCATTGATTCCTAATAAATGGATAAAGGTGTTATATCATTAGGATAGATGACGCGAGTCTTCGGCGCGGCATTAAAATTAAGAAGATAAGGCAATAAAAATTTTGTTAACTTTTTATTTATTGCCCCAAAAAATAAAGTTATCTATGTTTGTAGAAGTGTTTTAAAAAAATATTTGGACAGGGGTTCAATCCCCTCGCTTCCACTATTAAAAATATATTTTGGACAAAGTTTTAGTAAACAATTTCATAAGGGCAAAAGAGGTAAGGGTTGTAGATGAAACCGGAAAGCAGCTGGGCATAATGAACATTTTTGATGCGATAGATTTGGCAAAATCAAAAGAACTGGATTTAATACAGGTGACGGAAAAGGTGGAGCCACCGATTTGCAAAATTGCAGACTATGGAAAATATCTCTACCAGCAGCAAAAGAAAGAAAAGAAAATGGCAAAGCCCAAGGGCGGAGAATTAAAAGAAATAAGGCTGACGTTTGGAATTTCACCCCATGATATGGAAACCCGAGCAAACCAAGCAAAGAAGTTTTTAGAAGAAGGAAACAAGGTAAAGGTAAATATGAATTTGAGGGGTCGCGAAAAGGCAATGGGAAACTTTGCCACAGAAAAGGTAAAAAAATATTTGGAAGTTTTAAATAATTTAATACCAATTAAAGAAGAGAGAGAATTAAAAAGAGAGCCGAGAGGTTTTTCAATGATTGTCTCAAAGAAGTAGAAGTAATCAAAAGTTATGACAACAAAAACAAAAAAAGCCTTAACTAAAAGGTTCAAAATCACAAAGACAGGCAAAATTTTGAGAAGGTCAGCCGGTCAAAACCACTACCGATCTAAAAAGACAGGTGAATGGAAAAGAAAGAAAAGAAAATACACCCCTCTTTCAAAACAGGAAGCCAAAGCAATTAAAAAATATTTGGGAAATTAATATTCATTTTTATTTACAAAAAGAATGCCAAGAATAAAACGATCCGTACAGGCCCGCAAGCACAGGAAAAATATCTTACAACATGCAAAGGGTTTTAAATACGGCAGAAAATCAAAATTTAAATTAGCTAAGGATGCATTGAGGCACGCCTGGACTTACGCTTTCCGCGACAGAAAAGCCAAGAAAAGGACAAACAGGGGCTTGCAGAATTTGCAGATAAACGCTGCCACAAGAAGTCAAGGCGTCACTTACAGCAAATTTATTGCAGGATTAAAGGCTAAAAAGATAGATTTAGACAGAAAAGTCTTATCTCAATTGGCTCAACTATATCCTGAAATCTTCTCTAAAATAGTAGAAGAAGTCAAAACAAAATGATATTTTTAAAAAGTCACCCCATTGGGGTGACTTTTTGTTTGCGTTAGCTAGCCTATAATCCCCTAGGCCGTCTGCCAATTTGGCTACGAAACTGCAATGAGTTTTTACATCTTTTGCATAACTTTTTTTGAAATAACAAAATCATTTGCTCTTTTTAATAACTCTTTAGAATTTTTAAAAGTTATTTTTTTATGGGCCTCTTTATATGCTAGCCAAACAAAATCGATATGTTCACTAGAAAGTTGAACGTCTTCAATGTGCGTTTGAGCTAAAAAGAAAATCACCAGTTTAAAAACCCATGGGGCCTTTTCTCTAGCTTTGCCTTTTAGTCCGTATACTCTTTTAAAAAAATATTTTTCTGATCTTTTAAAACCGGGCAAAATTTTTAATTCCCTTATTCCAGTTTCCTCCGCCGTTTCTCTGCGGGCAGCCTGCTCATCAGTCTCACCTTTCTCTACATGGCCCTTGGTAAATCCCCAGTGACCTTTTCTGCCTTTTTCTGATGGCGCATAATGCAAAAGCAAATAATATGGCTCATTATTTTCCATCCTAAATAAAATTATTCCGGCTGACTTTTCTCTTGGCATTTACTTTTTTAACTTTTTAATAAAATCATCGGGCGATAAAGTATTTATAATATCCTTCTTTTCGGCCCAGCCGCTGTCGCTCGCAGGCTCACTCCTTCAAAACCCTCGGTTTTGAATAATTTCCTACACGGGAGGGATTCTCCCTCCCGACCCCTCCCTCCGCGGCTGAAAATTATTTCTTTATTTTTTTAATAAAATCGTTTACTGACAGAGTATTTACTATATCCTTCTTTTCGGCCCAGCCGCGGCGGGCGTTCCAAACCCCATATCTCATCAAATCTAACTGCTCTTTATGATGTGAGTCAGTGTTTATTATCATTTTAATTCCCAATTCCTTTGCTCTTCTTACATAGATGTCTCGCAAATCCAGTCTTTTTGGCTGACTACTTATTTCCAAAACAGTTCCTGTTTTTCTAGTGGCCTCTAAAAATTTGTCCCAGTCAATTTGTATTTCATCGCGCTCACCTATAAGCCTGGCTGATGGATGTCCGATAATATTAATATAGGGATTCTGTACTGCTCTTACCAGCCTTTTCGTCATTTCTAGTTTTCCCATTTTCATTAAAGAGTGTATACTAGCAATCCTATAATCCAGTTTTTGCAAAACCTCGTTTTTAATGTCTACAGACCCATCCTCTAAAATATTAAGTTCACAACCATGCAAAATAACTATTTTTTTCCCTTGTTTTTTTAGTTTCTCCCTAATTCTTTTTATCTCCTCGTGTTGAGACAGAAGATCTTTCTCATCTAACCCGTTTGCTATACCTAAAGTTCTAGTATGATCCGAAATACCTATGTAGGCATATCTTAGCTCTAATGCCTTTTCTACCATTTCTTGCAAAGAACTTCTGCCATCAGAGGCTGTTGTATGACAGTGCAAATCGCCTTTTATATCTTTCAATTCTACTAATTCCGGCAACTTACCATGCAGGGCCGCTTCAACCTCGCCTGTGTTTTCCCGTATTTCTGGCTCTGGATATTTCATTCCGAGGGCATTATATACTCCTTCTTCCGTTTGGCCTGCGATTTGCTTTAAGCCTTTAAACAATCCATATTCAGAAAGCTTCAGCCCTCTTTCAATGGCGATTTTTCTGGTTAAAATGTTGTGGTCCTTATTGCCTGTAAAATATTGCAAAGCTGACCCGTAAGATTTTTCTGGTACTGTGCGTAAATCAATATCAAATCCCTCTCTTACCCTCACGGACGATTTTGTATTTCCCTTAGCCCATACCTTTTCTACGCCTTCTATATTTGTAAAATAATCCGTCACTTTTTGAGGGTTTTTTGTCACTACTAAAATATCAACATCTCCAATTGTTTCTTTTTTCCTACGCACAGACCCTGCGAGACTAGCCTTATCAACCTCTTTTAAAGATTTTATTTTTTGCAAAATATCTTCCGCGACTGGCAAAATTTCCCCCAACAAAAACCTCCCTTTATCTCTTTTCAAAAACTCTATACCCTGTAGAATATTTTTTTCTGTTTTTTCGCCGAATCCAAAAAGTGGAGCTATTTTTCCGGCCTTGGCCGAGCGTTCCAAGTCTTTTAAATTTTTAATACCAAGTTTATTATATAAAATTTTTATTTTTCTTATACCTAAGCCCTCAACCTTTGTAAGCTCATCTATTTTTAAAGGCAGAGATTTTTTATACTTTTCGTAAATTTTTATTTTTCCTGTTTTTAGGTATTCCTCAATATGCTCTGCAATACTCTCACCAATTCCATCTATTTCTTTTAGGCCTTTGATTCCATCTTTTTTATATATATTAAAAATATCTTCTCCTAGATTCTCCAAAGAGGCTGCCGCGCGCCTATATGCATAGGACTTAAAACTAACTTTATCGGCATCTAAAAATTCAGCTATCTCATAAAAAATTTTAGTAACCTCTTGATTTCTCATATATGTAAATTTATGGCACAATTGTAGGCTTGTCCATAATAGCGCTCACCCCATCTCTTCTCAAAAAAACCTTATTCCTCACGGCAAGTAAACAAAAAGCCGAAATAAGGTTTAAAACGGTCACAGAAATAAATAATATTGGGAAGCCAAAATATGTTGAAACGATTCCTCCGAGCCCACCTGCAATTCCGGCACCCAGTCCAATTGATGTAGATTCAAGCCCCCACTCAAAAGCCTCCTGTCCTTTATCTACATGACGGGTAAAAATTGCGAGCCAAGAGGGTAGGGCCATTGCCATACCAAGAGCATAAATAATTTGCCAAAAATAAATATGCCATGGAGCCGTCGAAAATAAATATCCTATGGGAACTGAGGCGGCTAAAAGTGTCCCTAAAAACATTACCCAAAAGTCGTCCTTTTCTCCGCCTTTTTTATCTAAAAGAATCCCAATCGGAACTTGAAGTAGCGATTTTGTTATCCAATAAAATAATGCCGAAAGACCCGCAACCTCGGCCGCTTTTGCGGGATCAAGATTGGCTACATTGCTAAGCAAAAATAGAGCAAATACCGGAGAAAGAAGCCCCCAGCCCAAGTTTAAAAAAAAGTCACTAATTATTAATGTTTTTATTATTTTACTTAAAATCTTCGCCATAAAAGTTTTTTTATTTAATAAAGCGCCCAATGATATTAATTTACTGATTATATCAAACAAAAAAGCCCCCTTAAAGGGCTTTTTAAATTATCCTATTTCGTACTTTATATTTTTTATCTTATAAGTGGTTTTTGCTGGAGAATCTATTGTAATTTCGTCTCCAATTTTTCTTCCCATAAGAGCTTTGCCTACTGGCGACTCATCACTTATCTTTCCGGCTATCGGATTTGCCTCTATGGTTCCAACAATAGTAAATTCATCTTTTTGCCCTGCGGTATCAACTATAACCTTTGCCCCTAAATTCACAAAATTAGCTCTTTCTTTTTCTGGCTTCTTTATGAGCTCATAGTTTTCTAAAATATTTTTGATTTCATCTATTCTGGACCTTAAAAAGCCTATATCTTCTTGAAAACTTACAAATTCGGGATTTAAATCCTCTGATTCAAAAATTTTAGGCGCCTCCTCGCCAACGGTTTTAACCCGTTCCAGTTCCAAAAGTTTGTCATACTCTACCTTGAGCTCCTGGAGTTTTGACTTTGTTATAAAAAAAGTTTTGCCCTCCATAATCAAAATATTTTTTAATTTAATAGATTATTTTAGTATTCTAATAAAAGAATGTCAACCTTATTTTTATAAAAGTGTTTTTTGATTTGGTCCGTTAATCTTGATTTTATCAAAAATTTTTATCTTACCATAAACCCCATCATAACCAGGGTCAATTAAAACCTTACCTTCTCTTGCCCGTAAGACTCCCTCTGCGATTTCTGGTAAGCTGTATTTTTTAATATCATCGGCTTGGGCATCCAAAAGTATATAAAACTCGTTTTTTAAATTTTGGGTCAATTTATCATAAAACTCTACCACCCTTTTTGATGTAGGACCTGTGCCCACAGCATCTGCGATAACTTCTTGAAGTGGAATAAGGCTTTTATAGGGAATAGCATTTGGCGGCACAAATCCATATGGTCTATCGGCTAATTCCTGAACTCTATTAAGCACCCCAATTACTAAAGGCTTTTTGCATTTAGGGCAAACATTATCATATTTTTTTGACTCTTCCGGAGATAAAGAAATTCCGCAATTAGCATGACCATCAAAATGATATTTTCCTTCTTCGGGAAAAAATTCAATGGTATATAAAAATCCTTGTCTTGTTTTAATGCTTTTTAAAATAGAATTATAATTTAACTCCGTATCAAAAACATTTGCCTCTCTGCCGATTTTTTGCGCCGAATGCGCGTCTGAATTTGAAATTAAAGTGACGTTGTCCAACGATTTCAATTGCCAGTTCATCTTTGGATCCGAAGACAAGCCCGTCTCAACGGCAAAAATATACTTTGCATATTCATCAAAAGATTCTTCCAAAGAATCAAACCCCGACTTTGATCCGAAAACAGAAAACCAAGGTGTCCAAATGTGAGCCGGTACAACCAAGCAATTTTCATCAACATCTAAAACAATTTTTAAAAGCTCCTTTGCATCTAAACCTAAAATGGGACGACCATCTGCATTAAGATTTCCAATCCCTGCCAGTTTTTTATTTATTTTTTCAACCGCCTCTAACGACGGAGCAAATAAAACAACGTGGACTTTCCTAACCTTTCCACCTTTTTTATAAATACAACTAATCTCTGCTGTAAGTAAAAATCTAACCTTGGATTTTTTTTCTTTTAGACAGAAAAGGCCATCTTCCAATGGCCTTAAATTTGCTTTTATCTCAGAAATCCATTCTGGATGTGTAAAGTCGCCCGTTCCTAAAACATCAACCCCTTTTATGGCGGCCCATTTATCCAGGTTTTCTAAATCAGTAAAGGATGATGTCGCCCTTGAATACTTTGAATGTATATGGAAGTCGCCTATAATTTTCATATTTTATCTGATATGAACCCACCTCTATATTCTAACTTATATACCGGTTTTGAGGACACCGAAATTTTTTCTTGTCCAAAAAACTCATTCACATCCCCTTGCCCAAAATTTTCATACCTATACTCTCTTCTTTCAAATTCTGAATTTTGCCATAGTCTACATTTTTGTGCCAGTCTAAACAATGATTCCTTTAAAAAGGCTTCTTGTAATTTTTCGATCTGACTCCCTAAATAACTCATACCAAAAACTGGTGTTTGCCCAATATAAACAACTTCCTGGCCAATAAATTTTTTGTTACCATTAAAAAAAATATCTCTATAAAAAAGTTCTCCTTTCTGAAAACTAAACTCTTTAGATCCTAAAAGTCTGGGGTTGTCTACTGGCGCATTATTTGAAGCAAATGTATTTAATCTCGCCTCTTTCAAAAATTCTAACAGTTCTTCTTTGTTTACACCCTTTTCTTCCTTAAAAATTACTCCCCTTGAAACAAACGGTTTACCCGTGTTTATAATATCAAACGCCACTTTGCCCAAATCTTTTGTATATACTAAAAACCCTGAATATTTATTTTTTTGTTGTATATCTAGTGGGACTTCAAACCTAAAAATTTTTTTACCCTCAATTGAGGTTGTCACATCAGCAATATCTTTAAATTCTGAAGAAGGAATAATCCAAACATAGTCTAAAACCCTTTGCCTCACTGTATCAAAATACACAAAAAGCAAATAAAGATTCTTGACGATTTTAAATTCTTCAATCAAAAAATCTTTTGATATTTTTTGAGCCCCATCGGGTCCAATTTGGCTCTGCACCTTTAAAAATAATCCCTCGCCTTTATAGTCGCCTTTTTTGTTTACAATCAAATCTGCGCCGAATGAGTTTTTATCTGATTTTGTAACGACTAGCCTACCAGAAACATTCATCGTTATCCAATCTATTATTTTAGCCTCTATTTCTTCTTGAATTTTATGTTCTTGTGGTTTCATATTTTTATCATTTTAAACTCTCGAGAATCTAGTAAACCCAGAGCACGAAACAATTTCTATTCCATGCCTCTGCAACTCGTCAACAAATAAATTAACCCCAAGAGAATCAGACGAGATGTGGCCCGCTATAACAATACTAACATTTGCGGCTTCGGCTTCTTTTTTATGTTCTTCAGAAATATGCATTCCGACCACCGTGCCCACTCCGGCTTGCGCAAGCTTTTCATAAAGCTTTGGCGAACCTTCGGTGCCTCCTGTAATTTCCGACAAAGCAATCTTACCGCATCTATTATCAGAATTGCCCACAAAAATTTTCGGTCCCACGCCGATTTTCATAGCCTCTTTATATTCCGGAATTTCTTTTAACAAATCAATTAACTCTCCTATTGTTTCGGGATTATTTTTTTCAACCAAATCTTTTAAAAATTTGGCTGCCAGATTGTCGCAGGGAGTATGCGAATTCATCAGGTTTATTTTTAAAATCCTCGCCGCGTCCACTGTTCTCTGATGGTTTGAGCTATTTACTCCTCTTGCTACCTCAGAAATTCTTTCCCTCATCAATCCTTCGGCCACATTTATAGGTACACCATAATAATTACAAACATCCGCTTGCAGATCCATAACATCTGCTAGTTGAGCCAAGCCCTTCCCCACTGGATGGTGAGCCAAAACCAAATCAATGTCGCCAAGCTCTTTTGCAATTAATATTTCCTCGGGTCCTATATCAATTCCAACTAAAACCCTTTTAATTTCTTTGTCATCAGAAATATTATGAATTCCAGAGTCCATAAAAGGATTTACCAAAGTCTCCACATCAAACTCCTCCTTTGCTTTGCCTGCCAGGCCGTTGAATTTTTTTGCTTTTCTATCCAAAATTTTCTGCACACCTGCCACGCCTCGAAAATCCGCCTCGGCTCCAATTTTTATCATTAAGTTATAAATGTCTTGTGTTTTCATTGTTATTTTTTAGTTAATATTTCTTTTGCGATTTCCCTATCAGACCAAGGAATTTTTTTGCCATCAGCCACACACATTAATGACTCTGAACCCTTGCCAGTTATAGCGACAACTTCGCCAGGCTTTGCCAAATCAATTGCTTTTTTAATTGCTTCTTTTCTGTCTAAAATCTTTTGTGTTTTATCGCCCGAATTTTGGGCCACCTGGCTTATAATCTCCATCGGGTCTTCATCATATGGGTCTTCGTTTGTGACAATAATCTGACTGCAATATTTTTTTGCAATTTCACCGAGCACAGGCCTCTTCCATTTATCTCTACCCCCACCCGCGGACCCTAAAACACAAATCAAATTTTTACCCTGAAAACTTTTATAGACTGCCTCCAACTGTTCCGGCGTATGCGCATAATCCACCACAACCTCAAATGGTAAATTTTGAACAAACTCCATTCTGCCTGGGATTGCCTTTGCACTTTCTAAAACATTTTTACAAACATCTTCCGGAATACCGTAAGCCTTAGCCGTAGACATTGCAGCCAAAGCATTCATAAGATTAAAATCTCCTGCTAAACTTAATTTTAGATTATAAATATTATTATCGTTAACTGAAAACTTAATTGTTTTTTTAGCGGGAATTTTAAAAAAATATTCTGAACTTTTGTCGTCTGCATTTATAATATGAATATTTTTTGTCGCCTTAAATAATCTTAATTTTGCATTCCTATAATTTTCAAAACTGCCGTGAGCTTCAACGTGCTCCGGGCTCAAATTTGTAAAAACGGCTGTATCAAAATTTATAAATTTATGACGAAACTGCAAAATGCCCTGTGAGGTAACCTCTAAAACAATAAAATTGCATCCAGCACGCTTTGCCTGCCGTAAAAATTTTTGAATTACAAATCTCCCGGGCATCGTCATTTTATATTTGTTTTCCCATTCCTGGCTGCCAATTTTAAAACGGATTGTGGAGATCGAAGCCACCTTATTGCCTGAGGACTCTAAAATTTTGGTTATAAGATCAGCTGTTGTTGACTTGCCGGAAGTTCCGGTAATTCCAATAATTTTTATATTTTTATCATATCCAGGGAATCCAAAAATGACTGCCCCTCCAAGGGCTAATATATAATGATAAAGACTCACGAATCTGTCGCCTAATATTTTTTTTATTAAATTTTTTATCATCATTTTCCTAAGTTTTTAAGCGCAAACTTTACCCTTTCTTCAGTGCCCTTTATGTTCTCTGGAATCATTGTCAATGTCTGTTTGGCGTCGGCCCTAGTAAACCCAAGCTGCACCAGGGCATCTTCTGCTTCGTCGGCAATAGGTTTTTTATCCAACATCTTTATTTTTCCTGTTAGTTCCAATATAATTGTGCCGGCCTTTTTTGCGCCGATGCCAGGTATGCCCTCAAATATTTTTTCATCTTGGGCTAATACTCTTTCTTTTATCTTATCTATCGATCCCAGCTGAGAGATATCCAACGCCGACCTGGGACCAACCCCCCTTATATCCATTAATACTTCAAAAAATTCAAGTTCGCCATAAGTTAAAAAACCATATAAATCCGAAGCTTCTTCTTTTATGTTATGATAAATATAAAGCTTGACTGATTCTCCCGTTTCTGGTAGTTTCAATAAGGTTTGGCTGGATACAAAGACTTTATAGCCAACTCCACCAACCTCAACAATCAAAAATCTATCCTTTTTTAAAATTATTTTTCCGTTTAAATAAGCTATCATTATTATATAAAAGTTTTTCTATTATATATTATAGTATATGAAATTTAAATTAGTTTCAAAGTTTGAGCCCAAGGGCGATCAACCCAGAGCCATAAAAGAGCTTACTGTAAATTTAGAATCCGGTATCAAGGACCAGGTGCTTTTGGGCGTGACTGGGTCGGGAAAAACATTCACAATGGCCCAAGTAATAGAAAAAATCCAAAAGCCAACCTTAATAATTTCCCCAAATAAAACTTTAGCTGCCCAACTATACCAGGAATTTAAAGAATTTTTTCCCGATAATGGGGTGCATTATTTTGTTTCGTATTATGACTATTATCAGCCCGAAGCCTATATACCTCATTCTGACACGTATATAGAAAAGGATGCAAAGATAAATGAGGAAATCGATAGACTAAGGCATGCGGCCGTACAAGATCTCAGTGTCCGAAAAGACGTGATTATTGTAGCTTCTGTTTCCTGTATTTACAACATAGGATCCCCTGAAAACTACGAACATGTTTCACTGGAAATTAAAGAGGGGCAAAAAATGAAAAGGAAGGACTTTTTATTATTACTTTCAAGTCTGCAATACCAGAGAAACGACATAGAGTTTAAGCCGGGAAGTTTTCGCGTACGCGGAGATATCATCGAAATTAATCTGGTTACCGGAGAAAAAGTATTAAGGATAGAATTTTTCGGAGATAAGATAGAGACAATTTCAGAGGCAAGACCACAGTTGAATTTGGCATACAAAAAAATAAAAAATGATTTTGTTAAAATTTTTCCCGCAACGTTTTGGGTGGCAGAACAAAGCCGCCTTAAAATCGCTGTTCAAAACATCCAATTTGAGCTACAGAGCAGGCTCGCTGAATTAAAAAAACTTGGCAAGCTATTAGAGGCCGAGAGACTAGAGCAAAAAACAAATTATGATTTGGAAATGTTACAGGAAACGGGCTGGTGCCAAGGCATTGAAAATTATTCCAGCCAACTGGAATTCAGAAAACCTGGCTCTGCGCCATTTTCTCTGGTTGACCATTTTTCACATTTTAACCCTGATGGATTTTTAACTTTTATTGACGAGTCACATATTACCACATCTCAAATCAGGGCCATGTCCGTGCAAGACAAAATCAGAAAAGGAACTCTGATAGATTTTGGATTTAGATTACCAAGTGCGATAGATAACAGGCCACTAACCTTTGGCGAATTTGAAAAAAGACAAAATCAGACGATCTATGTCTCTGCCACGCCAGCGGATTATGAAAAAACCAGGGCTGGTAAAAACATTGTGGAACAATTAATAAGACCAACTGGTCTTTTGGAGCCATCTATTGAAATAAGGCCCACAGAAAACCAAATTAAAGACTTACTGAAAGAAATACAAAAACAAATAGAAAAAAATCACCGGGTTTTAGTTTTAACTTTAACTAAAAGATTGGCGGAAGAAATTTCAGATTACCTAATAGACAGGGGCGTTAAAACCCAGTACATACACTCAGAAATTAAAACCCTTGAAAGGCCTGTAATTTTAAATAATTTTAGACAGGGAAAATACGACGTTTTAGTGGGAATAAATCTTTTAAGAGAGGGCATCGATCTACCAGAAGTTGCCCTAGTTGCAATTTTAGATGCAGACAAAGAAGGGTTTTTAAGAAATAAAACCACACTCATTCAAACAATGGGTCGCGCAGCTCGCCATATCAATGGCCATATAATTTTGTATGCCGACAAAGAAACTTTTTCAATGAAGGGGGCCATTAATGAGATCAACAGAAGAAGAAAAATACAAGAGGCCTATAATAAAAAAAATAAAATAAATCCTCAGGCTATAATTAAAGATATTCGCGACTGGGGACTCTCTAAAAAAGAAGACATCTCCGAAGAATTTGGGGCAATACATGACAGAAAGATTTTGAAAAATGAAATGAAAGAGGCGGCTAAAAACCTGGACTTTGAGAGGGCGGCCCAACTTCGCGATCTGCTTAACAAAAAAACGAAGGATTAATCCTTCGTTTTTTTGTCTTATATCCTATTTTTAATTTCTTCAAAAATTTCTTGTTGTAACTTTTGCGCCTCTGTTTTTAAAATTTCGTCAAAA
>Ga0265297_10009839_pt1 | contig 12207 bp, 7 predicted proteins | sample Munlanlwell13791_FD_192502 | JGI IMG/M metagenome (GOLD analysis project Ga0265297, IMG submission 192502) | Leachate microbial communities from a municipal landfill in Southern Ontario, Canada - Leachate well 137-91 | ecosystem: Engineered > Solid waste > Landfill > Unclassified | place...
TAATCTGTATCTTGTACGAAAAGATTACCAAGTGAATCGCGAACTGCTGTAACCGTCATTAGCGGTTGTCTGTCCAATGGGATAAGCGTTTCAACACCTGGGTAAGATGTTACGTAACGTTTGGCCGCAGGTTGTTCGCCAAGTACCCAAATATCGACGGCACCAGCGTCAAATTGTTCGCGAGTCATTGCGACATTTTGGCCATATACTACGTAAGCATCACTAACAGACGAAAAATTATCTAAAACAGAACGCTTGATACCTGCTGGAACACCGGGCTTGGAACCTGCGATATGTAATAGATAACGATCTGCTAAATCTAGGTTGGTTTCTAGTCCCCTACCAGCCGAAGTCTTTTCTCTGTTAAAAATTTCGTCAAAGCCGGAAATTGGACGACGCATAACGGTAATGGTATATGGGCCAACTTCTGTAGTCGCACCAACCGTTACCGAAGTTACTAGCACATCAATTTCATATTTCTGAGTATCAGCATTATAATATGCCATTGGAGCACTAGCAAACATTGTCTTTGATTCAATAGTTCTAAAAACAACCGACGCTCCGGTACTTGCATCTGTTGGTGTAGAAACCGGGAAATTCAAAGGCACAATAAGGTTGCTAGTTGGTGGCGTAGAGCGTGAGAAAGTAACAGTTGCCAATGCCCGTGAACCTGCCCAACGAACTACACCTTCATTGAAAACAATGTCATCCAAATCGTCTGGTACAGCACGTTCAGCATATTTCATAGAATTTAACGTACTGAGATAAACCACACGATTATTTTGTTGCTCAAGAACTTCTGCAACAGGGTCAATTTGCAAGTCTCTAATTGGACCAATTCGAGTATCAAGAGAAGGATCGCGAGAAGCAATACCTTCAATAATCATTGTGGAAAAATCGCTTGCTGATATTCTATTGAGCATTCCTAGCCCCTTGTACTTCCATTAGCTGTAAAACTAGCACGACCATCAACAGTCATAATATCAACACGCCACAAGAAACTGCGTGAATCAAGCGCAACGGGCCACATTTGAACCGGGCCAATATCGTGGATAAGCTCTTTGGCTGTTCTTTGGCTAAATTGCGCTTGTTTTTGTGCTGCCTTAAGTCTGTTCAATCCTGCCCTGACTTTTGTTTGGAATTCAAATGCTGCGGGGGAAGTTCCATACATAGAAGCGGGGTTATCGTTATCCGAACCAATTACCTCATCCAAACCACAACCCAGATTTGTGCTATCTCTGGTATCTGTTGTAAGAACCATTGATACATCTTGCTTAACCTTGAGCGTGTCTGAAATAAGAGTATATCCAGTGTTCGTAGTGGAACGGACAATATCCCCATCAGTTATTTTCCAAGTCATAGTCATTATGGCACCGCACTTGCTGCTTTCTGCAATGCAATGTAAATAGCATCGTCCAAAATTTCAACTGCTGCTACCAAATTGGCCTTTGTCTGTTCCCAATACGCAATTAGCCTGTCAATATCATCCATGAATGATATCATATTATGAAAGCGTTCCCTAAAGAGTGTAAGACTCGCAATAGCCGCTTCAAACAGTGCGAGAGCCGGTCCCATAAAATATTCATAAAATTCTGGGCAAAATTCAGCTAAAGGACCACCAGGAATAGTTGTTAGCTCATTTCTGATTTTATCTACAACCGTTTGAAATAATTTCCAAGCGGCTTCTTCCAGTTTTGCAAGAACATCCCACTGAGCGAGCCAAGCACGGAGAATAGCAACTTGTGCGTCAATAAAAGCGATAATTCCAAGAAGGAAATTCTTGAGTGCCTTTAAAATAGGCTCAAGTTGGGAATAAATCCAACGAACAATGCATTTTGCTAGTGGTTGTGCTGGACTTGCCATAATATCCTCTTACATCGCCGTTGTGGTAGTTGTTGCTGAAGATGCCAGCAAACTTGCCAAAGCCGTAGCCGCAGCAGCCGCAGGTGCAACCGCAGGAAGAAGCGCCACAACCGCATTCCATGCTGCCGCTGCTGCCGTAAAATATGTTGACCAAGCCGCTAAAAGCTGCGGGGTTGCCTTTACAAGCGGAAGACCCCCGGTAGCGCCCAAGGTTACCGTTCCTAGGGCAGAGATGGTTGGGGCCGTCATCACTATAGAGGTAGAGCCTGTAACGGTTATAGCGGGTCCTGTGAGCGTTATAGAAGCAGTACCCGTTAGTGTAATAGCAGGAGAAGTCAACGAGTAGGTTGCAGTGCTGGTCTGTATCGTATTCAGATTATCAATTTGCCAAGTAGCAGCAGGTGTCATCCACTGGAAGCCCGTAGCCGAAATAGCGGAAACACCATAATTCCCAAGATCATCAATTGCAGAAATATAAGAATCCACCATTCCGGAAGGATTTTTAACAGAATGCAACATCCTAACGCCTGTTCCCACCAGCAGCACAAGCGGCTTCAGGCTTGTATTAATAGCAGGAACCATTGCAGTAAAAGTTGTCTCATCAACAACTTCCCCGTGATGAATGCGGCTAAGCTCGATGGGGGCACCAACTAAAGACCCATATTTCACAACATCATAAGATTCTTGGGCCTTCTTGGGTGAATTACCGGGAATAATACTAAAAATGTAAGTTTCAGCAGAATCGGTTGGAAGTAAAAACCTTCGTGCATCCCCCTTGCGTGCTGTGCTAGCCTCCCCGTACTTTGTCTGAACCAACCCTGAAGTTAAAGTCACATCACCTTGGGTTTTATTCAAGGCTATAGAATGGGGGCCGCTACCAAGCTTCGCGTCATACCCCATATAGAAGGAGCAGCCCCTAGAAGACTTAAAATCCCAATCCCCAGGCTTCAAAGACCGCCCGCTAGATTCCCCCCAGCCAATCCCGCCCTTGTCTACACGCTGATCATCAAGGTACTTCATACCCTGATAAAAAACAGCATGATAACCCAAAGCATAAGCTTCTCCGTTGGAATTGAAACCAACAAGCAACATGTCCCCTTCTTGCGGAATGTATCTGCCCCAAGAGGAAGAAGTCATGTATGTTTTGTCATCTTTATCTTTTTGGTAGGGCAAAGACAACCCAAGCAAGGGGATTGTGACCTCTCGAATAGAGGGAAGACCATCCATCCGAACTTCTACTGTCCCCTTATCGATATGCACAGCCTCAACCCTAGCACGATGAATCCCTGAAAAATAGGCCTTGTGCTGTGCCTCACGCAACTGATTATAGTTCTTCTTTGTAATATTTCTTCCCATGCTATTTACTTTGCGTTGGCTTTCCCTTGGTTAAATACTGCTGCAAAAATTCAGCAAGGTTAAATGGCCTGTCCCCACCAAAATGGGAATGTAGTGGATAACCTTGAGCGTCAATATCCCCGGTCCATCCACGAACTTGATTCAAATTTATAGTAGTTGCACAATCCCCCATCCACATAATTGAATGCTGAAGACTTACAATATTTGCATAATAATTTCGTTGTCTCCAAAAAACAGGACGATTTACCATCAACCCAAATTTTGGAACAGTATTTATGGCTAAATTTCTTGCTTCTGCGTTAATCTTGTTCAATTGCAAAGCTGAAAATGCTTCTGCCGCCTCTGCTGTATCTAAATAGCCCCACACATCCCCCGATCCTACACGAGCCCCAAGAGTCGGGATTAAACCCAAAGAGAAAGCTGGCTGGCTTGAATGAATATTGGCATTCTTCGCCGTGTTCAGAGACGAAATAGTCATCTGTGTACTGACAAAGACAGTAAAAACCCCCTCATCCGTAGAAGTGTTGCTGTACCCAATCTGGTCATATTTCTCGATTGTAAAATCCTTCATATAATCAAATTTTGGAGGCTTAGAATAATCCACTATTTCAAAATTTGAGCCTAAAGTTTCAGCGAAGATTTGCATAGAAGTTAACTCATACGCACTTGATCCATACTTCCCGGCATATTCTTCACCAAAAACATCTTTATACTTTTGGAACTCCGTACTCGTATCTATGTCAGCGGCGTTAGATCCCCCAGTCGCAAAATATTCTGGACCAAAATCATAAAGGGGCATCTCAAAAACAAGATCACCTCTGGGCGTTGCATAAAACCTAAAATCAATTCTTTCCGCAAGATCATAAATAAGACTCAACCTGTCCCGAAACACAGAGTGCATAGAAATGGATTGGGTTAGGGATTTATCCATTACATTTCGGCCTAAATCACTACCAAGCTTTGCGGGAGCGAAATAATAAACTTTCCCACTACCAACAGGATAGTGCTCTATATCGGTTCCTATAGCCGAAATTATATTAGCAACAGTATAAGTTTCCCCATCAAAATAGCTGCTCCCGTCTTTAGACATCCGTAACAAATCTTTTTCTTGTACTCTATGATTTAAGATATCCGTCCAAACCCCTAAATCTTTTATCTCCTGCCCTATCCGCTTGTCCTCTTCATCCATAGTCCCCAAGAAAAAAGCACTAAGCCCTATCCGATCACTAGCACGCTGAAAACAAACCTCCCTTGGGCCAGTAACAGGTGGAAGATCTCTACCTTGCAACATCCCGTGCTGTTGATCCAACTTCCTACTAATCATATGCTCAAGAACTTTGGGCCTATAAGATTCCGCGCTCTCATAATAGCTACCAGAGGCGGAATCCCACATATTTCCAGAATTTACCGCAGCAAACGTACTTTCCCCAACCCCATTAGACATTTCACTAGATACGTAATTCCACAAGTCTTCTTGCGTCATATTGGCAACAAAGGCAGCGGTTGATTCTTTCAGCAAACCAGACAACGAACCTGAACCAAAGAATACAGTTTCCAAAATTTCAAATAAAGTTAAATTACCAAAAAATTCCTGGTACAAAGAAACATTCGTAGTAGCCACATTCGCTATTTCCCGAATAAGATCAGTAATCCGCAAGTCAAGCGTTCCGGAGCTAACGTTGACAAGAGCATACCGCGCCATTTTTGAAACATCCGTACAAGTTATTGAAACCAAACTTTCGTTATTTGTCCCAACATTCTCCGTAAACGTATCCATAAAGCCTGAGAACATCCAATACCAAATTCGTGGATCATAGGGGTCACGGAAAGCTATACGAACAGGGTCATTCGCATGAAAAATACAATCACCTTCCTGCATAGGATAATCAAAGATAGTTTTTGCGTCATACCTAACCATATTTGTATTTTCAACAGCTAATGTTTCTTGTGTAAAAGTCATCTTCTTCTCAAGAATTTCCCGCTTATACCAACCGGGAACGTAGGCGTCATTCCAAGCAACAGACAAATCACCCTTTGTTGAATCCTTTATCTCAATAGCCTTTGAAACAGCCAACACTGAAGCATCCTCAGAGTAACCTTGATCCATGAGGGCCTGGACTTGCGCTGCCGTATCATCCATCAACATAGACTCAAGTTCTTCATTTGAAGAAAATGCATAAGCAGAGTCACCAATTGCTTGCTTTATCTTGGCATCATACTCATTCTTAACAGCATTACGCCCTTTTCCAATAGCCCTCATATCTTCATGATTTAAAATGTATTTGTCATAAGGATTCAACAAAGTAAAAGAACAACTTCCCGCTGAACGTTCCGCAGATCCGCCCGAACAATTTACACGAACCTCAGTAACATCTTCGGTTACTTCATAACCAAAAATGAAAACCCTGTAGGCAGGAAAAGCCGCACGATAAATTCCCTGCTCTAAGGCCAGTTCTTCAGGATCTTTATTCATTACTGACATTACTATTGCCCCAAGTCGTTTGCATAATCTTGGCTCAAATTACGAATCATTGCCGTATAAATTGCATCCAATGACGGAGTTGATCCCAATGCGGTAAAACCAAAAGACCACCTCTTATTAAAGGGTTCTTCCGCAACATCCGACATTTCCAACACCCTATCAAAATGCCCAACAAAGGTAATAAAAGAATTACCAAACATAGGACTCGCATATGAAATATATGTATAAATGGGGGTACCGTCAGAGGGATCTAAGACCGGCTCCCTGGTAATTGCGTATAAATTCCAGAATGCGGCAAGTTTGGAAACCCCTGCTAGATTCTTTACTGTACCTTTAGGTTGTAAGCTAAGCCCCGACTCAACAGCAGCCGAACCATCAGACAATTTCTGATTCATCCAATCAGAAGCTTTATTTACATATGCAGAAGCTGTGGCCAAAAACCCGCCTTTGTTGTATGCTCCTGTATTCAAATTAATATTACCAGACATACCACTAAATTCCATTTGTAGAAGATCGTTATTTCTCCCCATTTGATTGGTCCAGTGGAAGAACGTGGCACCGCCTTGTGTATCCTTACGAGTAATTCGTTTATTCTGCTTGAACGAAACATTCGTAGGGTTCATAAGCATAGAAATTCCCTTCATTTTGTACTTAATTCGATACGTATTTGTAATATAAAACGGAACCCTCAACGAAACCGATTCATAAGGATTCAACATCCTTGTCAATGCTTCCGCAAAATTTGGAATTGAAGAAGCCTCACCAAAAAACTGTGAATATGCAGTCATCTTTTACCTACCCCCTAGAAACCATCACCCGGAGAAGAAGGAGAATATGCCTTCTTTGCGCCTGATTTTTCCTCATAATACTTATCAACCTCACCCTCATTTGCAGCTTCTGTTGCCCCAGGCTGTGCAGAATAGAATCTGGCCTGTTTCTTATTCCCTACATCAATATTCAAAGTATTAGCCTTACTCTCCGCAAACCCCGGCTTATATGAAGACCCGCCCTGGAACTTTGCTCCAGGACTTGCATGATAGAAATATGTAGCACCTTGGGTTGGATCTTTACCCCGACTTTCCCCGCTCAAGAACTCATGTGCAAATTTCTTCGCTTCTGCTCCGGGGGCTCTTGCCGTCCCATAGGCACGCCCCGCTTCCCCTTGTTTTCCATAACCCGCCCCACCTGTAATCACATCTGTCAAACTCTTCCCATAACTGGAACCTTTTTCCTGCAACCTATTCATTGCAGTCCAAGCAACCGCCTGTGCCTCTAGCTCATGCGCCCCACCACCAGTTATGCCCTTACCCCCTGTCTCCGTCTCAATCATACGAGCAAGAGCTTCTTCGTCCTGTGCATGGCGTTGTGGGTCCATTCCCTGAGAAATTAGCGTTTGATCACGATATTCACCCTTTTCCCCAAACAACAAACCACACCTAGGACAATTACCTTTTAATGTAACAGATATTCTTCCATCCTGCCCAACACTTGTACTTGCCAAGGACAGCCCCCCACCAACCCACGAAGAAGTATCCGCCGCACCTAAAACGTCACTTTTATTTGAACTCAACCCATATGTTTTTCTATCTTTCTCGTTCCCTCCCCCAGCCTGAATTATAACAGGAACAGTCCTAACCATGGGCTGCTGCGCTGTTTCACTAAAAGCAGTAGGAACAACACTTTGATTTGGGGACATGTTTAAATTCCAAGCAGCCTTCAGTCCCTCTAAAGAATCACCAACAATGTCCATACCAGCGGACTTCATCCCGTCTGCCCACTTATCAAACCCCGCCCCCATCTTCTTTCCATGCTCTTTCATCTTATCAATAACACCAAAAAGAGCAGTCACTGCTTGAATCTCTGCCGCCTTTTTCTCAGGCGTATTTGGGGTAAAAAGGGACTTAAACTCAAAAGCCATAAATTTGAAAGAAAGAATCAAATAAGCAGCAACATCAAAAACCAAAGCTAGCAACCCTTGGCCCATATCTGAAACACCCTGCAAAATCTTATTCAAATGCTTTTGAAACTGTGATTGCTTCTTTCCTTCTTCTTCAAATGCGCCCCTAAATAATTTCATATTAGTTTCTGTAATTTGTTTAGCTTGTTTAAAATCTCCTCTATCAATTGCCTCTTTGACCATAAGAATAGTCTTCGCCCCCGTTATATTAACACCCATCATTTTTTCCAGCATAAACCCTGCGCGAGTCTTATCCCCACCGGTCTGGTCCAAGGCAACACTAGCAATCTTCCCAATCATACCCATCAACTCTTCGGAGCTATCACCCTTAGCAACACGGGAATATGCTTCCATCATTTTTTGACGTGCTTCCAACCCCTCTCCATAACCCATTTTCTCCCCAAGAAAAGCCGCCATATCATCCGACATTCCCGTAATAGCCCCAGCGATTTGTTGCAGACCCAAAGCAGCCTGTCTCCCAGCAAATTGCTTAGGAACACCCATTTTCTCAAAACCCTCTTGTAGACTTACAGAAAGGTCAATAACAGAATCTATATCGAATCCGTACTTCTGAAGCGTTGCACCAGCATCTTCAACATTCTTGGCAAATTGCTGTGTGCCAATTCCACTATCCTTACCAGCCATCATCAATTTCAACGTTGATTCTCTGGCTTGATCTAAAGTCTTTCCATAATCAACCATCATACTAACCATACGATTAGCTGTAGTCCCGCCCGCCATATCGAACATTTTGTCAACGGCAAACGAGAAAGTAAAATAATTATCTTTAACTCCCTTTATTCCCATTTCTACTTTAGTCAGCATATCCTTAATGCCAATACCACCACTAACAAACGCAGAAGCAACACCCTGAGTTTCTTCCTTTGCTATTCCAAAAAACTTCTGAAACTTTTCTTGAAGACCAGAAATATGTGCTGTCCCCTTAGCTACCATACCCTTAACACCTGAATCTGTAGCCTCAACCATTATATTCGAAACTTCACCCGCTTCTTTTGAAATTCTGTCCTTTGTCATGTAACCAAAAGCCATAACACCTAGAATTGTAGCTAAGATATTACCAGGAGTCGGAAGATGGACCAAAGACGCCCCACCCTTAATTTTACTCATAAATGAAGCAAAGTCTTTTTGCATCCAAGACTTCTTCTTATTTTCCTTCACAGACACACCTGCCCCAACAACTTTTCCGTCCTCCATTTTAAAAGACATATTCAGGCCAAATGGATTTTTCTTCATCATTTCAGAAAACTTATCCATATCCCGAATATCCATTGTAATTTTTACGGCAGTTTCCAGACCAGCGGCAGATTTCAAAAAGAAAGAAGTCTGCAACTGCGCGGCCTGACTCTGGGTATCATAACTTTTTTGAATCTGAGAAACAGAGGACATAGACTTTAACAACTCGTTTGACATCATCTCCAACAACGGAGCAAAACCCTCCTTCAAGGATTTCAACGTATCCTTCAGCAAATCCTCGTTATCCGTTGATAAAGTTTTGAGGGTTCTCCCCAAATCAGTAAAACTGTAACGAATCTTCTCAAGTTGTTGGAGATCAACTATCATTAATCATCTTGTCCTTCCCCAGCAACCATTCTATTTTTTATCATCGTATTCGAAGCCCTAAAATATTCTCCATCAATCCAAAAACGTCCCCCCTCTGATGAAGCATTTGCGGAACCTTCAGGAACATACAACCCCGCCTTAATCTGCTCCCTCCACCTTTTCTGTGTCTCTTGTGCCTGTTTGCTGAGTCCTACATTAACATTCCCAGTAACACTGGCCCGTATAGCAGGATCATTATTTCTAATGTCTTGTTTTCTCTGAAATTCATCAATTGTTGCAGAAGCATTTAATGGATCTTTGGCAATATCCCACAACAAATCAACACGCTTGTTAACCTGAGCAAGACCACGAGCCAAACCATCTAAAGCAGCATCTACAAACCCCCGTTTATCATCACCGAATTTTGTGTTTAATGCAGCAGAAAGACTTCCAAAAGCATCCTCAAAAATACCCTTCATCGCCCCACCAACCTTGCCCGCGCCCTCAGTAACTTCATCCAAGCCTTTACCCATTGAAGCAAATTGCAGATCAAAAGCAGCATTAATTTGTGCATCCAACTTATCAGCTTCATCCCCAGGCTTCATCATCAGCCGTGCAGGTAATGTAGTTAGCCACTTAAAGCCAAGAACCAACGTGCCCAAAATGCCACTCATAATCTTCAACAGCCCTTTTCCAACTTGTGCCAAACCATCAATCAAGTCCCTCTGATTCTTTTGCATTTCCGAAACAGCTTTACCCTCTGTCAGAAAAGCTTCACGCAAGGCTTTTGTTTCCTTATTCCCCAAATCCTGAATTTCCGCCCCTTTTTCTAATTTTTCAGCAACATCAACCGCCGCAGTGGCCGCTTGTGAAGTAAGACCCTGTTGTTCCAAGAAATAGATGCTCTCTTCCCGACTACCCCCCGTTTGCTCTTTAGCGTACCTAACAGCCGTCTGGACCGCATCAATCAAGAAACCCTTGTCCTCACCCTTGGCAACCCTCTGCCAGCCTTCTAGGAACTTCTGGCGCGATTCTAGAGCATTTGCCGCTTTCGGGAACATTCTCTGCGCGACAATTACCTGCATACCAATGCCAAAACCAGCAATACCCTGTGTAATACCGCCCAAAGCACCCGCAGCCTGAGAACCCGCATACTGCTTATCCAACCCCATCTCTTGGTAATGCTTTTTCAGTGTTCCCATAACTTGAGCAACATCGTTCAAATCAATGCCATATTGAGTCAAGGCTTGGGAACCAGACATTACAGCGTCAACAAACTTGGAAACCCCCATACCACTTCGTTGAGCCGCAAAAGACAACTTCACATATTTATCAGCGGCATCCTCTAGAGTATCACCATAATTTGAAACTAAATTATTAACATTTTGCGCGGAAGTTCCCGTAGCAAGATTGAAATGCTTATCCAGCCCAAGTGTAAGAGTAACTACGTTTCTCCCAACTTCTCCCAATTTCTTGTCAAACCGATTCATTATCTGATCAGTTGTGTAGCCAGCATCAATCATCGTCTTTATGGTAGATTGAACCTCTTGACGGCCAATACCATAGTACCATTGTGCCTTTTCTTGAAAAGAGGAAAACCAATTTGCTGCATGTTTTGTAGATTTAGCAAAAAAGTCACTGGTACTTGCTTCAAAGACATTTAGCATTTCCCCAGCTTCAGATGCTTTACGATCCTTCTCTTTGTATCCAAGCATCATAAAGCCAAGAGCCATTGTCAAAATACCACCGCCCGACAACAGCCCCCCAGTCAACTGCGAGAAAATACTTGTGGCTTTACTTTTTGCTTGGGACATTTCCTTTTTAACTTTGTCCCAAATATGCGTGTACATCTCTTCTAATTTTTTATCCAACCCAGCAAATTTCTTATCAACCTCATCCATTTTTGACATCAACTCGTCCAACTTACTCTTCTGCTTTTCTGCTTCTTCTCCCCCCTCAGGATCGGAGCCTTTAACACCCCCCGGCATTACATCCTCAGTACGTTCATGCACAGAACCAGGATCACCCCCGCCCCCAGCAGCTTGTGCCAATTTTGAAATATCCGTATTGCTAATATCCTTCAATTTTTGAGAAATTTCAGACGATTTCTTCTGATACTCTTCCAAATAACCGGAAGTTTCTTTCATATGCTTTTCGAAAGATTTGAAACCCGTATCCGAAAGCATTCCCATATTGGAAAGAGTTGTAAAAAGGGTATTGGCTTGATCTTGGAGCCCCTTCATATCTCCGGAAACTTGACCAGCAATCTTGTGAATTGTCTCGCCAAAATCCGTAAACGACTTGTTCAGATTCGTAAACTGTGAAGTGAATGATGTGAAATCAAACGTTAAGAGATATTCTTGGGGGGTCGGCATTTTCTTTACCTATTCAGAACTTACTGTCACGCGCCGTTTCGATTTAGCAACCGGACGTTCATCTACCGGCTCAGATTGAATCGAAATCTTCATCGGCGCTTCTTCCTTTTCCTGCTTTACCTTAGCCTCCTCTGCTAACGGTTTTACCACATTCTCATTAAGCCACTTAGTCTCAGGTGCAGACCTTACTGCATATTTCTGCAACTCTACTGGGTCATCCAAAAATATAACTTCATCCTTCATAAACTCATCTAGTTCTTCTTCAGACAGTGACTCAGAAACACCCAAAGTTTCTTCGCCTTCCAAATCCTTAGCTGCCTCTTCCTGTTGCTTCAAATCGTCATTCCGTTGTACAAACGCTTCAATAAATCCTTCTCTAGCTGTCATTACTGCAAGAGGTATGTATTCGTTCTCATCTGGCCTTCTCAATAATCCCGTTTCAGAATCTTCCATTGGCATCAAATTCAAACCAAGAATATTTAACAACTCCTTACGAATTGCCTTGAACATTGTGCCAACTTCTTCTGCCCGACGTTCCTCCTTCATCCTCAAAACTTCGTATTCAAACATCCACTTTGTCTCATTCATATTTGAGACTATAGGATCAGAAATCA